>Ga0179593_1627873_pt1 | contig 14792 bp, 15 predicted proteins | sample CZODoug2_1_08_16_FD_185931 | JGI IMG/M metagenome (GOLD analysis project Ga0179593, IMG submission 185931) | Vadose zone soil fungal communities from Angelo Coast Range Reserve, California, USA - CZODoug2_1_08_16fungal (PacBio error correction) | ecosystem: Environmental > Terrestrial > Soil >... | reverse complement strand
GTGGTTGGCTTTCCAATAGAACCCTTCTTTTCCAGCCGGGGGCTTGTTTTGGGATTCCCATGTACAAGCCCCCGCACGACCCATTCGTGGCCCTCCCCACCTATTCTTCCCTTACTGGCCCCTTTGGGCGTGTCAGTCTTCTGCGGTGCCCACCACACTCCCCAATATTTACACCGTCCCACGCCTATCAACCTAATACACTGGGACCGAAACCACCTAAACTCTATTTACCCCCCCGTCACAAAGCAAATGACACCCACAAGACTGTTCTCAGGTGGATGGTGAATCCGGACAACTCCATTTGAGCATACTCACTTCCCAATTTATCCTTCTGGGCGTTCACGATGGGCAATCCGGTTCCACCTTCCCATGACCCTCGGCCCTTTTTTCTTTCCCATGATTAATGCACTTGGTACCCCTCGTCTCCTCACGACTCACCAAGGTCTTTTCCAGATGGACCCCCTCTTTTCCAAACCGATACAGGCCCCCTACACCCTGCGTTCAAGTCGAACTTTACCCGTTTCTTGACATTTTTTCGCCCTTTTCCAAACTTGATTCAATACTGGGTCCTCACACCGATCCAATCCTTCCATGCACTTTCCAGTTTCGATTCAACGATGTGCTCCCTTTAACTTCTACTTTCCCGTACCAAAGAGATAACTAGGACCCTCTGGATCCCCCCCCCTCAAGAAAAAGGGAGCCAAGGTTGCCCCCCCTTGTTCGGAAGGTGTGCGGACAATCCCCCGTGCAGATTGGACAAGGCCACTTTGGCAAATACTTTTTTCCCCGAACTGATTTGTTTTCCCCCTTCCGGCAATTATTCCGTACTACCGTTTTTCGGCCGGTTCCCACTTTTTTTCTTCCCAACCCCCGCCCTAACTTTCCCTTTTTCTGGCCCCACGCTCTAGCCACCTGCCGCTGGAACTTTGCGATATCTCGTTTGCTCCACCCTAATTCTAGTGTTTAGTACGCACATAAAGAAGTTGTGGCACCCTCCCTTCAGACAAAGTTCCTGTCCAAATTTGACATCCTGACGCTTTTTTCTTTATTATTCGACAAATGATGGCAGCCAGGGTGTTATAAGCCAAGGGCCCAAATGCACTTTCTTTTTTTTACAAGTCCAATTTCCTATTCCCTTGGTGCAACCCCCGCCTCCTACCAGCTTCCGTGCCTTTCGGGTACCGGGTCGTTTTGGTGGGCGCACGTGAACAAACACCCCATTCCCAATAGCCTGAACTTGCAGCCCCCTAGACCCTTTTTTCCTCTCAATTCCTTTTTTGACGCACCTTGCGGAAACGTTTCGGGTTCTCGATTCTCTTCCAAAATTCACCTTCCACATACGAGCACCACAAGAGTTAATCTATACACCCCCATTCGCTTCCCTACTTCCCCCCCCCTGGTCATGGGCTTGATCTGGATATATCAGGCCCCCAATCCCTTTGCCTGTGTTGATTGCTCCCTGCGATTACCCCGTGTCGGTCCACTCCCCCGAATAGCCTGACGGATGCTTTTTCCCCTCCATCTCTCGGATGCCTCATTAATCCTTCCGTTCAAACAGTGCCTCTTCCTTGCGTGGACCGCCCTTCCTTCATCTATTGTGTGACCCCGAACAACTGTTTTTTTTTTGTCTTCTATCCCTTCCTTTTGTGGATTTTTTTTTTTATGCGGGCCACGTTCCCTTCCTTCCCCCCCTCCCCCCGGTTCCCCACCCCTCCGCAGCTTACATCCTCTTCCCGACTGAAACTCGTGACTGTCCACTTACAACCGTTTTTTCCCTTTCTCCCATTTGTTTGTTAGACGTCCACTTGCCCGTAGCTTCCCTTCTTCAAAACACCCCCGACCATCCCTCTCCAGCGAAATGCGAGCCCCTTGTTACTTTCCCGATGGCTTCTACTACCACCCCACCTTGTTCATTTTTTTTTCCATCTTCCGATACCATGGAGACGTATCTGTTCTAAGTTTCCTTGACCTCCCCCAACCTGCTAAATTTGCACGTGGATTCTTTCTTTGCGAACCGTTCAGCCGTTACCTCCCTCTCCCTGATTCATCTCTCTTTCTCTCTTTGTTGTTTGTAGAGTCCGGTGCAATCCGCGTCTTCTTTTTTTTCTTGGTCTTATGTTTCTCATATGTTCTATCGCCCTCCCCCTTCTCTTTTATCTTTTGCTCGATCTCCCACTTCCACCATGCTATCGCCCTTGACACCCCTAGGCCCCCCATGGCTACATTCTTTTTTTTTTTCGTTTCTCTGGCCATATCTTGCGTCCATGCTCGGCGATTGTTTGTCCCTCTGTCCCCAATTTTCTTTGTGTTTGGCCTCCTCTTAATGCCTTCTTGGAGTCCCGTCTCCCCCCCCCCCCCCCCCTGGTTTTTGTTACCTCCGCCTGTGGATTTCTCTTTTTCCCCATTTGAGCCTTTGCGCGGCTTAGCTTTTTTTTTTTCTTATTTTGACTTTTTCGTGTTTTGACTTTGCTCACGCCCCCCTTTAAGCTGCTCCCCCACCGCGCCCGTTTGAACATCTGTTATTTCGACATGCTATTGGATTTTATTAAAGTCTGGAGACCGTCCCCCGTGTCCGTTCCATTTTTTTTCCCCCTATTGCATCCATCCCCTTTCTTTTGCGGTTTCGCCTGCTCTTGGCTTTGAGTGGCAGCTACTTTTTTCTACACTTTCCTTTTCTACCATTTATTTTTCCAGCCGGAGTATAGGTTTTGCAATCCCCATCCCCCGTTGGTGTCGGTAACTGTTTGATATCCTTACTCCCAGTCGCGTTTCTGTTCGTTTTTTGAAGGGCAGGTGGAGATTCTCCTCCCCCCAGTGTTCCACATCGTCATGACGATTGTCGCCTAACCCCCGGTCCCTTGGCTCAAAAACTCCCTTTTAGGCCTTTTGTTTTTCTGTTTCCAGTGCGCCCCACCTTCTACCTAGACCCGTTTTTCCTTAAAGCATAGACAGGCGGTGTCGTTGCACCCCAGTTTTAGGCAATTTCATTGCGGTTTCCCTTTGTGTCGACCTTGCTTCTCCCCCCGTAGCGGCATCATTTCTGATCGTTTTTTAATGCGAAAACCGACGTATTCCCTTTGCTTTATTTCCCTTGTTTACCTGTGAATCCTCCGGCGTCCCCGTGTAGTAGCGCGTTTTGATTACCGTCTCTCCGCCCCGTCCTGTAGTGCCTTAGTCGCGGTCACTGGCTCCCAACCGTCTTGGTATTTGTTCAGACGCATTTTGGCACAGAGCCTCAGGTAATTCCCGAATACCGTGGAGGAAACACAACAACCGTTGCAAAGTGATCTTTCATTTACACGAACTTTGCGTTAACTTATTTGGCAGACCAGCGGCTCTGTTTTTTTAATTAGTTCTGCTGCTGTTTGTAGATAACAGCTGTTTCGTCGGCGATCATCTCGGTTATAGTACAAGCCTCCCCATTAGTGTCAGCTGGGCTTTGCGCTTTTTTATTTCGCTTTTTAAAGTTTTACAACTTCCCCCCCTTTCCCCCAACCCACGCAAGACGGCGTTCTCCGTTTGCCCTCAATGTTTTTTATTTTTGGAAAACTTACATCTTTCCCACTGCTTATGCTTTCTTTCGCGTTCTCCAGTGCTGTCCTGATATTTGCTTACCCCTTTTTTTCTCGTAACTGCTCAGTTGTAGCTGACCTCCGGCTTCCCGCTTTTTCTTTCCTAAGGTTAGCTTTTAACCTCTTTTACTGTCTGCTTCCCCCCCATTTGGATTCCGGTCACGCCCCCCCCTCCCTCCAGTAACTTTTCTTTTGATGCCCGTGGGTGGGTACTTTTACGCTCTTTCGTTTTTCCTTCATATGTTTGGTCTGTGTCCCCGTTTTCTTTTTTGTTTGGCCTTTTTTTTTTTCTCCCCCCAACGAACTTCACTTTCCCCCTTTCTCTTTCCTAGTGGCTGTCACCACCCATTGCGGCGTGTTTTGCAACAGCGGACTCCTTACTCTTCGTTCTAAGGGCGAGTCGGCATTTTCCCCCCCAACTCTTCCCCCCCCCGTTGTTGTTTGTTGATCTTGATAGCTTGGTTTTTTCCTTCCTAGGTTTCCTCTTGGCCGGTATTTTTCGATTGTTCTTCACCCCAACACGCCTCCCTTCTTGACCCTCCAGACTCTTGCTACTCATTACCAATTGCTTCGTTTTATGGCCTGTGTCCCTTTGCGCAACCCCCCCCTTACAGCGGCCCACAGACAATCCTTCATATGCAGCGCTCCCCTCACTTTGCGTCTTCCAACCCCACTTTGGCCCCTCTTCAGCGTCTTTTCCTTGCTGGTACGAGGACCAACCTTGTTTTTCCCTCGGCCCCCATTCATTCTCGCCCGTGATGCTGTTGCCAACAGTTGTCCATCTTACCCGGTGAACCTTCCGTTTTCTGCGCGTCATCTCTTTCCCCTTTCCGGACCGTGTTCCGCCAGCCCCCTTCTTTAAGTTTGTGCCCATTGGTCTTCTTTTTAAACCCTATAATGACTAGCCGTACGAATTTCTTTTCAGTGACGTGCTCCCCTGATTTAGTTGCTTGTTCCCCTTTTTTGTTACTGTGTTTCACTCGCCCACATTAAAGATCACATGTTCCCACGTGTTGCCCCTCTGACCCTTTTTTATCTTTCTACTTCTACCGATCCTACCCCCTCGCCCCCCCCCTCTCTGACTTTTCTCCCAACAAAACCTAACTTCAGAACGTGTTTTTCTAATGGACTTCTCCCAAATACGCCCCTTCCCCTCGGTTGCCGTCCGGGCCCTCCTGGGACCGTTTAAACATTGAGAGTGATTATGGGGTCACCTCCCCCGTGCACCCAATTTCCCGGAGTATCCTGTTTCCCAACACAGATTTTCCCCCCACCTCAATACCCCTCAGGTTTGGTGTTATCCCAGCATTTCTAAGCCCCCGTGCACTAAGTTTCACCCGCCTGTTTGAGTGAAACGTTAAAAGACGTCTGAAGATCTTCTTCCCCCGCCTATGTATTGGTTTCCCCCTTTTCGAACCCCCCGGCGACCTGTACATCGCAAGCCGGGTTTTTCTCTTCTCTTTTCCTCTTATGCGGGACTACGTTTTGCCCCCACACGGGCGACAATTTCATCGGGCAGAATGCCATGCCTTTGCTTTTCACCTGTTCAACGCCTTCTGCTTCGTGCTTTCCATTGTTCTCCCTGTAGGTCCGGCTCTTTTGGCGCCGTGAACCCCTTCTCACTTTCCTTGGGACTTTTTTTCATGACTCCAATTCGGTTCAGTTCTCTGACACGGGCTTTTTACCACTTTGGATGCTCCCCCACCTTCTTAAACTGGCCACACTCGCAAAGAAAGACGCGATACCTCAAACCAGTGGCTCCCCCTTCAACAATGGCCCCTTTCTTGCCCGGGCCTATTTCCCCCACCCAGTTTGCATGTCAAGCCTTCCGGTTCTCGCAACGTCTCCTTTTCCCGCCCTTTTTCTGTTCCGCACCACCTCTTTAGGACTTCATCCCAGTTTCAGCTTCCCTCCTGACGTATAACTCCCGTTTCCTTTTGTCTCCCCCCCATTGCGTTTCTTCTGGCCTCCTTCGTTCCAGACTTGACCTTTTTCAGCCTCTGATTCGGCTCTCCCGGTTGGCTTGCTGTCCCCCATACTTCACTTAAAATGACGTGTCCCTGTTCAATTCACTGCTCCCCTTGACTGTCACACCTCCCATGAATTCGTTTGGTTTTCGACGTTCCGGAGCATTCAGCTCTCTTTCCCGTACAACAACCCTCCCACCTTGGGCGCCAAGAACTCGCCTTCCTTTTCCCAGGCAATGCCTTCTCCTGCCTGCCCTGTCTTCCAGTTACGGCCCCTTCCCTTCTTCCTCATCTTTCCCCCATTGATTTCTTGATCATTAGCCCACTTCAACACGTGAAGTTGGGGCTATCCCCCCACTTAAAACCTTCAGGGCCCCCAGAGCCTTGATGGCACATCTCCTTTCTCGTGTTTTTGCGGAGAGATTGCCGTGCCTGGCCTTTGCCCGCAAGCTGTTATCGCACTGGTTCTTTTCCTTGGTCTCCGATGAATCAGGTGGCTGCATATGATGCTTTTTCCCCCCCCTCTAATTTCAAATTCAATGGACCCTTCCATGGTCTACAGTGTTTGGTTTTGGCCCCCGTTTTACCCTTCGGCGCTTGCTTTTTCTTCCCCACATTTCTTGTGGTTTTTTTGAAGCCGACGTTATTTTATCCGTTCTTTGGCGCCCTTCCCCCCAACGGGAGTCCTCCCCCCTCCATTCTGTCCTTCGAGTGTGACATTTTGGCCCCGATTTGCGTTTGCTTAGGCTTGTACAGCCTCTCCTGTAACTGTTGTTTTCATCTGCAGTCGCCGCGTCCGCAATCATCCTCCCGGCAGCTCCTTTCTACTTTAGGTTATGTTCGAGCATCTTTTGGGGGTGTTTGATTTTTGTATCCTTCCCTTGGTAGTTCCGTCCAACTTTTCTTGCAGGTTCCCTGCCTTATTGCATACCGGAACATTTTTTTGATCACCGGGTAGTCTTTCGACTCCCGAGCCTTTTTTTTTCCGTTTGTCGCATCTGCCCAGTTTTTCGAGTATAGGCCCCGTCTCCCAAGACTCTGTTTTGGGTCCCTAAATTGGGTTTGGTGAGATCTGCGTTTTATGTGTTTCTGTTTTCGAGTTAAAGGCAGTTTGTATTTCCCCATTGTCGCCACGGCTCTGGAGCCCTTTTAATTGTCTTCGACAAAGCCATCTGTCCTTACTGATGTGTGCCGATTCCTCCCCCACTTATCTTCCTCACTTCTGGCCCGACCACTTGTAGTATCTTGTCCGGTTGTCACAGCCATTGCGCTTTTTCTTTGCCCCCATATCTTTTGTTTGCCGTCGACGAACCCCTTTATCTGACAGAGTTATTTCCATTGACTTTGCTTGATGACTTCTCCTGTTTCTTCTCTGGCACCCAAGAGGCTGGGATGAACCGTTTCGCGTCAGCTTTTCTGGTTTTTCGATGAAGCAAAGATAGTCTTTCCATGTTTCCCATTGGCTTGGTTTGATTAGTTTTCTTGAAATCGGGTGAACCCCCATTGTTTTTTTTTCCCCCACGTACCTGTGGAAGGTTTTTCTCATCCTTCATTCCCCCCCCAAGTTCGGGGCCTCTCACGTTCCGAAATTTCTCTTTTCCTAGGGCGCTGTTTTTTTTAACAACCGTTTCCTGCTTTATCCTAAAATCTTCCTTCTCATTACCCCTTTTTTCTGTGCCTGTGTTTTTGTCCTCCCTTCTTTGCGTGGTGCGATTTGGTATTTATTATTATTGTAGATTCCATCGTTTCAGATATCGCACGGTCCCGGTGGCCTTGAAGTATTTTTTTTTTTCGTACCTGGTACACTACTTTCACAAAATCCCCCCCGCACGCTACCTTTTGTGAAAACATTTCCTTTTCAAGGGTGAGTTTTTTTTTTGTAAAACCGTCCATCGTTGCTGCTTCTTTTTTTGTGCTGGCGTCAGTAACAATCGGATGTCCTTCTCCCCTTTCTCTCCCCTAAAATTTTTTTCCCTCCCTTTGTTCCTCACTTTTAGACCGCTTGTTCCGCAACGGGCATCCCTTCTGATTAGATGAGTATCCCATTTTGAGTTGTCCTGATTCCCTCCCACAGCCCGGTCCCGCTCGTTCTGCGTTGATGTAAAGTGTTTGTAAGACTTTTTTGCCGCCATTTCCTCGATTAATGAAAGGTTTTTCCTTTGTTATTGTTTGATGGTGTTTCTCGGCCTGCTCCCCCGCCCACACTCATCTGGTATTTCAATCGTGCTTCCCCCTTTTATTTTTTTCGGCTTTTTGCTTGAATCTTCTCCCCCCCCATCGGCCTTTCTTTTTACTGGTCGGTCTTAGCCCCAACAAACAATCGCTTTCGCTCCCCGTTGTTTTAGAGGAGATTGGTTTTGTCTCTTATGCCGTGGCTTTTTCGTTTGATATTCAAGCAACTCCCCGCAAAATTCTGTCCCCAAAGACCATTGAATTTTTGCTCCCAGTTGGTGGGGGAGAGGATTTTTTTTTCGCCCCCCGCCCCTCATTCCAGCCACACAGCCGCTCCTTCTATGCCTGGCGTTAGACCCTTCCCCCTTTATTTACAACGCTTTTTTTTTCCCCCCGCACCAGACCCTTTGGTATTGACTCGTAGGGGAAGTGAGGACCCTCCAAGGTTTTGTTCTCCTCCCCCATGTTTTCCTTACTGAGGGCGGTAACAAGCTTCTGGGATGGACCCTCTTCCCCTCTTTAGTTATTGGTTCTTCTTTCTCTCTTCCATTGGTACACCGGACGCCACCCCGCCAGCCTGTTCAGGGTTTTCAAACCTTAATTGACCCCCTCCGCCTTTCCCTCTCTGCTGCTTTTACAGCCCCGGCAGTTGGACATTAGGCCTCTTGGCCGAAAAGCCACCATCCCTCCTTTGCCGGTGGATCTTTCCTATTTAGGGATTTCTCCCTCCTTCCTTCTACGATCCATTAACAAAATTTTTTCTCGACTGCAGAACTTTCTCCAACCCACGCCACCCAGGCACAGTTTCTTGAGGCATGCGCCCCCCCTATTTCTTATCCCCTACATTGAACCGTGGTTTTACGAGCCTACTTTGCCTTCTTTCCCCAAAGTGATTATTGTTTATTTCCTACTTTTTTTTCCCTTCCTCCCTTCGCGAGCCCGGTCCTCTTTCTGTCAACGCCTAACCTTTTGGGTTCATACTTAGTGCTTCTCCTGAACCTCGCTTCCTGGGGCGTCTCTGCTTTTTCCCGTCACCATCTGATGACTCTTAACCATCCATTTTTAGTGGCTTTTTTGTCCCCTTGCCACCCTTTTGATCTGTACTCCAAAGCATCTTTAGGCGGGTCTCCTTCCTCCCCCTTGCTTTAAGACTAAGTCTTCCAACTTCCTACCCCTTTTCTCTATTGCCCCCATCATGACATTTTGCACCTTCCTTTTAAGAACATCCCGCTATCTTCGGCTTCAGTTTGGTCCCGTGGTAACGGTATTCCTACTGGTGTGGGCGTCACGGCCCAACCCCATCTTCCACTACGTTGATGCTTTTTCTTTCAATTCCTCCTACCGAAGAGTGACTACTTTTTCGAGCCCCACTTGAGATTCTTTTTTCTCCTTCTTCGCCACTCTCAGACCAGCTCCGTCCTCTCTGGTTACAACGGCCACCCACATTCATATTTTGCGTCCTACTACCGCTCCCCTGGGTCACTTTCTGCCATGCTGCTAATTTTAAGCTGCTCCTCCCTGACTCCCCCGTTTGCGCCCGTCCATTTCGGGTCTTCAATCCCTTCAAGCTTCACCTTCACTGACCTAAATCCTTTTTTTCCTTCCGATGTCGCCCCTCTCGCTCGCCAAGAATCGTGTACTGGACGCTTTGTGGAGCCGTCTGGTGTGATGGCCCAACCTCACACTCCAAACACCCCCTTCACATAGAGCAGCCCGTGCATCCCCCCTTTCATCCGGCCTACTCACGCAATGCTGTTCTCTTGTCTGGGGACTTTCTGTTCACAACGGCCCAAGTATTGCCAACCAACACCATTAGACGTTTTGCAATCCAGCGCACCATCCCTTTCCGCCGTTCCCTTTTTTAAGAAACGAGAACCTGTACAGACAGTTCCTCGGATATAACCTTACAGGGAGAATACTTTTCTTTACAGTCCACTCTTAATTCTCTTGCCCCCCCACCCTTGCTCCCCAGTGACGTGGATGGCTTCGATGCAACAGTAGCCGCGATATGGCACATCTATCTTCTTCTCCCCCTTCGTTTTGGTTTTTTCTATCTTTCCCTTTATGTGAGTCCCTGGGTTGAAGTCCCTTGGGTCCACACGTACCCTTGGGCGAGTGTTATACATATTGCTTTGCGCTGTTCTTCTTGCCTAGTACTTTCCCCCCTTCCATTTATAGTTGCTTGGCCTTTTACCGCCCAGCTGGCCATGGATAGGCTCTTCGGCCCCAAATTTATCTTTTCTCTCCCGCCCTCCGTGGAATGTTCCCGGTGCCTTCCTCACACACTGTTGGGAGACAATACCAGCATTACTGTCATATTATATTGTCGGCTTTGGATGTCTGCCCTTGCTTCCCAGCTGCTCCCTTTCTGTCTGTGTTCGTGTGATTTGATGCATCCGTGGGCCCTCCGCTTGTCAGCGGCTGGCCCTTTTTTATGACACTTGCAGCCCCCCCCTGCTTGCGCTTGGCCTTATCCAGCGCGGTTCAGTTATCGTAACTGGGTCAAGTTTTTTGGAAGCCTGAAGATGCAATATTGGAGTAGCATCAGCGTTCTGAGGCGCTTCCAGTGTTGTTTGCGCCCGGCATCGGTGGAAGACGGTTATGGCCTGCTTTCCCAGTTTTTACATGGTTGGTGACGGTGCCTCCCCTTGATAATTTTTGTCTCTTTGGTTCCTTGTTTTTGCCGTTGTTCAATGGTGGTCCTCGCATCTCAAACCGGTTTTTCCGAAAGCCTGTCCGTTTTGTAGCCCCGCATTTGTTGATGCTCTTTTCCCCCACCCCCAGCACGTAGTTGAATGTGTTCCCTTGCCCCCCACTTATCAATAACTGTCCCCTTCCAATAAACAGAAGTCTAGGTCCTCTCTTTCGGTTTTTCCCCCCATTGCCATGCATTGCTGGGCCCAGATCTTTTCGTGTCGCCTTCTGTCGAACCTTAGTCGGCCTCTGGTGCTAAGAAACCCGCCTTTTTTTATTGGATAAATTCCTTTTCGATGGGCCCCATTCCCAAAGTTGTTTGAGTCGAGTACTGCTCTATGTTGATTGCCACTCTTATCTGATTTCCCTGGTGTCCAGGTGGCTTAGTTTTTTAAACCGTTTTGGTTTTTTTTTCGACTCTGTTCCCGTTTCCCCTGTAATTATCAGTCGGTTTGCCACTCCCCTCAAACGGTTTTTGCTTGACGAACAACTTAATCCCTTATGGATACCTGCACACGTGTTTTTTTTCACGGTCCTGAAACGTGTTTGCGTGTTTGCTCTAAAGCCTTCTGATTGGCGTACTGACTTCTATTCGATCCCGAACATTCTCTTTAGTATTTCAACGTGCCCTTTGCTTGAGTGATTGCTGGAGTTACCCTCATTCATTTCCCGGCCGTTTGATTTCTCTGAAAGCAAGTTGTCTGTGGTCGCCTTATCGTTTGTCCAAGCGGTCCTGAATGCTTTTTTTTTGATTGCCTGGTCACCAACTGTGTCCTTCGCAGAAATATCGACGAGGTCCCTTTTTCACGCTTGCCCTTGTTGGCCAGTGCTTTTAAACATGTGGTTAGGCACCTTTGGAGTTGTACGTTCCTCCTCCCTGCGTACAGACCCGACTTTTCTGGATCCAGTGGTCGTGGGTAACCCCGGTGCGCCAGTCGTAGCGCCCCTACGCGGGTCGGTGCATTTTGGTGGTTTGCGTCCTTCCATCTCCCCACTTTAACTGTTTGTATCCTGTCTCTTCAAATAGTTTCTTTTTTCGGAGTGTTTGCTTCCCCATCGCTTTTTCACTCCCCTATTCCTGGCCCTACGGGCGCGAAGGCAGTCCAAACCCCCCCTCTTTTCCCGCCTCCTCCTGTGTTCTTTTTCTTTGGTTGTTTCTCTCCCCCCGCCCGGGGCGTCTAGTTGTGCTTATTTCTTAAGCAAACACAAGCGCCCACAGACAAGACTATTCCTTTTTTATACCCCATTTAAGTCGTTTCTGGGGTAGCACAAGTGGACGTTCGTTGAAAACCACCTCAGTACAGACCCCCCTCTCCTTCCTAATGAATCGACGCCTTTCCGACCTCGTTACCCCCCCACCCCCCCCCCCCCACATACCTTTTTTCCCAGCACTTTAAAAGACTTTTTGCGGTTATGTTCCTTTTCTCCTAATTCCCCCAAATGTATCATGACCTCCCTACCATGCTTGTGTTCTTGGGGATTGACATTTTTGGATTCCTCCTACCATGCGAGGTTGTTCATGATAGTTTACGCGGCCACACTTAGCAGTTTCATACTTGCTTTTCCACCCCCTATACGGACTACACCCAGCCGTCAGTCGACTTTGTTTCCTTCTCCCCGTCTTGTTTTCCTTTTCCCCCCCTTGATACTGGGTCGAAACTCCCCCCATCCCTTTCGTACTTTTTTCCGATATTTACTAGGTTTTACCCCACTACTCCTCGATCACCGTACCCACAATCGTACAGAATCCCTTTGCTCAAAACAGGAACAGTCACGTGCCAGCCGTTACTTTAACCCATGGAATCTATTTTCCTGATCCCCCAATATTTCTTCTGAACGCTGTGGGTTCTGGCCCATAGGTCAATCTTGAGAACTGTTTGTTTTTCACTTTACAGGGACTTTATTCGTTCACTTACCGGACTCGCGTGTTCCACCCCCCTCCCTTTTGCCCCTTGGCACCCCAGACGTTGTTTCCAGAGCCTAGCCTCAACCTGCCGCCCGTTCAAAGGCTCCGTTTGCCACGCGTCCTGAGACGCTCCCCCCGAATGAGTTGATCCTCGCCCAAGGATGCAATTTTCCCCTCCAAGCGGCCGGAGGGTTTTTTTTTCGCTTTCCGGGGATGACTTCTCCCGTTCAGCACCGGCCCTCAATCTCGTTCGAAAGGAACTGCCTGGCACTTGTGACACCTCCGATCCGCCCTATGCTTCGTGTTCCCCTCCCCGCAGTGTTGTATTTTACTCTTTTCTAACCTTCCCACCCTGGGCACTGTTGCTTTGAGCCTCCGATTCGGGCTCTTTTACCCGACGTTTTCTTTGAGATGCTCTTCCACTTTCAACGGGATTCCCCCTGACCAGCGCTATCCCCCTCAACCCTTTTGGCTCCCAACATTTTTGGTCTGTTGGTAATATTTCCCCCTAAGTGGGACTCCCATTGATAGACACATGCTTTTCCTGCCACAGACGCTCTCCCTTCTGATCCAAACCCTTTTCTGATGTCACTTTCTTCAAGACTCCGAAAACCAAGTTGAGTCTCCCCCTTGAATTTCTGATCCCATGCGCTCCTTTTTTAGAGAACTTTCGTGATATATTCTCGCAGGTGATCTGATCTATGAGGTCCCCTCTACTTCACTACACCCCCAACCCCGTTTCACATCAGGACGCAGTATTTCCCGTGCAAGAGACACCTCGCCACTTGCTGTCAAAACTCTACATCCCTTATGGATGGTCTCATTTTGGGACTCCCGTCTCCCGACTTTCATTTCCCCCAAGTTTTTTCCCCCCCAACCCTATCATGGGAAGAGCCCCCTCCACTGGTTCCGCCTGCCTGGCTTTTAGAAGACCCTTCGCCAAACTGGTATTCCCTTTATGTTCAATTAACTGCCCTTCCTCCCTCATTCATGGACTTTAGGCACTGATATCCCCCGGCCCAAAGGCTCCACGTGGAGGAGGGACAAAAGATTAACCCGCAGACGGAAACATCCGAGTCCTCCTTTGTCTCTCCTCGGGTTTGTTGAGTAGCTTATGTGATTTTTCCGGTGTCTCTTGACACACTTTTCTCCCACCCGTCCTGCTTTGTTATCCTGCGTGCCCGCAATCCTTTTGACCCTGGGAATCTGGCAACTTTACTGGACATTCCCCCTGCAATACAGTTTTTTTTCGTTTACCTCTGCGCGGTCTAGGTCGGTGCTTGCTTCCAAGTGCTGTTCTGGGTTTGGTTTAGCTTGTTTGACCTCTGGCGACTCGACTGGGGAGCCGAATTCGGCCCGGAGTGTGACTTCTTTTTTGGCAATCCTCTCTGTAACCGAATGAGTTGTGACCTTGTTTTGATTTTTATCTGCCAGTTCCCGGTTTCGCGCTTCAGAGGCTTCCCCCGGCTCCCCCTTTCTTTCACGGTTATGTACTGCTAGTTTAGAGCATTGTTTATCTTGCAATTTTCGGCTTTTACGTCCATTTTAGGTCATTTTTGATTGCCTCAACGATGAAACCTTTTTTTTCAGGCATTCTCTGAGGGCTGCTTTCGCCCGTGTTTGTTTTCTGTCAATTTCCTTGGCTTTTGGCCGGCGTTATACGCTAACGATTCCATTCTTGTTTTGTCGGAACTTGTTGAGTAATCGGTGCTGCTGTCTGTTTGTTTGCCTTGAAAGGCCTTTTGGAGAGAATTTTGTTCTGAATGCCCTTTATGTTCCGATTCGTTGACTCCTGCCTTGAGGTAGAAACAGCCTTCCTTTTGCGAAAAGTTGTGTTTTCGCTGCCCCCACCTTATCTTACCGGTCGCCCTTAAGGCCCGACTTTCATATTCTACGGTAGTCCTCCATTTCCATTTTATTCGTGGACATAATTTCACTGTAGACGTTGTGTTCCCCGTCTTCAGTCACTACCGTTCTGGAAGAACCGGCCGGTGCTTGCCACGTGGCTCCTTGTCGATTTCTTGGCACCAACCCTTGCTTAGCACCCGTGCGGCTTTGATTTTGCCAGCACACGTCTTCGCAATGTTCCCTTCCTTGCAATGGGGGCGTATTCCCTTCTTGGTAGCACCCCGTTGTATTGTCGGTCCCCTCCGCGTGGTGGGAAAGGCCTTTAGACTCCAAGCCTTTCTTTTTACACAAGAAATCCTGCAACCCCGGTTGGCAGTTGCCGAAAACCTTGTATGCTATGTCAACCCCCGGCAGGTGCTCAGTTTTCCGCTTTTCTTGCATGTGCATTTTTGGCATACTCTGCCTTTGTTTTTCGGCGCTGGGTAGGATAGTAGATTAATCCCGAACCAAGCGGCTCTCGTGGTTTTCGTCTGCCCTCTTTCGGACCCACATTAAATTAAATTGCCCAACCAGCCGGAGTTACTTGTGGTTCAAACTCTTTTTCCCCTTTGCACTGATGTGTGTCCCCTTTTT
>Ga0179593_1278307_pt1 | contig 14792 bp, 17 predicted proteins | sample CZODoug2_1_08_16_FD_185931 | JGI IMG/M metagenome (GOLD analysis project Ga0179593, IMG submission 185931) | Vadose zone soil fungal communities from Angelo Coast Range Reserve, California, USA - CZODoug2_1_08_16fungal (PacBio error correction) | ecosystem: Environmental > Terrestrial > Soil >... | reverse complement strand
TTGGGTTTGTAAGATCCCCTTTTAGACGCTCACTCCTCTCGTGTTGCCATCACGTATATTCTTTCTCTCTTTCCCCCCTATCCTCGGGCTGGCTATATCCATTCGGTTCGGTCCTGTCGGCGAGTGCCAGGATTTTCTTATTCTAATATTACAGTGTGTCATTCTGACGCTGTGTTGGGTCCCCTTTTTTTTATCTCCATTATCTCCTTGCGAAGACTCGCCCTCCCTTCCCGGCACCGCCCCTCTTGTGTTTTAGATTTGCTTTTCACGTCTCTTGGACTTATTCAAAGTGACCCTCTTACTTTTCCCGCCTCCTTTTCTCTTACTCCTTCCCCCACTGCGTTACGCCGCTCCCCCTTTACAGGTCCCTTAAGCGTGCTTTTGTCATTCAGACGAGTTGCTTTCTCCTTTGGAGTTTTTCGTTTTTGGAACCTGCTCTACCCACAGCTTCGAGTCAATTGACGTTGTCTCTGCATCGCCTCGCGATCATCCTACTCTCCCTTTATAGTTTTCCAGAAAGATTAGCCTGAGCGATGAACCCCCCGCGTTGCCAAGGTCTCCCTCCTTCCCAAGTCCTTCTGTTAATCGCCCTCCAACTGTTTCTCCTTGTGATTCGTTATTCCCCGAATTCTGCCGGCCCAGGAACCCTCGTAATACGTGACTAGCCGTTGATTAGAAAAAGTATACATCTAACTTTCGACGCATCCCCTATGCCCCCCCTCCCCCCTAGTGACCGGGCGACCCTTTTTCCCCCCCCCACTTCCCCTCTATCCGCATGACGTCGAAACTCTTCCCTTTCTCCTTCACTCTGATCTCCCTTCGTGTAGCGTAAGTTCCCCCTAGAAATTAAAGTGGCGTCATTTCAACATCCCTCTCTAGAGTCCATCCAGCACATTACGTTTCTGGTACGTCGTTCCAACTCGCACCTCTCTCACCCTTCACGACGTTTCGTTTTCTTAAGTCGTTCCCACTTTTTTCTCTTCCTGCGAAGCTTCACCACACAGGTGGTCTGCCTTTTCTTTTTTTCCCCGCTCTCTGCTGGGAAGTGATTGGGATTCTCTCGCCATTAATTATCAACTCTCAGGGTTTTCGTTAAACCCTTCCCTTTTTTGCTCTCTCCCCCCGAACACGAACCCCCCACACTTTGACTTGACTCTTTCCTTTGCTCGCGCACTTGCGGTAGAGATGTTTCAAGTTCTCCGGTGGGGGCTCTCGAACTCCCAGTTTCCCTCTTTGCGTTCATGGTTGTTAACTTCTCTTTTCCTCCTTCCCTCAGTGTTTTTTTTTATCTCTATTCTCTCAGGGTCAACCCATCTTGAATGATATGAGATCCCTACCCTCTCTTCCTACTCTAACCAGGTCAGTATCCCCAGTCCACGCTTCTCATTTGTTTCCCGTGTTCGTCTGTCCTTCCCTTATATCCGGTTTCCAGAACCCGGAATCGTCGTAATGAATGGCTGCTCGACCCACCGGCCTACCGCCCCTTCCTCTTCTTCCTCACTCGGAACAAATAGCAGGTCCCCCCCTTTCTTGCCCCCCCCTTCATTGCCAGAGACGTAGTGGAAGTGCTGAAGGAACCCCCTCCCCTCTCCCCCCAATTCTCCCATTTCCTCTCGGTTACCGTTCCCCCCGTAGTTTCCCTGCCCCCCACTATTTTCCTTTTCGGAGGAAAGACCTCTGTTTCCGCTTATATTCGCCACTTTTTCTTCGTTGCCCGTTTTTTGCAACGAATGGATGATCTCCCCTTTTTCGTTCCTTTTGTACCTCATCGTACTCTCATAGGATATGGGGACTTCTTTCTTTGTTCTTTGATCCCCATTTATGCTTTTTTGCCTTCTCTGCTTGTCTTTGCCGCCATCGGCTATCGGAGTCCTGATTCCCCTTGTTCGGTCCCCTGAAACAAGTATTCATTTTCCTTATTTTGGTTTGGTTTCCGCCTCTTCCTCTACCTCCCAATGTTCTTTCACTTTGACTTTGTCGCTTTCCCCAAACATCTTTTGAATAGCCTTTCCCCTTCACTCATTGTTTTGTTCTTAGATGGGACCTTGATTCGTGACTCATCTGGCGACCTTCGTTAGATCGAAACACCCCCCCCCCCCCCGTTTCCCCCTTCCTTTTCCTTGCACCCTCATGACATCCTTTTTTCCCGAGCTGTCCAAGAAGCCAACTCAAACACTCGCGACCCTTCTCGACCCCCTGCCTCACTTTCGGATGGACAGGCCTGTTCCGTGCGACCTCTTGTTTTTGTCGAGCAAGGCACCTTTTCTGTAGTGTCCGCTCATTCCTCGCTGTTCCTCCTTTTTGAACTTCCTTCTTAAACAACCCTCTTCTGCAGCAATCTCTTTGGTTCTCTTCCGTTTCGTTGTCCTTTGGACCAAATCTCTTACTGAGACCACCTGTCCCTTTCACGCCATGGAGTCAGAAATTACAATCTGTCAATTTTTTTTCTTCCCGACGAGCTCTTAAACGCGCCTCTTTTTACTCCCCTCCGGCTTACTGACCCACCCTCCCTTCACTTCTTTCAACTTGCACGTGTAAATTATCTTTCTTGACCACTCGCTACCCCGATTCAATGAATAGTCTTCAACTTTTTTGATAGCGACCCGCCAGCATCCTCTCTTATTAACCCATTCACACCGTCCCCCGTTATTCACCCCCTTCAACACAGTCTCGGAACACCACATACTCCTGTTGCTTTTTGTTTTTCCGAAAGATGACTTTGTCGTGAGTTGTTTCTTCAACACTTAATAGACTGAAAGAATATCCCCGCTCGAGGCCCCTATTACTCTCTCTACTGTTGTTTGATGCTCTCCCCCTGCTCTTTTTTTGGGAAAGCAAGTTACCGCTTTCTCTCGATGCATTCTGCCCCCTCAGGCCCTTCGGTATTGAATGTACCTTCTGACAGTTTCTCTCACGTCAGGGTCGCTGACATGACTCTTTTTCAGTCCGAGTTTTGCACCCGGGGCGTTCATTCCGAGCGGCAATGTTCCCGTTCTTGTTCGGAGCGCGCGTTGAATGAACACCAACTGGCAGTATCCCTTAGAGTTCCATCGTCTGCAAGGCTTCCTTTGCTCTTAGTGTCCCCTTTGCGAGGATGATTTCTCAGACTGATAGGCTGTCCAAGGGCGCCCCTTTCGGTGCTTTTTCATTTTTGTAGAAGCGCAAGGACCCTTGGAACTTCCCAACCTTCCAGTTCCTGGAATGATCAGGATTTCCGCGCTTTTCCAAGAAGTCTTTATTTATTGGAAAGGGTTTTTTCTAGCGCCTAGAACCCTATTGAGTGCGAGCGTCTTTCTCTTTTGTTTTCTCCTCCCAGAAAACTCTTTTTTTTTTCTTTTTCTACGGCCCCCAGGAAAGTCACTGACATGAGGATAGAGGCCTGAATTCCCTACTCTGACTTTGATTCCCCGATATGTGGAGACAAACGGCCCTCTCTGTAGACTTTTTTGTAATACAGTCAGGCCTTGAGCTTTCATTATTTCAACCTTTCCCTTTCTGAGTTAGAAGGGCACCCCCTTACTTCCAATACTAGGAGATGATATATCCCCTTTCATTCCTCAACAGTGTTCCTAACTTGTTTGAGAGAGAATCCGTGAGTTTTTGATTGCCTCCGTCTTGTTTTTGGCGTCTCAAATAGCCTCCCCTTTACTTTAATGACACCTCGTCCTTATGCTTCTCTCGTCTCCGAGACTCAGAATTGTCTGCGTCTCAGGGTCATCCCCCCCGGCTCTCTTCTTCTGCCAGATTCTGGTCCACTGGAGGCGGCTTGTTTTGGTTGCCTGGTATCAAACCTACAGGTCCCTTTGCGTCTTGTGATCTCCTGACACCACAGCGCCAGAGCTCGAAAACTTGATTAATGCGAGTACCTGATCTCCGATTTAACTTTTTCTAATAACCTCCTTTCCTTCCACAGCAGAGCATAGCCGGACTTTTGAATAGATGTTGTCTGATACGTCCTGTCATGGCTTCTTTTTACCCACCAGTCTTCCGCACCTACGCTTGAGGGCGAATTGGACCCTCCCTGCAGCCGTTTAGCCTTTCCCTATCCCCCCACGTTTGCTTGACCCAAGACCTCCCCTCCGCCTGCGACTTTCCTCTAGAATGGCGACCTTGCCCATGTTTGCTGCCGCCACTGCGAGTCTTACCAGGCCGACGCTCTTGTAAGATTCAGAAGAGCCAGTTTCAATAGTTATTTCCAGACTCTTCCCGCTTTTAGGACCTTCCTTGCTAACTGTCCGACTTTCCTCTGAACTAAAAAGGTCTCTTTTTTGGCAAGAGGTAACAGTCTCCCCCATCTTTGCTGGCCTTCCCTCTCCTGTATTCCTCTCTAAAAATTACCCTTCTGGTTGATGGGCCGAGGCTGGATAGTCGGTTTCGGTTCGCCTTTTCTCATTGGGCTCCCCACACTCCCTCGACCCTCTGAGGAACACATCAATCTTCTACTGTTTTGTTTTGATCTGTCTTGAATTTTCTTTCTATTCCTTGAAGGGTAATAGCTCGATGGGCTTGGTCCGAGCAAGCTTCCAGAGTTTTCCCCGTAGGACTGTCTCTGCGTTTCCTTTATATCGGTGAAGACCGAGTGACTCTTCTTTCCCGTTTTGCGTTTCGTAGCTTTCTAGTTGTCGGTCTCGACGGACGTTTTACCTCCGTATGTCGTTATTCTTATGGCTTGCAACTTTTGCTGACGCAGTTGTTCTTGCGCCATACTCTCCAGTTGTTCCCTCGCACCCGGGTTCATTTTCCCGGACCCCTTCTCCCCCACCCCCCCCTAGAGCGCTGCATGCACTTTCCCTGTTGTACGGTGGTTTCCCACAGGTTTTCCCTCTGAGGGATGCGCTGACACCGATCCCTATTTTTTTCTCATCACAAATTCTTGGTAGACTCCCTGGTTAAACATTCCAGTTCCTGGTTGCTGTCGGGTTGATTTGATTTAGTTGCTCTTGGAGTTGTGATTCGCGTTTCTGGACTTTCTAAGCTCAGATTCCAATGACGGGTGCCACTGGTCCCTCCCCGACTCTTCTGATATCCCTACTTTCCTATCATTTCACCAGTACCAGCCAGCTCCCCAGCCGAGAGATTCAACCCGTGTTTCCCCCAATTTTTTCCCCCCCCTTTTTCCCACTCCTTTGTTTTTGCGCCTCCCCTGGCTTCTTGGCCTCGATGAATTCCTTCCTGCCCTGAAACCCTTTTAAGACGGGACTTTACGTTTGTGCCCGAACAAGGATATCGGTGAGTCGTTCGTCACTTTTCCCTTAGTACGCCCAAACGCCTCAGTCTGAGCGGGCGGACATCTCCCCCCTCCCCCCCTTATCCTTCTCAGCATGATGCGGTCAATTTGATTTCCTTTTTGGCTGACCTAAGTAGTTTTTAGTCCTGCCCCTCCTACGTACAAGTGGCCCCGATTCCTCAATCCGATCACCGCGTTAGAACCAGAGCAAGAACCCGTTGTCAAGTTCCCCCTCCGTTGAAATAGGACAATCTCCAACGCCCTTTTGTATCGTTTTTTTCCCCTTTCCTTCCCTCCAGCTTTCCCCCCTCCGAAATTTCGCAGGTCAACATCCGGTTGTTTTTTTGAACTTCCTTTCTTTTAATTTTGTTACCTTCCTTTGGGTCGTCTTAAGAAATTACCAAAAAGATTCAGGGGTGCGTTTCCCGTATCTGCCTCCCCTTCCCTCCCCCCCCCCATGACCCCCCCGTTCTCATGTGAGATGCACCTTTTTAGCTTTTTTCTGTTTATTCCTATCAATTTCATATGTTGTTCTCCATGTCAGGAAGATCTTACTTCTTTCCTCCTGTGTTTCTGTTTTCCTATTCACATAATCCCCTCCCCCCCCCTCATTAACATTGTGCTGAATCACGCTGTCCTTCTCTTCTTTACCACCTTTAAGAGTCCCCCCCCTTCAAGTCTCGATTTTGTTCTTGTTAGACTTGTGAATAAGTACGGGTTTACCGCACCCTTGAAGCTTTCTCTCTTTTGACTGTTCTACCCCCCCTTCTCCCATTGCTCCCTTCCTTTTAAGTAAATGGAACCCAAGAGCAGACCCCCCCTTCTTTTTCCGATTGAATTTCATCGAGTGTTGGACCTGAATGAATTGAAACGCCCCCGAGCCCCCTTCATTGAGTTGGAGATCGGAAGAGTTTAAAGTAGTGAAACATTGACAACGGTTCTTCCTTTTTTTTCGGTTGGACCCTGGGTTCTCTCTTTCTTCGGCTTCCATGTCTTTGGATTGAAGGTGCCTGACCTCTTTTGACTCTTATAATCGCTTCCCATAAGTTTATTTCCCTTTCCTTCCTCTGATCTTTGATCAGATTTCTGTCTCCCCCCTCGTACCCTCCTGTATTGGGTCTTATGTTTTGAGATAGGACCCTCTCTGGTTACCCCATTCTCTCTTGTTCAGGTAAATCCCCCTTTTTCGTTCATTCCCTTTCTTCCGACGTTTTTACTTCCGCCGGGGCTATCCATCTTGCGCAAGGTGGAGGGCTCTGCCCCCCTCTTTTTGGAAGATTCCTCCCTGGCACTCTTTTCCGTCTCTCTTCTTGCTGGAGTGCTTCTCCTTCTCCTTCCTTGCCCCTCCCTTTCCCTATGATTGATTTCCTTCATGATCGGACTTGTACGAGTTAAGAAAAATCTGACCGACCAACCTTACCAAACTTTTGCGCAAATATATTATCTACCCACGACCCACGTTTGGTAGGAACTGTTCCGGCTCGGCCCCTATGTATCGTCGACCGAATTCTGAGGGTCTCTCTTCCCTCCCGCCTGTCTGTATTTTTCCCCAACGTAACCTAGGACGTGAAGCAGCTTCTGGGCGGGTTTTTTTTTTCCTGTCTTTGAACTTTCGATCCTTGTGATCCCCCTTGAGACGATGACCCTGGTTAGCAACTTTCCCCCATCTTGATTTGCTTCTACGACGATCTTTTTCCCCCTCGACTCTTGAAAGAAACCGCAGATCTCACCCCCTCAAGGAAATTCTTTCGTCCCCTTTCCGTCAGATTCACGATTTCCCCTCCGCGTCCCCCTCTCTTTTTCCTTAGCCCGCCTTTCCTCTTCCCATCCCAGACGATGATTCATCCAACCCATTTCCCCTCCTTCTTTTCCCATCACTTTTAAATAGACCATACTGGACCCCCACAATAGCAGATGGCTGTGTCCGACCTCTACCTTTGATTTTTTTGAACACTCTGATACGCGAACTCCCCGACGATCTGGCCCTTTCGAGGTTCAGGTTGGATTCTTCTCCTCCTTTCCGTCAGGGCACAGCGCGCCCAGGCTTTCTGGCCTTTCTAACTTCCCTTTAGTAGTGAAGGTCTTTTTAACTTTAGAGCCCACGTCACAGGGTGACTCCCAGCATTTCTTCATTACGAGTTTACACCCCTTTTGCAATGAGTGAATTAAATGCGGCGCCTTGTTGACCTGTCGCGTTCAGGGCGTTTCATCCCCAAAGGGCCGTTCTCCATTTTCGTGACCTTCGGCTTGAGTTCGTTGGTCCCCCTCTTGTATGAGGATGGAACGTGAGTCCCGTTTATGATGTGGAGCCCTTTGACGCCTCCGCTTCGGTGCGCCTATTTTTCCAATGCGGGACACGAACTATAGACCCCACCCTCTCCCTGGGCTTTTTTTCCCTTTCCGGTCCGAGATGTGCCCAGCCCGTACCTGGCTTAAGGTTTCCAGCCGGATAGCGACGAGCTTCCCTCTGGAGTTCGAGCGCTTTTGTTTTTTGTAGCATTCCACTCCTCAAGCTCTTTTTTTTCAGAAACGACCATACTGAAATTCGGATCGATTCCGAATTTTTCCCCCTTTTTTCCTTTCGGGGGTAGGGAGAGTTCTCCACCAAGGTCTATCGTAGGCCGATGAGCCATCCAGATTCCGTAGGATTTTTTCTTCGTACGGTTTTCCTTCTTCTGTTATCCTTTCCACAAGACTTGAGGGAATGCCTCCTAATTATTAGAGGACTCTTCTCTTTTAATAATTCTTTTTAGTATTTTGTCCTTTCTTTGTTTTAAACGGGTTTTAGGTGTTTTCTTCCTCTTTTCCCCTTGGCACATTTTTTTTTGAGAGTTCTTTCAGGAGGGCCCGCTTTCCGTTGTGGGCAGGCGAATTAAATGAGTTATGAATGCACCTTCTCTTTATTGTTTCTTCGCTCTCTTTTCCTCCTGTGGTTGCTGCCAGTCTTTTTTCCAGCAACCGGCAAGTCCCCTTCGGAATTTTCCTCTTGTCAAGGAGGAGTTTTTTCTGGTTCCTTTTCTCCACTTCCCCAATTCCTTTGCTCGAGACCCAAACCACCTTTTTCTAGATAAGACCCCCCCTTGGCTTTTAGAGTAAGATCTCTCCTTTTTCCCTTTTCCGAATAAGACTGATGTCAAGTTCGCGAGAATGATGTTTGGTTTCGATTGGTCCGTGATCTATTTTTTCACCTGTCCTGTCGGCTCCTTTATCCCGACCCCTCCTCCCCTTGCTTGCCTTTTCCTCCCGCATGGAAGAATCGGCATAAGTTCTCCTCGACCCGCGTCCCCTCCCCCTACCGCCTCTGATCTTCCATCCTTTGGTTTTTCGTTCCAGTTTTTGCATGCCGTCCCCCTCTTCCACTAGCTCCCATTTGACATCTGATATTTCCTCATCCGTAGCAAGGACGGTTTAACCTCTCATGAATATGTTCCAGGCTGGCTCTGCGTTGCTCGAACTTTCCCTAATCTTCTACCTGCATGATGCCGATTCTTCTCCCCCAGTCGCTCCCCGCACTTTGATGGCCACTCACTTTTTCTTTTTCGGTCCCTCACCCTCCTGCTGGATGCTTTCCGAGCTGATCGGCGTTTTCTCTTTTATTCTTTTGTGGATCACCCCCCACTCACGGCCTTTCTGGGACCACATTTTCCCCCTTCCTGCTCTTTGTGCTCCGATATTGAAAATTTGGATGGGAATACTCTTTTTTTTTTCCTTTTTTCAGGCCAACGATGGGCTGGTCCGTTCGCAGCGTTCCTGACGAGCAAGTAGCATCTTTTTCGCGCGTCTTTCTTAGTTGAATCGGTGAATAGTCCTTAAGGTTCCCCCTCTTCTTTTCCCTCACGTTTTTTTCGACATATTGGGAGGTCAGCGAGGTGGGTTTACCGCAGCTCGTTTCATATTCCCGCTGGTTCCTTTGACGCCCTGTTTTCTCGTTTTGCTACAGGTCCTTTCCCTTTTTATAGGCACGCCCCCCTTACGTACCCTCCCTCTTTTTTACAGCGCTGCTTAACACTTGCCTAGTTTTTCGCTCTCACAACTGTACAGAGATTTGAACTTCGTGCGAACGCTCACTTAACGACGATCAAATTCTTTCGATCCGTCAACAGTTAGGCAATCCGTGTCTGTCGTGGGTTTTCTCTCCTAATTCTTCTCTTCTTTTGCTTCGCCCGGGTTTTCTGAACGCAACGATTCCTTCAAATGGACTGTTTCCAAGATTTTTTTCCTTCGTTAATCAGTTAGCGCCCTTGCTCCCGATGCCGTCCCGCAAGATCAGCGCGCGCCTTACCCCAAACACGCGCTTAAACAGGGCTTCCGCCAAGAAGTTTGATTTCCCTCGCACCTCCCCTTTCTCTCGATGTCCCAGATCGACCGTTCGGTCCATTGAAACACGTAAATACGTCTATCCGTTGGTCCCTTTTCCCCAAGATTCCTCGGTTCCATCCGGACGTCCGTGCGTAACATAAGAGATCCCCACCTACAGGATTCCTTGCGACCTCTCCCTCACTTTCTCCTATCCTCATGACGTTTCTTCCTCACGTGTTTGATTTCTTTCATCTTCCAGTCGCTCCCTCCCGTCGGTCCCATTGCCCACCTTCAAAGTTTTTATCTACCCCCTATTCAAAGAGTCCTCCCTCCCCTCCCTCAATCTGACTGACCGTTTTGCAGGTTCCTCCTTCAACCAAACTTTCAGGCCAGAGCGACAACGCCCAGGCGTTTTCCTTGCCCGCCATTCAGCAGCTTTTTTCCCCCCTGTGCAATTCGCATCGGACCATCCCCGGTGGTCTTCTTTTTTGACGAGTTGACTTCAGTTTCGTAACTGCTGGTTCGGCATTTGGGAGGCGATCATACACTTTCTCCAACCGAGTTCAGGTTGAGGGACAACCGTTCGCAAGTCCCTCGTCACCTCCCCCCCCCTCTCCTTTCTCTTGCTTTTCCCTTGGGGAGATCTTTTCCAAGGGACAGCTGTTGGAGATCTCTATCATGTTCTTTTTTTTTTTTCGGAATTATTCCTTCTTAACCTAATCCGTTGTTTTTTTTTGATCGCGATTCCCCCTTTTCCCACAACTAGGGACACCTTTACTTAGTATTTTGTTATTTTTACACAGATTACCCCCAAAGGTGTGTTTTTGAGACTTGGGTGTTTTTTTTAAGCGCCCACAGTCCCTTCTTGAGTTGTGTGTTCTTAGGAAGTGCGGCTCCCAGTTCCCTGTTCACGTCCCCCCGAAGGAGTGTGAGAACTGAATTTTTCTCTCTCCCCCCCCAATTCGTCCAGAATTTACTCGCACTTCGTTCAAATCGGACAACATCGTCGATTTTTTCCGGCGTCTTGAGAGTGGGCCCGCTTTCAAGACCGACCCCAGAGACAAATTTTGCGTTGTCGCGCGGTTCGAGTTGAACGTCTTAATCCCCCTTTCCTTTTTCTCTGGTTCCTTCGGAGACGCGGGTTCTATTTCTCTTTCCGCCCGGACCTTTCTGGATGACGGATCCCCCACGTCCGTGATACATCGTTCCCTCGACCCTCCCTTATGTTACCCCGTCCCTGCGGATCTTTTCTCCCGTTGCCTTTTGGAGATGTCGCCTTTAGTCCCCCTCTTTTCGGCGTGTTCTCGCTTTGAGTGACCCGAATTCTGGAAGATCTAGTCTTTCCTGATCTTCCTTTTCCAGTCCCCTTCTCATTGTATTTACGATTTTTTTTCTTGCCCGATCCTCGCCTAGATCCCCTCCCGAGGACATGGGTGGCTGCGTGAACCTCCACTTCTTTTTCCCCTGCTTGGCACTCAGTTCGTTTTCTCTCCTCTTCCTTTTTTTCTTGTTACGTGCCGAAACGGTCGACTTCGTTTCTTCCTCGCCAACCTCTTTGATGCTTGAACCCTTTAATTGACTAGGCCTGTGGTCATAGTCGTTAATGACCCCGCGAAGCCCCCCCAATTTAAAACCTCTTCTTCTCCCCACGTCCGCCCGCTTATTGAATTAAATGTTAATTCGCTACCGATTTGCGTCCTTCCCCTGATACAAGGACAGTGGTGAGAGTTCCTCTCCCTTGTACTTGACTTGCCTAGAATACGTAACAACCGAGGCCGTGCCGCAGCTGCTACTGCGGGTCGCCGGTCTTGACTTTTTTCTTCAAAACTTAAGGTCCTGGAGTCTTCCCGACTTGCCCGTATGGCTTCCTCATTCCCTTTTGAATATGTGACTATCAGATTACTGTCCCCTCGCTCGAGGTCCCGACCCCCTACTGGCTATCGAAGACCCGCCACGTTGCGTTCGAACTGATGGCCTCGTTCAGCTACACCCGATGCAACCTCTCTGCCCCTCTTTTTCTAGATCTCGAAAGCATTGATAGGACCCGTCCCGCGCTATTTATTTTAAACCTTACCAGTCCCGTCCCCCTTCCCCACCCTTTTTACTGACCCTCGGCTCCCCCACATTCAGAGGGATGTGGTCACTCTTCCGTGAGTCTTGGTGCTCACAAAAATGGAGACCCTTAAGAGAAAAGCTCTTCCCCGAGGCTAATCTCAGGGTGTGATGTCGCTCCCTTTTTTATAGATCAGTTTTCCATCCCTCTCCTTCGTTCGCGGACAGTCCGCGCCGGCCAGGCCTCTGTCTTTTTGCTAGGTACGGAGGAACCTTTCTCTCAAGTCAAATTCGTTTGACATTTCCTTTCTCTTCAGTCTATGTTTCAAAACCGTTCCGTGCTTTGCGTCATCTCAGCTCGGCTTTTTCCCGCGTCGATGTTTTTGCATGCAAACCGGTTTACGTCTCAATTCCTTATTTTGGATCTTCTCACTTCCCGGCTTTCTTTGTTCATTTCGTGGTCTCTGTGAACGTGGCCATCCCTCTGCGTGCTGTTCGGACATCCCTTGAAGGCGGTGAGGATCCTTGTATTTAGAGCCATTCCCCGTAACGATCTCCACACCCTCTCGGGTTCGGGAATATAGTCCTCTCAGCTTTGAACCTTGTTCGTATCTGAACTTTTGGGATAAGCTTGACTTCGTCCCACTCCCTGTCTTTGCGAGCTCTGTGGTGTTGTCGTTAGTCTTCCTGCAAATTACGACGTTCTGACGCCCGTAAAAAGAAACGCCTCCTGACCTGCGTGAGGCATCCTGCCGACTTTGCCGTTGTTCCTTTCAGCCCTGCGACGTTCATGGCCCACAGGCGGCTTTTCCTTTCACTAGGCATCCCGCCTTCCCTCTGCTTTCCTCTTACCCCTTTTCTTGTCGGTTCAACCATCTTGGAGTTTAATTTTCTCCTCTGCCGTCTCCTTTCTCTCTGTTCCTCCATCGCTGTTTTCCCATGTTGCTGACTGATTCGCCGAGTTGAGGACTGCCTCGTTCTTGTGGCCGGCTTTGAACTACAATATCCTTGAACCGGTAAGAATTGCCCCCTCAAGTCCGGCGTTCTTGCTCTTTCTACCAGTTCAGTGGATGACCGTAGACTGGCCTCCCAGGCCCCCCCCCCCCAAGGAAGTCCTTTCTTCTGCTCTATCCTCTTCGGAGCGTTGTCTTTAATGTCCAAAAGAAACCAAGTATGATGTATCCCTTCGACAAACACCCCTTCCTTTTTCCACGCATCGGGACTGCTCTCCCAGCATACCGCTTTTCCCCCTTTTCCTGACTCATCCGTGTCTGTAACAGATGCTCTAGCCGTTTCGACGTTAAAGTCGTAGATGTGTGTCGTAGCTGACGGATCTCTTTCCCACTCTTTCCGCAAAGAGCGGATTGCGTCGCGCCCCCGTCCCTCCGATCGGGCTTTAGTCACCATTCATGACCCCGAGGCCCATCCCTCGCCCCTCCCGATTTCCTGGACTCCTCCCAGTGACTTTTTGGCGTACTTGCCGGTTTGCCGCTGCCGCCATGAATCCCTATGTACAAGCCCGCCTCTCCTGCAGATTCCTAGATTTCCTTGATCCGGTTTTCCACTCGGACCTCCCGATGCAGGTTTCCTCTTACACTACGGGAGGAACCCCTTTTCCGACGGTCCAGTTTTTTTTTTACCTCCCCTTTATTCCCGTTGCCCTCTCTGTTATCATTCCTCCCTCCCCCCACCGCCCGTAGCTTTTTGAAAGATTTTTTGTGCGAGGCCTCCACCCCATGAAATCCTGTCAGTTCTGCTGGACTAATCGATTCTGGGTCGGGTAGCGGCTATCCTTTTTGGTATGCCACAGGAGTGTCTTTCCCAACTCCTAGTCTATGTTTTGTGGCTGGCTGATCTTTCTTTGAAACAGTGGAGGGTTCACCTTCGTTTGCAGGTGTTAAAGGCATTAATACGCGGTCTGGTCCCTCGCAAATGCGTGAGCTACTTACATCGTTGCGGCTTTGGACCATTCCGGTGTCTTCTACGGAAGACGATGCAATCTTTCGCCCTCACTTAGTTCTGTTGTTCTTTTATATCCCGTGGACGCATAGGAGATTTTTTTACATCAATCTCTCGTTTTTTATTTCCCCTCTTCTAGTGAATTGCTGACTCCCCCCTTGGTGTGAGGCGCTTCATTTAGTGCCTAATTTCCTCTACGTTTTCATTTCAGAAAGGAAAGACACAATATAGTCCCCGCAAGATAGCTCCGGCTGCAACTCAATATTTGTTATTGGCTTCTTTTACAAAGTCTCCCCGGAGTCTGGCCCTTCGAGTTCCAAGACTAAATTTTCAAGGAGACCCGGAAGTCCCCCCCCACAAGGCTTTTGACAGACAGGAACAGAACCCCACGTGTCTCACTTAAGGTGCTGGGTGGGTGCATAATTACGAGTTGCAGTCAAGTTTTCTTTTGGAGTCTCTTTTCCCCTCTTCCGACGCTGCCGACGTCTTCGTACGCTTCCCCCCCGATTAGGATCTCCTTCACTCCCTTTCGCCTGATCGTTTCTTTTCCCCGTATCCAAGTTTCCAGTCTCTCTGGAAACACACGCTGCTGCACTTGAGAACCCGTACGTTGAGGGGCACTGGCCTCAATGTCGATCCTATGGATCGACGACTGTTCTGGCCCGAACCTAGTACCGGGCAATGTCCTTTTGGCTTTACAGAGTCCTCGGTAACTCATTGATCTGTACGATTTTTCGTTCTAATAAGATTATCACTTTTCTACCCCAGGTAGTGCTCCCGGGGATCTATCCCCCCCTCACTTGATCCCCAGATCAGCATGAGAGGTTCACTCTTCCCGATTCTTTTCCCTTCCCCCCTCTTTATATTAAGTCGTTTCGTTTTTCCGGGTAATCGCCCCGTCGTTTTCGACGAACATCGATACATTTCTCCTCCTCACAACAGTTTGAAAGGTTCATGGAAGAATTACTCGGTCCCTGATCTCCCATCCAGGACCGTTTTATTTTTCAGTCCCCCTTCAGCAAGGTTCCACCCTATCTTCCCCAATCGACTCTTACATGAGTGGTTATATTTGACCTTCCCTCCCTGAGTAAATTTTGGGGACTTGGTCTGACTTATAGCAATTCATTCCCCCTTGGTTTTTTCCAACCCTCGCACTTCCTCGACCCCCGACAACCCCTTCTAATAATCTTGCATGTTGGTTCCGATTTTCGGGTCCCTAGGGGATGATCGCAACTCAATTGGGTGACTTTTTGGA
>Ga0179593_1704558_pt1 | contig 14793 bp, 15 predicted proteins | sample CZODoug2_1_08_16_FD_185931 | JGI IMG/M metagenome (GOLD analysis project Ga0179593, IMG submission 185931) | Vadose zone soil fungal communities from Angelo Coast Range Reserve, California, USA - CZODoug2_1_08_16fungal (PacBio error correction) | ecosystem: Environmental > Terrestrial > Soil >... | reverse complement strand
TTTGGTATCTTTGAGCAGATTTTTTTCTCGCCAGTAAACGCCGCCCCCCCCCCCCTCTTCAGACCCAAATGCCTCTGAAAAAGGCTTTCTTTCGAAAGCGAGCCTTTTTCGATTCTTCTCCCCTCTGCTAATGAGCGCAAAACTTTCCCTCATGAGCGCTTTGCACGATCCCCCTTCAGATGCTTCCTCCTCAATTCTTTCCCTCTCCCTGGAAATAGTTTTTTTCGCCAAGAGGATTCATTCGGAATGTGATCCGGAACGAAACCCAAAAGTCGCCATACCCTCCTCTTCGTACGGAGTGATCGCTTTTTCATATCGATTTTCATTCTTTGTATGGTGATTTTTAAAATCTTCTCCAATACTTTGTCCACGTCACTGTCCCGCTCTGGGGACCATTCCCCCTTCGGTCTAGAAATGCTATTGACTTTCTTCCCATGATGAATCGTGTACCCGCGCTTCTAAGTACAATGAAGGCTGATTCCTCGTTGATCAGTCGCGGATGAGACCCCGTTCGCCCCTTCGCGGTGAGGGAAGTATTTCCGGTTTTGTATACCCATTCCCTATGTAGTGGCTCCCCGTTTGGCCATTCCCCCCTAGTAGATAAGATGACCATTTGGTTTTGACCTTTCCCCCCCCCCCATCTTCAAATTTCTCCCAAGGACCCCCCCCCCCTCGCAACCCGTTCACTTCTTTAAGATTCCGGGCTCAGATGACGAGTACTGGTCAAGGGTAAGTCCTCGCCTCCCGTTGAACTTTTGTTTTTTCTTGCCTCCCTCTGCTCAACTTTCCTCCTCCCTCCCCTCCTTTTGGTGCCGATCCCCCGGAAGTGCCCCCGGTCCCTCATTCGGGACTTTGATAATCGCTTTGACAGACCACCAGCCACGGGCCTTTTTTCTCGATTCCGGTTGGGAGATTCGCCCCGTTATTTTTTTTCTTCTTCCCCCCCCTTTCCTCTTGTAAAAGCGCCTGCTTTCCCCCTTAGACGAATATTGCCCCCCCCCAAAGAGAAAGGACGAGTTGGTTTCCTCTCCCGAATGGAATCTCCCTCCTTTTCAGGCTGCTCAAACCTCGTTTTCCTCCACAACAATCAGGGCCAAGGCCCCTTTTTACTCCTTTGCAACCCCATGGCCACGAATAGAGTCCTTTTTTTCCCCTTTGTGCTTCCAGGTGCTTCGAGTTCCTTGTCATCCGCGGCGTTCTCCGGAGCACATTTGATTTTCATTTTCGCGTTCGTCCTTTTTCCCATGATGGAATTCACTTCCCCTTGATCGGGGCGCCATGAGTTAAATTTTGCGAAGCCACAAAACTGCCATCGGCTTTCTTTTCCACAATGGCAAACTTTCCTTTTTTTTCGGTGATTCCGTCCGGCGGACAGTGCCCTCTTTCCCCCCCACCAGAATGTGGCAAGGCCTGTTTTGTCACATCCGTCATGCTCCCAATCGCGTGACGCGTGCGTTTAAGTCATAGCATTGACGATTCACAGTCTTCCTTCCATTCCTTGGGTCCCCCTTTTTTACGGCAACCGATAGCATATGTAGTGTTGTTCTGCGTGATTGCTGCCGCATCTTTTTCTCCTTTTGCGATTGCTCTGTGTATAGCTGTTTTTTTTTCTGTTTTTCTCCCTTGGCCTCCAATGCGGGCCTTTTTCTTCAACGTCAAACACGTTGCTCGGCCCCCCACTGACCTCGGGTTGACTTCCCCCCCCGCGTCTGACAGGCTCTTTTTCGAGAGTGGTGATCTGCTGCTTTTCTCGTTCGCCCGGATGTTTCCCCTTTCCACACGATTTGCCAGTCAAGTTCGAGCGAAGAGTCCTCTTTCAGTCTCTGTCCTTTTCCGTTTATGGAGTTGGGTTTATTCCTTTTGTCAGCACTGGAATGTTGCCCTGCATTCTCCCTAATCATCGTTGTTGTTGTTCCTTTTATGCCTATAAGAGGGGCACCACCTTCCCCCCCTTTTTTTCTACCGTCAGGAATCCCCCCCATCAATTTGTCCTGCACAGAACCTGCCCTCCGTTTACGCGTTTTTCCTCTCGCAAGTGCCCCTCTTTTTTTCCCCGTGTCTTAATTCCGTTGGACAACCGAACTCGCAGACCTTTTTCCCCCCAGCAGGCCGGCCACAGCTCCCCCCCTCGCACAAAGAACTTTTCTCAACACCGAGGTCCCAGATCAACGCTTCACGTGTTACGTTGTAGACCGTTCAGGACGCACCCCTTTCGTTGCCGCATGGGTCCTTTCCAAACAGAAGTTCCCAGGAAGAAAGACCATCCTCAAATTCTCCCCGAAAGAGGCTTTCAAAGCACGAAGAACCCCTCATGGGACCAGACAGACCCCCCACCGAGAGCACCCTAGCCGCCTAATTTGGTAGTTTTTGAGACTCAGAAGGCCTTTCTTTTCGAGCCCAATTCTCATGAATCTGTTTTCCTCGTCTGAGCAGACTTTAAAAGAACCCTGAAAGAATTTCCAATGGGGATATTCACCTTGTAGTGTACAACTGTTAAGGTCTGAAACTTTTTGGTGGTTTTTGGAACCTTATCCAGAGGCATTTTAGCAGCCCCCCCTCCAGGTGAGGATTTACTTTCTCCACCTTGTGGACCCTCATCCTGAGATACCTTTTTTCTGGTGAAGGAAGGAAGAGGAGTGATCAAAGGCTGGGGGCCAGTCTTAAAGTCTCTTCAAAGAAGATAGCCCTTAAACTTTTTCAACTCCAAGGTCTAGAAAGAGAGTTTCGCTTGATGAAAAGACGGGATTGAGACAGCTCCCCCTGGAATCCCCCCCCCGTTTGCAACAATTCATCTATTTTTTTGGAAGATTTCGGGCATGGCACTGATTGTTGTGTCTTCGGTTTTTTCCCCCCCCCTTTCAACGGCGGTTCTTGCCCGTATTTATTCAACCAAAATAGACTGCTTTTTGTTTATTTCAAGGATTGTATTCCCCCTTACAATCTTTCCTTTACATCGTAAGCCAGTTTCACTTTTTCTTCCCAGCCCAAATCGGTACCCCTCTCACCCCCCCGATCTAATCAAGATATCCTCCCCTTCTTTTTTACCTGGCCCGCATCTAAGCTCTCCCCTTGCCATATCTTTCAGTGGCAATTCGGTTTTTCTATTACAGTTTCGCGAGCACTTGGAGCAAGCGTTTCCAGTCTCCCCAACGTTTCACCAGAGGCGAACCCTTCCTACCTTGAACAGTAGCGTTTCTTTTTCTTTCTGAAGATTGCGTTTCTGGGTGGTACTGGAGGATGGTTCTTTCCTTGCGCTTTTCTCCGCTTGAGAGCCTTTCCTCCCCTTCGGATCGACTCTGGGACAGGTTCTACGAGAGTCTTTCTTCCAAACCGTATACTTTTCCTTACTTACGGCACCTTCTTTTTTCCTCTTTACAATCGCTCGAACATCAAATCCCTTGACTCTTGAGACGGGAACCCCCTATTCAGAAGTTCAAACCCTCTCCCACATCCCCCCGCCCCTTTTTCCCGGAAGGAGGGCCCCCTTTTCCATTGACGTGCAATCGGAAGCAGATGGTCCCTAAACAACAGTTTTCCCCTTTTTTCTGAACGAATCTTTCTCCCCCTCTCCCCCCGTAAGGCGAAGCGGAGGTTTTCTTTTTGTTTTCGTTACGGATTCACCTGCAGACATTATGACCTTCTCTTTGTGACTCTCCCCTTTCCGGGTCTCCTCCCTCTTTTTCATAGTGATTTAGCATACAACAGCGCTCATTTGGTGATGTTTTCTGGAAGCATCGAAAAAGGTTTCTTTCCACTTGCGGTCCTGGAAGAATAGCCTTTTTCTCGGCATTTTTGGGTATTCTTGCGGCCCCGCAAAATACTGCTCCAAGATTCCCGGAATGCAGCTATCGTCCTTTTTTCCAAACAAGAGGCAGCGAGAAGCAGATTTCGGAAGCACTTTCGGACGTCTCTTCCCGTTGATCTAAGGGATTCTCGGGACTTTTACACCCCGTTTTTGTCTCCGAATTGACAGTTGAGGCCCCTCGAAATTAGTCCATTCCTCGGGTGTTTCATGAGGACAGTCCGGGGAAGAACGGAAAGCCCCCTTAACGTCCTGTCAAAAGATCTTCTCCAGATAGCCCATATTGGACAGGTCCTACCTCTTCTCTGCGTTTTCCTTCTTTTCTGGTGCCATCGGCACGTTCCGGACACTTTTTTTGTCGATTGTTTATGGCTTCAGTACGACCCAAATCTCCCCTTTTCCTACTGTCCGGCCACTTTAAGATTTCCCCCCCTCTTTCAAATTATTCTTCGCTCCGCAGAGAATAGGTTCCTCCCCTTCCATATGGGTCATGATCCAGAATCTGTGGGCTTTTAACTAGGTTTTCCGTTCCTTTGATTCCCCGGCCTCCCCCCCTTTTCCTCGCCCAACGGAAACCCCCGCCGATTGACTCCTGTCGCCCCGAGTCCCAGTCGTTCTTCCCACGTTTTCACTTTTCATTTCCCCGCGCAGCCTTGCTACCGCCTCTTTTGGCAGGGACCTTCGAGGCTCTCCTTTTTTTCCTGGGTTGTCTCTGCTATATATCCTGCCGGGATCTTTGTATGCTTCCGGTGATCGACAGGTCTTACAGATTCAGCAATGAAGATGATGACCCTTCCTCTTCCCCTTTCGCAGACTTTCTGAGAGCCTTTTTAGATGCCTTTCACATTGAGGCGCAGACACCAGAATTCTCTTGTTGGATTCCCCTCTTCTTGCGAATCCAATTTTCTTTTCCCCTCGTTTTTTTAGCCCCTTTTTGGAATTTTTGGCTGCCTCTTCTTGCCGGCACGAAACCCCCCTCGCAGGTATATCCTTTCTGGAGGATCTTTCCCCTAATCTTCTCCTTTTTTCCCCCCCCCACCGGGCTGGTATGTTTTCTCGCTAACTACATGTTGCCCTCAAGCTTTGGGGCAAGGCTTCTTCTAGAATGTCTTGATGCGGTATTCTTTCTTTGACTCGTGTCCCCCTTTTTTTCCCAAGAAGGACAATCAGTCATCGGTTGATTGCCTTTCTTCCCCGATTGCTCTTCTTTTCGATCTGACAAAAGCGCTTTTTATTTTCGTCTTTTATACAGTCCCTCCTGTGCCCGCCAATTCGTCCTGCCCCTCCATGAATTTTATTTCAGTCTCAACGCTTTTCCTTCCACTTCTCAGATGACCACAAGCCCCCGTCACCGCAATCTTCAGATCCTCCTCCGGTGACATTCTTCCTGTCACTGTTAAATTTCTCTTTTTTTAGAGGCTTTTTCTTTGGGGTCCTTTCATGCCTCTCGCGAAACTGTATCGAACTTTTTTTGACGACCCTTCTTCAGATATGGATAGGTCTCGGAGATTTGAGGACAGTTTACATGCCACCCTCCCGTGCAAAGATCTCTTTCTCCCCTTTTTATGAGCACGTTGATTTGGGCGTGGATTTTCTCCCCTTTCTGACGAGGTAAAGGACGCCTTCCTTTGTTAGTATCCCTCAATTTACTACCGCCTGAGAAAAGGACCCCCCCCCTTCTTCAGTTGTTTCACCGAATGGAATCACGTTAAAAGGCGGATGCAACCCCTCCCCTCTTTCCCCAAAACAATCAGGTCCTTCCACTGACTCCCTTCTGCCAACCCCCCCTCCCTTAAGGTTGCACTTTTTTTCGGGAAGATGGACTCACGCCCGTGTCATCGAGATAAGCTGTCCCCTTTTCTTTCCCCCCCATTTATTGAAATTTTTTTTTCTCTTTTTCTGTGATAAGTGATGGAATTCCGGGATCGGCGCCACCATAGAGAAGACCCCATGATTCTGATGAGGTCCCCATTTTCTTGTAAGCAGAAGCACGGCGAAAGTGTGCCCAGTAAAAAAACACCATCCTGGTGGTAATTTCCTTTCACAGGTTTGTAACACCCCCCCCCACCCCCCGTCGAAGTCCCCAGAGGTTGAGTTTCCCAAGTAGAAAACAGCCTTCCCCCCTCATATGGCTCTTTCTCTCCTTTCCTATGAGTTCCCTTCCCCTCCCCCTAGTTAGGCTCTGTGTGAGATTTCCCTTGCTTTGCTGAAGAATTTCCCTCGTGGAGGAGTCCCTTTCCGCGCTTTCCTGGCTCCTTGAATGCCCGGCAACTCTGTTTGAGTCCTGTTTAGCGTTTAACGTCACCAGGGGAGACTCCCTCTGACCAATGGAAAGAGGGTTTTTCTCGAGGGAAAGGGACAGTATTGTTAGATTCTGCTGCGTCTTTTTTGGTTGTGCTTTCTCCCCGGAGGGTTCCACTTGTCGTCAATGCCCTGGCAACATAGGCACTTTCGAAGATACCAACTTCTTTTCAGGTTCTTTCTCGTCATTGATGGCTTTTTTCCTTGACTGTAGAGTCAGGCCTATTGTTTAGAAAGCTGAAGGCAGATCTTTTTTTTTTCACTCCCTCTACTTTTGTTGGGGTGGATTTCTCGCCTTTATAAGCGCAAAAATTACCTAAAGTCCCCATAACCCCCCCCCATTTTTTTTCCCCCTTAGCAAAGACTTTTTAAGAGTATCCCCCTTGGTGAACTTTTCGTCATTGACGCCCCCCATCCGGGCGAACCTTCCTTCAGATCACCAATCCGACTCGACGCTGGGATCCCCCCCCCCCGAGGTAAGTTTCCGTCTCAACGCTGAAACGTGGAGAACGTTTTCCGCAAACCCCCCTTGAGCTTTCCGCCCTGGAGCCTATTTCCAACGCCGAGCACTTCCGAAAATCTCAACTTTGGCCATCGATTTTCCTTCGCCAACTCCCTCCTCCTTTTCCCCAGCAATCTCACATTCCCTAAAGCTATCGAGTTTCATAGAAGGAAACTCTTCCCTAGCCCCCGTCCTGGCATGAATATGTTCTTTTCTCCGTAAACGCGACTTCATCAGAACAGGTTCGACGGGATGATTCCCCCCCCCCCCCTTTTCCGGGCATTGAAACTTCATCAAATAGGCATGGCACGCCTTCTCGGAGCTTTCCCTTTCCCCTTTTTTCCTTCCTTTGATCGTTTTTTTTTCCCGATGGTGAATTTTCCTTTTAGAGCACGGAGTCCCATAATGATCAAAGACTCCTCCAGTAACCCTTTCACTTCAATGGTCATTCTGAAAGCGTACCTTTTCTTAGAAGAGGGAGTGAGCCTCGAGAGTTCCCTTTTTTTTTGCACTCCCCAAAACGATTTTCTTCCTCGGGCGTTGTCTTTTTTGGAAGAAAAGAGGAAGGGCCCTTAGTTGTTTTGGAGTTCTGTCTTGCACGGCGTTTTTCATAATTGGCCCCTTAAAGCTTTTATAGTTCCCCCCCCCCCCTAGAAGGGATCTTTTTTATGCTCAAGTCTTCTTCGTTCTACCAGTGGTTCTTGTCAGCCAGTGAACTTTTTTCTAATCCCCGCCCAACCTCACGGGGCTTTCCTCCCCCCCCCTATCTCCTCAAGATAGCGCCCTATGGTTCAGAATTCCTCAATACGCGCTTATCCCCCTTCCTCCTGACGAGCCCTTTCACTTCCGGGGTTCAACCAACATTTTTCCCTCTTTCTTTTTCGCGTCCACTTGGTATCATCGGAATGAAAGACCCTTTACGAGGCGTTCCTCTACTGGAACAGTACGCTTTCATGTTTCTCTTTTTTCTTTCGGTACGTTGTGTCGATTTTTCTTTTTTTTTTGAATTTGAGATTGAGCCTTTCAAAAAAAGGGGCCCCCAGCGTCAATTCGGATCGTTCCGAGATGTTTCCTCCTTTTCTGCGCTACGGTCTTCAAACGGAACCTTCCCCCTCATCACAGATTTTTCATTTCTACTACCCGTCTGCCCTTCCTCCTCCGAACCTTCCCCTCTCCTCCCCCGTTCCCTTTCACTTCTGGACGGTATTCAAGCATTCTCCCAAGAATTTCTATCCGACGGATTCCCAGGAGAGGCCTTTTCACTTCGTAGGTCTGCCTATGGAAAAACGAAAAATCCCAAGACAAGTGGAGAAACGAATATTAGCCCTTCCCCCCTAGGAGGTTATATTACTTTTTGTGGTAGTAAGGACCCCTTCCAGGAAGCTAGACATTCTTCCCCCCTCTTGGGTGGCAAATAGTCCCCCAGACGATGCGTCCTACCCGGATCTGCAACCTTCCTTATACTACCAGAGATAATTCTGCGCTAAGGAGCCGCCTCCCCCTTTTAGGCAGCTCATACACTTTTCTCCTTTTCTCCACTTCTCTGCCTCCTCGTTTTCTCGGCATTTGTGGGTCTGAACTTTCCCTTTGTACTGGGTCAACACGCCTTCAAAGATTACGGCAGGAAAGCTCTGCATTTCGAAACATCTGTCTTTGTCTCGCTCGAAGGTTTTCCCTCCTTTTTTGCGAGGCGGTAGAGAATGGGCCCAAACGTGAGGGAGGAAGAATTCTGGGGGGGGGGGGGGGTGGGTGGGGTGGCGTTGGGTGCGGGGGGGGGGGGGGGTTTTTGGGGGGGGGGGGGGGGGTTTTGGGGGGGGGGGGTTTTTGGGGGGGGGGGGGGGGGGTGGGTTTTGGGGGGGGGGGGTGGGGGGGGGGGGGGGGGGGGGTCTTGGGGGGGGGGGGCGGGGGGGGGGGGGGGGGGGGGTGTTTGGTGGGGGGGGTGGGGGGGGGTTGGTTTTTAGGGGGTGGGGGGTTTTGGGGGGGTTTGGGGGGGGGGGGGGTTTTTTTTTGTGGGGGTGGTGGGTTTGTGGTGGTGGGTTTTGGGGTTTCCCTTCCACGTGAGGAACTTCCTCCCCTCGGCACGGGTGTTTTTCCAGATGGTTATTCGGGGCTTCCCGGACTCTTTAACGTCGAGTCACGCTCCCAGAGCGGTCGCCACCCAATATGGACATGGGTTCGTTGAGGAAATGAGGGACCAAGTCCTCCAGTGACGCTCGTTCCTCTTAGTTTATTTCCGTTTTCTTTGAAGGCGTTTCCCTCCCCCAAATTCTCTACTGTACGGAAATTCTCTTCACTCTGTCTATATATGAGCTCCTCCTTCTCTCGGCCCCAATCTCGATCTGGCGACTCTCTGGGGAAGATGACTCGTCTTTTCTTTCCGGTGATTCCCCGGAAGAACAATTCCCGCAAAACGGAAACCCCCTTTCCGCTGCTGTCCCGTTTCCCCTCATTCCGGTACAGTTTTTTTTGCCCCCCGTTTCAGTTGCAGAATGCGAGCTTGGACCTTTAAGGAAATTTTCCCTACCTGCGCTCTCCTCCCTGCCTTTTTGTGAAATGAGATATCCCTTTCTCTTTGAGTCCGGATTTTGCGGTCCGTACCGCCGCACTTTCCCAATGAAGTGAACCCTCTATGATTTTCGCCTTCGGTCAGAAAGATCTTTCTCGCCCTTCCCCTTTGGGGCGGCCCATGAGCGCTGTTGCCGTCTTTTGCGAATAAAACTTTTGAACGAATTTTCCGGAACCTCTGTTTCTTCAGACTCCCCTGAGTAAGAAGCTCGATCAAGGAAGAAACCCCCCCCAAAAGCTCGCCGTCTCTACCTAACGCTCGCTCCGTCTCGGGGGAGACTCCCTCCCCAATGTAAAAAGTGGATTTTTCCTAGGATAGATAACACTTTAAAGTAACTTTTTCCCCTCTCTGGGGTCCCTCCTTTCTTCTTCCTTTCTTGATTATGTGTATTATGTCCCATAGTGTAAAAAGAGAGTTTCTCCAATGAATTGGAATGACTTTAGTTATGGTAGGCGATTGGTTTTCGAGCCTTCCCCCTCGTGACCCTTGTATTCCCGGGGTTTGCCTCTCGTAGGCGACGCACTCCCCTTCCCTCTGTTCGCTCCTGCATGTCCCCGTTCTTTCTTCTCCCCTCGTCGCCACAATCTTCCCCCCCCCCCAAAGCCCAAGACAACCGACAAAAAAGTCACCCCCTCCTTTCAGATAGCCTCGTTTTACCCCCGCTGACGCGTATTTTTCCCCTTGTTTCGTCCTCGTTTTTTTTCTCATGCCGCTGCGCCAATTTTCTCGAAAAGGTTTTTTCCCTACCCCCTTCCCCTTCCAGAAGATCTTTCCTGTCCTTGACTTTTGATAATCGCTTCCCAAGGTATCTCAAGGGCGACTTTCTTGATGAGCATCGGTTGTGTCTCCTCCTCCCATTTCTTTTTGATGCCACGGTCCCTTGCCTTTTCTCCTTCGGCTACCCCCTTGTCCTTCATATTGAATCCCTCTCCCCAAAAGAGCAGTCGGTTGCCCCAGTTTGACTACAATCTTGGCAGTATTCCAACCCGTACGTTCCCCAAGAAAGAAACCCCTGGAAACTAGGTTTTTCATATTTCTTCCCAAACCAAAATCCTTAGCGGAAGTCTTTTGGTTGGGGATTGCTTCGAGCTCTCCAGGCCTATTTCTCGATACGCTGTTCGGCCAATTTTAGGTTAGGCTTTCCTTTCCTTGTGATCCCATTTTCTGGAATCCCTTCCAAAGCCTTGGTTCTTCGCATCTTAACATAGGCCTCCAAACTTCTCACTAGGTCCACAAATAGGCCCAGCGGTGGAGCGCGGCGGGACCGACGCTTTTCTCCTTACCCCCCCCCCCCTAAATTTTTTCCAGGGACAGAGAGTACCAAATCCCTCCTGGAAGATCCCCCTTTTCTGCTTTCCTCTTTTACGGCTGCGCCCTCCTCACAGATTCATGCTTCTACGGTAAGCCGGTCCATCTATTCTCTAAGGCACCCTTGCTAGAGGCTATGTTTTTCCTTTTAAAGGAGATCTTTGAGGAAGCCTCTTGGATGGCTATTTTTTTTTCTTTCTGCTTCCGTGTCTCTTTGGCCTGTGAGACTTTCGGCAAACTCTTCCTTGAGCGTTCTTCACTCACCTTTTGCTCGTGTTCATCTTTTGCCTGACCTCGTTTTTTCCCGGTCGCTTGCCCGGAGTCTGTTTGTTCTCTTGCTGATGGATGGTCTGCGATTGTTAAAAAGGTCGTCCCAGACTTCCGTTTGCCCCCTCTTTTCCAAGTTCCCTCTCCCTCCTTTCCCCAACGGATTTTTTTCTTATCCGTTGCATTGATTTTTCATGAACTGTTCTTTACAGCTCTTGGTGACTTTTTTCACGCTTATCTCGGCATCTCTTCTTCCTGTTGAGAGAGATCGCGGCAAACAATTCCCCTTTTCTTACCTAGTCTCGACCTCCCCCCCTGCAAACCGGTTTCACCTGAAATCCGGTTACTGAACTTGCGATGGTGCCCTTTCCGGGATTTTTTTTCCGTTGGAAACTCTTCCTAACTCGCATCCCAGCAGCAGATCACCCCAAGGACTCCCTTTCCAGCGATCGCTGTTTCCCACAATAGTCCTTGTCCTCCCCCATCCTTTCCTTGTGACGTTGATCCCAACATATGAGAGTTTTCTCAGCAGGTGAGCAGGCCCACACAGACAGCCAACCCGTTCCTCAATTCTCACCTCTCTATTCGGCAGAACTTTTTCTCTTATAATTTCCCTCTCTCAAAAAGAGCATAAACTTTATAGGTTGCCGTGCACTTCCTCCTTCCCGTCTCTTCCCCGAGCCCCTTGAATGAATCTCCCTTTCGAGCCGTAAACTCCTCGTCCAGACCCCTTCTCTACGGTATTTTCCCCCTTTTCGGGCCATTTTTTTTTACGGCATTTTTTCGGAGATAACCCCTTCGGATTTTCTTAAACTTTTTCCCCCCCCCGTGACCCTCATCCTGATGATTTCGCGATTGGTGAAGAGGAGCCCTTCCCCCGGCTGCCTTTCCCCCTCCCTTGATCACCTCTTCTGAACTCCAAATGGGTAAGGCGACCCTCGCAGGCGTCGCTTTTCTCGCAGTCTTTCTTCCTCTCCGAAGAACCTTCCCCTATTGAAAATCCTTATGCTAGTAGTAAAAGAGTTTCCCTTTCCAGGCTTTTGGTGTCTTTCGGTTTTACTTGGACAAAGGCTTTTTTTTTTCCCCCCCGTCTTTATGCCCCCTAGACTGGATATTTTGGTTTTGCAAAGGCTTCTTCCCCCCTCCCCTTGTTACCAAGTGGTCTCCCTCCTTTCCCTTTCAGCCATTTCCCCCTTGGAATCATCCACGGTAAGGGGATAATCTCACCCCCCGTCCTCTCTCTGCCAGTTTTTTTTCGCAATCTACGCGATTCTCCCCCCCGATGCTGACGAGCCATATTTCTCCGTGGCATTCCGGTTTCTTCTACCACCCCTTTTTCTCAGTTTCGCGAGCCCTTTGCATGAAAGACCCAAAACGTTTTTTCCACAGATATACATTGAACCCTTCGCGTCAGCGATTTTCACTTTTCTTCCTTTACTCTTGCTTTCCCTTGTTGTTTTTTGTCCTTTGGTTTTCCTTTGAAGATTGTGCATAGCTTCAAACACTTGGGTTTACTTTTTTTCTCGACGATCGGCCGTGCCAGGTCTTTCCACGGAGTCTGGTAGACCGCTTAAAAGGATGCGACGAACTACTTCCTCACTCCTTCGAAAAACGTGCGACCATAAACCTTTTGACTTCCCTTCGTTCCCTTTGAAACTCGCGGGGGGCCTTCAAAGCAGACGGACATATCCCCGACAGTTTATCCTCCTTCCCAGTCTCCTGGGACATTACTCAACATCGAGACGATTTCCACTGCCCCACCCCCTCCCAGTGGACCCTTTTTTCCCCTCCCTTTCGCCCCGCCCGATTCTGAGGTATATACGGAGGTTCTTCCGTGATCCCTTTCCGAATTCCAACCTTGCCCAATCCTCTTTGCTGACGAAGAACCCTGAAGTGGACGTCTAAGTAAAATCTCCAAACCTCTTACCTTAACAGCTTTTCCTTCGGTGCTTTTTTGAGATGAGCCTCATCAAATTTCTGGCCTTAAAAATCCTTCTGCGGCGCAAACTTTTTTCATAGGAGCTTGGGATATGAATCGTTTCTGTCTGGATTTATAATGAATAAACGAAAAATCTTCTTCCCCAGATAACCCTTCCAGGACCTTGAAAAAAAAGGATTGCAGTCCTTCCCCTCGAAGGTATGAAGCCTCCTAAGTTATTTCGGTTGGGGCTGGATAGCATGGGAAATTATGTTAAAATTGACGTTGTTCTTTTTTTTTTTTTTTTTCTTCCTTTTCCTGTCACGTGAGGCCCTGGCCCCCCCAAGGGTGGGGCCTTGTGAGTGCCTTCTCTTAAGGGGCATCCTGCCTGACAATTCCCCCGGATCCCCCAAGAGAGGTCTCTCTCCTGCAGGACCCACATATTCTTTTTTACTATTCTCTGCTTCTCTTCCACTGTTTTTTTTTTTTTCTTCGGCCCATGAGGGACCCGGAAAGGAGGACTCGCGATTGGCCGCTTCGGTTATGTCTCTTAGGCTTTTGAAGTACGAACCCCTTTACGTCGTACGTTGCCTTTACCCATTTTGGAAGCCACTCCTTTTTCCTTCCTCAGTCGAATCTCCCCACATGGAAATATCTCTATGGAGACCGGATTGGGTTTTTCCTCTGACTTCCCTTTTTTAGTAAAAGGACCGAAAAATCCTTCCTTTAAAAAAGGACAAACAAGTGACCCAGTTTCCTTCATGTAGACGTTTCCTCCGTTCAGGTAAACCAGTTAGTTCCTCAAGTGTTAAAGTTCAGACGTCCCCGAGCGGCCCTTCCCCCCTCTACCAGACCCTCCCCCGGAAAGGAGGCCACCAGTAGAGTATCTACTATCATGGTTGTCTGAACTTCCCCTCTTTCCTGCCGGTATATGGCTTCCTTCCTTCTCCAGTACTCTTCTCAAGAAAAAAAATTTACCTTTTCTCCCAAACGTCTCTTTCCCGCGTGTGAGCTCTTTTCGAGCGGCCCTCTGAGGAGGATAATTCCCAAGCCCCCCCATCCTGAGAGTTGTTGCTCCCCTTCTCTCTTTCGAATCCCTCTTTCCTCGTATTCCAGGAACTCTTCTCTGATTGGTAAGAATGTTTTCCTTCGGACGTTCCCTTCCCCCTTCCGAAAACAAAAAGCTTCCCCACATCCGCCCGGATTTCTGGGAGTACATTCTATTCTCAAAAAGTACCCTTGTATGTTGATCCCCTCTAGATAAATTCAGGAAATGTCCTTTCTTGTCCCCGCAGTGCTTTTCTATCTGTATTTTTCGGTCTTCTTTTTGACTCTAACTTGTCCAACTCTCTTTCACGTCCAAGCCAAGGCCTGGGTTTTTAAGTCATCCTCTATTGTAGTCCCTCCTCGAAGGTAGTAGGAAAACTCTAGTCTTTTATTCAGTATGTCGTCTCCTTCTTCCCTTTGTAGCCCCCTTCGCGACAGAATGTGTTCCAATCTTCGACCAGACATCCTTTGAAGATCTCCCATCTTTCCCCCCCATTCTTCCCCCCCCCCCCCCAGGCAAAGGAAAACCCCCAAGAAAATATTCATCTAGCCGAAGTTTACCTCTCTGAATTCTTTTTTCTCTCTCCTTTTCGACTACGTTGTACCTGACGATGCTCCAAGTGCTAGCCCCCCTAAAAGTTGGTTTTCGGTCTCCCCTGCCTCCCTTCCCTTGGACTTGATAATCGCTTTCATGAAAAAAAGAAACTGCCATCTTGTCGCTTTTTTCGATGAGCCCCTTTTTTTTTCTTGTGATTTTTCTCCCGTGAACTGGGATGACCCTCCGATGCAGGCGGGACACTTTGAACGAATCTCCTAAGCCGTGCTCCCACCCGATCCAGTTTCCTCTGGGAACCTTCATGGAATAAAGACGGTTTCCCCCTTTTGCAAAAACAGCCGTTTCCTCCCCGACTCCCCCCCCTAGGGTTCGGTACCCAGAAACGCATCCTTCAGGTTGCAACCTTTTTTTCTTCCAGGTGGTTCTATCTTTTCTCCCTACCAGGTTTCGATAACGCTTCCCCCCAATTTGATTTGCACGGTTGGTGCGGTCTTCTGTGACCATTCTGCTTCCTTACAAAGCTTTC
>Ga0179593_1691896_pt1 | contig 14793 bp, 19 predicted proteins | sample CZODoug2_1_08_16_FD_185931 | JGI IMG/M metagenome (GOLD analysis project Ga0179593, IMG submission 185931) | Vadose zone soil fungal communities from Angelo Coast Range Reserve, California, USA - CZODoug2_1_08_16fungal (PacBio error correction) | ecosystem: Environmental > Terrestrial > Soil >... | reverse complement strand
ACCCTATAACCAAAAGGGTTCAATGGAACGAGACAGTAGAATCGTTGTTTTTCGAAGTGAATCTCAGGGAAGATCAGTCTCTCCCCCCCCCTTATGCCTCATCCGACTGAGTCGTCGAGGAGTGCCCGATTCTTTTTCCCTTTGGAAAGCGTATTCTGTTCCCCCTTTGCATCGGCTTTATGCTTTTTCCTTCTTTTGTTTTCCGGTCCAGGCTTAGTGGTCGTTTTGCATCACTCTTTGCAAAGAGTTATCTCGTTCCTCTTTTTTCCCCCCTCCACAGTCGCCGCGCTCTAGTCGCCCTTCCTCTCCGTTTTTTTTTCCCCCTGGATCCCCCAAACATCAGGAGCTTCACTGAACAATGATAGGCTTTTTTTCCCAAATGGTGTCTCTTGTACCTTTCCGAATAGTTTTTTCTTACCTTTCGTTTTTTTATGTCTCGGAATACGACCCGTCTCTAATGCCCTTTCCCAAAGGTGTTTTTAATCACACTCGCGTTTCAGGTTCCTTCAAGAATCTCCCTCTTTTCTGTTTCATCAGTTTTTCCTCCCTCAGCCGCAATGCTTCCTTCCCCCATACCGGATTTTCCCCTCTTTTCTCGTGCTCTGTCGTGCGGATCTGGCAGGACCACTTTCAAGATAGCGCCTCTTTTCTTTCTTTGAGCTGCGTATGGTGACCCGTCTTTTCCTTTTTACCTCTTCATCGGACGAAGCTCCTCCCCCTTTTCTGTCTCTTTGTATCTTGGCCGTCCCCCCTTTTTTTCCTCCGCTGCTACATTCCTGTCTTTCGTCGAAAACGTTGATTTTTGCTCAGTGGGTGGGAGTGATAGTACCCTTGTGCTCGGCGAAACGCCCCCCCCCCCCTCCCCCTCCCCGTTTTGCTTCCCAGTTGGTGGCGTTACCGGGCACCCTCCATTCGATGAGTGGCAAGAGTTTTTTCTCTTTTATGTCTGGCGGAATTCCTCCTTCTTCCTGGCGAATCAGGCGGTCTTCTTTTTTCCAATTGTGTTTTTTTTTCTTAAAAAGACACTCCCGAAAGCTCACCTTCCCTTTCCCCCCCGACAACGTTTTTCTCTCTTTTTCAGGTTTTACGTTGGCGACATAGTTTTCCCATTAGTCGCGAAGTCAGAGCTTGACTTTTTCTTCACGATCCAGAGGGATTTCCCCCTCGCGTCTGAGGTAATTAGGTTCCTCCTCCCTTCTCCCCATCACTATTAAAAAGAAGGGCTTTTCCTAAAGGAAGTTGCTCCATCCTTTCGGCACCATTTTTTTTTTCTCCTTGCGCGGCTAGTTCCTCCGGACCAAAAGACTACGGAAAGGCTCTCTAGCTATTTTAATCCTCTTTTTTTGAGAGCTATAACTTGTTTTTTATCTTGCTCATTGTGGGCTGAGAAAATTTCGTTGATCCGATAATTCCAAAGAATGTTCCTTTCCGTTCTTGCCCGTTCCGTGGGGCCGCTTCCGGCTTTTAGGGGTCTTTTTTTTTTGTGATCTATTAAAACGACAGCATCTTTTCGTCACTCACGGAAATCCTATCCTTTTCCCTCTCGTTATCGTTTGGAACAATAATCGTAGTATCTTGTACAACTCTGCTCGTATCGAATAGACCCCCCCGTTGTAATTGTCTGACTGTCGTTTTCCCCCACCTCTTTTTTTATTTGAGCTTCCCCTTCCCCACCCCGAATCGGACGTTCCTTCTTGATAGAACCCCTTTATGCGCTCTTTCCTCAGCGGTACGCCTCTCCCCCTCCCTTCATCGAGACTCTATCGACAGACCCTATTGCGGGTTTGGACATTCTCCCCCAAACAACTTTCTCCCCTCCGTACCCTTTTTTCGTATAGCCTATCGATCCCCCTCCCTGCACGCCACCAACTGAGCAGTCCCCTTTTCCGCCGAATAGCGGAATGTGACTTATATTCTTAAATTTATTTCTTTTCCCCCTGCGACCAGAACCCCCTCTTGTAGGATTTCTTAAAACGTTACCAAGACGTTTCTTTTCAAAAATACTCTCACTCGCTTTCTTTTCCTAAATGGGCTCCGTGATTGTCCGCCGATCTCCTCCTTTCCCATGCAAGAAATAATGTAGCAAATTCTATTTATCCGGTTATTTCCCCTTACGCATTGAGGGAGATAGACCCCCTCAATCCGATCGTGCACCCCGGGATGAACGGACTTCCCCCCCCCCCATTTACGGCCTTCTTTTTAGAAGTAGAATTTTCCAGTGAATCGGTTGCGTACCCCTTTTTTCATCCCAGTGGTTCTTTTTGAGTTCTTTCCGTCAGTACCCAGTAAATAAGAATTCCCACAAATTCGATGGACCCTTCACTTCTCCGTACCGTCAGCGGAATTTCTCCCCTTCCCCCCAACACGAAATCAGTGTGAAGTTTAGCCCTTTGGGAAACTCCTCCCCGCAGTGCCCCGCCCCTTTCCCCCTTTCTACGTTCGACGCGTCCTTTTCCTTTTATCACGAGAGAGATGCGCCTTTTTAAGGTGAGCACCCCCCTCTCATCCTTCGTTTGCCCCCTTTCATGTTGCAGTTATTTCCTCAGAAAGCCGCTCCCCCTTTTTTCTTAGAACGCGCCCCCTGCCGAAACACGGACTTCTTTTTTCCTGTGCGCATCGACTTCCTTCCTTCCCTCCGCCCTGAGGCCTTTCCCCGATCTCACGTTGACTTTTTTTTTTCTTCGCCGGATAGAGAATTCATTCTACTTCCCTTTTCCCCTTTTCCCTTTCCTGCGTTTCTTCCCTGTGAAGCAACAACTACCCCTCCCCCCCAGGACAATTGCGACTCCATTTCTTTTTTTTCCGTTCTCGTTACTCCCCCCCTCCCCCCCCCTCGGTCACGGTGCCAACTTTCCAACAAATTTGCAACCCTCTGTCAGCCTCTCGAAAGATTTTTTCTTTTTCCTTTTTTTTCTTTTCCCTGTAGCATGGGATACGGGTTTCCGACTCCCCCGCAAGAATCCCTTGTTTTCTTCAGCGATGAGTTAAGAGGCGCTCCTTTCCCTTTTTTTTTCCTTCCCCTTCGACTTTTCCTTCCTCCTTTTCAATTAGCGCTTTTTCGTGGCGGACGAGGATTTTTCCTTCCCTTATTTCTCTTGGCCCCCATTTCCTTCTGCACCTTTTTTCTTTTTTGCCTGTCCATCGTCCTCCTCGTTAAGATTAGAGGGTGTTAAGGACTTTCCCTTGAAAATGCCGTTTACTTTTCTTCGCCGGGGATTTCATTCCCCTTCCCTACTTTCCCCGTTTCTTCTTCCCGCGCGGTACAAGGCAGGCGTGCTTTCTCCCTTTTTTCATTCGCTTAGACTCCTTTTCTCATGGCTACGAGCCGCCTTTTTTTTTTCTCTCCACGTCGGTTTATTCCTTTTCCTTCCCCTTAAGGTCCAGGACCCTCCACAATGCGCATATTTCTTTTTTTCTCTTTCCTTCATGAAACTGGACTGATGCATGGGACTCTTTTTTTAAGGCGTTGTAGCCTGAGTTTCATTTTCCTCTCTCCTCGCATGACGGGCATCTTCCTTTTTTTCTGGTAAATCGGATTGTCGTTCTCTGGAGTCGATCCTCCTTTTCTTTACGGAGCTGTGGCCGGCCTCTCGCTGGTGCTGCTGGGTTTTCCTTCCCACTTTATATGCGGTGGTTTTCCCTCCCTGTTCTACCTAAATCCTCTTTTTTTTTTGTAGAGAATATGTTCTTTTAAGGCTGAAAAACTTTCATGGGTCTTGCCGGTAGGCCAGCCCACCCCTTCCGCTCGACCCCCTCCCCCCCCCCCCGGTTCGCTACAGCGCAAATAGACTCCCGATAAGAAAATAAGCCCTTCCTTCTCACTCGCCGCACTTTTCTTTCTCCTTGCCTCGTTATCCCCCTCCCGAACCTTTACCAAACGCTTCACTGGCCAAGCCCCCATGGCATAAGGAAGTTCATGTCCTTTTAGGAGGCTCCGCGATTGTACCCCTTTTTTTCTTTAGCTTTTTTTTTTTTTTTCCCTGTTAGTTGCCTTCTCCGGCTTTGCCCTTTTTTTTTTAAAAACGAAGATGGGAAATCTTCCTTTTTTTTTAGTCATTTTCACACTGGTTTTTTTTTTTTTTTCCATGCCCGCAATGTTTCCCCTCCCCCTTTCATTGCAGAGTTTTCCCAAACTTCGAGAAATGCTCGTCTTCCGACATCGAAATAAAAGTCTCCTCATCGGGTTCGTATTCTCTTTTCCTTCCCCCCCCCGAAGCGTTCCCTCTTTCAAGACGACTCCACCCGGCCTAAGCTTTCCCCCCCCCCCGAGGTGCCATAAGTTGAGGTTGTTTTTCTTTTTTCTTCGTATCCGCAAATCGCTCTTCCTTCGTTTCCTTAAACAAAAGCACGCCCCCCTTTTTTTTTTCCTCTCAAGTCGCCGGGGCCCTTCCCTCTTCCGCAAACTGAGGTTTTTCTCCTCTTCCGTTGGCGATGATTGCGTTTTAACTGAGACCTACGTCAGCCTCCCCTGAACCAAGTAGACTCCTCATCTTCTTTCAGGGGTGCCACAGGTTGTTTGAGCAAGTTTAGAGTCCCCCTTCCCCCAATAAAATATTTTTTCATTGTCTCCTGTGTGTTGCTCACCGCGGAACACTTCTCACCCCTACGGCCATGCCAAGGGGGAAATTTTGTAGAATGCCGTTTTTTTTGGTCGCAGTGTCCCCCCTTTTTTGTTGATTCCCTTCACTATGCTGGAATCTCTTGTAAGTGTGCAGCGTATTCTCCTTTCCGCTAAAGTCCGTGGGTTCTCTTCTCCGTATCGCGTTATACACTTTTCTTTCCTGACTCGCACATCCGTTATGGCTCCCTTTTTTTTTTGCATCAAAAGTATCTTCCCCCCTGCGTGTCTCGTGATACTTCTCTTCGGCCGCGCTCTTTCCCTTCTTTGCGTCGGTTCCCAAACCTCAGGTCTTTCTTTTTTTTTCCCCCCCTCCCAATGATAGGCGTGGTTGGGTTTTCCAAAATTTTTGTTTCTTTCTCTGATTTTCCCCCTTTTCTGGCCATCGGCTTTGTTTGCTGCCTCTTTCCTTCGGAAAGGACGCCCTTTCCTCCCCGCCACAGGGGTGATCCTCAACGATAACTTCCCGTTTAACTAAGCTTCCCAGACTCCCCCCTCTCTTTCGTCCGGTTTCATTACCGTTTTGTTTATTTCTATCAGCCCGCCACTTACATCCCTTCCCAATACCGAGACTTTTTTTAGCGTCTTGAATTTCTACTGTATTTTTCCCCCTAAAGATAAGCGCCATTTATTTTTTTTTCTTTTCCCTTCTTTTAGATGCTTTTTCCCTCTGTCATAGTGACTCCAGCTAATACCCCCCTGTAGCATTGGAATTGGACGTACCCTTCTCGCCTCAAGCCTCCCCCTCTTCTCTTCTCCACTGTGATGGTGGTGTACTTCCTTTTGGCGTGCTCGGAAAAGGGGAGCGTTTCTTTTTCATACGCCCAACAGTACTTCCCCTTTTCCTCTCTTCAGAAAACTTTTTTCCCTCCCCTTTCCCCCAAATCTTCTGATGTGCAGATTCTCTCGTGATGGCGGCGGATCCGTCCCGCTGATGCCCTCCTCCTCCCTTCGTGCTGCTTTTTTTTCCCGGTTGTTTTTGCTTTCGACGCGCAAATCCCCCCCTTTTTTTTTATCCAACGAAAGATAACCTCTCCCCCGGTGTTGGAATCTCTGTCCTCTCCCCTTCGTTTTTTTTTCCGACATCGACCCACTCCCCTTCTTTTTTTGGGGGTCGTCCGAGTTTTTGGTTCAAGGAGGAATTTCTTGCATGCGATATGAGGTCTTTCTTTTCTCCATCTCCTCTGTCGTTACCTTCCTCCCTGTACTACCTCCTTGACGTGCCAGCACTTTCCTTTCGAAAACTTTTATACCTTGATCGGATGCGTTCCCTCCTCTTTTCCGCCCAACTCTTTCCGCTTTTCCCCGGGCCTTTTTCGTTATCTATATCGTTTCCCTTTTCGAGAGATAACTTGCCTCCTTTCCCCTGCGGTCCCTCCGGCGAACTCTTCGCGGGGTCCCCCTTCCCCCTTCTTTTCTTCAAAAAAGAAGGATTCCCGTAGCAAAACTTCCTCTTTCCGCTTCCGTCTTTTGTCGTTTTCACGCCCCGGTCCTTTTTTCCCCCCTCTACCTCATAATAGAACTTTTTTATAGTTCTAATTGAACCCTTTCCCCTCCCTCCCCGAAACCGATTGTCTCATGTCGCCCAACTTATTGCTTCTTCCCCCTTCCATTGAGTCCAATCTTGAGCTTTAGTTTTTTTCCTTTGCAGAGTCGAAATCCCCCCCCCCCCGCCCTCCCTATTGGATGCCCTCAGCAAGCCCCGTTTTTTTCTTCTTCAGCGGTAGAGATCCCTCAAATAGCGCCTTTCCTTCTTGCATCATCCCTCTTTTCCCTTTTTCGGTAAAGCCCTTTCCGCAAACGTCTGATCGTATCTTTCCTCGGATCCAAGCCATGGTACGAGCAAGCCCCCCCCTTCCTCAGACATCAACGTTGCAGAAGACTAGCGGGAATGTGATGGTTCTCTTTCTCTTTATCAGAAGTGCGGCTCCAAGATCCCCCTCTTGGTAGTGTTTCGTCCCTCTTCAATCCGATTGAAAACGCTTTTCGCTAAAAGCGAGGCCATCCCCCCTTTCTCTAAATGTGAGTGGTCCTTCTCCCCTCCCTTCGAAATGCAATACCCCTTCCTTCCTCGGTCAGTGTTCCACGGCGTTTCGTCCTCTTTCGAAAATAAACCAGCTCGAATTTCCCCCTTTGCTGAACTCCTTCTATTATTTTTGTAACAGATATTGGCCTTTTCTCCTTCTTTTTTCCAAGTGATCGCCCCGTAACCCCTGTTGTCCCCCTTTCTTCCTTCCGGTTGAACTCAGTAATACTCTCACTTCGAGGGAAACTCTCTTTCCCTGAAAGGTGAAAGAGGTCCCTTATACCCTTTTTTTTTTCCTCCCCCAACAAAAGACCTCCCTTCTCCTTGGTTTCCTTCTCCTCCTCCTCTCGCCAAGCGGGGCTCTCTCGAGGAGAATGTGATGTCCTCCTTTTCTATCCCCCCTTTCCATAGGCTCCCCTTTCCATGAAAAGCCATAAGCCGGGTCCCTTTTCTCTTACTTTCTGTAGCACCAGCCCCCTAAAGCCCCCCCCCCCCCCGCCCCCTTTTTTTCACTGATCCCCTTTTACATGCGACCTTCTCGGCCAAATGTGCGCCTTTCGACGGCTGACAATCTTCTTTCCTCTTCCCGCATATCTTCTCCCCTCGCCTTATTCGAGAAACTTTCTGGTTCGTTCCATTGAACAATTGGTTTGGTCCCTTTTGGTTATCTTTTTTTTTTTCGCAACAACTTTTCCCCCTCCCTTTCCTGTTCTCCGTCTTTTTCTTTGCGTTCTCGTTTCTCCTTTCCCCCCCTTTTGAAAATCCAATTGGTCTCTTTTGTGCAAACCCTGTCTGAATCATTCTTCTTTTTCCCTTTCTGCGGTCCCTTTTTTTCATTCTTGGCACTTGTACGGGTTTCCGAATCCCGAGCCTTTTTTTCCAGCAAACGTGCAGAAAGCGCTTTTTTTTTGGGGTTGTGATGATGTTTTTTTTTTTTCCTATGCCTCCCCCTTATTTCACTCGCCCTTTCTCTTCCTGTTCGATGATCAGACTTTGTTTTAACTGACCAAGTGCGGCCACCGAGCGCTTTTCCCTGAGCGATTTTGCTCCCATCTGCCCGTCTTACCTTTTCTCTGTCCCAACATAATCACCCTTATTCTGAGTAAATATGAGGGCTTTTTAAACTTAGCACTACGGTCCCTTTCTTTTTCTTCCATTTTCTCCCCGAGCACTTCCCGTCTTAGCTTTTTCTTTGGATTGTATGGAAGGCTTCTTGGTCTTCTTCACACGCTCTCCCTTCTTCTCCTTTGCGAAATGCTTTCCTTTTTTCCATGAGTATCCCCCCCCTCACTTATTATGTTAGAGTGTCCCAGCGTTTTTTTTTAAGTGCAAAGCAGACCCCCCCAAAGACGGATCCCCTCCCCCTCAACCAATGTTCTCTTCTTCCCTAGCCCTCTCTTCAATTTACCATTTTTTTTTTTCTGAATAGGAGACAAGTTCCTTCCTTGATTCGTTTCTCTTCCCCTCCTCTTCCTGAAGACCTTTTTTTCTTCTCCCTCAGATCTTACTCTCTTTTTAGGATTTATTTTGGTTTTAGGGTACGAGGATTTCTGTTTGCTGCTGGACTTCCCCCCCTTCCCCTCCCTTTGTACATCCTTTGGGGCATGTCTCTTTCTTTCCCCCCAGATAAGTGTTGTGTTGAGACTTTTATGCATGACCACATTCTCCCCCCCCTCCCTTAGAACCTCTTTTTCCGCTTCTTCCCGCACCGCGCGCTTTCCTCCTTCTTCCTTCGACCGCGAAATCGACCTCCGACGTTTCCCCTTTCCCTTGCCCCTCGATTCTTCATGATATTCTTCCTTAATCAAAAGCTCTTCCGATTGAATCCCACTTCCCTCCTTCCCTTTTTCATGGAATGTCTCTGTCTTCTCCGCGATGCCTCTTTTCTGTTGATGATGGTATTTTGGTAGGGAATTTCTCTTGCCCTTTCATAAAAACTCCTTGTTTCACTATCTTCGATGTTCTCCCCCTTTTCACAACTTTTCTTCCCTTCTTTTCTGACCGCATTTAGACATGCACTCTCCCGGGGAAGAAAGCCCCTCTCTCCCTTTGCTCGAAGTCCTCCGGCCCCCCCCCCCGAATACCTTACGGACAGTGTCATCCTGTTTTCCCAAAACGGGCTTACTAGAAGCGGGTCTCTCCTTTTCCATGACGACGGCTAAGGACTGTCCCCCTTTGCAGAAGTTGGGTCTCTCCTCGCGGATAGTCTTTCCACTTCTGCTCTTCCCTCCTCTTTGAAACCCATCAAGAGAATTTTCCCAGGAAGATGAAGGAGTCAAGAGCCGTCATGAGGAGGCTTTCACCACTTCTTGGCCCGTTGGAAGCTGGAAACAAGGATCTTTATTAACCCTCCTCTCCCCCCCCCCATTTCCCCACCCCTCAACAACGTATCCCCTCTTTCGAAACGGATGCTTTGTTTGCCCCCCCCCCCCCCCCCTTTTTTTTTTCCTCCAATTGGTTTTTCCACTTTCACCACTCCTTTAACGTCAAAAGAACCCCTCTTAGTCGCAATTTTCTCGCTCCAACAGCGGAACCCCCCCCCCCTTTTTACCACGAAGGCCTTTCCCCCTTCTTTATCCTTCCTTTTTTCTCTATACGGAGCTTTCTTCCTGATCACGATAGGAGTTACCTTCCCCTTTTCCTTCTCCGCTGACTGCTTGCCTCTTTTTCCTTTCTTTTTTTTTTTTTGCCGCTTTTCAAGATTACTTTTCCTCGGGAAGAAGTATGAGCGATTACGGGACATAGACGATTCCCCCCCTTCTTTCTTCACAGGGTTCCCTCCCCTTTTCAACCGTCTCCTTTCTATGGAAAGTCTTTTCTGAGCCATCACAGTCGGCCGCTTCTTCATTAGGGATGCTGCGTTCCCCCCATCAGGAGAGTGGTTTTTCCCCTCTTGTTTTTGTTTTTTCCTTCCTTAAGCCCCTTTTTTTTTCCTCAGTTCAGAATAGTTGGTACTTGTCCCTTTTTCTGTTATTAACTCGCGCACCCTCATTGGCCCTAGCCCTCCCCATTTTCTCCCCTTTTTCACAGACTTGCTTTCCTTGAGGCTTCTACGGAAACTCTCCCTTTCCTCCGTTTTGACAGGGAAGGTTAATCCCTTTTTTGGTGTATTTTCTATTCAGCCCCTTCCCTTTCCCTCTTTCCAATCCCCTCCTTACTCGGTCTTGCATTTATTTTCGTGGTCTCTTTTCCTTCCGATAGACGAAAGTTATTGTCTTCTGTAGATGAGTATTTTGACCGTATACTCTTTTTACTGATTTTTCGGACGACTCTCCTCCCCCTCTTTGGCCCGAACTTCATCAAAACTCTCTCCAGCTTCTCCTCCCCCTTCCAGATATTAGTAGAAGCGGTTTTTTTTTCTTGGTGGGCGCTTCTCCCATTGGAGTTTTCCTACTCCCCCTATTTCCATCCTTTCTTCGATTCCGAAACGGTTTTCCTTTTTTCCCGGGCAAAAACCCGGACAATCGTCCCAGCGGCGATATATCTCCTCTTTTATGCGGTTTCACCGTCCTCCGCGGAAACTGATGCTGATGAGGTCTTCCCCCCCTGCCCGTCGAGCGTTTTTTTCCCCCCTTCAATAAACCCTTGTTTGAAAACGACAGTCTCAAGGAGGGACACTCACCCCTTTTTCCTCTAAGAGACAAGAAAAGTTGGCGACATCTCCCCCCCCCCCCTTTCTCCTCTTCAGAGATTTCTCTATTTTTCACATTTCTTGTTCATTCCCTCTTCTTCTGTATTAGGGGGGAGACGTCTCTCTCTCAGACCTCGGAAGCTGCCAGTCACTTTTTTTCCCTCACTTGGAAGAACCCTTTTTTTTCCCCTTCTCCATGTTTCCTGCCAAACGCCGCGGGAAAGGAAGTGCCTCTCTTTTCATCCTCCTCCCTTTTTTGTTTCTTTTCTCTTCCCCATGCCCTCGTTCATCGTTGGGCGTCTTTTTGCCCTCTCAAAATCACCCAAAAAGAATTTCCCCTCCTTTTCTGCTCCTTCGCAACTCCTGCTGTTCCTTCCTTTTTTCTGTTGCGCTGGTCGACTCTTTTCCCCCCGTCGATGCGAAAATAAGACATAATAATCTCGGGGATCGTTTTTTCTCCCCCCCCCCCCTTCTGCAAGTCTCCTTCTCCTGTCTATGTCTCCCCCTTCTTGATAGTATCGTCCTTACCCCGTTGTAATTGCGTACCTATGAGGCTGCGGTATTTGCGACGTCGAATTCCCCCCCTCCTCTCCCCTTTTCCGATTGAGATCCCCTCTGCCCCCTCCGCGGTGATCTTCTTCCCGCCGCAACCCCTCTTCCTTTCTTGACACTGAATCCGCTTTCCGGGTACCTTGGTACCCGTTTTCTCTCTCGCTGCTTCCTTTTCTTTTCCTATCGATACAAACGCTCCTCCCCGCCACCACTGAGCAGTTCCCCCCCCTTTTGCTACTACTACGGGCTTTCTTTTTTCTTTCTGAGTTTGATCAGAGTGCGGCCCCTCTCCCCCCCCCCCTTCATTTCCAGTGGTAGGAGCTTAGTAAGATGAAATCTCCGGGTCAAAATACGCAGCTAACACTTCCCCCCTCCCCGATCGACACCCCCCCTTTTTATTTGTGGGTGCCCGAGACGACTGACTTATCCCTCTCCCAGAAAGAATGTAGCCCCCCTTCCGGTATGTGCCAAGAGTTTCCCGTCTTCCCTCCCTCCCCCAACCAGACCCCTTTTCCTTTTCCTGCCACCCACGGTCTTCCCCCCTCTCTGGAAGCCTTCTTTTTCTTCATGAAGCAGTGATCGTGAGTTACCCCCCCCGTGCGGCGAGGGTCCCCCTCTCCTTTTCTTTTTTTTTCCCCTACATAAGCAGACAAGCAATCCAACCCCCTTCTCCTTTCCCCCGGAGTCACTCAATCTCACACCATTTCTTTTCACCAAACAAAAGCCCCCCCCCCCAATATCACTGAGTTTTTGTTCACGCAGCATCCCTTCCCCCTTTCCAGTTATGAGTCGGCGACCCTTTGAATGCATCTTTTTTCCTCTCTGGCCATCGGGCGAGGATAAGGTTGATTCCTTTCCCCTGTGAAAGCCATCCATTTTTCTCTTCCCCCCTAGTTCTTCGTTCTTGCTACTCCCGCATACGGCTTCAAATGCCTCCCCCCAGAGTGAGCGGCAAAATGTGCTTCCGGCGTGACAAGAGGAAGCGTACCCTCCCCCTTAAGGTAACTACTCTCTTCCCCTTTTCCTCTATGAAACCCCCTTCCTTCTACGTCCTAGTTCCCCCCCCCTTTTTCCCTTTCGGTCCCTTTGGTTATAGGGTTAGATGTTTTTCGACAAATGAAATGCGGATGTCTACTTTTTTTCTTTTTTTTTCTCACCGACAACTTCCCCCCTCTTCCCCAACCCATTGTTCCCCCCTGAAGCAGACGCGTCCCTCTTTCTTTTGGTTCAGTTGAGGAAGGGTAACAATCGGGTTTAAGACCTTCCCTCTTTTGTGCAGCAAGAAAGTCCTCACTCTCTTCTGTAAGCGGACGACCTTCTTTTCATGTACAACTTAGACTTCTATTTCTTCCGATTCAATCGCGTGCTTTTTTCTTCCCCCCTCCTTGCTTCCCCCTTCCCTAAAGAGCCCTTCCAAAATAGAAACTGATTTCTTTGAGGGAAGTGACCTCGCATTTCCCCCTCCCCCTTTTCCTTGTCCCCCCGTTTTCTTTCGCACCGAGTGACCCTTTTTCCGCGTTAGGAATCTTTTCTCCGGATTCGAGCATTTCTCGCCGTTTTTTTTCCCCCCCCCAAGGCAGTCGTGCCTTTCCCCCGTCCCTCCCTTGCTCCTCCCCAAGGTGTCCCTCTTCTTTTTACAAGAATATTTCTTGTTTTATGAAGTGCACATCCCTCCTTTTCCCCTCCCTCCCCCCCCAAGACGGCTCCCTTCCCCTCCCCTTTTTCTTTTTAGCCTCTCTACCATCGATTTCCCCTCTCCCTTATGCATGGGATGAATATGGACAGTGCCCTCCCCTTAAGGAGGCGAAGATCATGCCGGCCCCTTTCCTTGCTCAAGTTTACGATTTGGCACCCCTTTTTTTTTAGATTCGCGGTTCGCGCACTCTCTTTTTTCTTTTTTTGCTGGTGCGAATGAATACGGAAAGACCCGCAAGGCCTTGGGCATGCCTCCTATTCTTCTCCCTCCCCTTTTTTTTGTTGCTTCTCGGCTAGCTTTCTTTTCCATTAACCTCTTTTCTGCTGTAGGAACAGCCCCGCCCCTCCTTTTCTCCCGGATAGTGAGCGACAGAGAATCTCCCCCTCCAATCCGACAAATCCTCGTTCTTTCCCCTTTATCACTCGCCCGCCCTCTGCCCTTATTCTCTTTTTCCACAACTACTTGCCCCCAGATTCCTTTCTTTGCTAAGGACAGTTTAATTTTCCTCGATGGTCTAGGAGGCTACGCGATGACAACCGTATTGGTGGTGGTCGGAATTATCCCCTTTTTCCCCCAACGAAGATTTCCCTCCCCCCTTCTTTTTCCCTGGTGTTCTTCCGGGACAAATGACCGTCCCTTTCCTTCCCTCTGGAAGAGGGGTCGAAATGCTCCTTTTCCTTCCCCCTCCCCGCAGATTTCTCCCCCCCTCCTCTTTTAGTCCTTGACGTTTCACCACAACGCAGAAGAGTTCCCCTCGTTCCATGGACGATTAACGGAATAAGGAATTCATAAGTTGAGGAGTGGCCAAGATCACTTTCCTGCTAGATCGCAACCCTCCTTCCCCCCTTTTTGCCCCCCCAAGCACGCGAATTGTCCTTTTTCTTCTTCTGAAGGCGAAGGGATTTCTCAAATGAGCGGCTCTTCAACCCCTTTTTTCACGTTGGCTGATTTTGCCCCCCCCTCCCGATTCCCCAACGTTTTCTCCCCCTACATGTACGCATGCCTTCCCAGTAGACCGCAGAAATTATGTCGCCTTTTTTGCACAGTTTTGTTTTGCGCCACTTTTTCTTTTGGCCTTTGTCGGTGTATCCCCTCCCCTCTTTTTCGGAGTCCGTCGCAATTTTGCATTGTTTCCCCCTCTCCCAAAGCGGGAAAAAATTTTCCCCCCCCCCTTTTCCCCGTCCTTCCATGCCAAGTTCCCTGTCCCCCCTTTTCGTTCTCACCGTTCTCCTTTCGCCTTCATCAACTTCCTCTCACTTCTCCTTCTATGATTGAAGTCAGTAATTTAGGAGCAACATTTGGCCGCTTAAAGCTTTCCCCTTGAAGCAGTATTTCTTTTTCTTCACCCACTTTCTCTCTTCAAGTCATTATTTCTTCCCGGCCCGGCTTCTTGGCGTTTTCTCCCTCCTATGGAAGGTATCGAGTGACTTTCAGCGCTCTACGGTCGCCCCTCTTCCTCTCTTTCTTTGTGCGGATTCCCCCAACCTCCCCTTTTCTCTTCCCCCCACCCCTTAGGCTTGTTTTGGGTCGGAAGTTACATCCCTGTTTTCTTTTGAACAGTTCCGAATAGTTGGTCTTTTCGAGGTATGAATTATTCGTCCCTCCTCCCCGTAGGTCTTCCTTTCCCGAAAAGGTTGTCTACTCAACGATTTCCCTTTTTACTTCTAAGGAAAAGACCGAGATAGGCAGTTTGCCGTTCTTTTTTCGATCGAGGGGCTTTTTCTTTTTCTCTTTTCCTCCCTCCCTTTCAAACTTGATCCCCCATTGTTTACATTCGGTATTGAATTTTCTTTAGGAAAAACTCCTCTTGGTCGATAGTGATTGCCCTTTTCTCTTTTTTTATCCCCTTTTTGTAATAGCTCTCCGAAGCTTCCTTTGCATGGATCTTGGACGCACTTCTCCCCCCCTCTCTCCCCCGCCTCAAGACATCCCCCTTTTCCCCCTCCTCCCTTTCCTTTGTCAGCAATGGTTGCGTGATAGTACCCCTTTTTCCTCGATAGGAGACTACGCAAAAACCCCCCCTCTCGATCAGAACGGTTGCGCCCCCCTTTTTTACCCTTTCACCACCCCCTCACGGCACGGCTATAGAGGTCTCTTTTTCTTTTCCTTTTTCTCGGGAACGATGATGCCCTGAGTGAGGAGGACTCCCCCTCTTCTATCGGGTTTTTGATTCCTCTTCCCCCCCCCCCCTCCAAGGGTCCCATTTTTTGTTTCCCTTGGACCAATGACTTTTTTCCTATGTCGATACGAGCAATTGACAACCTCAAGGT
>Ga0179593_1619845_pt1 | contig 14793 bp, 19 predicted proteins | sample CZODoug2_1_08_16_FD_185931 | JGI IMG/M metagenome (GOLD analysis project Ga0179593, IMG submission 185931) | Vadose zone soil fungal communities from Angelo Coast Range Reserve, California, USA - CZODoug2_1_08_16fungal (PacBio error correction) | ecosystem: Environmental > Terrestrial > Soil >... | reverse complement strand
CCTCCCTATTACTGTTCCGACCATGTTTTGTATTCAATTCCGATTCTCAGCCTTCCCCTTTCTTCCTTCTCTTTTGGTCTTCTCATTGCCTTGGACCAAGTCTCACCCCTGTTTCGGATGCTACTTTCGAATCCTTTTGATGCGCGCTCTTTCTCTCGTGCTCCACCTGATGAAGGGGCTCCTTTTGCCAAACTATTCGTCCCAAACTGCTGATCCACTCATCTCCGTTCCTTTGCGCTTCCATTGAGCCCTTTTTTTCTCCATAACAACAGCCGCGCCCCTTCCAGCACCATACTTTTTCCACCCGCCCCCACCTTTTTCCTGCGCGCACTTCCCCCACGTATAACAGAAGCCTTAGACACACTTCTTCCTTCCTCGGCCACAGCGGACAACTCCCCCTCTCGTTTTTTATCCACATCAATCGGGCTTCCCCTAGGGAAAACGATGAGCTAACGCCTTCGCCGGCGAAACGGGGTCCGGGAGTGCTTCGGCCCCTGAATTTTTTTTTTTTTTTTTTTTCAGACAGGCAAGCTGTTCCTTCCATGGTGTTTGCCCCATCCCCACCTCCGGCCTTTCTTTTATATTGACCAAGAATTTCTTGGTGGAGGACATCTGCCGATTTGTCTCCTCCGCGGTGCTCCCGAAAACCTTTTTCCCGTCCGGGAACCGCAGGACCGTGTCGCCTCACCGCGCTTTTTACTTCCAACCGCCGCAGGAGGTGTCCCCAGCAGTCCGCTTCCCCAACGGAGGAGGCCCTTCTGGACGCTCCACTGAGACAAAACCACTTTTGTCGGAGTATCTTAAAGCAAATAACCCACCGTCGGGAGGCGGGTACTTTTGCCTAAGCGGAACTTTACCAAAGATCCACTACCGTAAGACTTACTCTACCAATTTCCTCTCCGCACTTTTTTGTGCCCTCGACATTTTCCATTTTCCCTCAGTCCCCAGAAAACGCCTGGATAGACAGCCTCCCCTTACCCCGCTCCACGCAGAGTTCAATTTGGGCTCTGCGCCCTTTCCCAAGAGGCATCTGAAGGACCCGACGGTCCCGGACGCCTTTTTCCGGTGCCAGGGCGAAACATCAGCTGGCAGACAGATTTGACCCGGTGCTTGGCACAGGGTGGGACGAGTTACTTACACATGCGTAAAAGTTAAATTTTTTTACCCCCGTGGTGTCGTAATGAGGTTCTCGTAGAAGGCAGGTTTTCCTTTTTCCCCTGTCTTTTTATCGAATGCTTCCACAAAATGGCAGAGTCCTCGTTATAGGCTGTTAGCGAATGAGTTTCCTTCTGCCGAAATCAGCTTCCCCCACTTTAAGGAAAACTGGTATGGCGCTAAAAAACTAAGAACCCGTCTGCAGGGGTTTCCCTCCAAAAAGGTCTTTAGAATCCTGCCGCGAGGGACCTTCCCCCACGCGGTTGTCCCCAGCAGCTCTCCCCGTAAAAACGCCCCTCAAGATCTCGCTGTTGGATTACCCCCTAGCTGTAATCGGGCTTACTAATTAGCATCCCCCAGAAAACACCACACTGGTCAAGTTTCTTCGCCCCAGGATTGCTTACCTTTGCCCTAAATAGGTTTCCTTAAACCCGTTTTTGACCCACTCCCCGTTTGTGTTCCTTCCATCTTGACCCCCGCCTTTTATACCGAGAAAAGTTCCTACCGATCGCCAAATTTTTCTTCCCCTTCCTTTTAATCCATCTCCCGCTGTATTTCTGCCTCGCCCCTGTAGAGCCCTCCCAGTCATTTGAATTTAGTGATTCTTCCTAATCGCGTCCGGTGCTTCTCATTTTCCCCCCCTCCCTTGTGTTGTGAGCTCATCTATCCTAAAGTTCATTACTTGCCCTTTGGGAACTTTCCCACCCCTGTGTCCATTTTTCATTACCTGCTGATTTCTTCCAGTCGTAGCGATGGGTCTGGCAACGGCAGCGTTTAGCCATTTTTCTGCCTCCTCGAAGTTGCCTTTCGGCAGAACTCTTATGGGATCAATTAGTTTTTTCCCTTTTTGACTTCTTTTCTGGTTCACCTGTCCGTGGTCCTTTTTTGACTAGAACTCTTTTGGTTTGTTTTTTTCTTTGGTTGGTCGCTTCCAGTCAGCCGGGGCTCCCTTAAATTGGGTTTGTTTTTGAGAGGAGGTCCCCCCCATTCTTCTCAGCCGAGGCGATCAATGGCCTTCTTAGTAGAAGGATCTTTTTTTTACGAGTGCGGTCCGTTCACCGCTTTTTTTCCCTTCCTTTCTACTTATCTTCCTCCCCTTTTTTGACCTTGAATTATGACCCATCGGTCTGGTGTTTTTTCGTCCTCTCCTGAAGTTTTCGCTTATAGATGGGTTCGACCGAGGCTGTTTGATGCTTCCTCAGCACCTTTCTCCTCGATTAGAGTATCAGTTCGTCGCCTTCTCCCCCCCCCAACTTTTTAACTGCTTATAAGGCGTGCGCGCCTGCGCTCATACGAACCCCTGTCCAGAGAAACTTAGTTTACTGTTCGTCGTTTTTGGAGTACCCCAATGCCCTATGATTACTGGCACCTATCTGTCTTCCCCTCTTTGCACCCTTGAGTTTTTAAAATACAAAGGTAAACCCTTATTCCGTAAGGATGTTCCGCTTAGCGCGGATTCCTTACCCCCTCAACAAATTGCCTTTCTTTTCTAGAGTCTTAGGCAGTCTTATCTTCCCAGTAAAGGACCAGCTTTGCTGGGTATTGGTCTTCCTTTATTGTCGTTGGACAGGTTCCTTTGGTAGAGGGCTATCCCCAAGATTTGAGGAGGCCGGGCCTCGTGGTTTGATAATGAGCCGGCGGGAGCCCGGCTAGCCGTTTCAAAGAGGAAACGTGGTTCAAGACATAGTCCCCCTTCCAAACTCCCCTGTTCTAGTGCTCCCCGCCCGGGTTTTGTGTCCTTGGTTAGGGAGACGCCCTTCGTGGGCGTACGACCCTTGTTTTACTAGCCTATGGCCCCCCCCCCTCGTTTTCCCCTCCACCTCCTATTTTTTTAGGTTTTTGGAATTGAAAACATCGCGGATCTGACCCCTTGAGAACTTGACGGTACTCCCCCCCCTTTTTTTTTTTTGGTTTGTTTTTTCTTTTTTTATTTGTGGGTTTTTTTTTGGGGCTTCATTCGTCCTTTTGTTTTTTAGCCTTCCCTTTTGGTTGTGGTGTTTTTCGGAACCAGTTTTGTTTTTGATCCCACGCGAATCGGCTCTTCTGCACTTCCCTTAGATTTTACTGTCCAGAGGCCGGTAATTTGCCAAGCGTGCTTGTGGATGGTGTTCCCCTTGCCACCGGCTCCCTGTTTTCGACTTTCAGTTCGCCAGTGCGATAGTAGTCTTAAATTCATTCGACATTTCCTCCCTCGAGGGATCGCGGAGGCAGAGCGCAATCTCTTTTGGGACCCAATAATGGTTCTAACCATTTTTATTGAGTGGAACCGAGCTTTTTTTTTATTCGGCGTTTTTCCTCCTCCTTTGACGATAAAGGCTGATGTCTTTGGATTTTTTCTGGTTTCCAGTTCTCCTTTGTTGGTTCTTTTTGTTTTTGAGGGGTTTTCGGTCCTTTTCGCGGCTTGTTTGCTTGTGTTGCTCCCCCCCTGGTGCAATTGCTGGCTTAGCAAGGACTTTTTTTTCTTTTTAATCAGCTTTTTTTGACCTTCAACTCTCCATTTCGCAGGGGCCATCTTTTGAGGTGGCCAATGCTTCTAGCGCCTGTCTCCCCTCGCTGCTTTTTACAGTAGCCCTGTCTCAGGCGAGGGATAGTGTTCCCCCCTTTGTGTAAGAGGATTTCTCTTTCTTTCTCCTCTCTAAGCACGCTCTTTTCATGAGATCGTTATGCTTTTGCGAACAAGGTTAGTTTTTTCCCCAACTTACTAGATGGGTACGGATTTCACCTTCTCCCTCATATTTCTTTGATTTTGAGATCGGCTTTCAATTTCATACCTTTTCCTCTTAGGAATGTAGTGACCCACTTCCACGATTTTAAGCTGTCACTAAGTTTCTTTTTTTATTTTTCTTCTTATTGTCATTATTATTGCCCCCTGGTGCAGTCTCCCCCCCCCCTTAGGAGAGGCTGACCTTCTTCAGAAGTTCCTGCGCGCTTTCTCTCCATTTTTCTCCCCTCTCTTTTTTCGGCCCTGCTCAGGTTTTTTGAAAAACCCCGCCACAAACTTCTTTTCCCCATACCGGGGACCCGCCTCGCTCCCTTTTACTCTCCGTAGTGATCCCTTTCCCCATCCTACCCCCGGACATTAACCAGAGCCGACCCTTCCCAACGCCGCCTGGCGGGCGACCAGCCAAGCGGTCTCCCCCCGCCCTACCCTCAGCTTTTTCCTTCGCCGGGACCATTTTTACTATGCTCCCTTCGTTCGCTTACGCCTCCCCTGAAAGTTGCCTGCACTAATTTCCCTGGAAGCGACCCTACTCCATTTAGGACGAGTAATTTTTGGCAGTTTTACGCATTTTCTTTTTTCTTCGGGTGCCTTTCCCTTTTTGCAAGACGCCTGGAAGGTCAAAACCCCCCACCCTCATTTGCCGTTCATTGCTTTTTGTACCACCAATAAACCCCACGGGTTGAGGCACCGTATGCCCCCCGGTAGATTCCCTTTCTTTCCCCGTCCCCTTTTTCCATCGCCCCCCCTTGTGCCCTTGTTTTCCCCGCAACGGTTTGGCCTACATTCGATTTTTTCTCCACACAAGCCCTTCCCCGTAGTCGGGCCCTGTCTTTACGCGACCTTGGAGACGCCCATCTCCTTGCGGCTTGCCCCTCCCACCACAACGAGGGAGTTGTACCTGAGTTTCTTTTTTCGTTTTGCCCCATTATTTGAGGCACACTCCTTTTTTTCTCTCGCTCAAGCCCCACCACCCCTTCCTCCCTCCGCAACTCATTTTTGGTCTTCTCCCCCGTTTCTCCTACAGACCCACCCTTTTTCGGCGACGCCCAGCGCTCCATTTTCCTGACACTTGGTGGACTTTCTAGCTTCGGATACTCAGACAGACTGCGGACTCGGGGTAAGGGGTATTTTCGTTTTCAAGAGGGTCAGCCCCTCTTATCCCCTTTCTAGTTCTTTCATTTCAAGAAGATAGTACCCCTGCTTAAAGAAGGGCTTGGACTCTCCTTTCGGATGTTTTGCGAGTTTTGTTCTCAAGCTAGGAGGGTTAATTTAGATTTTAGATGGTAGCCTTCCCCCACCAGGTCCCCATAGAATACCGATGGCTTTGAAATAATAGCTTTGTCAGCCTCCTTCCTGTTTTCAAGAATAAGTACCCCCAACGAACCCCGCCCTGCTCAGTTGCCAATTTTCCCTTCGTAACCCTTCGCTAAGTCGTGCTCTTAACAGGAACACCCTGCCTTCGTTTCCTCCCTCCTCTTTCCTTTCTCCCCCGTTGCCGATCCCTCGCGGCGGCATATCTTTTGAACATCGTCCCTTTTTTTCATCTATTCCAGTAAAAAAAAACCCCTCACCATGGAGCGCCTTTCCGATTATTCCGTCTTTTTTTTATCCCCCCTTTTGATTACATGCCGGTGACTGCCGGTTTTTACCCTCTCTTACCCTCTGCTTGACCACCTGTCTGCGGATAGCCCAACCTTTTTTCCTTTTCCCACTTTCCGAAATGATTGTTCCCGTGATTTCCCCCTTTCTTTTCTGTTTCCTTAGCGCATCCTTCCGCGAAACCCCTGTCCTTGCTGAACCTAAGAGGATCACCCCTTGGGTGACTATATATTTGGAACACCCGTTTTTTTTTAGGAGATTAGCTATGACTAGTTTTCTTAATATATTGTCCCCCCCTCATCGAATGAGTTTGTTCTTTTTTGTACACCGGATCAGTAGCCGATTCGACCTTTCGTTAGATTTTCGACGGTTCTAATAATGTTTACCACCGCAGTTATAGGGACTGTGCTTGGTTGCACGAGCGTTTTAACGTTTCCCGGCACCTAGCCCCTCTCGAATTGCAAAAAGGCGTTTTTCCTCTTCCGAATCTGTCGAATGTTTTTTTTGAAACTTTGAATTCTTTTGTTGTGTTTGGAGAGGAATCCCGAAAAGTCGATCCCGACGACGAATGCCCTCTTACTGACGGCCTTGTGCAGGAAGTTGTCTTTTCCAGAAGTTCTGCGGTTAGGGTAACCGTTCTCGGAAGGATTCCCCTACCATTCGGTTTAGAAAAGGCCGAGTCTTTCGCTCGATGGACTTTCGTTTTTTCAGCTTTACGAAGGTCTACCTTTCTGGTCTGCCCTTCCGAAAGCGAGGTTTTTACGCCGCTTTTTTCAAGACCGTTTCCGGTAGTCATTTTTGTCTCTACTGAGGAAATTTTCTCGACGGCCACGAGACTTTTGCTCTCATGCGCGCCCTCAGGCCCCAAAAAGACCGGATCCCGTTCTCAATTGGGGCACCCGGGGGCCTGAACAATTCTAGCGCCTGGCCACGTGTTTTGACCTTTTTTTTGGTAAACATATTTGACGTTTACAACACAGGGGCTGAGCTTCCGTGCTTTCGCTTTGTCCCCCCCCAGTTCCCCCCTCTTTTGACGTTTGTATTCGGCCCTTCTTTGGTACGTAAAAGGCAGCCTTTCCCCCGAAAGGTGGCTGTTTGACTTAGACTGCTTTTTTAAAATGGTTCGGCCACAACCATTTCGTTGCGGCTCTTTGGATGAATGGTTGGTCGATTTGTTTCTTTTTGCCACCCTTCTCTTCCTCGGATACTTCTTGGTCGAAATTTCTTTCCAATTGTGTGACTTCCCCCCCCAGTTTGTTGTGGCCACGGCCTCAAGTCCCCTTGTTTCGATGCGCCCGGCTCTTTTCCCTCCTACCTGGCACCCTCAGACATGCCACCTGGCGGCTTTTTTTTTTTTTCCAGTTTTGACACACTCTTTCGGGGTAGACCTGTTCGAAGGAAACCCGTTTCTTGTGGCTTGCAGTTCTACCCTACCGGCCTCCCCTATGCCTCTCCCCACCATTGACTATTTTTTGGTACCAGAGTTTCCCCTTGACCCCTTCCAACCCCCACCCCCTGGGGGAGGGGTTCATCCATTTGCCAAAGGATGTTCCCCGATTTGACCTCAGGGGAAGAAGAATCCCTATTCATTCTCCCAGCGGGGAGTATGGACCCGTAACCTGTAATTCCTCCCCTACGTTTCCTCGCCAAGGCGGAGCTCGAATAGGTTTCCCAAGGGATGTCAAGGCACTCGTCTTTTTTTTTTTCTCTATACCTCTTTCGATGTTGCCTTGTTCCTCATCCACTTCGACGATCAATTTTGTCTTTCTTCGGTTCAGATTGTTTCCGTCAATAGGGATGCGTTTGGTTTTTTATTTTTTCCGTGAAGGGAAGGGCGCGGTTCTTGTTTCTTTGTTAATTTCGTTTTTCCCAGGACCAGTTTAACTTTGGACAAGACGGTTTTGTTAGTTTTTCTTTCTTCAATTCTCCAGGAGAATTGTCCCCCAGGTCGTGTTTCCTCCAGCCTGCGATACTGACCCTTCTGGCTAGTCTTCTCCGCGACCACGCAGATGTTGCTAGCCGTTCCTCTTATTGGCTCTCTTTCCCATCTCCTCGGAATTACACGCTTGACCTGGTTGTCTCCATTTTTCCCTTCCCCTAACTTATCTCCCAGGTTAGGAACAGGTTTAACTAAGCTCTATCTCTTTTATATTTTTTTTTTGTTCGTGGTTTGTTTCTCGGATTTCCCTTTTTTAAAAAATGTGTAGTTCGGACTTTTTCCGCTTCTCGCCTTTCACTAGTCGTTCTCTCAGGCTTCTCTCTGAAGTGACCCTTCCTGCTCCCTGCCCTCTATGCGGGCGAGGCTTCTTCTCACCAATTCGCATTTTCTTAGGTCTTCCCCGGTGCGCAACTCGTTTTGTTTTGTCTGCCTCGGGGGATTTTAAACTATCCCGAAAACAGGTCCTCCCCGGGCACCGCCTGTCACATTGCTTCCTCGACGATGACAGGAGTGTCCCCTTTCCAAATAAGCAGCCCTCACGCCTGAACAATTTATCCGAACCATTTTCCCCCTCCAGACCTATTCTCTCACCTCCACGAGCCCCCACCATCGCTGACAGGCGACTTTTTCAATCGTCCTCAAATCCCCTTGTTCCCCCCCCTCTCCACGGAACCCCGTCTGCAGCCATATTGACCCCCTTCAGTTTTCCTGCTCCTTCTTGTCTGTCGGTTAAATCTACTACTTTTCCGTCCACTTTTCCGGGGTTTGTTGAAGTCCTCAGATGCGTTAATGAAAAGGTACCCCCACACCCTGTGCGGTCACCCTTTCATCTCTTAACCCCCCACCGAATATCGGCTTTGATGAGGCCTCTCCTCTTATAGACCTCTCTTTTTTTTTTTTACCCTCCAAGAACCCCAATGTTTCCTTGACTGGACTCAATGGCGTCGCGGCTGGGGTACCATCCAACCGCCTCAGTCTCTGGTATGGTCTTCACCTGAGTATTAAAGGGTTCTGGGAGATGAGTCCCCCCCCCAAAAATCGATTGTTTCAGGCTCCCAGCTTGACAAACCAGGAGGTTCTAGGGAGCTCTTTCCCCTTTTATCGCCCAAGGTGGCACCCGTAGTGCTACACCTACTCGTGACAAAGACATCGTCTCTAATCCTCCCCTCATCCCCAACTTTTTCACTCGACCAAGGTCCCTTTCATCCACGTTTTTCCATACCAGCACGCTTTCTTCCTACTACGACGCCTAACTTAGTACCCCTGATCGTAAACTTTTTTTTCTGGGTCCCTTCCCTGAATGCACATTGGTCCTTTTCCCGCGTTTTTTCTTCCCCCTTTCCATTGGCCCTTCGTTATCTTCCATCTCGTGGCGTTGTACGTGCAAAACTGATTCACCCGGGCTCCCACGGACCTTTTTCGTCCTTTTTCTACCTCTCCGTTTAATTTTAAGAAGGTCTGCCTTACGCCCAAAAATCTATTTTCATTCCCAGCCCGCGGTTCTTTCTTTGCCCCATCCTTTGCCTCTCAGTCGTTCGGACAGCAAATTATTGACTTCCCCCCCACCATTTTCAGCTCGCAGGAAGCTTAAATTTCTGACGTCGCTTTCCTTCTGCGCCGTTCAATTTTCTGACAATCGTTTGTCAGCCCGACCATGTCTATAAAAATCTCCATTCTATTCGTCGTTCAACGGCGGAGTTACTCAGCTCTCCCGACCACCACCCTCAACGTTTTCTCTCCCTTTTGCTCCCGACGGTGCCCCTGAAGGCCCACCGGACGTATGCGGTTTTACGACCTTCCCGGCCAAGCACTTGGTTTTAGCCCTTTTGCGGATCCCACCTTGGCCAAACTTTCCGTCAGTCCGCTACTGCTACTATTCGCCCCTCCTCTTCTTTTTCTTTTCCTCCCTTGTCAGTTTAACAACAATGCTTCTTCTTTAATCTAAGAAGTCAGTTAGTCTCTATTTTTCCCCCCCCCTCAGTCGTCTTTGTGCCATCTACGACCCTCGGATGGTCTTTCCCGCTCTCTTTCGGCATGCTTGAGCGATCCCGTTCGTAGCGTTGGGTTTTGACCCGTTGAGTTCTCTGGAGCATCCCTTTGCCTTTGTTTTTCGAATGCCTTTGATTTCCTTCTACTCTCGGTTCAAGCCCTATTTTTTTGTTCCAGCGGGGCTTTTTTTCCCCCACCTTGCACCCTTCCCTCGTTTTCCTCCGATTTGTTTTATCAAAGCGGTCCTGATCGAAGTAAGCGTGTCGCGACACGTACTGGTTTTTTTGACCTTCGAGCTTCGGAGGCCAGCCCGCTCACGACTCTCTCTCCGACTGCCGATCAGCCTGACCCTTTTATGGAAAGCTTTCTTTTTTCACCGAAGGTCCGGGGTACTTTTGCCCGCATCGAGATTCGAGTAGACTTTTGGCCCCGGACGCGATTTCGGGCGAGGTCCCTTTTTTTTTTTCATTAGTTTTGCGGTCCCGCGATCGGGATTGCTCCCCCCGGATCTCGCAAGCAGCACTCTTCCCCTCCCCCGATTCGTGTTCCCATTATTCTCTTCCTCGCAACTCCCACTCACTTTTCTCTCCCTTAGTGCCTTTCCAGACTCCCCTACCGGAACTTCTTTCTTCTTTTTTGTTTAACGTCTTGTTCCCGTTCCCAATGTCCATACGATAAGGGCAAAGGCCCTGGTCACTATTTCCCTGATTTGACTACCGGACCCACAACCTTGGGTCCCGTTCCGGATGGACTAGCGCTGTGGCTCTTGCTTCGACGGCACCCCTTCGGTTTTCCGCTCCCTTCGTCAAGGCCGGAACTGTTTTGGTATGGATCGTGGCGTCTGACCTGGTTAGAGTGTCCCCGCACTCCAACCCATTTTTTTTCTTGGAAGGATAGTGTGTCTCTTTCTCGGCGGCCTGATATCTTTTAACCCGGAGAATCACACTCGTTGCGTCGCACATTAGAGTCTTTCTCATACACGAGTTGTTTTCCAAGCCGCACTTCGATTAGCCCCCTTCGTGTTAATTAAGACCGAATCTTTCTACCTGATCATGTGGAAGGTGTTCAGTTCTTTTCTGGATTCCCCAACTCACTTGGCGTTCCCTTCTTTTCCGGCCCCCTTTTTTTCTGGGGTTGCCCCCACGAGTCAAAGGGACGGTTTCCTCTTTTGTACAACCCCTCCTCCCTTTTACAGATCTTCGTTCCATTTCTGGTTGTGTGACCTTGCCAAATTTGCGTTGTCTACTTCCGAAGCCCCTCCCGCCTTACTTTCTAGTCATTTGAAGTACTTCGACCTTCTTACCCCCGTTTCTCGGATTATGAATGGCGCCTATGGGTAGGCCCACTTCGTCGTAGCAGTCTCCCCGCGATGTTTCTTCTTTGTCGGCTGTGTCTATGCTGTTTGCCTACGATCAATGCTTCTGCTCAGAGTTTTGGCAGTTGAGAAGCCCCCATAGTTTTCTTTTTTGATGGTGGGTTAGGGAAGGTTTTTGGGAGGAGGGGTCCGTGGAGTCCTCCCTCGGCTTTCTCTTTGATCCATTTTGAGCCAGTGCAAAGTTCCCTTTTATGGACCAGCCGGTGTCTTCCCCTTTTAGTTTTCACCTCTCCTTGTCAACTTCCTCGGCGTGCCTGCTATTCCCCCTTCGCAGCCTTTCTCCCTTTTTTCCGCAGTAGCTCCGACGCCCATGGAGGTGGGCTCGGTAGTCTGAAGTGCTCTCATGTTTCCTGACATGAGAGAAGACCCGAAGTGACCATTCTTTAGAATCGTGGCTTCTGGACCCCTTTCGGAACCTTGGTACGACAGTCCTCATACGTTGTGTTCGAGTTGCTCTCGCCCGTTCCCGTGTACTTTTTTTTTTTTTTTTTTAATTTTTTTTTGTCCTTGCCCCCCTCGCTAGGTAGTGCATGTGAATTTTTCACTATTCGTTCTTCTTTTTATTTATTCTCCCTAGATCTTTCCCCCCCCCTACGGAACCAGAGCCCCCCTCTCTTATGCTCGCGAAGCATTTCGTGCCCTATCAGAGAAGTGTCCACCTTCCTTTCCTCTATTCGGTCGTTTCATATCCCAGATAAACCAACGGCCTTTACACTCCCGGGCAGTCTATCCACTGCCCTTATACGGTTTTCTTAAACAATCATCCCCCGCCATTCACTTGCCCCCCGAGTACCCCCAGTCAAACAACGTATTGGCTACTTTCCAAGCCCTCCTACAGCCAGCATCGGCGACCGTCCCCCCTTTACTCAAACTCTCGCGGTTTTCGCGAAATCACCCGAATACTCAGTGGGCCGCAGACCTTATTGCCCCTACTTCGCCAGAAGCCCACTTCATCCTCTATGGCGTACGCTGTGCAGGTTATACCTTACTTCTCTTGCGGTTATGTGTACAGTCTCCCGTTTTCCTCGCCTTCATCCTTTCAAAAAACATCCCCACCCCATCATTGGTTTCCCTTCCCCGGGTTTTTGGTCCCCCCCTACCAGTAGGGTGGACGACTCTGCGGTATATCCTCTCCTGCCCGCACCAGAAACAATTCAGTTCACCTTCCCCCTTTCTACCGTTTTTCCCCCGCCAGTTTTGCATTCCCCCCCCTCCAGTATGTTCAGCGTCTTGTCTTCCCTCTTTCCACGGAAATTGGATCCATTTTGACCCCCTCCTCTTTTCCTGGCTTTCTTCCCCCTGACAAAACCGTTTGAGCAAACCGGAAAAAGTTCTTGCCCCCTATTCAGGATGCCACTCTACGTTTTCAAACCCCCTCTCCCGCCATCTCCCTCCTTCCCCTCCCACTGACTTTTGGAGCGCCAGCCCCTTTCCTGGCACAACTTTTCCGACCCTCACGCTTTAGGTTTCCCCTTTTCCCCCTCACTCCCCTAGTTAAACCCTTTTACTTTTGGCAGCTTCTCTTAAGCGAAGAGCGACCTCCTCCTTACTGTGTATCCCTTTCTTCTCTCCACCATCCCCTTACCCTCTTCAGTGGATTCTGAAATTTTTGTGACCCCCCCCCCTATATGTCCCCTTTGCAATACCTTTCCCTTCCGTCATTGGCGAGCATTCGTCCAAGTTCTCATTTCTTTCAAGATGTTTTTTAGGAGCATTTTTTAAGCACAACCTTCACCGAATCAGCGAGATTAGTTTTTCCCTTCAATTAATAGTTTTTAGCCTAAGCGCTCCGTAGTCCCCCCGACCGTGCAGTGACTCCCAAATTCATCGCAGCACCTCTTACGTGGAGGAGAACTTCGTGGAGCTTGTCGAGCCCGGGTGAACAGTACCCGCAACTTTTTTCCCTTCAGTTCCTTCTAACCCAGTCGTTCTTCCTTTTCTCTGTCGGAGTCTGGCAAACTGCTCGGAATATGCTCCACAGCCTTAAACCCCCAATTCAATCTTAGCGCCCGTCATTCGTATTACTCATGTTTCCCCACTCTCCTTTCAACCCGGGCCTGAAACACGTTTGGGGTTTAGAGTTTACCCCGCGGCAAACGAATATTTTGTGCGATCCTTTTTCTATAGCACAACCCATTCTCTCCCCCCCTTACGCTGGCGAGACGCTACGATCCCCCAGCGCGCTTTCCCGTTTAGAACAGACAGGCCTCTGTCAAACCTGGTCGATTCTCTCCGAAGAGCATTAGAGCTTTGCCAATTCCGTTTTTTTTTTTTGATCTGCTTAAGTACTGAGAGGGTCTATCTACGAGAGCCTTTTTTACCGTCTGTTTCTTCCCAGGCATATTCTCCTGGGCGGACAGTTCGCGTCGCATCATTTAGAAAGTTGCTCTCTTTTTTGCTAAGCCCAGGCGGATTCAAGCCAAATAGTGTCTTTCGAGGTGGGAAGTCCCCCGCTGGTCCCTGTACGTTTTCTAGAGATTTTTCCCAAAGGCTCGACCGGCGCCCGCACATTCATTCTTTTAGTTTGGGGAATGGCTATTTGCGGAGGAGGGAATCCTCAGCTCCTGAGTCAAGGCCAGCGATCTTCCCGGTATTCCGTTGTAGCAGATGGGTCAATCTTTTCCGTTCAGGTTTAACCCGTCCCAAGTCTTCTTTCCCTTTTTGACCCAATGAGAGACTGCGTCCGTCTTTTGTTTCCTAGATACGGGTCGCCCGGCTCTACTGTGTTAACGTCCCATTTTCAGGTACACCAAGGCTCGCTCTCTCTTTTCGTAGTAATTTGGGTTGCCTATATCTCAGCACAGGGTCCACATTTCCGATTTTTAAAGGGCGAGCAATCGCGATTAATTTGAAACCCAACGGAAATCGTTAAGTGTTATTTTTTCCCCCTCCTCGTTTGGTCCCAAAATCTCTATGTCCACTTTGGCTCCTCGTGCCCATATAACCGACCAAACCTCGCATGCTTTCATTCCGTCCTTGTCCCGACGCTTTAATCTTCCCCCAGTGTACGCGGCTGTTCCCCCCTTTTTCGGGCGCGCGGACAGGCAGACAACGCGGTGCTTGCCTTTAGTTGTCGTTTCCTGTCTGTTTTTGCGACACCACCCCTCTTTGAGGCGGAAGGATAGCCTTTTATTGGGAGCAGTTTCCGGATTTCTCTCGGAGGTTTCAATCCCTTCCTGCTTCTGTGGCTCCAGATTAGGTTGTTTTGAGTGAGCCGCAAGAGAGTCATGTTGTTCACGGTCGCGAGGTAAAGCACAGATTTGTTGCTATCCCTTTCGAGTTCAGTTTTCACACTCGCGGGTGTATCCAGGTTCACCTGGTTAGCCTACACCAGTTGTTTTGTCTTTTCAGGCAAGAGACAGTGGATACACTCGTCTTTCCTAAACCCGACGACCATTGGGTCCCTCTGGCCCTCAATAACAGGCAAAGCTAGGGTGCTTTTCCCTTCCCCTCGGTTCTCTTTCGAAAGTCTTTTAAACTCCCTAAGGGGACGCCCCTTCCTCGCACGTCGCCGAAGCGACTTGTCGGCGCAGCTCATCTATGTCCCTATTGCTTGCATGGCCCCCTGCTTTTGTGTTTCGATCTCCCGAGCTTTTGGAGTCAATTCTCCAGGCTCTTCCGATCCAATGCTGATTTTTTTATCTCTTCCTAGAAGTTGGAGTTGGAATTTCGCAAAGTTTCCTGAGTTTCTTTTTGGTTTGGGCTGCTGCCTTGTTTCGATAGGATGGGAGGATGGGTAGCTGGTGCCCGGACCCATCGCGTGGAAGAACTTGCAGGTTTTTTTTGTGATCAGCCGTTTTTGTTATTCTCTTTTCTTTTTTCACCGAAACTTTTTTTCAGCGGCCTTCCGGAGGTGCGGGTACCCCCAGTGCTAGACCTTCGCGGCAGTAGCCTTCAGCGGGATTTTTTCATCTTCTTTCTCCTTCATAGCAAATTCGAGCGTCCCCGCCCGTGACAAGGCTTAGAATTTCACTGATTCTCGCGAACAAGATTCTTTTCATTCCTTATGTCCTG
>Ga0179593_1318707_pt1 | contig 14793 bp, 14 predicted proteins | sample CZODoug2_1_08_16_FD_185931 | JGI IMG/M metagenome (GOLD analysis project Ga0179593, IMG submission 185931) | Vadose zone soil fungal communities from Angelo Coast Range Reserve, California, USA - CZODoug2_1_08_16fungal (PacBio error correction) | ecosystem: Environmental > Terrestrial > Soil >... | reverse complement strand
CGGCGCGAAATAAAAATTGCTGTACGATCCTTCCCTTCGTTTCACCTTTTTCCTACAGTTATCTGGGCGTTATATTCTGACTGGCCACATTACTAACCCCAGCATTCGAGGTACCCTAGCTCTATAACCATCCCTTACCCCACCAAAGCGATCTTACCAGAAATTTTAGATTTTTTTGTCTCTTCCTTTTCCGATGGCTTTTTCCTCCAAGCAGCGCTCGGTAACTTCCCTGCTCGGAAGGGGTTCCCCCTCTATTTTCATTTTGCTTATCTTATTTTGGTTCGGATCGAAACACTCGGTAGGGTTTGAGCCTACACCACCCTTTTTTATCCACCCGCTGAGCAATTATTCCCATCCCAGAGGGTGGCACTTTTTTCCTTCTGAAAACCCTTCGGGTATCACCCTTTATGATTTCCGGTTCTTACTTTCGAACCCTTTTTGTTGATGTACACGGATTCCAAGGAGGTTGTCCATCCCGCGCAGACCCTCACCCACCCGTCCTACATGCGCCCTTGGGCCTGTACTCCTGTGATCTTCGTCTTCACCGTGAGGACTTTCTGGTGTCTTTTTTGTTTTAGTCGGTGGGCGGTTGTTGATGTTCTTCGTCCGCACACCCCTGTGAGTTAGTGCCTGGTTCTCTCCTTTTCCACTTTCGTCTGTCCTTCCTGGGCCTTCGTAATAGAATACGTCCTTGTTATGTTCATTAAACCAGTCACCCGCCGCAGAGGGCGAGTGGGGCCCTCCTTTTTTTCCCCCTTCCTTACATATTCGGCATCGTGGTCCGTTTTGGTTTGTTTCCTCTCGCCGCCCGTGCTAGCCGAAAACAGCTCAGGTTTTTTTTCCTTCGTTGGGTCGTAGCGCCATTTGGTAGTTCTTTTTTGTATTTTTCTTTCGGCCGAACTTATGACCCCCGAATTCTCAGTTTGAGGGAAACTTTGCAACTCTTGATCTTTTTTATGTGGCGTGAGGAGTCCGGGTGTTTGTCTTTCCTTGATGTATTATCCTTTTGACCTGGCATTTGTTACTGAATATAACTCTCTCCACTGGTTCAGCTTCCCCTTTCGGTTGTATAGACCTGTCTGCCCCTTTTTTTTGCTTCTGTTAACACCGTGACGTTAGGGGTTCTCTTTCCCCAAGGAGCTTTTTCCCGATTCACGGTGATGCGGATCATTTCCCGAAGTTTCTCCCCCTCTACTTAGCCTCCGAAACTTCCGACGGTTCTGAAGACCTTTCTGCTTGATCACTCGCCCCAATTGCCCCGTCGCAGTTTTTCGATTGTTTTAGTGTTTCCAGGTTTCTCCCCACATTAGTCGTTCAGTTTCAGAAACGCTTCATTTTCCAGAACTGTGTTACTTCCTCTGTGGCGAAGAATGTTCGGCCGTTTACGCCCCTCTTCCCTTACCTAACTTCCCTATTCCCCCTTTACACTTGAGGCCCGCTTTGGGCTCTGACCCCCCTTCCTCTTTCCCGCTTGTTCACCCCTTTTTTATTTTACTTGCTTTCACGTACCCAGTTGCACCTTTTTTCCAGTCCCTCCGGTCGGAGATGCTTGTTCCCAAAACTGTTAGGGTGACTCCTCCAGTGTAGAGACGTTTTTCTACTCCCGCCTGGGTTTAGAAGTCCAAAGTGACGTTTTTTCGTGCGCCGTACTTTTACTGGTTCTACCCGGTACGTCCCTTTTGAACGATCTCCTTTTTTTCCCCTTCACTCCGGGGTACACATTACTCCCGAAGGACTTCCCACTTCTGATACGCCCTAGTTTTAGTCACCCCATCTAAACTGTATCTGGGAGCGGTTTTCCCTTTCCCTTACCCCCTGGACAAGGTAGTCTTTTCAACTTCGACTGTTTTACACCCCCTCCTTGGAATTTTTTTTGGTGCTCTCTTTCCCCATCGTACGACATGAGGGCGTCCCAGCCTGAAGTCCTCCCCCCGTTTCTGCCTTGCCAGCTCCCACCGAGGTCCGGTCCCGTATCCGTTTTGTTTAATTTTCCCTACGTGCACCCCACTCCTGTTCCTTCCCCTCTTGGTTCCCTCCTCCCTGATGTTGACACTTTGAGGAAGGAGTTCCTATGTTTCTCTCTCGTCCGTTGGATAGGGGTGCTAAGTCTCCCCCCCTTCAATACCGCCTCCCGGTGCTTTTTCAGTTTGCCCAATGAAAGATTGCATTGGCTCGATGGGCGCTCCAGGTGCGCACTCCCTCTGACTTTCCCCCCTTGGTTTTTCCTTTCGCCTGGCGGTTCCGACGGCGGACGTCAGATGTGATCGTTTGTATTTTTCCCTCCAGTTCTTCCCCGTTTCAACCCCATGACGGATTCAGTCGGGCCTCGTCATCTCCTTCTTCCTGACTTTGTTTTCGCCGTTTTACAGTTTTTTTAATCAGCTGCCTTTATATACATGCTTTACTTTCCTTCTTTTAGGTCCAGCGTCTAAGGCCACGAAAGGACTCATACAATACCGTGTTTACCCTTATCTCTATCCTCTTGCTGACCCCCGATTCTCTCTATTGTTCGGTTGTATTTCCAGCCGGTTCCTACGCCTACACTGCGCTATCCCTTTCACTCTTTTTTTTCATCTCTTCAAAAAGTGGGACCCCTCTCCCCTCTTTTCTTTCCCAAGACCGAGCATTACCTGAAACTCCCGTAACACCTCTCACTCTGGGCCTCATCCAGCAGACTAAGCCTTCCTCCCCCCCAACCCCGTCTAGCGATACGTTTTTTCTCCATAAACTTTCGCTTTCTATCTATCTTTTTCACCCGTTTTTTGTCTTGTTCAGACGTTTACTTTTTTTCCAAGTTTTGCTGAGAACCCCTCCTTTCTCTTACGTTTTTGTTCGGGAAGGGGAGGAGTTTATACCCCCCCCCCTTTGGCCCATTCTGTGAGGCCCAGCTTGAGCAGTTCTTTTGGCGGCCCTCTGCTGGTTTTCTTTCCCTATAACGCTTTCTCACGGTTGGTAAAACGTTTTGATCCTCTCTCATACTTTCGTATCGGACCCGATTCTAATTCGTATTCGTCGAGCGGCTTATCAGCCGACAGGCGTCGCCCCAATCCCCGATTGTCGTCAGCAGGCCATATCAGGGTCCCCCCTTGTTTTCCCCCCGCCTTTTGCCCGGGCCTGTCGCTTAAAGAGTCCCCAACAAACCGACTCCTTACCTCCGTTTAGAGCCCCCCCAAGTGTCCCATCTTCCGCGCACAAAGACACGCAAGCCCCATCTGCCCTCCATACCGTCACGTACTATCCTCTGCCTCCTACGCCTTTTCGACCGACGGATTACCCTGATCAAACATAGTACAGCCGCAATCTACCCTATTCAGCTAGTAACCCCCCCAACCATCCTTCCCCTCAGGTTCTACCCTTGATTCAGACACTCTGTGAGACCCCAAGAAAGTCTTTCCATGTTCATCGTCCCAGGCTCACAACGTCCCTTCCGTACGGTCCTGGCTCCCTTACCCCGAACTATGCACCAGACATTGCCTATCACTGACCCCCCCCTCTAAGCTAGTTATCTTTGTCCAAAATCTCTTCCTAGAACACCCTGTGCTAAAATTGATCCCGTTTCTGCTACCCCCCCTCCAACTCTCTCTCCCCCCCCACCCCCTGCCCCCATCCCCCCTCCTCCTACTCTCCCCCTCCACCACCCCCCCACCCCCCTTCCCACCCCTGTGCCCCGCACACCCCCCCCCCACAACCGACACCCCCCCCCCCTTAGCATCTCATTAACCAAGCCCCCCACCCCCCCCCCTCGACACACCCCCGCACACCCCCTCCCCCACTCCCCCCTCCCTCTCCGCCCTTCCCCTCTCACCGCTTCCCCCCCCCTCTCCCTCCTCTCCCCCCCCCCACCCCATATCACCTTTGCACACCCACCACCATTACCCCTCTCCTCCTCCCTCCCCTCTCACCCCCCTTCCCAATCCAAACCGCCTTCCCACCTAACTCCTACCCTTTCCCACTAACCTTTCACCCCCCCCTCCTTCTTCTCCCCCACTACTCCCCGTTTTTTCTACCCTAGGACCAACTTGATTACGGTCCTTAGCCCCCTCTGCGTCGTGTCGCTCAACCTCTAACCGGATTGAGCTCCCCCCCATTATTACTCACCCTCACTTTCTAGCATTGAGGAAACCAACAGTTCCCCTTCCTTGGGTTTCCCGTAGAGTTTTCCCACGGTTCCATTTTCCTTTCCAGGTTTCATGTTTTGCCCCTTTTCCACGGATTCTGCTCTCCTAGAGGTCTCTTGTCTTCCCCCTTCCCGTTCGAGCCCATCATGAAGTGAAAAAGAGTATAACCCCCCCCACTCCCCCGAACCTATTTCTGTCAACTCGTCCGGGTTCGAACCCTTCTCCCACGGTAACGAACTGGAAAAAAGTTCACTTTTTTCCCCTTCTTCCCACCCTCCTCTTTACATTCAAAATCGTTACCACCCCCTCTCCTGTGCTCTACCAGATTTCACCCGCCTTTTACGTTCTGCCCATGAACAACGGGTTTTCCATGGATTCCAGCCTCATTCCCCTCCACACCAAGGGTGCACCTCCCAGAAGTCATCTTGTCCACCTTTCCCTCTAGGTTTTATACTATTGCCAAAGTTCTCCGCCTATTTCTTAACCTACCCTTAGGTCTCAGTTGATACCCGTTATGGCCTACAACAGCCTTCGCCCCCCTGCTAATGAACCCTGTCCCTCCTGATGATTCAACTTCCCCTCTTCTTTCTGTGGTTGAAATTCCCGAGCTTCCCTGCACCCGAGTCGTCCACTTTTAGCGTCCCTCTTTTCCCCGCTCCTTGATTTCAATTCACCCTGCTCCTCGCCTCCTAGCACAGATATGGTACCCTTTTGTTTTTTTTTTTTTTTTTTTTTTCTCGTTATTTTTTTTTCTTTTTTTTTTTTTGCGTGTCGTAGTGTGATTTCTTTTTCTCTTTTTTTTTCTTTTATTTACCCCTTACTTAGCATTTAACAGAGTCATTAATTTTTGGTCCCCTGCAGGGCTATCCCCCGACCCTGAGCTGTCACGGTTCAACTGTGACCGATTCCAGGCCCCCCCCCTCCGGACTCCTCTACGACCCGCTCCCTGGCCACCCCCCCCACGGAACATCCTAAATGAATAAAAATCCACTCCTTTTTCTTCTGAACCGTAAACCCCTTCATTGCCCTCTTTTTCTTCTCCTTCCCCCCCTTTCCTCCCCCAGCACTCCCACCCCAGCCGCGCGCGACCCCAAGTAAACGTCCCCCCCCCCTCCGACCCCCAGGTGTTCGACTTCTTACTTTTTCCCCTCTTCTCATGCACCCCCCTCCCTACATTCGACCCCTGATTCGGAGACGTTTTTTTCCCACCCAGTGAGAATCCTTTCCTTTTAGTGTTTAAGGCTTGGGCTTTCTTTAACACCCCCCCCTACACCACATCCCCTTAGTCTGTCTTTAGGCCGTGCCACGGTAACATATCGGAAACTTCTTGTTAAACTGAGCCGCACCCCTACTCACCTGACACCACAGGTTTAGGGACTTATTCCCCTTACCCCCACAGGGCAACCCTCCTTTGACTCCCTTTCCTGTACCTCGACGTCCTCACGACCCGGGCCCCGCCCCCTTGACTTCACTGGGTGTTAGGGGTAGTATCTGTGTCTCATTCGGCTAACACCCACCCGCTACGTTTAAGTCGCCCCCGGTCTTTTTACACTGCCCATTCCACACCGGCAGGAATATTCCATTAGCCCCTCCCTTCCATTGGTTTCTCCGGGCAATTCCTTTTGCCGCTTGTCACCTCCTTCCCGGTTTGAAACGTTTTTCCTCCCCCCAATTGATCCCAGAGCCCCCCCCTGACCCGGAATGTTGCTGGAATGAGTACGAAACGAGCTGAGCAACCCACTGCTTATTTTGTCACCCCGGCGAACCCTTAATTTGACTTTCTGAAAGAACATATATTTTTTTTTTCCCTCCATCTTCCCTGAGACTCCATCCCGGGACCCCGTGTTGTGTCCCCTTCTCTCCTGTGTCGGTTCTTATACTGGGTGCTTCCACACACTCTCTATACTCGCCGCACGGGGGTGTCTGATGCCGGTCCTATTTCCTTCCCCGCCTCCCCCCCCTCCCGATGCGTCCGTCCCGCGTCGGTCGGTTACATATTTTGGTGTTGATAGCTCTCTCTCTTTGGTGTTGTGTTTTTCCTAGATTCGGCGATCCACCCACTTGGAACGAATCCCACCACTGCTGGTACCTCTTACCTCGGTCGGCTTTCGTTTAGGAATCTTACAGCGACTCCCACTCCGGCCTAGTTAGCGAGCTCTTCCCCACCTCCTTATCCGCACGGCCCCCCCCCCCCCCAACCCAGTTTTGACACGACGGGGTCTCTCTTTCTCTCGTGTGACCCAGGCGGCCTTCATTGATATTCCGCTTTTTTCCCTTCCCCCCTGTTCTTGCGGCCGGTTTTTCCCCCCCTATAGCTCTGTTGTAGATTACTCCCCCCATTCCTGTTCCCCCAACTCCCCACCCCCCTTCTCCACCCCCCCACCCCCCTCCGGGGGGGTGTTTATTCCCGGTTTGTAGGACTTATGAAATCCACCTCCGGTCTTTTGTGGAGAGCCTTTTTCCAACATTCGGGAGCTGAACCATTGTACGATCCTTTTTATACCTTCAATGCGTCCCCCTGGATGCCCTCGCCCCCTTGAGTCTCTTCCCCCGATGAACTTTTTGGCCGGTCTGCCAAGGTAGGTGTGTTACCTGCTGAGCCGAGGCTGGGGTGTTACACCTTTGACCACTCTACCCCTTACAACTTCCCCCACATTGATCAGGCCCGGGGCCCTGTCGCCCTTGTACAGAGGCTGTCCTGAAAAGGGGCGGTGAATTCTCTGCTGTCCTGTTTTTATCGTCTGATTCCGAACAATTTGATCTAGGATATTTTGCCTTCCTTTTGTTCCTAATGTCCCCTTAGTTATTTTCCGGTTCCTCGATCAGGACGGAATTTTTCACTCAAAAAGGCCATTCCCTCCTCCAATCTTTCTCTTTTTTTTCCATCCCTTTAACTGCCTCTTGCCCTTTTTTTTTAATGCCCTCTTCTATTTTTTTTCTATCTGCCGTACAACGGCAGAGTCTACACCCCTGTCCAGTTCTGTGTGGCCTTGAAGCTTGGGGTCTCTGGTGCGGTGGGCTGGTATTCTCGTTTTTCTTCCGACGAGAACTCACCTTTTCGGTGGGCCCTGTTGACAGCCCCGGCACAAACTCTTTCCCTTCGCTTCGCGGGTTCCGTTTCTGACGGTTTGTCCTTTTTTTTGTTCCCACGGTTGTCTTTTTCCCTTCCGCCTGCCCCGTGCCTGGCCTTTCATTTACGCAAGTTGCACGTTTCACCCTGGTTAAGTGCCTTTGGGTTGCCCCCCTGCTTGCCAAGCTTGGCGTCCGCAGGTACTCGAAACGTTACTTGGGTGCCCCTTTACTGTCCCTTTTGCTGGTCCGAGTCACGCCGCGGCGCGTTTCCTTTCTCGAATTGAGTTCCCCCCCGAGTCGCTCCTCCACCCCTTCCAAGAATCAGTCCGTGATAGCAACTTACTTCTGCCTGCTCTCCCGCACCAGGCGCGAAAACTCCCGCATTTTACTTTCCCCGCGGCTTTGCCCATTTTGGAATGAGATTTTTTGATTGGAACATGTTTCTGCCCCAGACCGTTTTTCACGTTCCACGCCATCTCTCAGCCACGGGGAGGACGTACCAACCCTCTCACCTCTCTTTTTGGCCGATAGATACCATAGGAGCTTCGCGACGTTTCTGCCATACGATTTTTCTCCTGTGAAAATTTTTGGTACTTTTTAAGCGTTCTTCCTAACAAGTAGCAAATTTCCTGAAAGTTGCAGCCATGGTTCCATCCTTTACCAACGCCCGTATTGTTTTAGCAAGTGTCTCCTTCTTCCTCCGAGTTTTTGAAGCCTTCCCCAACTTTCCACCATTTCGTGGGACCTTTGGGGCCTGTTTTTTTTCCCCTGGACTAGGTGACCCTTCCCGACCTCTCCTTTGCTGAGACTCGAAAGAGAATTCCCCCGCATTATTTCCCTCATTTCTGATGCTTCCTCGAAAAATTGGTTATCGTACCCTTTTCCCCACCTGTTACCACCCATTTACCCTTTTGATGCCCGTACCTCCCGCCTGTCATTGGACCCCCCCCCCCTGCTGCCCTTGAACCGTTTGTGTCGCTCAAGAGTGCGCCCATTTCGCTTCCTGACTTATAGATCCGGAGAGTGCAATTGCCCCCCCGCCCCGTCGTATCCGGGCCTGGCCCTTTTTTTTCTCATTTTTTGTCTTCCATACATGAGCTAGCCGCCACACACTTAGTGCTCGCCTCTCAGTTTTCACCCCAGTCTTGCACCGCAGTTCAGGCGTTCATTCTAGGACCTTTAGTTTTCCAGATCGGTTGTCCAGGCCGCCTTCCACCCACACCCCGGGTTCCGTTGAAGCCTGGTGTCCTGGACGGACCCTTCCCAACACTTCTTGAGAAGCGTTTAGTTCATGTGTTATACCCCCTATGACTTACCTGGTTTTCCCTTGCGGATGATGCGTTCTTTTCTTATGGAGGACGCTTTAGATCGAGTACTGAACCGTGCTCCGGTTCTCTCCCAGAAGATCTCCTGCCGTAGCTGAAGAGTGGTGCTTCGGTAGGCAGCTGAACCTTTTCTCCGGTTGTTATCTCCCGTTCTGCCTGTAGATTCTGGGTTGTTAAGCTTCTCCCCCGACCCTACTGTGCTGCCCCTTATAACTTTGTTCCCCGGATGCCCTCCCTGGAACCCCGAGGGATACGCTCCTTTGGCCCTATACTTGATAATCTACCCCCACGGAGAACTTCCCGTTATGCAATATCCTTCTCCCCCATAACACCCCCCTGTTTATCCCCCCACGTATCCCTCTGCTTGGCACTTCCACTCCTCCCCGCCCCACGAAACCCCCTTTTTATCTGCTTGACTTCTCTCCGCATGGTTTTCCCACTACTCCCCCTTCCTCCCCCAAAAAAACGAAGACCGAGTCGCGCTTTTTTTCGTCAGCACCACTTTTGCTCTTCTTCTTATAATCTTCTCCATCCCTTTCCTCGTTGTTTTTTGATTTTTAGCTATTCCGCTCCAAACACTCTTTGCTTTGATGACCCAATCCCCTCGGGAACCTTGGGATTTGGGTTCCTTTCTGGAGGAAGGTGTTCTGACCATGTCGGATCCCGGAGCCATTCCCATCGGGCTAAGTTTGTTCTTCCACGCGTTTTTTTAGAGAGTCTGTTTGCTCAGACGATTATTTGGTTCACCCCTTTCCTGCTCGAGCTCAAACGCGTTAAGAGGGATCCATTCTTAGATTGTAGAAGCCCACGCATCCACAGCTCTCCTTTCATAGGGTTAGCCAGCCGAGTCAATCCAGGCGAGATAAGTTGTACAACGGAGTTTCCCCCGGCCGGAAAAGTGGCTGGTTCGGAGCTCAACAGTCCTCCAACCCGCCGACCTGGCAAGAAGTGGATATAACCACTCGTCCCCCCAGTCGATGACCTCTTGCCCTTTTGAATTCTTCCAGTCACGGCCTATTTTAGTATTTTTTGCGTTCTAAATGTTCTCGGCCGGATTTTAGAGATACCATCCTTTTTCCTTCCTTATGGGACACTCTTCCATCAACGGAGGCACACCCGGTCCGGTCCCTATAGTGATTGACAATTGCCAGAACCCCCCCCTCGGCGCCACCGCCTATATTTGAATTTCACGCCAATGGCCCCATCCCTTCTCTTAGTGCTGTCGAACGGACCAAAGCCCTTCTTACACGAGGCCGGCATAGCAGACCCACCTCCGACGTCCCCGACCGGTGCTCTCAAGATCTGCCCGGAGCCCCACCCTGCTTACAACAAACAAAGACCGCCCTTTTGTCTGGCATACCAAGTATGAACCACAACAGTTTTAGGCCACGGATCCCCCTTCCCGGTTTGCTCTTGATAATTTCTCGGAGTTCTCTGTCCCCCAGTCCAATGACGCTCACTAATTTGTCTACACATATCCCGCGACTGCCCCCAACTCTTAAAGTGGGTTTTTGTCACAACCCTGTTTTTTTTTTCCTGCAACTAGCTTCCATCCGGTTGGGAAGGGGTACTGGAACCCAAGTTTACCCCGGCCCAACAACCGTTGCGCTGCGCCTGCTATTTCGTCAATTTTTTAGGCTCCTTCCCCCTTAATTCGCTTCACGAGTTCCCACCGTTAAACCCTGCCGCATCGTAGGGCCCGCTGTTTTTGCTCGTCAAACTCTACAAACTTTCCATCCCCCAAGTAACCTTTTTGTATGTGCCGGCCTTACAAAATTAGGGCACTCCCTCATCCACCTCTCCCCCACTGTTGTTTCTTTTCCCCCCCGATTTTACCATCGCCTCCGGTTTCTTACCCTTGGAAACAGCTGGTCGTCCAGCAAGAAAAACGCCCCCCACCACACGTTTGAAAAGCCAACGAGCACCCTCCTTTTTGTTTTATAACTCGTTTCTCCTCATGGTGATAAGACTTAGCCAACCTTTGATAGAAGCTTTCTCTGTATTCGTACACGCCCCTACATTCGGGTATCCCCTCGGACGCCACGTTTAAGGTCCTTTACCCACACGCCGTGCCCACACAATAACTGCAATTACCCCCCTTTTCCCCGTCCTGAGATTTTGCCCATCCCAACAGCTTCGTCTCTCCGGAGACCTTTTAAAGTGCCGTTACTGAAAAAAGACAGTGATTCTTGACAGTTTCTGAGGCTCATCCAGATTTGCCGCATAGTATTTCTTTTTAACGCTTTTCCCACTCTACACGAATAGACCCTACCTTGGAACGCCTCACACCAGCCCGGCCCTGTCCTCTGTCATTACTAGATTAACCTTTCGTGCCCTCCCACCGGATTATTTACCCCAATACCTGCTCCTTACCACCAAGCTGTTAAACCAACTGTCTATACTTGGTTGGGAACTCCATGACCGCATTAGTCTAACAGAGACCCTCCCCCAACCCCCCCTGTACCACGAAGAAAACGTTGCCCCAAAAATCCACTCCCCCCCCGCGGTGCCGGCCTTATGCCAACGCCCCCATACCCCCCTTTCCGTCTTTTATCTATGCCCACGACACCTCCGGCCCACCCCTCCACCACGCCGCCCGGACCGTACCCCAACTGCCCACGGCCACCCACAGACGTCCCAGTCGCCTTCAGAGCCCCCCGGCTTCCTCTTCTTGGACTTATAGAAAAAACCCCGACCGGCGGCACCCCGAGCTGCCTCGGTTCCCGGCGGGACCCACCTGAGCCCCCCTCGTTCGGTTTCTTTTGTTGACCCTCCACATACATCACCAGTCCTTTTCCTGATTTCCGCACTCAAGGACACGTCCCCCCTGTTTCACCCGGCCGCGCAACCCCTAGTCCCCTGCACTTCACATTGGTTGTGGCCCCGATTCACCCGTTCCAAACAAGGAAAACCTTATGGCACGACCGTTCCTCAGTCGTTAAAAGAGTTCCCGGCCCGTTCACAGTTCCCGACAAGGGTCTTGGGGTAGGCGATTTTCCTCGCCTTTCCCACCCCCCCTCTTCTCCTCCGAATCCAAGTCCCCCTGGTAAAACTTTTACGGGTTATTTTTGGTAGGACCCCTTAATTTTGCTCCTTTCCCCAGGCCGGGGCACCCAACTTTTCAGACCTCAGTTCTTTTTCCTCCCGCCCTTTCAAACTCCGCCACCCTGCCAGGAAGTGGATTTTCATTTTAGTCGACACCCGATTCCTTCTTCCAACAATTCCACGATCACTCTGTTTAACCCCCGGCCGATCCCCCCTTCGATTACAGAAAGTTTCTCCTTCTTTGACCGTGGCTTTCCTACAATCCGCCGAAGTTCACGGATCGACCCCGTTTCTTTTTCCTTGATGATTTTGTGGCCGGCCGCTTTTTCCTTTCTGGGCCCCTACCCAGTTTTGTCCCCTATACCTCTCCTTTTTTTTGTGTTTTCGCATCCTAACGTACTCCTACCCTTTCCGCTGGTTCCGCAGGGCGGACGGTACATCCTTGTTTATCGTGTTTTTTCCTCCTCCCCTGTTTTTTTTTTGCTAGCTATAGGCGCTAAAAACCCCCCCCCTGCTACCTCTCCTCCCACTTAGCACACCCCACTCTTGACCGGTTCGGTTCTTAGACTTTTTTTTGAATACCACCCCACGCGTCGATTTATACGCTCCTTGACAAGAGTTATCAACGCCCTTCCCAAACACAAAAGCCCGATTCCGGGCCACATGCACGTGCGATGTAGCTTTTTTTCCTGGCCATTCCTCCCGCCGAGATTCTTTCTAGTCTCCCCCCTGGCCGGATGCTCCAGTGCCGATTTGTCCCAGATCTACCTGCAGTTTTTTTCTGAGAGGGAGACTTTTCTGACCATGCCCTCAACCTTCCTTGATCGGTGGTCTCGGTAAACTGGGTAGGAACACCCACGTTCTTGCCCTTCTTTTTCCGCGCGGCACATGCCGTTCCCTCCGACACATTGCGGACACCATTATTTGTCACCCCCTTTATGACTAATTTCCCAGTTTCGTTTTAACATTCTGAGCGTTAGCCTCCTTTGTATCCGATCTTTGGGCGTTCTTTCCCCCAGGACCATCTCCCCCTACCGACAATAAAATGCGGGTGAATCCGGTGCCTGGTTGAACTTCGAAAGTTTACCGGCTTCTCTCGTTTAACCAGGTGCTGCTGTTGAGTTGGAGGGGTGGCCGGTTTTTGTGATTTTTTTAACACCTTTGCGTTTTTTTCTGTCTTTTGCGAGAAGTGTTTCACCCTTACTGGCGCGCTTTTTCTTTTTTTCCGTTCACGACCTCGTCTCTGTCTTCTTTTCTACATTGACCTTTTTTAACCCTCGGTCGGCGTTTTTTTCCCTCCGGGAAAGACGCCCCATTCGTTTTTCCTCATCGGTGTTGGTTTGTGGAGATCCCCCCACCGACTCTTCTCCTTTGCTTTTTTACCTGGTTTTCCTTGTGGTCCAGTTTTTTGGCTTAGGAGAGTGCATTGTTTGCATCTGTGGCGGCTGATGCGACGAGACCCGACGTCCGTTCCGTTGGTCTTTGAACATCCGCAATGAGTGGTTCTGGAGTGGATGGCCTTCTTCCTGGTCTTTTTGTTGTTGGTCGTTTTTTCCTTCGTAGCCCCCTTTCCCTGCAGTCGCGTTCGCTCTTCCCTTTGAAATTACTGGTTTCCAGTTTGCTCTAGCTGATTTCCCTGGTTGGGTAGCTTTGTACTTCACCGTTCCGTTCTTGGCGCTGCCAGGAGTTTTTTGATTACAAGCCCTTTGTGAAGGACAGGGCCTTTAGTGCACGGATACCCCCCAGTCCCACCTTACCACCTGACACTACCGTTCTTTCTTCTTACCGCTTGTCCTTATCCATCTTCAAGTACAGCAGAAGAGTGCTTTCCCTAACGCCTGAGAAAGGGGGAAGGCGAGTGAGATTTGCCTGTTTTAAGTTCCATTTTCGGTACCTCCCTATGTTCTCTCCTTCCCAGGGGCTAGGAACACCATAGGAGTCTCCCTTTGGAAGACGTCCAGATAACCACTCTTGGATTTTTTATTTCTGGCTTCAAACATAAGCTGTCTCTTTTAGCTGGCCCACTGTGTTCGCTGGGGATTCGTTTTCTTTCAAAGCAGGCTGGAGCCAACATGAGCATCCGAGACGGTTTTGTCCTGTTCTCACTGTCCGAACGCCCCTGACACGGCTGTTCTCTTCCCGTACTCCGCTGTTGTTGGAACTTACGTGTTGTTGCGTTCTGTTTATCGGTGTACCCCCCGGCCGATTCAGCGATCTTCTGTTGCTGGTCTACCTTCCTTTGCACATTTGTAATTTCTTTTGTCCTCTCCTTCTGCGAGTCCTCCCCGGTGTTCGTGAAAGCTGTTAACGGCCCTCCCGGTGACCTGTTCTGTAAAACTCTTCATGGTCAACCCCCGTCCGTTTTCCCACGTCCCTGCCCGCCAATGAGACAATGACCTGTCTTTCTGTCAATTGCATTGATAGAAACGTTGACCTCGTGTCAAGCGCACCTTCCTCGGCCTTTTGCTAAGGGGTCAGGTAGTCCCACCTCTTGTTAAGAAGGTGTCTGCAGATCTTCCACCTGTTTCTTACGTTCTTTTCGTTCGAATTGAGACGGTTGAAGTAGCGTTCCCTGGCTCCTTTGCCACATCATTGAGTTCACGTTTTTGGTATGGACGTTCCCTCTCCGAAGCGATTGGCGGACGACCCCTTTTTTTTCTGACAGGAGAAAACGCTCTTCCGACATGTTTTCCTTGATCCTGATCTCTCTTTAAGTTTTGCCGATTTTTTCTCGCTGTAATCGTTCTTCTTTTTTTTCCTAAAAATAGATCTTTTTTAGTCTGTCGATGCTTTTTTTGCTTGCAAGCGCCGGCTCACGGGGACGCGGTTTTCTTCTCCCCCCCCCGCCCCAAACCCCACCCCACCCCCCACCCAAAACCACCCCCATTCTTTCCTCTTCTTTTATTGATTGATTCCCCTCCATTGCACATCAAAGACCCGTTAGGGGTCAAAGGCGATAGACATGCGACCCTGCCTTTTTTAGAACGCGCCACGTCTGCCCACTGTCCCAGCGGTAAGCCTTCCAAGGCATGCACATTCCCTATTCATCTCGATCCCCCCCCCCGGTTAGACCCACGTTCTCAGCTGATGGCCATCCCCCTCTCTCCTGACCCCCTTACACACCCGACAACCTCCCCCTTGGGCCTCAGTCTTTAATTGCTCAACTCACCCGTCCCCCTTAAACCAAACCGTTAAGTTCTTCGTGGTCTCCTACATTTCCGTTTTCCTGATTT
>Ga0179593_1793939_pt1 | contig 14794 bp, 14 predicted proteins | sample CZODoug2_1_08_16_FD_185931 | JGI IMG/M metagenome (GOLD analysis project Ga0179593, IMG submission 185931) | Vadose zone soil fungal communities from Angelo Coast Range Reserve, California, USA - CZODoug2_1_08_16fungal (PacBio error correction) | ecosystem: Environmental > Terrestrial > Soil >... | reverse complement strand
CTGGCTGGCGACTTGACTTTCTCCCAGCGGCAAGCTCCCCACGAGGGAAAAATGGTGGCCCCCTTCGTGGCGTCTCTCAAATTTCCCGGCCGGCCCTTACAAATCCCCTCGTTCAACCACCGGCGTCGGGCCGGTAGATTTTTCCCCCCCCTCCACATCCGGACGCTGCCGGCACTTTTCTTTTTTATTTTGTTTTAACACGGCCTTCCCCCCCTCGGCTTTTGCTCGTGAATTTTGAATTTTTTTTGATTCAATAGATAGATGGTCGTTCGAAAGCTCTCTTCCCATACTTTTTTTTGAGAGATTCGAACTTCCCCGACCGAGATCTCATACACAGATCATGCTTTCCACAAGGCCTTCTCTTTCTTTTCCCCAAGTGTTTTCAAAAAATAACCCTAGAATATAAATTTTTTTCCCTATCCGGGAGTTTTTCATAAGCTTTTTTTGAATTCATGGATGTGGTTTCCCACTTTTTTTCCCTTTTCCTGGCCCCCCCTTAGTACTTTGTAGCTCTCACATTTGAAGACTCAAAGTTGGGTGCGCGGGGTCCCGCTTTTGATAAATTTCCCGTCGACAATTGAAGTACATTTCAGAGAAGAAACTTCATGGAGAGGGCCCGGGTTAAAAATTTCCTTTCGTTGGTCCCCCCAATTTTTTTTCAGAAAAAGCCTCCGCTAGTTTCCTCTGCGTGAGACAATTTGCCTCTAGAGATCCCGGAGAAAACAACCCCACACCACCCCCAAGGCGGCTACCAACTACCATTTCACAGCGTTTAGTGATTCTTTTCTCAGGCCGATTTCGTCCCTTGAAATAATTCCTATGGGTGTAGTCACACTCGCTTATGGGAGAGGGGCCAATCCAACCCTACCAGAAGATGGCCCTGTTAAAAACAAGTGCGTTGATTTTCTTAAAATTTCGAGTTTGGACAGTGGACCCGAAACTAAAAAAATGAAGTTCTTTCCTATTCCTCCTCCGGTAGCTCTAGTTTGGGAGCTTGGCGTCAAACGAGCGGGCGGGTTCTTCGACAACACCATTTTGAGGAAAGGAAACCGGGAGAAATCTGATTTTGGCACAACGAGTTATGCAATAGATACAAGAAATTTGACCCAGGATAGGAAGGGATTTCTCAGTAATCTCACAGTCTTTTTTGAGAATCAACGTTTTTTGTCCCTCAGCAATGTTCTTGAAAGCCCGGCTTTAGTGGGGGTGTTGGATTGGGCGGGACCCCCAGCAATCTTTGGAATTAGTCCCAAGGCCTTCATCTTTAGACTCTTCTGAGTATTTCATCGCCTCAGATTGGATTTCTTTTTCGGGGTCGTTGGCGGGAACTCCTACCTCATCTTCGTTTTAATTATAATTTTTGCATCACTCGCCCGTCGCCCTTCTGTACTTTCCCCCTCAAATGGTTTTTCGGAATGGGTTTCCTTTCCGCCCTTCTATTTCACCCGATAGGGTTTGGACGAGTAGAATTCCACGGGTCATTTCATGCTTGATTCGAATTTTTCGATAATCCCCCACAGCGATCGCCTTCGTGTGCGTGTTTCCAGAGTTATTTCCCGCAGAATTCTACCTTTCCGGTAATCTTCCTTTTGGTTCGATGAAAGGGCCATTTCTGTAAAGTGATGCCTCCTTTGGAGTTTTGACCCCAAGAGGTAAAACCCCCTCGGAAAAAATTGAAGACACGTGCTTTCCCCCGTCACCCCCTTGAAAAGACCCAGTCACAGACATAGCGAAACGGGACTAGAGACTTGAGAAGGACAAAGCCCCACTAGGGGCTACAGCAGCAAAGAACTTAGCCCCAAAAATTCTGAACAAAGTTTTTTTTCGTATTCGTGGGTTGTGATGTGAGTGTTAGCCCATGCATTTCATATTTCCTTTCTCATGCACCTTTTCCCAATTCTCGCTCAAGAAGGTTAGTTAGGTGACCTCTTCCATCGAAACACTTAACTTTTTTTTGAGTAAGTTTTGGATCTAATTTCATAACTCTGTCGGTGCGAATTCAACACAACACTTGGAGTCCCTTCAAGGAGTCCCCCTGGTCATCTTTAAGTGCCTCTTGGAACAGGAAGAGAGGGAAATGGAAGTTCTATAGTCCCCAGAGACCGGTGGCAAGAGCAAGGTCGGAGTCTCCGAAATAGAGTTCACTGTGAGTAACTCAGAAGTTAAACGACTCGGCACATACCGTTTCCCGGGAGATTTTTGCCATGCAATTTCCTCATTGGCTCACTTTTCTGGCTCCCTGTTTCAACCCGCTTCACCCCCGATCGCGTTTCTCGATCATCGACCGGGGCCGTTGCCCCAGGTCATGGGCAGGGTTTTTCTGAAAATTGTGGGGAGCAAGCGGGCACCCCCCGGAACCAGCAAGTCTCCTTTTAGGGTTCCCGACCATTGTAAATCAATACCCTACGGGAAAAGCCCCCCGACCCCCCAGGTTCGCCCTCCGGGAGGATGCATTGTTTCCCCTCTTTAAGCAGTTTTCCTGGCCCCCCAATCTCCTAGTTGCGGTCGATCAGACTTTCCCAAAGGTGAAATTTTTGAAGCAAGACTTTTCTTAGGCTAATTTGCTATATGAACGTACATTTTCTTACCTAGTCCCCTCAAAGCCCCGGCCCCTACTAAATGTTTCCGACCAACTGCTGTCATCTCCTATCATGGACTTGGATATTTCAGTTTTGACCACACTTTGAGTAAGATTTCCTTCTTTGACTTTTTCTAGATAGAGCTAGAAACTTGAGAGAGGCCCCAAGGAGAGTACCCCTCAAAGGCAGGAATTCTTTGGTCATCATAGAGTACATCGGTCCCCCCACGAATTTTCGAGATTCGCTAAGTAAGGTGTGTGGGGGTGAGAATCTAGGCCTTCCGAGGGCGCCCAAGACAAGGACTTATGATGATAAAACTCGTGAGCCTGAACTGTCGGATTTCATCTTCATGATGGACATAGGGTTTCCTTCGGGCGCAGAAAGCACTCCCCTTTGGTTCACGTTTTTGCTCCCGAAAGTAATTTCCAAGAAATGTCCCTCCTTGAGTATGCAAACGTCCGAACTTGGCCGGCTTGCCAGCTTTTGTCCGGGGTTTGCATTGTGAGAGCTTTTTTTTCCTTTCAAAATACCTGACGTTCAGATTGACCGCCGCCTACAGATTACGCCTCTGGGACTTTTCCTGTGGATGATTTTTTTTTAGTGACCCTCTATTTGATTGTAACTGCCAGGCCCCCCCCATTCGCCCTTATAACAGATCTTCCCCCCCTCGCACGCTTTAACTGGCGCTAAAAACTGGGCATGTCCCAACTTTTACCGGTGATGACGTTTTGGACGGCCCCCGCGGAACAGAGCAGGCGGAGGGAACCAGGGTCTCCCGCGGATACACCCCCCCGCCAGCACCTTCAAAGGGCAAAGGATCCCCCCTGGGCGTTGGGTGATCGCAGTCAAAAGATGCGCCCCCTCGTCCCCCCCCCTCTCTTCCCCTCCTTACACTCGTCAGCTCGCCTCCCTCTAGTCTTCCACTAGACCTACCTCCACCTTCATTCACATTCCCACTCACCTCCTTATTGTCCCCTCCCTTTCCCTTCACCCCACCCGCCCCCACCCACCTCCCTTCCTCTCTCCAAGCCCCCCACTCCTACCGTGCGGAACTCCGAAGAAAGGGAGAACCCAGAGAAGGTCTTTAAGTCCCCCCCAAGCTCCCCAGAAGTCACCCTCCGGCAGGGGGCGGTTCATATGGCCTGGCAAATCCCCCTCTCCCTCCTTGATTTTCCCACAGAGGTTTGAAAAAGACTCTTTCCAGTTCCTCAGAACCCTTGCAGTTTCTTCCCTGAAAGATCTGGGAACCCCTATGATGAGTTGTCTGAGGACGCTCGCCCAAAGTGTTTCCTCTGGACCTGGTACCGGGACGCCGAATTCGGTCATCGTGTTTCTGGCGCTCTCCGCCCATAAGAAGTTTCAGAGCTTTTTGAAAACTTGTGAAGGGCGGCTTTCTACCCCTTCCTGACTCCTGTCTCAAGTGTTTCCTAAGTCCCTGATTCAAATTTTAGCCTTTTGCATGTGATACTTCTCCTACAACAAGAAAGGCCCCCAAAGAATTTCTACGAGTGGGGGAGCCCAGGTTTCGCAAAAAAACTTCAGTCTTTTTCCCAAAGTCCTTGGGACCCTCGGCAGCACCGGCCCTCCGAGGAAATGGGTCACGAAACGACCGCACCTCCAGACGTTTTGTCCTTCCCAGACTGGGATTTCATCGGCCTGTGCTTGCTTTATAAACACCCTCTCCTAAAAAGTAAATATGAAAACACCCATCTCCTGTCCCCCGATAGACGTAGCGACCCCTGCTGGGAAATGGGCACATGGGGAGTGAGTGGGGAAGGGGGACGGACTGGGAAAAGACCAGTTGGAACCGGCAAAATGCGGAAACTCCCCATCTGTCGGGGCCGGGAACCTTTTATGCAAAGCCAACCGTCCGGGAGAATAAGAAGGACCGAGATTCACAAGTTTCTTCCAACTAGTCCGAGGCCAGCGAAGGAGAGCTCGCGAATTTTTTCTTCGCGGGCAGGTTCCAAGAAATGTGGTGGGGGCTATTCTCCTTTTCCCTCAAGCGTTGAAAAAATGCCGGTGGACGCCGTCTACTATCATCAACACACCTTGAGTATTGGCCAACCTGTGATGATTGGAGGAGACGCAACAAACTCCTCTGGTACAAAAACAAGGTTTCGCGAAACCCCGAAGAAGACCGTGCCTGAAGGAAGGCGGGAGTCACAGAAGGAAACCCCTCGAATCAAGTTCCCCCCCACGGACAAGCTCTCAAACCCCTCCTTCACCTCAACATTTTTGACGTCCTATTTCAGCTCCTTGCGCGAACTGCGGGGACGCTTCGACTAAACACCGCAGATGGTTGTACCAAGGAAAACCCCCCTCCAAGGATTCCGCGATTCGCCAGGGAGCTGACCCCCACGACGGGTCCCTGTCTCCACAAATTACTTGGGACGACGCTGCCCCTGTCTCGTCTTTAAGGATTTCCCAAATGTCAAAGTTAGGGAGACCCTTTCGGCCAAAGCCACACCACGAACATTTGGGAAACTCCTGGCTTTTTTTTTAAATGCCTCAAGGGGGACCTTCACATATCCAATTAATACTCTCGAAAGAACTTGCCGACCAAACTGCACCGCGCAGCACTCCACTACGACACCATCAATCAACCCCCCCACCATGAAAGAGAAACGACCCTCGGAAGCCACAAAAGCCGGAAAGCCTTTGCGACCCTTGCCCGTCGCCAGATCCGCGCCCCGTTGGTTCCCCCAAGGAGAGTTGACCGACAGTTTTTTGGGAACTCTTCACAATCCAGGGGAAGGATCCCCCCTTAAAGATAGGGTTCGGACCAGGTGTTAGGAATTTTCAGCAGGCTCCCATGGGAAGATAAAAAGCACACGTATCCTTAGCGACCTTCTCTTCCCTACTAATAACGACCGGGAGGATTTTTATTCACAAACGCGTCCGTATCTCAGGACCCGCGGCTACAACTCGCTGGACCCGAGCGCCTTTTCCCCCAGCTCCACGAGTGAATTTGTCTGCAACACGACACCTTTTTCAGTCTCATCCCAAGTTAGATCGGAAAGGGCCCCTTTATGGATGGCTTTATAAGTGATCCCCGCGTGCACATTTTTTCCATGGGCCCCCTTTTTTCCCGTGAACTCCGGTTAGGACACCAAGGACCATATTCGGGGACATGCCATGAACTGGGTCCCCCCCAAAAAATTTGAGGTATAGTGAACCCGGATAACTCTTCAAAATGAACATTTATATCATTTTTCCTTTTTGTTGAGGCCCCCCCTTTCCCACAGAATCTGCCTTCCCCTTGAATTTTCCTGTGAAAGAATGATTCCTCTCTTCTCATAGTAGAATTCTTCTTCTCTCCTCCGTGTTGGTGTTTCTCTTTGAATCCCCTAATAGAGGAGACCCAAAATCTCCTTTTTAAAAAAGGTCAGAAGGTTCTTTTTTCAGTGGGCACAAGGTTCAACAGACCCTTCGCCTCAATGTGAAGGGTAGCCCTCAGGTGGAGTGTGAAATCTAAGCCTGACCTGGATTTGTTTGCTCCTTTACCTTTGGAATGGAAGACTCTTTTTTTGTTAGAAGTGATTCTTTTAGAGGGCCACCTGTGTCCAAGCGTTCTTGGGCCGAGGGGGCCCTGAAAGCCCCCAGCCCTGGACGGACCACATGAGGACGGATTAATCTCTGAGGTCCAGTCAACCCTTTTTTTCTGGACCTGGGGTCCCCGGTGAGCTTCTTTCCCACCTTTGAGCACGTCTGCCGATCCTCGCGGCTTTCGTCCAAATAACCCTCCGAGTAGTGATCCCAGTCCCAGACTTCCATCATCCGTTCCTGTGTTCGTCTTCCATCGCGGAGGCGCGGTCCCAAAGCAACCATGAAACCAACCTAAGATGGCGTGTTCCCTCACGGCGTGGGACTTACAAGGAAGTTAGAGGCCGTTAGTCTTCCCAGTGATCATTCGTTCGCGTTGTTATAAGAATGTTCCCAGAGGACCCTATAGTGGTCACTCCCATTTTGGTGAGACTGGTTTTGGTGGTGTACCTACCGAGGAAATAAAATTATGCCCTTCTGGACCTCTTCTAACGTCCTGAACACCTGACATTGAGTCCCTTTAACTGGAGACTCCCTCCATTTTTTTTCCCATCGGCAATCGCCGTGCACGGCCGGCGAAGGGTGTCGGTCCCATTGGGATAGGAAAATCCAGGCATATCTTCACCGGCCGTCGGCACAAATCCACACTCCTAACATCACCACTCACGGCCGAGGCTCTCTTGTGCGTCACCTCAGTTGATCGGACCATGTCATCACGGGAAAACTAGCAGGAACGGTAGTATGCGGGTATCCGAGAGACTAGAGACGTGACGAAGCAGGAGGTCGGTGCCCATTCGCAGGGGAGGTTTTCCGAAGGCAGGGGTAAGGCGCTTCACGGGAAAACGCGGACATGGGAGCAACCTCCTACCCCTTCCCTGTTTCGAAAAGCAATCCCCTCCCATTAACCCGAAAGACATGGCCAATTTCAGACTACAATCTGTCTTCCGTCTCGCTGTGCCGAAACGAAAAGGACCAGCGGGGTCCCCACATGACCCATATTACCGTTCTCTCGCCAGCGAAACAGCATCCCCAACCACAAGGGCGGGAAAGAAGCCCCTTTTCTTATACCTCGGTGAGGCGAGGATCAGAGGCCCTACCTTTCGGGACATCCCTCCTAGGGGAAACACTCGGTAGCTTCACGCCCAAAAAGCTATCGAATTGAGTGTAGGGGTGACAGCTCCCTCGGAGTCCTGATTAGGCGTTCTCTTTCTTTTGGCTTCCTGACCCCGCATAAGTAATTTTCTTGTTCACGCCCCTTTAGTTTGCAATTTCCACTTTTTGAACCCCCCCCCGCTTCTAAGATTTTTTTTAAAAAGTTAGAGCAAGGAACTCCACAATAGTCTGGGACCGCGCCCCCTTCCTTAAGCCCATTTTTTCCCCCAGGGGGTGTGAACAGAACGCATTTGGCCGCCCTGCCAATTATCCCTGATTCCCCCTTGGATCGCGGAGTGGTGAGTGAGGTGGAGACCCCCTTTCTTTTTCCGGAAGATTGCCCTTTGAAATTCTTTTTCCCGACGTTTAAGGCGTGCCCAGAATCCTCCCGCTTCCGGCGTTTTTCAGGGCGTTTGAATCTCGGTCACTCGTTACGTTCCCTAAAATTCAGGCATCTTCGGTGCCCCACGCTCTGAACTACCGATGGGTGATCAGTGCCTGCCGGAACCCTCTTTTTTCGAGGAATTCTTTCTTCTAGCTTTCATTGGCAGCTAGTCATTCCCTTCCCTCGCCAGGCGTGGCACAGGTCCCTAGTCTCCGGAGCCACCCCACGAGAAAGCAGAGGTCTGCGACGGAAGCCCCCGCCCCCCCAAGCCTGGACGCATTGGGAGTCTCGTTTCGCAGGCCTGCACAACAAGTTTACTCCCAAGCAGATAGTAGGGGCTCTGATAGAACCCAAAAAGGTTTTTTGCCTAATTCTTGCGTGAATTCCCTTCACCGGTAGTTGGTAGGCCCCTTTAACCTACCTTTAAAAGAAAGGGACGGAACCGGATTTTTATAAATGGGACCAAGAATCTCGCACTCACTTGAAAAGATTATCTGCCTTGGGACAACTTTTCGAAAGTCTGTCTCAGGGGCCGAGGAAGGTCTCAGAGGGCCCGCGCCAACCGTCTAAGGGCGTCCCCTCCGTACCCCCCCAGAATACGGAGGAAGAACGATTGACAATTGCCCGTCTTGCAGATAAAGTCGTATCGGTCCTCCCCAACCTGAATCTCCGAAAGTCTCGTAGCCCTGAGCCACCGACTCGTCCCAGGGACAGCAAAAGGAAGAACTACGGGGGACAGAGGGCCTCCAACCGAACCAGCGCTCCCCCCCAGAGGAACCGTTCCCGAAATTAGGAAGTGCGCTACCTCGATAGCATGGGGAGTAGGATTTCAGGAAAGAGAACCACTTTTTTATTGAAGATTACGTCGAATTTCCCCTGCTCACAGAGACAACATCGCGAGGCCGTGAGAGTACCGTGAAGAAGACTGCAGCGAACCTAGGGTGGCTAGAGATGCTCTCCAGGGCCCCCTTTTTAACCTCCTCATTTCTCTTTTAGAGGGGAAGACATCCTCACGATTTGGAATTTTAGAGAGACGGCAAGGAGAGCGGGGAAAGCCTTGGAAGGAATTTCTGATCAGCACACGAGACAGTTTCTGGCTTTTCTGGTCGAAGTGCGTCTGCGGGGTTCTCCGGGTTCGTGAGCCGAGTCTGTCCACCTTCTTTTCCCTTTCTGCCTTGAATCCTAGGTCCAGATGGTACGACCTTTCCTGCTCGAAGTGAGTGGAGACGTGGCTTCCCACCGGTTAATTTCCCTTTTTGAGCCGTCCGTTGTGTGCAATCCTGTGTATAGGTGTAATTTCTTCTTTCCTCGCTGATCCTATCACTGCAGGCGTGGCCCGAACCAGGGCAATTCCTGTCGCGGTAACGGTGATATCCGGCCTGTACCCAGTACAGGCGCCCTCCCCCGATTGCCCACGGGTTTCGCGATGCGTTGATAGGTCCGGGTGCCTTTTACGATTTTTAGGGGCGTCGATCGCGAGTTTCCAAGAGCGACATACCATCCCCTCTGTGTCCCTTACCCTTGTTCCACTTCTTGTGAAGTTGAAAGTGCTTGGTTTTCGTCTCCCCTCGCTCTTTTCCTTTTCCTTCTTTTCAGAGATGATGGAACGCCTCTCTATGTGCCGCCTCCGACTTTCCTCCCAGGAGCCCCCCCCCTCCCGTTCTTTGCCACACAGGACTATCTTTTCCTCAGTCTTTTTCTCTCCTTAGCGCAGATATCTTATATCTTTCCTTCATTTACCGACGGTTCTTTCCAACTCCCCTTTCTGACCACTTGGTCTTATGTGACACCCCCTTCCCCCGCCGCCTTCTTTGAAGGCTGTGTACTCACACCCCCACAGCTTTGTGCCAGACGGCTCCTTTTTCCCGGACCCCCCCTTTCTTCTGAACCTCAGTTTTCTTGGACTCAGGAGAAAGTTTTTTCTTTTTCCAGTTGCGGCCCTTTTTTTGCCTTCTACCTTCACTCAATGAAAGTGTAGACGACTTTTTTGTCGACGCCCGGGCCCCTTAGTCGAGTTTCCCTAGTAACCTTACATGCACTCTAATTTGAACCTCTCTCCTTTTTTTCCCGGCCGTAGGGTCCATATCAACATTCAAATATTGCGGTTTTTCTGAGTTCTCTTAACTGTGGCAGGAAGTGGTTTTCATCCTGGACTGTTGGGTTTTTACCTCTCTTCCCATGCGCGACGGGACACTACCGTATCCTGAGGGACGCTGGGCACGCCTGCAAGGGGTTCGCTGACTTAGTGATCCTCTCCTTTTCTCTTAATTTGTCCCTTGGCAATTGGAGTTTCAAGAATTCGTCTTTTTCGTTCACAAAACCTCGTGGGGGGAAGTGGTTTTCCTGGGGAAATGATGGTGGATAGGGCCCCCCCTCTGTAGTTAGTGTAGGTGTGTCTTCTCTTTTAGTTTTCGTGCCATTAATTTATCGTACTTTTGAATCTGCTACCTGTCCCTCACGACACTTCAATTGTTTGTCTATCTTCCCTCAGCTGGAGACGCAATGGCTAAGCGCCATCCTTCCCGTCAGCACTCCCGACCCTGCACGACTATTTGTCTACAACAGTATTTTTCCTCCCCCTCGCCCCACGCTTAGTTCCCAGAGGGAGTGTCCGTCCTCTTTATTTTATCAACTTGGAATGACACCTTTTCCCCTTCCCCTTATGTCTCTAGTAAAAGACTCCTTTAGAATCAGACTTTCTGAGAAAGACTCTCCCCTGGCCTGCATGAGTTAGAAGAGAAGAGGGATAAGGATTCATCATACTCATGTGAAGACGAGATCGTCCCCCGCAAGTACCTCGAGAAGTCCCTGGCCCCTTCGAGTTTTCTATTTTCACCAAAGAAAGATGTCTCTGCCCGCACGCGACCCTTATGAACTCCTTTTGCCTCTCCATGGGGGGGGTGCGAGCTCTTTTTCCCACACCGGTCTTGGTCGTCGATAAGCGTAAACACCCTTTTTGCCTTGTAAGACTCGACGAGTGTCCCTTCCCCCGGACCTCTTTCTGGTCCCCCCTTCTTTCTAGTTTGCTCTCCCTGGCAAAGGCACCTTAATGTTTCAGCGGCGACTCCTTTGTGCGCATGTCAGCAGAGAGCTTCATTTTCTTCTTTTTTTTCAGGCGCGACCCCACGATTTCACTGTCTCTTAATATACCTTTTTCCTCCCCCGTCTCAGTGTGTGCACTATCAAGTCTATCACGTGTTCATGGAACGCGGCTGACTTTCCTGCCCGCGCTTTTCCCTACAGTCGTCTGGATTGACCGCCAAATGATCAGATAGGCTTTCCCCCGCAGCACTTCCCTTCAACGGAAAAAAGATCCTCGCGGCAACATCCTTTCCTGCAGTGCAACTTCCCCCCCCCTCAGGCGCCAAAGAATCCTCCCCGCCGTCTTCCGGTATGAAGGTCCCACCTTCTTAACGACGCAAACTGCGCCCTCCTCAGACTGAGATGCATCTCTGGGAAACCGTGATTTTCGTATGATCTACTTCTCCCGGGGCCCGGACTTTTACCCCAACCGCGTACGGAATTTTTTTTTCCTCTTCCGCTATTCACGAAGGTCCTGCCACTAACTCACCAACGTTTGCCCTCTAGTCAACAGTCCCAAAGGCCCTCTCTGTTTTTCCCCCCACGGGTTACGTAGAGTTAACTGTGATCCCCTTTTTCCATCAGTTCTACAGGGTAGATAAAGGAGTTCCCCCATTCTGGGACCCCTTTTCCCCGAGGAGTTTCCGTTTTTCCTTGCAGCACCACGGTTCTCTGGCGTTCCTCCCGGACGAAGATCGTCCTCGGCCCATAGGGGCCCCCCTTGGGCGTTTTCGCCTCACTCAAAGCCCTGACACCTTTTCTACCCCATCTTTTGTAGTAGTTGTTATTTTCCGGACGTAGCCCCCCTTTCTCAAGTACCCCTTTTTGACCTTTCACGCCGTGACTCGTCCGAAATACCCTCTTTCAGGGCATTCCATACTCGCCAATCACTGCCCCTATCTGGCACCCTCTCTTCCTTTCCCTATTCAGCAGTGGGCCTCTTCGGGTGCCCCTCGGACGCACTGGAAAGAAGGTCTGTAGAGGTCATCTTCCCGAGCGGGAATCAAACATGATTTTCTACGGCGCATCAGGGAGTTCTTTTTCCGGGCTCCCTCTCTCTTATCTCCTCCCTTTTTTTTGTTGTCAGCTCTTTTCGCTTCTAACTGGAAACTCCCCCTCAAAATCGAAGACCTTTCGCTTGCCTCCCTAAACATAAGGCCCTCTTCGTCGCGGTTTACTTTGTGGTGCTTGCGACGTCAAGCAGTTGTTTCCGCCGATCTTCCAAACTGCTTTACTTATCGCGAAAGTCTTATCTTTTGCCTCACTCTCTGATTTGGAGCCTCTGGCGTCAGATCCCTTTTCTATAAAATGACAGACCTCTCTTTTTTTAGGTAAGGCCTCTGGTATTTCCCCCCTCGAGGGAATCCTCTAGATTTTCCCCACCCGTCCGCCCCCCCTTCCACCCCTAAGGATTGGTGTTTGGTACCGGGTTTTTTCGCGAGTATGCTGCGAATCGATGAGTTTTCTTCATCTAGACCAATGGGAAGATCCTGCTCTGGCAGGCGATGAGGGTTTTTCCTTCTCCCGGTGGCCAGCGTTTTTCGTCGATGTGACGCTTATTTTGACCCCGGGTGCGATGGCAGGACAACCTTGTGGTCGGAACCCCTATCGAACGGATGGGAACTTTCTTCTCGGGGATCCCTTTTCCCTGATGAACGACTTCTTTCTGTATTCCATTACTGTGATCGGTTCCACGGTAATTGGGTCCCTTCTTTTTTCGGATCTACGTCCTGACTGCAGTGCTGACAACTTTACAGGAGCCTCAAATTTCTCGTTTCAAGATAACGGTACGATTTGATGCTTCCCCCTCTTTTCCTACTGTGTACCTTTTTTCGGATATTCTTCATTCATGATCTTGTTATGGGAGTAGTTAGGGTCTCATAACTCCCGGCCCCCCTCTCGAAAAATATTGTCCCTTCTTTCTCTCTTGCCCTAGTGTGTGTTCCTTTTTGAGATGGTGCCGTCCCCCCTTTGACGGTTCGGATCTGACCGGCCGATGGCTTTTCATATGATATATGTCTAAGAAAGGAAGTTACATCGTCCCCCCAATGAGTCTCCTTTCGGGGTTTTCTTTCAACGACTTTCTCACCCGTCTCGACGGTCGTCTGATTCGACATGAATCCTTCGAGGTCTGATGCGTCTCCTCTCCCCCCGCGGCATAAACCTCTAACCGGTTTCTCCGCCTTTTTGAAAACATGTCAGGTCGTCCCCGGGACGCCTTGACACCCCTCTCGTGCGAACTCCTTGGCCCAGACCGGCCTCCTCCCCGATTGAAGTTTTCCCCGGACCCGTTTAGTAGGATACTCCCCAAGGATTTGTTGAAGATGTTCAGAAACGTGCTTCCTTTTTTCGATGGTGAGACCGCCTTTCCCAAGTCTTTCATGCGTGTCTTTTTCCAGCTCTGGCTTTTGTGACTCCTCCGAGGGAAAATGTTTCCTTGGCGTTTTATTAAATTAGCGGGCCCATTGAGAGACGATATTTACCGGGTTTTTCCCAGGTGGATTTTTCTGCAGCCCGTTCTCTATGCCTGAGTTCCTCGAGGATACTGGTTCCTACCGTGTGTGAGGTGCAAGTTTCCCCCCCCTCTAGAAAACTTTGTGACGTGTAGCGCGCGTGACCATGTCTTCGCTTGAAAGGTGGCTCTTCGGGATTTCCGGGTAGGATTAGGACCGTCTCCCTCATTTAGGAGGAGAAGATGCCTCAGTTGTTGTTGTTTTTCTCCAGTAATGGAAGCCACTTTTCTATTTCCAGTCAATCCAATTCTTTCCCATAACGTAACCCGGCGATCTACCCCTAAAAAAAAAGAGATTCCTTTTTTCTAGAGGTTCCCTATAGCCTTCTGGCAACGCCTTGGCCGTCCATTTTCCCAGTATCATATAGTATCTCTAATAAGGGATTCCCGAATCCTTATTCGGTGATCATCTAGTTCAGTCGCTCGAAGAAGAGATAGGTAAACCCAAAGCCCTCCCAGTACATGTTCTTTGTCCCCCCCCACAGACTTTTGATGAGTCATAAGAGACCCCTATGGACTTCTAGACTGGTCACTTTCTTCAGGTGTCACATAAACCCTTTTCTTGAGGATCGATAAGAAGTAACCTGAGGCCTTCCACTGGCCTTAGTGCCCCCAACTTTTCCCCCCCCACTTAGCTAGGTATGTGGGACCGTTAGCTCCTTCTTTTTTTTCGGGAAGCAGACCTTCCTTGCCCCTTCCACCCTCATGAATCAGAAACTCCCCCCCTAGGAGAAAGCTTTTGAGAGACTAGAGGGGTTCAGAAGGTTCCTTTCCAAAGACAGTACCTTTTCACAACTTCTCTCCTTTTTTCGGATTCTCCCCTCCTAGAGAAGGTGATACCCCCTTCGTCCTTTGGGTGACCTCACCCCACCCTAATAGAGTTGGCGTTTTTGCCCTCTTCTTGACCCTTCCTTCGAAAAATAGATCAGACTTTCGGGAACCAGAAGACTCCCTGACCCTTTCCCCCCCCCGTTATTAGGCACAATATTCACCGATCTTCAAAAAGACCCCCCTGCTCTGTTTTCGAGTGGAAGAGAGCCTTTAGGTATGCAGGTCCCACGAAGAATCCCTAACCCTCGCTCGCAGATAGGCCCTTCATGCAGTCCCCCCCAGGAATTTTTGTTAGCTGGGCGTCCCGAGAAGCCTAGACTTTCCCTTCCCCTGGGCTTTTTCCTGAAAGAGAGACGAATTGCTCTTTGTCAACCTTCTCTTTTTCCACCTCGAAGACTTCCCTCCCCCGATGACCCTTTTCCCCCAGTGTTACACCATCAACCCTTCTGAAAGCCCCACGTCTGTTTCTCATTACTCTGTTCAAGGTGATACCCGTCCTTTGGACAAGCACACTTTTTCTCCGGTAGATCCGGCGTTCAATATGAGAAACCCCCCAGATATTTTTTCTTTTTTTCCGAGTCCAGAGACGGACAGCAGTTCTCACCTTCAACGGGATAGTGGACCCCCCCGCAGAGCAAGGAAGAAGATAGTTCTTTATTTCCCCGGGGCCTCTCCCTGAGGTAGCGAACTTCTTAAGAATCCTCCCCA
>Ga0179593_1701370_pt1 | contig 14794 bp, 18 predicted proteins | sample CZODoug2_1_08_16_FD_185931 | JGI IMG/M metagenome (GOLD analysis project Ga0179593, IMG submission 185931) | Vadose zone soil fungal communities from Angelo Coast Range Reserve, California, USA - CZODoug2_1_08_16fungal (PacBio error correction) | ecosystem: Environmental > Terrestrial > Soil >... | reverse complement strand
CGATTGCACTCTTGTGCCTTTTTCCCTTTTTTTCTTTTTAGCGGCGAGACGCTTCCCAAACACGCTGTAGAATAATTGAGACAGATCCCAGCGATTTACGTTATCCCCCCTTTTCCCCTTTCTTTCCTTTTCTCCCCCGCTGGCGACCGGCCGGCGCTGCCTCGAGGTTTTTTTCTTGTCTTCCTCGCTCGAAAAATAGACGACCTCCTCCCTTAGGAGGTGTGACTCTCTTTTTTCCCCCCTTCCTCCACAAAGAGGGCCTGTACTTCATTCCTCCTCTCCCGAAAGCTCCATACGAGCGCCTTTCCTACGCGTTTCGCCAGATGGACCTCCCCCTTTCCTTTTTTTTTTTTTTTCTCCAGCTTCCTGCTCCCCGCACCCACCTCATTCACAGCGAAATAGGCCATTCTCAATGCGGCTTAACCCATCTTCCCTTCCTCCTTTTCTCCCCTCTTCCAGGTTAGATCTCTCGAGAGTCGCTCCCCCCCCCCCCCCGCCGAGAATTATGGAAGATAGTGGTCCTCCTTCGAATACCAGGGCGGAGGACCTCCCCTTCTTTTTTCTTTCTCCTCTCCTGATTTCTGGCACAGCACTCGACGCGCGCCCAGAATGGTCTTCGTCTTCCCCCCGAACATAAGTCGGGCCATTCCCTCCTTCTTTCCAGGATCTGAAACGACTCTCCCCTCCCCCTTTTCGTCGAAAGAAAGCGCCTCTCCGCTGTTACCACCCCTTTTCCCCCCCCGATATTAGATCTTGGTTTTGGGATCTTTAGGATAAGGCACAAACTCCCCCTTCCCCTTTCCCCCCCTTTTCTTACAAAGATTTGATATCAGCAACTTTTTTTTAAGAATCTGTTTTTCCCTCTTCTCAAATCAGAACAGTCACCTTTTCCCCCCTTTTCCACTCAGGCGCCGCAAATCCCCCCTTACCCGGGTCCCATCGATTTCTCCAACCCCCAGGCGAATCGTCGATTCCCCCCCCTATAAGATAGTGGCCTAGCCTTTCCCTTCCTCCCCGTTTCAGTCGCGCAGCATCGGCCTTTTCATTCTCGAATCTTATCCTTTTTTCTCCCCTTCCTCTTCCCCACCCCTAAAGGAGCGGAGGCATCCCGGTGATGTATGGATTCCTCTTGACGATTTTTAAAAGGAAAACGCTCCTTTTCCCTTCTTCCCCGTCTTCCCACTCTGGCCGACAACGTCGAACTGTTGAGTGCCGTGCGCGAGTAGCTTCCTTTTTCCCTTCTCCCTCGACAAGAACAAGAAGCTGATTGCCTACATGGCTCCACCGTCATCCTGCTCTTAGTACTACAAACTTCTCCAAAAGATTCACGGTACCCCCCCTCTTCTCCTAGACGAAGAAACTAGCATGTTTCCCTCTTCCTACAAGATGACTTCTTCTAAGGAATATTTCCACCCTCCCCTTCCCCTTCCTTCATTATGATGGCGATTGGCGCGCCTCGATACTACCGAATCCCCCTGCGAGTCCTTTTCGTAGTCTCATTTATGGAGGAATAGCTCCTATCCCCCCTTTTTTTTTTTTTTTTCTCCATATCCCTAGGAGCATTTGCGCTCTTCGCCGCGGAATCCCCCCTTTCTCAGGCTGAGATTCCCCCCCCTTCGTGCATCGTGCTTTCTGACTCTTGCGCTTTTTTCCGGACCTATACAGAATCTCTCTTTCCCCTTTCCCCCCTTCTCCCGTAAGTATTCCGCTAGTTCCCTTCCCCTCGTTTATGTAATTGGTTTCTTCTTCTCGCAGACAACAAAGTTGTCAATGTTCCCTCTGCGAGATCGATCTTTCCCCTCCCTTTCTCCCCCCCCCCGCGCTGACGCTGAGGGAAAGGTTCTTTCCCCCCCTCTAGCTTTGGACTCTGTTCCTCTCCCCTTTCCAAGCGGATTTTTTTTTAAGGCTACACTTCGAGTCCGATCCTTTTCTTTTCGAAGCCAGGCGTTTCTCTTCACCGCTCCGTGAACTTTTTCCTCGACAACCGGAAGCCAGCGACCCCCTTCTCTTTTTTTCTGTACCCCCCTGCACCAACTCAAATCAAGCTTCACCCCTTCCCTAAACTCGTGCCTTTTTTATATTTCCTGCCCTTTGAGACCAGCACTACCTCCCCCTACTATTCGATTGAGTTTCGATGACCCTCCCTTTTCTTCCTTTTTTCTCTTCTTTGCTAAATCAAGCCCAAGAGTGGCTCTTTCTCATTTCCTCAACGCAACAACCTCCTTCCTCCCTTCCAGGGTTTTCTCTTTTTCATCATCAGCCTCGCCCGAACATCGCCCCCCTCCTTTCCTTTTCTTCTTCGGAGCGAGTGGGACGAAAGTGAGCATGGTTCTTTTCCTTCTCGAAGACTAATTCTTCTTAAACACTTCCTTTCCTCCCCCCGACACGCTTGTGTTTACGCTTGACGCGCGGAGCTTCCCCCCCCCTGAGCAAAAAAGGCTTTCCTTTTGTCGGAACGACTGAACTCTGGATCCCGAACCTCCCCTCTCGGGGTACACCTTTTTTCCTCAATATACGCAGACCTCAGTTGGGCGATCGCTGGATTATCCTCTTCCCCCCCCCCCCCTTTTTCCTCCCTTTTCCCTTTTTACCCGCTCAGTTGCTTCCAATGGGGGTTCTTGCCCTTCCACAGGTTCCGCCCATCGAGAACTCCCCTTCACTGAAGAACCCCCCCCCCCTCTCCCCCCCTCCGTAGTTCGACTACCACCAGGGTTTGCCCTATCTGTTTCCCTCTATACTCTACGCAGGCTAAAGGTCTCTCTTTTCAAGTTTGCTTTGGTCCCCCCTTTCCCTTCCACAGTTTACAAAAAACTCCCCCTTTTTCCAGGACTTACCTTCTTCTCCTTTCTTTCCCTTTTTGTATGACGGGCTCGTTTTTTCTTCCCTCTTTCCTCTCCCGGTCTAGATCGACGATACATCTCTCTCTTTTCCCTCCCCTAAGTGGTTCTTTTTTATCTCTGTATCGTCGAGCGATCCCCCTTGCCCGTTGAACTTCATACGAGCCAGTCCCCTCACACCCCTCTTCTATGCGCAGGAAAACCTTCGAAGAATAAATTTCCTTTCCCCCTTTTTTTCTCTTGTGGAAACGTAGTCCCTCCGGACAGGAAAACTTCCTATTAGGGGATTTGTACCACATGCAAAACTTTTTGTTTGAGGGTATCTCGACTGAGCTTCTTCTTACGTATACGCGGCCAGGTCGTATTCTTTCTGTGTACGACCGAAGTCTTTGGCTTCTCTGGTTGTGGTATCAACCAAGGTGGAAGTTTTCCCCTCCTCTTTTTCTTTCCCTTTTCCTGGCGACCCCAAGTGGAAGCAAACGCTCTTTCTTCTGTTTTTGTTTCTTTTTTCCATTAGGTGGAGCGAGGATAATCCAGGCTCTTTTCTCCTTTTTCCTTATCCCCCCCTGATTGCGGAGATTATGGTCACCAAAGAAGTTGTTTCTTCCTTTTTCCTTACTTTTAGGTATACCTAGATGAAGTCGACCCTCCCCATTTCCAGCCTTTGGTGCTAATTTTTTGCTGTCCCTCCCCCATCCTACGCTGGTTCCCCCTCTGAAAACACACTCCTATACGAGATGGTCTCTCCTCTCTAGTCGTTCTCGACTTAACTCACAAGGAGTAACGTTTCCATTGCAAGCGGGCTCTTTTCCTTTCCTTCCCTTTTCTTCTCTTGTGTTGTTCGAGGATGATGATGATTTAGTAAATTCTTTTTTTATGAGGGTTGGATCTGGTTAGTACCGGTTCCCGCTTGGGTTTTTTCTTTAGACCAATGCGCTCTCCGAAGCGCGATTTCCTCAATTTCTGTGACCAGCAACTACACTCTCCATTTCCTTTTCTCCTTTCGGGGATCCATGGTGCGGTATTGCTTTTTCCCCTGTGAAGGCAACCTTTCCTCCATGCGAATCTTAAGATTGATTGAGTGTTTCCCTTTTTTCCCCCCCTCTTTTTTCTTTTTCTCAATTTTTGTCGCGTTTCATTTCTTTCGAGGCCGCCTCTCCCTATTCACGGAGGTGCTCAAGCCCTCTCCTGTATAGACTCGAAGTGTAATTCCCCCCCCCTTCTTAAAACGATGAGCTCTCCTTTCCCGTGATCGCCTTCCACGGCTTCCCAATTTTTTCACGAACAATTAAAGGAATTCCTTCTCTGGTTTTTTTTGCGATTACCATCTCTCGATAAGGCCTTGTCACCTTTGAGTAGAGAGAGCCTCCCCCTCCCTCCGGTATGATCCCCTCTCCCGGCCCATGCGGGTCTAGAGCAGTCTTTAGTTTTCTGGTAAGTCGAAAAGGAAAAGTCACCTCCTTTCCCCCCTCTCCCTCGGTAGTGAGGATACTGTTTTCCTTTTTTCTTACGCGCTCCTAGTCAAATGCTCCTATGATCATCCCCTTTCTTTTCTACGGGAAAAAGGTGAGCCGCTTTTTTCCTCTCTTTTCCTTTTTCTCCTCCCTCCCCTGTTAATGAGAAATGACCGCCCGGTATTTCACTTCGGCCCTGATATCCTGATTGCGCGCCAATCTCACCCTTTCCTCTTTTGGTAAATAAGGTGGGACAGGATGCGCTTTCTTCTCCCTTTTTCTTCTTCCTTCCTTTTTCTCCTCTGTAATAGTGTCCCCGTTGAATTATTTTTCTCCTTTTTCTGGAAGAGATAATGATAGCTTTCTCCCCTCCCTTTCTTGTAGAGTGATAATGATCGGTGAACGACTTCCTTCCCTCTCAAGGCCCCATACTTTTCCCCCCAATTCCCCAACCCCACTTGCCTCCAGTTTCTCCTTTTCGTCCGCGCTGGCAACGGACTTTTTTTTCTTCCATCTTCTGAGTAATCCCTTCCTTCTTCTCCGCAGAAAGGATGCGGCCGCTCCTTCTTTTTCTAGAGCTGGTTTCCCCTTCCCGCCGATTAGAGACTGAAGAAGCCCGTTCTTTTTTTTCCCATAACTGATGAAAGGCACCCTTCCCCCCCTCTCCCCGATTCTTCTCGATTATTTCCCCTTTTTCCATCTAAAGTTTTCCCTTTTTTTTGTTGATATAGCTCAGGCTTTTCTTTCTTTGAGGCGGAGACTTAGTAGATCCTTTTTTCCTCTCGCAGTGAAGGCTCCTTTTCGTAACACGCCTCCTTTTTTTCATACTCAGCGGAAAAACACTTCCCTTTGTAAGAAAGAGAAGAGAGCCCCCCCTTTTTTTTTTTTTTTTTCCTGCTTGAAAGAGAAATGCAGCTAAGATCCCCCCCCGCCCAAGAGACGAAGAGTTGTTCATGTTTTGTACCCGCGGATGACGCTTTCTTCCGCGATCTTCTTTTCAGTCCAGGTGGAATTGGATTTCTCCCCCCCCCTTTTCCCCCCCCTCTCTTTTCTGGGAAGACCCCTCCAATTCTTTTTTCTCCGCCAAGTCGAGGCGTGCCAGAATTCCTCCTCGAATACGAAGGGAGGCCTCTTTTTTTCTCCCATCGCCACGAGCTTCATAATTCTCGGCGGCTTTGTGAGGTTGAGCCGTCCTCCCCTCTTCTCGACCGCTTTTTTTTCACCTATGGGGTGAAGCTTCTTTTTTTCTCTTCCGAGTTCGATTTCTAACTGGTCGTGGGTTTTTTCCCGGATATGGCAAATCCCTCTTTCCCCTTTCGGCGTCATCGGCGAAACTAGTTTCTCTTCTTCTTTTCGCTATCTCTCTCTCTTGCTCCTTTTAGTCGTCGCGCTGCTCGGGCTCTCCCTTTTTTTTTTAACGTTAAAAAGTAGAAGGCACCTTTTCTCTTTCTCCCTTTCTTTCTCTTTTTTTTGTAGCGACTGTAAGCAATTCTCGCTCCATCTCCCTCCCGGTACATGCTCTGTTTTCTAGTCCACTGCCATGTTGAAGTGATAATCGGTACTTTTCTTTCTCGAAGTAGTCGAAAGCTTCATTTTTCTTTCCTTTTTCCCTCTTCTTCTCCTCGGAAAGCGGCAATCGATCTTCCTCTCTTCCTCCTAAGTTGTTTGTTTATCTGATCGAGGCCGCTTTTTCCCTTCTCCCCGGAGTTGTAGCGGCGAGAAGCGGTCACCCTCCTCTTTTTTCTTTTTTTTCCTCCTTCGAACGATCCCAGAGATTCCGATTCTTTTTCTCCACATGGGCAGTTCAACCCTCTCTGTCCCTCGTGCCGGCGCTGCGCGAGAATTGATTCCCCCCCTCTGCCGAGGCGAGGAGTTTTCCTTCTTTTTACTCCACAGAGGGCGGTATTGTCTCTCCTCTGCGTACGACGACGAAAAGCTCCCTACTCTCTTCCCCCTAAGCGTTTCGGCACAGATGCCCCCCCTCCCTCTTCCTTTTTCGAGGAGCGCTTCCAGATCTGAATCCCCCGCACACGCAAGTTATAAAATCGGAACTCTTCCCTTCCCTTTCCACGGCTTCCCCCCCTCGGAGGACCCCCGAATACGCATGTGCCTGTTACTTTCGATCGATTAGAGCTCCTCAAATAAAACGCCCTCCCTCCTCTCCTTTTTTCCCCTTTTTCTCTGGTTTTCCGCGGAAGTCTCTCCCCGGCGGATTTTCTTCGAGAATCAGAAGAAGCTTCCCCTTTCTTCCTTTTTTCCCCCTGACATGGGATGCGGCTCTTTCCCGAAATCAGTCGGGCACTTTTCCCCTCCCACTTCAACGGAAAGGATCATGCCCTCCCTTTTTCCTTCTCTTTCTCAGAAAGCGCCTTCTTTCAAACCCATTTTAACCCTCTCTTTTTTGGCTTTGGCTCTTAGATGTCAGGTATCCTTCGGAAAGTTGACACGTTTCTTCCCTTTTCTCCAAAGATTGCTCTCTCCCCTTTTTCTCCAGATCCGGGTCTTGAAAGTTCTCATTAAGAACATCCCTCCTCCTTTTCCCTTTTTCTACGCAGCCGCCGAAAATCCCGTATGTCACTCTGTTTTTTTTCCCCCCTCTACAACACACGGCGGACTCCTAAGAGTGAAATCATCGAGTTCCTCTTTTTTTTTCCCTTTTCTTTTCCGGTCATCATTATGTGACTCCCCCCCCGTGGTTCGCGCTTCTTCCGGCTGGTTCTTCATCTCCTTTTTCATGGAGCCTCCCCCCCCCCCCCCCCCCCCCCTTCCACCAATTACCGGGACTTTTCCTCGCTTTTGTTTCGGCGGCCAAGTCTTTTTAGAAAGATGGAAAACGACACCCTCCCCTCTCCTTTCCCTCTCCTTGTTGCCAAGCGCGGACGCAACGTTCCTTCCTTTTTCGGAGCTGCCTTCTCTGAGTCGAAAGTCTCTTAAGCACTCCGACAAGAAGCTTCTTTCCCCCTCCTGCATGAAAAGCTATTCCTCCCCCTTTCCTTTCAAGCCTCACCCTTTTTCAAGGGACCAACTATTACCCTGCTTTTCCGAGACTTACCAGAGAATCTGTCCCTCTCTTTCCCTGGACCCCGACCTCTTTCCCTTGATGGAGATGTGGCACCCCTTTTCCCCTGCCTGAAGTCAACCATCCAGGCGTCCCTTTTTCTTTCCTAATTCTTCTGGAAGGCCCTTTTAAACTGTTGCCCCCTATCTTTTTCCGCCTATTCATATCATATTTCCTTCGGCCGAGGTTCCCCCTTCTCGTCCGCAAGCAAACTTTCTCAATTCCTGCGGCATCCGTTTTCCTCCGTCGACGGACATATCCCCTCCCTCCTTTTTCCCCTGATGCTTAGCCCGTCAGTATTTCTCTCCTTTATCATCTCCCTTTTCTGATGAGCTGTGTCTTTTCAAGAAAACAAACTTTTTCTTTCCCCAAGGGCCTGATGGCGATCTTTTCCCGCAAAACCCGCCCCTTCCTCCTTCCGGAAAGTGTTCTTTCAAGTCTCCTTCTAAAGGGCCAGACGGAGAGCTCCCTTTCTCTCCCCCCTTCTCGATGGATTAAAATTCGAGTCGATCCTTCCATTTGTCGCAGCCGGCGATGCTTAGCCTTCGTCGTAAGTGACCTCCCTTCTCCCTCCCCCCCCATTGAGGTTGAGAGTTTTCTCCTTTGGGTAAACACCTTTCCCCTTCAAGAGTAAACCTTTCTTCCTCCATTAGAATGCGGAGGATATCCTCCCCCCCCCCCCTTTTCTTGAACTGTTCCCTTTTCCTCCCCTTGCTCCATCAACGCAGACTTCCTTTTTCCCAGAAAGTTCTGAAATTCGCTTTTTCCCTTCGAGCATGGCTCCATCCATCACCTTTAGTTTCTCTCGAAGGTAATCACCCCGACCCCCCCCCGAATTGACTTCATGGACGGGCCGAGGTCCTCATCCTCCTCTTCCCTTCCCCCACTTTCTTCCCTTCCGCCTGAACAGAGCCGACTTTCCTTTTGTAGCATCTTTAACGAAAGTGGAGCCTGGCATCCTTCCCTCCGGCTCGTCTCCCCTCTACTCTCCCCCCCAGACACGCCGTGTCTTCTCTCCCGGAGATGTTCTTTTTCTTCCTCCCTCGCACAAAAGGCTGAGGCCTGTTTTCCCCCTTTACGTCTCACTCTGTATCCCGAAACCCCTGAGGACAACTGTTGGTTTCTCCCTCCCCCCCTCCCGCTTCATGCTCGTTGCACCTCTCTTTCTGGCATCCCCCTCTCTTCCACCATCATTCCCCAAAACACCCAGAGACCTCTTCCCCCTCCTTCATGTGATTCATTGGGGGGTTAGGCAGGGAACAATGTTCCTCCCATACTCGAACTCCCCTCCCTCTCAAAGCGACAACAACAAGAGAATCCTTCCCTCCTCCCCTTTCCTCTTCCCCCCCCCCACCAGGTTGGTTGCCCTCTAGGACCCTGGTCTTTCCCTGCAGATCAATGTTTCTTTTCCTCTCTCCCCCCCGCCAGAAAGGTTTTCTTGGTAACTCACCTTCCGCCTGGAATACTTTTCCGGCTCCCTCCCACGCCACAGTCCTTCAAGGTTAATTCTTTTCCTCTCCTTCGTACTGTTCTCAGAGCTCGGTGTATGACGGGCTCGTTTCGATACGACGATAAATCTTTCCTTTTTCCCCTTTTTTTTTTTTCGTAGAGATGTATCAGTCGTCGAGACTTTCCTCCTTGACTTGACGTCTGCCGCTCCCCGTCATACAACGCGTCTCTGCGCAGGTTTTCGCAGAAGGACGTTAATGGAACCTTTTTTTTTCCCCTTTAGTCGCCGGGAAACGCCTCCCCTTTTGTATTCTGTCCCAAAGCAAAACCTTTTTTGTTTGAGATTAGATCGAACCGTGATTTTCTTTTTCCTTGAAAAACAGGTCGCATCGTTTCCCCCCCTTTGGTCTCGACCGACGTCTTTGGCCGTTTCTTTTTCCTCCTTTCTAAAAAAAAGTGGAAGTTTCTTCTTTTTTCCCTTTCCCCTCCCCCCCAAGGGATGACGCCCATATTCGTGAGTTGCTCTTCTCGTTTGTGAGTTCGTTCAATTTTTTTTTTCTCCTTTTCTCTCCAGGAGATAGCCGGTCCCCCCTCCCTCCCTCTTCTTGCGGGGCGATATTGCGACCAAGCTTTCTACTCTTTTTTTATTGATACCGCTTCAGGCGGGCAGCCCAATCCTTCCTTTGGGGATCAGGGGATTCTCTTTTTTCCCCTCTCGTTGTCGTCAATCGCCCCCAGGTTATTGGTTTTTTCGACGAGATGGTTGAGACGAGGCATAGCCTTTAAGAAAAAGGAGTAAAGTTGGACCCCCCTTTCCCTTTTCCTTTTTCTCCTGGCATGCGAACGTCACGTGATGGCGCTTCAGGTCCCTAGGATGATGATGAACATAGGACCAGTCCTTTCTTTTTTTGTTCAGGGGTGCAGTTGCTTCTTTTTTTTTCCCCTTTTTTTTCTTCTTTCCTCCCCCAATGCGATCGAGAAGCAGCGATGTGCCTCCCTTTTTATGGGCATCTAAATCACTCAATCGAATAGTAGGCAGTTGTAGGGATCTTTTCCGGTAGTTGACGTTTTTCCCCCTTTTTCCCCCGTCCGAATGCGAAGCTCCTCTGTGTAGTCCCCATTTGCTTTCTTTCTTTGTTAAAAACGAGAAAAAAGCTCCTTCCCCTTTTTTTTTTTTTTTCTCGGGATTCAGGTTGTCGAGGTAACTGACCCTCTTTCACTTTAGCGTGCTACATGCCGGCTCGCACCCCTTACCGGATCGACTCGCTACTCTCTTTTACAAAGATGAGATCTCCTTTTTCCCTTTCTCCCCCTTCCCCCTTGCGTCCCAAAGCTCGTTTCAATCCCCACTTGCCGGCAGGCGGTCCAGCGCTTTCCCCTAAGAATAAGGACTTTTCCCCCCTTTCTCCCCCTTTTTTTTTGCGTCGCGCGCGCCTTCCCCCCTTTTTATATCCCCCTGGTAATGATCCAGAGCGGCCTCCTTTTCTCGGTTCGGTGACAATGAGAATTTACGGGGACTTTTCCCTTTCCGGAAACAGTCCGCCCCTTCTCAGACACCTCTTCCCTCCGGTAGTGAGGATCCCTTTTCCTCGGCGAAAGAGCGCCTTCTCTCCTCTGCGAAGGCGCACGGGTCCCCTTTTTATCGCGAATCACGCCCCTTCGAATTCAGACGACGCCCCTTTCTTTGTCAATGACAGCGCCGGGATGGTTGAATTTCTTGGCCTTTTCTCGAGCGCGCCAATCGCCATCAGCATTTTCTGTGGGACAGGATGAGAGGTTCAGAGTAATATGGTTTTTTTCTTTCCTTTTTTCCTCGGGCCCGTGAATCTTTTGAAGTTCTTTCCTTTCCCATTTGTTTCTCTATCATGCTGTTTTTCATGTCTTCCATCAGTTCTTGTCGAGTGCTTCCTGATCTTTTTTTTTTTTCCTGCGCCAACGGAAATCTAAGCCGTTCCTATTTTTTTTCTCCTTCCTCTCAGGCAGCGGCGTCGTTTTCACTATGCTTCCTCCTCTTCCATCTTGCAGTAGCATCCTGGATTGCGACGCGCCGGTATTGGTCCTTTTTCTTTTCTCCGATTCGAGAATGAAGAGCAGCAGATGCTTTCGCCCTCTTCCCCTTTTTTTTCCCCCATATGACCGCACCGGAGAGGCCCCCCTCATCCTTTTCCGATGATTTCCCTTTGGTGCATCTACGTACGTTCGCCGGGGTTGTTTCTTCCTCCTTTCCAGCGTCGTTCGTGATTGCGGCTTCCTTCTCCTCTCTTCTTCAGCAGTGAACGGGTTCCTTTTTCTTCGTAATGGAGGCCTTTCCCTACTCAGAGGAACAAAACGTGGCGGAGTCTCCCTCCTTTTCTCCTCTCCTCTCTGCAAACGTGGAACTGTTTTCCTCTTCCTGATCGCCCTCTCATCTCCCAAAGACAAGAGCTAAGAGCTTGTTTCCTTTTTTTTTCGCGAGATTGGCTTGCTAAAGGTGCGTCTCTTTTCCTTTTTTTTTTTCCTTTCCTCCCCTTTTCAGTGACAAGAATGATGTTCTGGGCCTCTCCCCCCTTGATGTTTGCAGTCACTTCGAGTCTTGCCGAATCAGGTAAGCTTCGTCATCTATAAGAATGGTATAGAGCTTCCCGCTCCTTTCTTTTTTTCCTTTTCTTTCCCTTTGTGAGTGGGAGCTACTTCTCCTCTGACGTAGTTGCGGTCTGAATCTGGCTTTCCGCCTCTGTGGTGAAGACGTGACTTAGTTAGATGTGATAACGGGCTTTTTTTCTTCTTCTGTGCAAAGCGATCCCGGCCCCCCCACTTACAATTTGAGTGTTTTTCTTTTTTTCCTAGTTCCCCCCTCCCTCCTTCTTTCTCTTTTTCTTGCGCGATGATAGGGACAGATACCGCCCGCTTTTTCCCGGTACCTAAAAGTCTATCCCACTCCTCGGCCCGGAATAGTTCGCGATGGTCGGATCGCTTTTTTCCTTTCGAGAGAGGTTGAGAGTCACTGCCCTTTCTTTTCCCTCTTCCTTTTCCCCCTTTTTCTAAGCTTCGACAGATTTCTTTTGACCGCTTCTCGCCCGCTACACACTCCGAGGTCGTGTAGACCTCGGCCCAGCGTCCCCCCTTTTTTTTGTTGTGAGAGAGATCGATGCCGCTGTCCTATTCCCCTTATTTTTTCTTCTCTCTCTTCAAAAGAAAGCTGTCGACTTACTTCTATGAACTCCTTTTCTCCTCTTCCCAGCCTATTTCGTCTTTTTCCCATCAACATGGCAAAGTGACTCTCAACCGGCTATTTTTTTCCCTCTTTTTCCTCTATAATTGAGGAAAGAGATAGACCCTCTCCTTTTTTCTTCTTTTTCTACTTTTTAACGGTAACGCCAAAGCGGGCGGTACTCTTTCTTTTCCGTCTACGACGTGAATCCCCCTACTCTCTCATCAAGCGGATAGAAGAAGACGCCGTTTCGGCCCTCTTCCTTTCCCTTTTTCTTTTTGAGGAGAAGATTTGAAAGAATCCCCTCCTTTTTTTTTTCCTCGAACTCGGCAGGAACTCAGGCTCACCCCTTCCTCCCCTCTTCTGAAGACCTTCGCCTCCCTTCCCTTTCTCTCGATCGAGCGTCGCGCCCCTCACTTTTCTTTTTCGATGGTCGAGAAGCTAGTACCATTTTCTCCTTTCTTCTTCCCTTGCCGAAGGTACCTGATTTGGCACGCCCTCTCCCCTGCGCTAAACCACAGAAGGTTACCCGTGCTGCCCAGAAATCAGTCGGGCCCTTTTTTTTTTCAAGGAAAATGAAGGATCTGACCCTCCTTTTTTTCCTCCTTTGCTAAAGCGAAGCGCTGTGTACAACCATTGCCCCCCTCCTCTCTCTTGGCTTCTTATTTTCCCTTTCTCTACTAAGGCCAAACAGACTTTTTCCCCCCGATGAATGGAACAAAGAGTGCTCTCGCCCCCCTTTTTCTTCCCTCTCCCCCTTGACGACGCCATTCAGCCCGTCCTTTCCCCCCTAGTGACTCTCCGTTAGCCGCCGCAAATCACTCCCTCTCTGATCAGAGATAAAAACCCATTTCTCCCCTTTTTTTTCCCCCCCTTAGAAGATAGTGGCCTCGCCGGTGCCTTTCCTTTCTTTTATCCAGGGGCCTTTTGCCTCTCGGCTGGCTTTCATTCTCGAATCGGCCTCTTTTTCCCCCGGAAAACAAATAACGGCGCGGCGCCTTTTTCTTTTCCTCTTCCTCCTCTCAAGCAGGAAGATGGAAAAAACGAGTCCTTTCTGCGATAAGGTTCCCCCGCGCGGACGAACGTTCGAACCTTTTTCGTGACAGTGCTCCCCTCTTCCTTCCTTTTTTCCTCCCTTTCGACAAGAAGCTGATTGAATCTTTCCTCAGCCTGAATGATCTCTCCTCCAAATGAAGGGAAATTTACTCTTTCCAAAACCCCCTGAGAATGCCGACGAGCAGGGTTCGGACTACAGATTCCTTCCCCCCAGAGAATGTCCCCCCCCTTCTTCCCGAACATCGCCTTCATTCTGAGGGCGATTGTCTCTCCTCCCCATCCCGGCCGGTTCATTAAAGGAAAGTTTTTTTTTTTCTTTTTTCTTCCCCCTTTTCCCCTTCAAAAATGTTGCCAGTGCGCTTCTGCCGCCCTCTTTTTCCCCCCTTTACCTTCCCGAATTTCGCTCTTCTTCCGGAGCAAAGTTCGTCCCTTCCCATAAAGGAGGAATCGTGATATTCCTTTTTTTCTTTTCTCCCTTCCCTATAACAGAAATGCGAGTGCCCCTCCTACGGTCTAGCCTTTCCCCTTCTTCCGCTGGGTCATTACGCGTTTTTCTTTTTCCGCTGCGACGAAACAAAGTTGTCACTGGTGAACCCCTTCCCTTCTTTTTTCCTTTTTTCCCAAACAGAGCTGAAGGCCTGCTTTAAAATTGTTAGTGACGTCTAGCTTTGGACGCACGTTTCCTCTTTTTTGTCACAGAAAGGTTGATGGCCCCCCTCTTTTCCCCTTTTCTCACAAGCCGGCAGATGGCTTAGGCACGATCCGTTACCTTTTGTCAGTCCCCTCGACAACCTGAAGCCCGGCGACAAAATTGCTCTTTTTTTTCCAACTGCACCAATTCACATCAAGTTTCCCCCCCCTTTCCTTTTTTCCTTCGGAAGGAATAATGCCCCTTTTCCCCCCCTCACATCCCCAGTCACCCTTTTGCTCCCGCCCTGGCTCCCTACAACGCACTCCCCCTCTGCACAGGAAAAGTTAGCCCTTTTTTTCTTCCCCCCTTCACGCACAAGCGTGGAGACGTCCTTCCTTTCACCCCGAACCCACACCCCTCTTCGACCGTCCTGAAGGCCGTGTTCATCCTCTTTCCCTGCCCATAAAACGTGAAGTTAGAATGCCCCCTCTCCCCCCTTTTTTTTTTTGCCTCCTTTTCCGCCTGGTTATTCCGTCGGACTCTACGGCTTCCACCCCTTTCTTCTAACCAAGACCGTTGTTTCTTTTCCCGCGCAACAGCTAAATCCTTCTCCCCCCCCCTTTTTTTCTTCTCCCTCCACTCGGTATCCCGAAAATCAATCTCGGTCTTCCCCTGTTGGTTTCACCCCTATCGCCGCCCTCAGCGCCTCTTCTTTCCCTTTTTCTCAGCGATTAACATAATGGTCCCCCTCCTCCCCCCCCTCTTCAAATCAACTCTTCTTTCCCTCCCCCTTGGGGGTCGCCCCTTCCCAGTGTTCCCCCATGCCCGAACTTCCCTCTCTCCTGAAGAGACCACAACCAGAGCCCTCTTCCTTTCTTTTTTCCTCTCCCACCAGGTTGAACCCTCTTCCCCTGTTCCTTCTTAGCCTCTACTCAGCTCAAGGTCGATCAGATCTCAACGAAAGGTTTTTTTTCTCCCCCTCCTTGATTTTTCGGCGACTACAGTCTTTCCCCCCATAACCTCCAACATTCCATGAACTGTAATCTTCGCTTGCCGTTTCCTGTCGTTTCCTTTCTCGTAATGACTTTAAAAGGGCACTCCTCCCCCTCTTTCCTCTCT
>Ga0179593_1435149_pt1 | contig 14794 bp, 32 predicted proteins | sample CZODoug2_1_08_16_FD_185931 | JGI IMG/M metagenome (GOLD analysis project Ga0179593, IMG submission 185931) | Vadose zone soil fungal communities from Angelo Coast Range Reserve, California, USA - CZODoug2_1_08_16fungal (PacBio error correction) | ecosystem: Environmental > Terrestrial > Soil >... | reverse complement strand
CGTCTACTCGACAAGGATCACTCTTCTGTTTTTTGTTGGAACCTGCGTCTCCCTTCCCCCCAGTCAGAAGAGCGCTCGGAGACAAGTTTTCCCTCCTTTCCCCTTCCGCCGCCCTCCCTTTTCCTCCTTCGTTCTCTCTTCAACCATCCTTGTTTGCCTGCTCTTTACCTTTTTTTCCCCTTCTTCGTTGCACTTGTCGCCTTACTCCTCTCTGTTTACTACTCTCTCCAGTCATCTTCTTTTCGTCCTTTTTTCTGTTTTTTTCTCATCCCACTCTGTTGCCCCGATCATTTACCATAATTGAGTCTACGTCTTTCTTTTTTTCATGCCCCTTTCTTTTTTTCCAGAAGGCCGCCTTTCCTTCCTACTATCCCTCTGCATCACAGTCCTCTCCTCAAAGTTTTTTCTTTATGTGAATTCCCGGACTATTTTTTCCCTCTCCGTCATTCTCCATGTTCGTTCCCTTTCAAGGTGACGGTGCTTCAAAATTTTTTTTTTTTTTTTCCCCCCACGGTTGTCCCTTCTTTTTTATCCCTCTCCTCCTTTTCACGGTTCGTTCTTTTCGCGCATCTCTCGAATTCCTCTTTGAGTTTGTGTTTATTGGTTGGCGCTTGGACCTTCCTTCAAACGGTTTCGTCTCTTGAGAACCTGTCCCTCCCCCCCCCAGTCCACTTTTAGTCCCTTCCCAGTCCAACTCCCCCTCTCTCTTTTTGGGCCCCTTCTTTGCCTCCCCTCCGCTTCGACTTCCTTTCCATTTCTTCCTTGCTTCCTTCCTCGGTCTCTCATGACACAGAATCCCGGGCCGCTTTCTGTTTTCCATCCACACACACGATTACCAAACGCAAGTGTCGCAACGCTTCCCTTTCCCCTTCTTTCGAATATAGTGGTCTTTCCGTTTTTTAGTCCTTTTTTTATGGCTGCTCGTTTTTCCTTTCCCTTTTGTTTTTGATGTACCTATACGCCTCCTTCAATCCTTTTCTTTCTCTCTCCCTGGTCGTCCCTTTCCCAGACTTCCCCCTCAGAAACTCCTATGTGGTTGAGACAGGTCTGCCCCCTTCCTGCTTTGATCCCGCCCCACACTTTTTTCCCTTCTTCACCAACTTTGATTTGTCTCTTTCTTTCTCCGAGCCTGGCGATTTTTTTTCCGTTTTCCCCCGTTGATTTCCGTTTTTTTTTCCCCCACCTTCGGCGTTTCCCTGCCATCCATAGGCCCGCTTTTGGCATTTTTAGTATTTTCCTCCTTTGCGGGCGGCTTCTTATTTCTCCGCTTTTTCTTTAGACGTCGAGTCTTTTTACTCTTTTTTCCTGTCCTGCCTCCGTTTTTTTTTGTTTTTTTCCCTTTCTTTTTTCTTTTTTTAGGATTTCCGACTTTGTGATTCGGCCGATTATCCCCAGCGCTCGCCTTGCTAGTATCCATTGCCCCCGTTTCCATTCTGTTCCCGTTTCACTTCTTTCCGCTCTTTTTGTTCTTTCCACCCCCTGAATCCTTTCTTTTGAGGTTTTTGTTTTGATGGCATTTACTGCGTCCCTTCCCTTCGAGACTGGTTTCACTTGCTCCCGATTCCCTTCTCTGTCTCCCCTCCTCACCCTTTTACGCTCACAGCAGACGCCTTTCTTCCCTTCCTTGTCTCACTTCACTTTTTCTTTCTCGAGTCTCCCTCCTTTTTTTTAAGCGAGAAGTCCTTTCTTTGGGCGTCCACCGGGCCCTACTTACGCGCGCTCTCTCCTAGCGTAATTTTTTTTTTCTCTTTTGCCCTGGACCCTTGGTCAGCAATCGATATCCGAGCCCCGCGTTTTTTTTCATCCTCGTGCATCCCCCCCTTCTTTTCTTAACTTTGGTCACCTTCCCCTAGGTCCTGCTCTGCCATCGGAAGTGTCGCTCGCTCCCCCCTCAGCAAAATTTTTTCCGTTTATTTTCTTGTTTAGTTCAACTTTTTTTCTCGTTTCTCAGGCCGGTTTTCGGACGTATAGTCTCGACCCACCCCTTGTCCCACTCTTCCTCCCCCCCCCCCTTTTTTACCCAAACCGGCTCCCCCCTTTTTTTTTATTCCCCCCTAGCTGCACTCAATGCTTGGTGTATCCCCATTCTGTTTGAGTTTTTTTTCTCATGCTTATTCCCATTTTAGACCGCTGTTTTTACAAATTTCCCTTCTCCCTTCCCCCCTACACGGCGGCTTTTTTCTCTTTTTGATATATGGCTTCTGTTTTTTTCCCCTGTCTTTTCGGTTAATTTCTTCTTCTCTCCCTTTTTGACGTATTCCCCTTCCCACGCAGACCCTAGAGCTCGTATCGTCCACCAAAGTTCCCCCTTCCCCGGTTCGAACCCTGCGGTTTGAAGACTTTTCCCTGTGGAGTCCTTCCTTTTCGTCCAGAGACAAATTGGTCTTTTACTCGAAACTTTTGATTTTTTTTCCTTTCCTGCGAATCCCAAGCTGTGCTTGCTTGTTTCCTTTTTTTTTCTTTTTTTTTCGCTCCATTCTTTCCCCTTCTCACCTCCGTTTTTCCTTTTCTCCAATGCCTGACCTTTCTTCTTCCCAACTGTCCTTCCTTCTTTGTAGTAACCTACCTTTCCCCCCCTCTTTTTCTTTTCTTGACTTTGTAGAGTAGTTTTTCCTCCAATTGCATTCTCTTCTGTCATTCTGTTCTGCCCATTGGTCGCCTGATGTGCACGGCGGGCGCCCCCTTTTTTCCGCCGGCCACTCCCCCCTTTCCTTTTTTTTTTTTCGACCCCCTATTCTCCTTTCTTTTCCCCCCTTTTTTATAGCGCTTCTGCGACACCCTGTTTGGTTCCCCCTGCTCACTCACATTTACCCCCATTAAGTTTTTTTCCGCCCTCATTCCCAACGCTTTCTCCTTCCTCCTTTCTCAAGTTGAGCGGTTATTCCCTACATTAGTTTTGAATCCCTTCAAACCAGCCCCTTCGCCACTTGACCTATCCCATCGGTTTTTTTGTCTTTCACTCTCTGCCCACCTTGCATAACAGTCTTTTTTCTTCCCCCCACCTACTTTTCCTTTTCCTTTTTCCTCTTCCTTTGTTTTTAAATTCAGGTCTTCTCCCGTCGTCTTTTCTTTTCTTCTTTTTACAGTCCTTCAGTCGGTCCTCTTCTTTCCCGCCGTTCCCCTGCCCCTCCTCTCTTTTTCCTTCTGAGCGTCCCGTTTCTTTTCCCTTGCCATGTTTTTTTTTTTTTCCCCTTACCAGACTCCCCCTTTTTTTGTTCCCTTTCTTTCTCTCTTAATCGAACTCCCCCCCAATTCGTTTTTCCACTCTTTTTTCTCTTTTAAACGCCTCCCTGGCGTCCGTTCCCTCCCCTCCTGCCCCTTTCCCCCCCTTTTTTTTTCCCCATCGTTTTCTTTGTGAAAACTCTCTGTTTCTCCCCTTCCCTCACCCTTCTCTCCGTTTTTTTTGAGAGTTTGGTTTCCCTCCGTGTGCGGTTACCCCACTCCCCCCTCCCTCCCTGCTGGTGTGGGCTCTTTCACGCAACACACTGCTGACCCAACTTTTTTTACTTTTTGGATTAGCCCCGCCTCAGGTTTTCTGTTTCCTTTTCCGGGTGACCCTAATCGTTTCCCTACGGTTTTCTTCCTCCTCCTTTTTTCAACTTTCCCCCGACGTTTTCACGGTGGTTGTACACCCCTATCCTTTTTCTTTTTCTGATTCTTTTTTTTTTTCTCCCTTCCTTCTTGACGCTCATACCTTCCTTTCTGTCTGTTGAATTTGCCTTGTCATCATACGGTCGTGTTGCCTCGTGTCCGCTCTTTGTCCCCTTTTAATTTACCTTGTTCCGCGACGCTACTTTTCTTTCTTTTTGGACTTTTTCCCCCTAACCCACCACCCCCTTCCATCCCTCTTCCCCCTGGCCAATTTTCCCCTTCCACCTTCACTCGGGTCATTCCCTCCATTTTGCTTTGTCTCCCTTCGTAGGTCCCTCCCGGAACTTATTCGGGTCAGTCTTTTTTTTTCCTTTTCTTTCCGGACAATGTGTCCCTTTTCCCCCCTCTTTTTTCTTCTTGACTTTTTTTCAGCAGGTTTGAATGGTTATTATTTTTTCATTCGACCAGGTAAGAATTCCACAGCCAGTGCGCATTCGCCGCCCCCCCCCCTTACTCCTCAGCTTTTTTCCTCCTTCACGGAGGGTATATCCCCCTCCCGCTTCTCCCTTACACTTTCTGGTATCCCCTCCTTTTTGTTTTGCCCCTGTCACGATTTTTTTTTCCTTTTCACCTTCGTGCGTCCCATTCGCCCCCTTACCCCTGGCCTGACTCAGCTTATACCTTTTCCACGTTCTCACATCTCGCAGACTTCACGACAGATTGTTATAGTTTTTTTTTCCCCCAGATTTTTCAAGGCACTCCATGCAGCACCTACTCTCTTTGGATTTTGTTCTCCGTGCATTTTCCCTATCATTGGCCCCACCCCTCCTCTCGGCTTGCACGCAGCTCCGGTTTTCTTTATTTCAACCCCTCATCGGAGCTTTCCCCCTGGAGAGCAAGCCCTTTTGCTTTCTTGACAGGTCCCTTCAGCATTTTTCCCTGACCGTTTTCTCGACATTTTTTTTGGCCCCTTTTCAGTATTTTTCCCCCCTTCTTTCCCCGTCTGACTCGCACCCCTCCCTCCTTTCGTCCCACCTTTTTCTGTTGGGCTGATTTGTTTCTTTTTCGATGTCCATTCTTGCTTTTGAGGGTTGCGAGTGGCTCGTTTTCCTTCCTTTTTCCAGGAGCTCTTCCCCGCCTTCCCCCCAGACCGTTCGCCCACTTCTCTCCCCTACCAGCCTGCCCCTTCTTCCAAGGAGGGGTTTGCGGATCTCTTTTAGCAATATACTGGCCTGCCCCAGGCGCTGTCTACCACCTACTTTTTTTTTTCTTTTTCCCACAGAATTTATTTTCCTCCCCTCTTTTTACATTCTCAACAGTTTCGGTCCATTCTAGAGCACTTTGTTAGCCGTTTTCCAACCTTTTTCGGCTATCGATTTGTTTCCCTTTTTGACGCCACTCCTCCTTCCTTAAACCGGCCGACTTCTTCTACTTTTGCGGCACCTTGCTTTCCCGTTTCCGTTGCCCATTGTTCTTTCCTCTCTTAGATTTCCCCCTGTTCTCTGCCTTGTTCCCCCCTATCTCCTTCTTCGCAAATTGCCGGCCTTCCCCCCCACTTTTCTTTTTTTTCTTTTTCGTCAGCACTGATCTTCTCATTTTTATGTGGCTGCCTTTTGCTCCCAGTCAAGGTGCAAAGGCATACCGCACCCCACCCCTTTCTCCCTTTCTCACCATTGGCGTGGCTCTTCCACGTTTTTTTTTGTTTCTTCCTGGTTACAAGCCTTTTCCTCTTCCGTTCATACGTCGTCGTCGCTTTTTTTCTTTTTCCTTCGGTGTTTTCCATTAATTTCGTCTGGCTGATCCTTTTCCCCCAGTTGTTTTTGCTTTCTCTTTTTCCTGCCCTCATTGTAATTTCTTTTTTTCTTCTGCTACCGTGGGCTCTATTTCCTTCTCCCCTTCTAGCCTTTCCTCTATTCCCGCCGGGCCTTTCCTCTTGTTTTATTTCGTGTTTTTCTTTTCTCTACTTTTCTAATATAATGTTCACTTTCTTCCCCCAACGTAATACCGGTCGATTTTGAGGTTGCGTCTTGGCGGATGGATCTTGTTCCGTACGTTTCGATGACTGGTTGCGGGACTGCCGTTCTCTTCTTCCCCTTCCTGCTGCCACTCCTCTTTTGGCGACCTCTCTTCCCTTTTTCCGGTTGCGTGTCCTTCTGGCTAGCCCTGATCACGCAGTCCTCCCACCCCTTTACCTTTTTCGTCCCCAGTCTCTACCGTTATTCGTCGGTTCTTATGTTTTTTGCGACACCGGTCCCTCTCCTATGTTCTCTCCTCGCCTCCTGTTTTTTTTCTTTCTTTTCCCCTGCCGACTTGCAGCCTCGTTCACGTGATTCTCCTTGTACGACCCCTTTCATCTCGAGCGCCTGCTCGTACCCACCCCCTTCCCCGTTTTTTCGCCCCAGCCGCCGTGGTAACCATTAACTTACATTTTTCCCTTTTCCCTTTTTTCTATGGCATATGAGGTTTTTAGCCTTGCCGATCGCACCATCCCCCGCCTTTCTTGCCTTTCCCTGGGCCTTCCCCATTTGAGTATTTCTCTCCCCCTTTCCTTTATTTCTTCGACTTGGTCCTTCTTCCTTTTTTTTTATGCCCGCGCGTATTCTCACACCAACAATGTTCCCACTCATCCCTTCTCCTCCCTTTGTCCCCCACCCTGACCTCATCGGACTTTGCAATCTTTTTCCTCTCGCCCCCGACCCCTTTTTTTTTCCCCCGTCGTTCCGGGATTTTGGATTCTGTCCCACTTCGGCCGGTTTTCGCCGGCCCTGCCTGCCCTGCGCCCTTATTTTTCCCCTTTCCCTGGTTTACTCCCTGGCCTGTTTTCGGCTCTCTTTTCCCCTGCCTCAATGTCCTTTATGTTCCCTTTTTTCCCCCAATTTTTCCATAGCGTCCTTTCTGAAGTTTTTCCCGTCGCCACCACGCTCCCTCGCTCGTCGTTTACGTCATTTTCTTTCCCCCCCCCTCCTTAACCCCCCCCCCCGTTTTCCCCCCCGTTTCCCTACATTTTGGTTCACCTTTTCCACCTCTTCCCTTCCTTTTTGCAGCACCCTCCCTTATTTGTCCTCTGACAATTGTCGCTAACCTTTTAAAAAACCGATGGCTTCCTTAAAATGCAACCGTCCCATCACCCGTTGTTTTCTTTCCTTTTTTCCATCGAGGGTTTTCGTTTCCCCCCTCCGGATTCGGGCGGCAAACGTCCTTTACTTGGTTTCTTCTTCCTGGCCGGAATCTTTCTACACGCGTTTATTCCACCTTTTTTCTTCCCTGTTTCGTTTCACCTTAGAAAAGTCACGCGAACCACTATCCCATCCCTGTCCTTCCCGACCTTTGCGGTACTGATTTATCCCGCTTTGAGTCCCGTCCCTTGATCTGTTTTTCCTTTTCCTTCCAGTTTTCCTTCTTATGTCATCGTTATTCCTTTCCCCTGGGGCAACTCTACCCTTTCTTTTCGGTGTACTGCCTTACCCCCAGATTCATATGGTGCTCACCATTTCAGGCGTTCCTTTTTTGGGAATTTTTCCTTTTTTTCCCCCTGTTCTTACGATACTTTTTGCTTTTTACTCCACCGCACTTTTTCCATGTTATTGTGTTTCCCCTTCTTTGCATCTTCTCCCCTTTCCAACGAGGCCCAGAACCCTCCTCTTTCCATCCCCCCCCGGTCTTTTGTCCCCTTTCTTTCCGGACCCCCCCCGCTCACCCCCGCCTTCGAACTTCCCTCCCGTCGGCATGTGTCCCCTATTGGACTCTCCGCTCCTCTCCCTACCAGTGAGAGATGTCCACCCCACAAGCTTCCTTCCTTTTTTCCTTCTGTGACGCTTTTTCTCCCTTTTTTAGGACATTCCGCTTTTGCGAGTCCCTTGTTTTTTTGTCCTTTTTCCCTTGTACAGCCTTTTCCTGCCGCCGCAGCATCTCCCGCTGTTTTTTTCAAAACGGTATGCCCAACATCTTGCCTGTTCCCCTCGGCGTAAATGTATTTTTTTTTCCCGCACCCCCCCGCCTTTTCCTTTCTTCTTCCACACAACTTGGTTTGGAAAACCCGTTTCCCGTCGTGTTCAGTGTCCGAATCCCTTTTCCCCCCATTTTCAGTGGGTACTCTCCTTTTTTTCTTCTTTCCTCCCCGTTTTCTTCCCCTTCCCCACGCATCGCTTTTGCCTTTTTCTCCCTTGCGTCCCCCTTTTCAGTCGCACGGCACCTATTCGTGTCTCTGGATTTTTCACCTTGTCCATTCCCCTCCGCGCACCTTTCACGTTGCCTCCTCTCACTCTTTTCCTCCCTTCTTTATTTCGAACTACTTTCTTTCTTTTCCGGGCTGTTTTCGGTCTTTCACCCAATTCTCCCGCCCGTGGTCCCCTCCTCTGTTTTTCCCCCTTTTCACTTGGCTCCCCGTGGGTGGTCTGGAGACGGCTTTTGCCTTTTTTCTTTTATGTTGAAGTTTTTTTTCTTTTGCCCCGTCTTGCCTTGTGCATCCTTGTTTACCCCTTCACGGCCCATTGGACCTTGCAAACCCCGTTCTTTTTTCTTCTTTCAACCGGCCACCATTTTTGCCCCGTCTGCGTTTTTTTTTTTTTTTGCACTTTCTTTTTGTGCCCCTCTCTTCACCTTGCCGTTCGACGTTCCTTTCCCTTTTTTTTCCACCCGTGGTTGCCTTTTTCGCCCCTTTGCCCCCTCCCCTTTTCTTTCTTACCCCTGTCCCTGGCACACCGGACACCTTGTTTCTTTTTTTTTTGAGTTCTTTACCTTCTTCTGAACTTGCCCGTTACCCTCAAGCTCCCCCTGCAATCCACTCCTTTTCACTTTTTTTGCTTTCCTCTCACTGTGATGCGAGGTTTTTATTCGTTTTTCCCAACTTTCCCCCCTTCCCCCGTTTCCGATGAGGCTCCCCCATTCCAAGGTTTTTGTGATTTCCCGGCGGAGTTGCCGATTCCTTCCGGTGAGGACGGTTTCCCTTAGCGTATTCCTACTTCCACTCGTTTACTTCCCCTGGTTCTCTCCCCAGCCTCCAGGCTCACTTTTCCCCTCTGGCGCAGTTGCCCCCCCCCCCTTATACACTCCTTTCCCGTAATCCTTCCGTAGATACCCGTACACTGCTCACCGCTTACCTTCGCGCCCTTTTTTTTCCATCCAGTGTGTCCGGGTTTGTCTTTTTCCTGCCACTCACCATCTGGTGGTCCCCTTTCTCCCACATTTTTTTAGCCCCACGCACAACTTTAATGCCTTCCGTCCCCTCTACTACTGCCCCCCCCAGCCTACTGCTCCCGTCCCCGTCATTCATTCTTTTTCCCCCCATTCCCTTTTTCGTTTCATTTTCTTTCTCCATTGCGCCTTCCCAACTGACACGTTCATAGTTGTCAGTCCCGTACCCTTTTTTTCTTCTTCTTTCCCTTCCCGCCCGATCCGGCGTTTTTTCCTCAGGCCGAAAGGGAATATGTCCCCCCTTCCCTCATCCATTTTTACCACCCTCCCCCTTCCTCGTCAAGCAAAGTTTGGCTTTTGCCCGTGTTCTTCCTTGCCTCTTAATTCCCCCCCAGACCCCTTTCCTTTTACCTTTATTTTTTCCCCCTTCCATTCTATGGGCTCATTCCCCTTCTTTTGCTTTGTTCCCCTCCCTTGTTTTGAACGGGTGACTTTTTGGCCTGAGGTTTGCGTTTTTCCTTCTTCCCGCTCCTTTCCGTATTTTTTGGTTTTTGTATCTTCGGTGGATATCCCCCTCTTCCCAGGGTTTCAAATTTTCCTCTTGCTTTGCCCTTTTCACCCCCTCCCCCCCCCCAATCCCCATGGGATTGCAACCTTTGGGTTTTATTCACCTCGGCCCCAATCACATAGCAGTAGGACCGGAGGGCCTTGTCACATTTGCCTACTTTATCTTTCTCGTTCTTTCTTCTACGCTTTTCTCTCATTCTCTCTCCCGACCTTCTTGACCACTTTGATCTCAACAATCCCCCCCTTGAAGCTCTTCGTCAGATTGCACTTGCGTGAGTTTTTTTTTTTTGCCCTGGGCATTATCGAGTTTTCCCCCTTGTTTCTTCCTCTCCTTGATCCCCCCCCTTCCTCCCTTTTTTTAGTCGAAGCCTTGTTCTCCCTAAGCTCACAATTTCTTAAGTCCCCATTAATCCGTTCCCTCGACACTTATGATGGCTAGGTGCTTTCCACTCTTTTCCCCCCTTTTCCGCCTCCCCTCCCATTTCCGGCCTTTTACCCCCAAAATTTTTCTGTCCTCCGTTCTCTCAGCATCGAGTTCCGGGGATCTTGGCTCTCGTCTGGTTACTTCGACCTGTGTACCACCTTCCTTTTTCGCAACCTGCCAAAACGGTCGGTCCTGACAGTTTGATGCCCCCTATTCTCTTTTCCTTCCTGTTGTTTCGACCTTCTTTCCAGCCAGATCGTCGCGGGCCGGTGTCCTTTGCTCTCCCTGACCTTTCACGAAGATTGCTTCTTTTAGACCTTCGCAGCCGGGTTGATAGAACCTTTAGTTTCTGACCTACCTCTCTCTCCCTACTACGTCGTTTTCCCTTTGATTACTCTTACACACTGTTGTTTTCTGCCTTTATTAAATGTTTTGCGCCCTTGTGGCATCCCCTTAAGTGACCATCCCCCCCCCTTGATTTTTCCTTTTATCTCCTTCTCCATTCCCCCGCCTTTGTCCCCCAACGGACTATGACCCTTCCAGTTTTTGATCATCTACTTTCTTTACCGTCTGCCTTTGTTGCTTTTGATCTTTCCCCAACTCAATCTTTCCCCCCCTCCTTCCTAAATTCTATGCTATAGGTGAACTTGCTTTTCTTTCTTACGAATGTCCTCATGATCCTTCCCCCCGCTGATCCTTGTTTGCCTTTTCCTGCAGTTCTCTTCCCCTGCCAAAACCGTGCAACGTCTCCGCTCCCCTCTTACCCTTTTCCATCTGCCGCCGCCGCTTCTCTGCCGTTCCCGTTCTGTTCCAACTTGTCAGGCACAACCCTTTATGCATGTTTTTTCCTCCTCTCCCCTTCCCTTTTTCGTACAGTCCTCTGAATGCCCGTCGTTTCCTTCTTTTTCCTCTGTCCGACCCACGGCCTCCCACCCCTCCCGCTGTTCTCCCTTTCCGGAATTCTTTCATTTGTTTTTCTAATGTGCCATTTCCAGTGGAGCCTTCCACCTCTCTCCCAAGTTCTCCACGCGCTTCTTTTTGTGATCGATTCCACTCTTTTCCATTCCCCCTGTCCCCCTCTTCTTTTCCTTAATTTGAGGATACTTCTCCTGCGATCACTCCCATGTTTATTTCAACCATATGGATAGCTTTCCCCTTCGGTCCCGTTTTTCTTTTCTTTTTGTCATTTCTCTTCTAGACTCAACTTCTTTACTTCGGCCGGTTTTCTCCTTTTATATGCCACCCCCCCGGTTTTTCAGGTCACTCGTCTGCCTCCCACTTTGCCAAAACCGTGTGCTACCTCGTGGACCCCTTTCCCCCTCCGGGTACGGAAAGTAGTTGATCCCTCCTTTTTGTGGAGTCCCCCTTTTTCCCCTTTTACTCAGGAGGTTTCGTGGATCCGGTCTCCCTTTAAGCTCTTGTAGTCCTCTCACACTGCGCCTTCTACCTGGACTTCGAAGCTTCCCTCCTTCTCCCTTTTCTTCTGCTCTCGTCTTTCCTCGGTCCAGTTGTCACTTTTTTTCCTTTTCTCATCCTTTCTTCTCTTTTTAGGTCCCCCATTCACCCCCCCTACCGGCCTCTTCGGTGTTTTTTCATTCTCGTCCTCAACATTTGTCCCCCCTTTTCCCGGTTCCTCTGGTTTTGTCCTATTTCCCCACGCCGTGCCTTTCTTTTTACCCCTTACCCCCGGTTTCTCTTCCCCACAATTGGGTTCCTTTTCCCCCCTCTTTTGCGCATTCACATTTTCACCCCCCTTTTTCCCATCTGCTTCCCCTCTTCCCCTTTTTCGGACCGTTTTTCATTAGTGTTTCCCTCCTTCGGCCTTTTCCCCCCGCCGCTCGTGCTTGTCCCCCTTTCCCCTGAATCAATTCCGTCGTTTAGTCTTCCCCCCCCCCCTCACTCGTTTTTTTTCTTGCGCCCCTTTCTCATCAGCCAACTTCACCACCCCCTTCAATTCTTTTTCACCTCAATTCTTGACGTCTTACTCCTTTTTCTTTTTTTCCCTCCCCTTTCTTCTTGTATTCCTTCTACAGTTCGACCATTTGCTCCCCCTATGTCATTCTTGTTCCGATTCACATCGTACCCCTTCTTACCCCACCCCGCTATCCTGTTAACCCCTCCAGGCTGGCCAGTGGGAGACATTTATTTTTATTATTTTGTTCGGCCCCTTTTTCTTCATCCTTTTTTCTCTTTTTTTCCTTCTCACTCCCTTGCCTTTTAGCTTTTTTTGTTTTTCAGCTTCAATGACCAGGTTCCCCCCCCCCCCTCTTACACACCTCACAAAGACTCCCCATTTCGTCTCCTTCTATGTCCTCGCAGCTTATTGCTCTTCACTCCCCAACGTACTCCCCGCCTTCGCCCATTTCTTGCACCCTACTTCTTCCCTTTTCCCAGTCCTAGTGTCTCGAATGCTCTTCTTCTACTTCGTTCTTCATACACCCCACGCCTCCATCCCCCCAGTCGTTTCCGATTGACGCATATTTTACCCCCTGTTTGAACTTTCCACTGTTTCTTCCTTCCCCTCGTCCCCCCCCTTCCACTTCTTTCAGTTTACTTACACGCCATTATTTTTCCCCAGCCTTCTCTCCTCCCCTCGTTGCAACCTTTGGCACCCCGATTCATTTTTTCTTTCTTCTTTCCCCTTTTCCGCTCCACCCCCCCCTACATTTCCCCCCTTCCCGACCCACCACCCCTTATTTTTTCCACCCCCCTTCTCACCAACGCTTTTTTTTTTCCAGCTTTCGCTTTTCCTTCTTCTTCTATCCCTCCTCGGTTTCTTCCCCCGTTCGTCCTTTCCAAGCGCCTCGCGTTTTTCCCCCCGCCCATATCCCTTTGGCCCAGTCTTGACCCATTTTCCTTTCCCCGTCCTGGTTGAGGTTTTTTTTTTTTCCCTTTTTCCTCCACTGGCGGCTCACCTTCCGCCCTTTTCTTTTCCCCCTTTCCTCCCCATTTGGTTTTTCTCTCTATGATTTCTTCTTCCCCATTCTGACGTCCTTTTCCCCCCCCTTTCGCTTGACAACCGTTTTTTCTTTAGTTCACGTAAATTCACTCCCCTTTTCCTGGGGTGGCTTTCTTTCCCCAACGCGAATTGTATGTTTTGCGTTCCCGACGGTTTTACATCCTTCTTTCCGGTTTCCCCTCTACGTCCGCCATTTTTTTCCTTCCTTTTTTCACACGTTTTTCTGGTGGCAAAGTCCCTTCTTTGATCTCTTGTTTTTTGCCTCCGTTGACACGCTCCTTACCTTTCCTCTCTCCGATTGACACTCCTTTGCATAGTTCTCAACGCTTGGCGGAATGCTGTCTCTATGCTCCTGTCACAGGTGTTTTTTTTGCTTTGATGTTTGTATGTTTTTTTTGTTTTGTCTCGGACGCGACGCGTTGCTGCCATCTCTTTGTCCTGCCTCCATACTAAATCTCCCCCCCTTCAAGCGTTTCCTTTTCCTCCTCTTCCCCCTTTTTTCACTGTTGCGGAGGTCTTCCCTCCCCCACTTCCTTCACCCCGTAGACGGAGGGTCCTCTTTTCAGGCTGGGTGTGAGGAACACTACGTTGACTTTGTCATCTACGTCCTGAATCTTTGTCTTCTCCTTGGTTTCTCTGAGCCTTTCTTATCCCTTTTTTTGAACTGGTTCTATTCTCAACGCTCTCTTTAACCGATCCCCCATTGCCACCAGCAGGTCGCCCCTCTTAAGAAGCCTTTTAAGACCCCCGTGTTTTCCTGCCTTTCCTTTCACCGCCTCCCTTCCTCCCCCTTTCTTGTGCTCCCCTTCTTTTTTTTGATTCATCATGGACTAGGGTTTTTTTCTTTCCCTATTTTTCACGTCTCCAATGTCTCCCTTTTCCTTTCCCCACCTCCCTCTCCAATGTTTCCTTGCAGCGCCTCAATCCCGCTTTTTGACCCCCTCTCTTTTTTTCGAGGGTCTCCCGGCTCACCCTCCCCCATATCACCTTACTTTCTCTCCTCTAAGTTGTCGTGGCCACCTGGTCCCCAGCCTCGCTCGTTACACAGCAGACGTCTCCCTTTTTTTCACACTAGAAACCTGTACCTTTTTCTTCCGCCCCTCTTTGGCTTTCCTTTCTTCCCCCGCCATTTTGCTACTCGTTCCGCATCCCTTTCTTTTCACAAGGATTACGGCCTTTTCTACACACCCTTTTTTCTGGTCATTTCCCTCTCACCTCTGTTTCGACCCCGGGGACTGCGCTGGTACTCTCTATAGATTCTCTTTCTCTTCAACTCCCTCTTTTGTTTTTTCTTTCACCTACTTCCCATTTGTTCTCCCCTCTATGGAGTCCCCCCCTTAAAGCCCCCCACATCAATTTCGCAATTTCTGATTGCCTCTCAGCACCCTCGTTTCTCCGTCTTTTTCCCGCCTCCGCTTTCCACGTTCCCTCTCACCCGCTGTTCCCTGCCCTTTGCTTCCGCTTTCCCAAATTGTAATCGCCCTACTCTTTCTCCCCACCAGTTTCCCTCGGTCGTTCATTTCTTTCTGGTTGTTTCCCTTCTTCTTTTCATGCGTTTGCTTCTTTACCCCGTGTTCGCTACTCCTGACCTTCACTTTCATACTTACCATTCGATATTTTTTTCCCCCCCTTGCTTGCTTCCTTTTCTCCTGTTTCTTCCTCTGTTTTTTTTTTTCTTTCCTCATGTTCTGATTCCGCACAAAATCGGTCCGTCTTTTCCCAAACTGTTTCTGCACTCACCTGCCTGATTCTCTTTCTTTGTTTTTGTTTATGTGACGTCTGGTTCTCCACCTTGGGGTGCGCCCCAGGTTTTCCCCTTTTTCTTTCTCTGGTTTTCCCTTTTCTTTTCTTTAGAGGCCGTGTCAGACCCGGCTTTTTTTCTACTCTCGGGATTTTCTTCCTTGTCCCCTCTCTTTTTGAGTGAGTATTTCTCAGGTGCTAGCCCCTGGTCAGGCTGCTTGTTCCGGCGCGTTCTTTCCTTTGCTTTTTTCGTTCCGCGTTGTACGTGGTTTTTTTTTTTTTTTTTTTCTTTTCTCCTTTTTCCCTCCCTTTTCATACGTCCACGCTCGCGCAGTACTTTTCATCCGTTGAGCCCGACAGTGCAATTTTCTTAAGTGGTG
>Ga0179593_1381700_pt1 | contig 14794 bp, 19 predicted proteins | sample CZODoug2_1_08_16_FD_185931 | JGI IMG/M metagenome (GOLD analysis project Ga0179593, IMG submission 185931) | Vadose zone soil fungal communities from Angelo Coast Range Reserve, California, USA - CZODoug2_1_08_16fungal (PacBio error correction) | ecosystem: Environmental > Terrestrial > Soil >... | reverse complement strand
TCCCTCAACATGGACGTTGCCCAAGCACCGGCCCGTCTTGTTTTTTGGCTTGATCGTCCCCGCTCCAATCGCCGTTGGTTCTTGATAGTTTCTCGTCACTACTTTGCCGCATTCCCAACTCTCTCCCCCAGCGCAATAGAATCCCGGCGCAACAAAATGCGCTTCTTTACCCCCCACTGCCCAAGCCCCTTTTCCGCCTTTGTAAAGGACCGCCATTTGTCTGCGAGATTCCCGCCCCTGGAGCAAACTTTTCCCTTTGCTGTTTGACCCCGCCACTAGAGAGGGTGCTTTTTCCAAGTTGAAATCCCACTCCATTTGGACGCGTCCAGACTACGGCATTTGTGGGCTTTATCCCTATCACGCTACTCAGCATCCGCAGAGTGAGAACATTCGCTGACGGGGTGCTTCCAGGATGCTTCCCCTGCGGCCTCCTGTAATACAAAGTCTTTTCCAGATGTCTGCCAACGATTAGTCTCTTTGGACCCCCCCAGTTCGAGGCTGAACTGGTTCGCGCGTCTTACGCCCCTGCGTCGAGTTCCTCCTTTTGCTGTTTTTCCCTGAGGCTCCCCCCAATGTACTTCTTTGTTTTATCGGCTCCCCGAGAAACGTCCCCCCACAAACCCTACGCCCCAGTCTGCTGGAACCAAAACTGCAAGAGGTCAACGTTGTTGCGTCCCCCCACCTCACCTTTCGTCTTTTTCCACTGTTGTTTTCTCTACCAGGGGGTCCGCGTTCACCCCTGCGTTTGCTTTCATTACGACTTTTGCTTCTCTTTTCTTTTTTTCATAAGACTCCTTATCGACGATCCGGCGCTACGTCTCCTCTTTACTGCCCTACGACGGGTGGGTTGCCTCACTCTCTCTACTAGATCCCTGGCGCTCGCTTTGCCCTTTTGTTCATTTTTCTAGTCGGTACAGGTTTCGTCTTTTCCCTTGATTTCTTTCTTTTTGGCCATTTTTGCGGGGGAGAGCTTTGTGGACTCTTCCAGATTATTTCCTTCTCACGTATCAGCGCTACCCCTTTCGCGCCGGTTTAGTGTACTACCTCCTGAGACCTGTTACTGCTCTTGCTGACGGAAAGAGTCGTTTTCCCCTCTCCACCTTCAAAAACCTTACACCAGCCGTTTTTTCCCATCTGGAGTGCACGATTCCTGACCCCCTCCACTACCACATGTGTCCGACCGTACTGCCGAAGAACCCTATTTCCTCCTCTCCCCCGCCCCCTTATGACAACATCCTACCGTTCAATTTTTGCTTCTTCGTAGCCGCCGCCCTCGGTTATTGACACTTCCCAGAGTGATCGTTCCTTCTCTTACTTTCCCCCCCAAAAATGTCACAATACATTTCGGTGACCCCGACTTACTTCACTCCAGACGTATCCTCCCTCGAGTGGGTCCCCCGTTCCCTTCTGACTTGACCCTTCCGCGATAGACGGCATGTTGTCCCCCAAAGGCACGTTTCCTCCGGCGGCTTTGCGGCGCTTGTTTTTAAAATCGAATTTTGCCTGTACATCTCCCCTACTGCAGAACTTGTTTCCCCGGACTGCTGTTTGCTTTGGTCTTCAAAACCTTGGCCAAAGCTGAGACCTTTTTGTCTCCCAACGCCGACGAGTAGTATCTTGTCCTTTTTTCTGATGCCCGTCTTATCGGCCATGCTGACCGTTTTCCTCAAGCCCAACAAAATGCCGTTCCCTTTCACAGATGGCTAAAGATGCCGAGGACAATGTGCTCCTTGGGACTTGATTGATTACGGTGGCATCTTCGTTGATGCTTTTGCTTTTTCCGTCACTAAGTCTCTCCCCCCCTATTACGTCTTGGTGTTTTTCCCACCCAAATCTTTCTTTCAGGCTCGAAAAGGTTAAGTCCTGCCGCCGTGTGAGAGACCTCTCCCTCCAACAACTTCTCGACTGCTACCCCTTTTTGTTCTCTTAGGATTGAGACTGTGTTTGCTTTCCCCCCCCTTCCTGCACTTTTTCAGATCGCAGTCTTTTTTAACGTTTTTTTCTCCTTTTTCTGTGGAGTTGGTGTGTCCTTTTTTCACAAAAAATGCCTGTCGCTCCCCTTCTGGTACCCCTCGGGTCGGAACCTTGTACGGCTTCCCCCCCCCTTCGGCACTCTCTTCTTGGCCCTATCGTTTTTTTTTTTTTTTTCTTTGAGTTAATTTTTGTCGCGCGTTAAGCGATCGCCTGCCGCTGCTCTTTTTTTTTTTTCGGGTTGTTTTTTTTTTTTTGGGTTTGTTGTGTTGGGGTTTGTTCGTTGTGTGTTTTTTGGGGGGGTTTTTTTTGGGGTGGGGTTGGTTGTGGTTGTTTTTTCCTTGCTGTCCCTTTTGATCACCAGCCCAATGTCTTATGTACCCAGCCCACGCCAACCTCCCTTAGTTTCCAACCAAACGTAGTTCGGGTGATCCTTCTTGTCCAGATATGACGTTTCTGTCTCCAACATCGCTATATTCCTACCAGTGCTATTTTAGCTTTTTCTCCCGCTTAACATGGGATAAGGGCCGTTTTTTTTTGGTTTTTTGGTCTCCCCCCCTCCCCCTTTCGACACAAAGTTTTCCTCTTGTCCTACATTGCTCCCTGCGCCAAACACTCCGTTTTTCCCTGCTTAAGGACCAACAGACTGAACTTTCATTTGGGATTCGCGCTTTCCCCCCTCTTCCGCCTCCCCCCCCTTGAATCTTTCATGCCGTTTCATGCGCTCACCACCTGGCTTTCTCTAGAGGAAGAGTGTTCGTTCCCCTTCCTTTTGGCCTAAAGAATTTTGTTTGGCTCTATTATTATGTTGTCCAACTATGCCTCGTGTGCATATCTTTTTCAGAACGCCTTTCCCCCCCCCCCCCTTCCCCCCGGACGATGTTCCGATAGCTGCTCCTTTTTAGGACGGTTTCTGTTGACCCCCACACCACGCTGCCTCCTCGCACTCCCTTCCTTGTAACACTTCCCCACATCTTTAGTGAGACGGCCTCAGTTTTTTGGCCTTCCTCCCCGGCCCTCGGTATCTTTTGGGCTTCCACTTTTGCGTTTTCCGATGGCCTTCCGTCGCTTCCCCTTTTTTTCATTCTCGCACGTCGTACTCCACTCGTACTAGGAAAAGCATGTGGGCGCAATGTTGCTGGTTGGGCCCCCAAAAGAAACTCGTGACGCGCGGTAGCCCCTTCCGTATCCAGACCATGCGTGCCCATATTGTGGCGCCTTATTACTTTAATGGATAAGGAATTTGTCCCATCTTCTATTGGCTTAATGTGTGTCACTTGTGTGGTTTTTCTTCCTTTGGACTGATTGAGCCTCCTTAATTTCATGGCTTAATGGACCGCTCTCTTCCCTTATTTCTTTAAGGCCCCCTTTCTCTCCTTTCAAGAGTTTTGAGTTGTTGCCCTTTGTGCCATTGTTTGTTCTACTCCTCGTTTACTGTACGACGTGCCCCCTCCTCCTTTGTTCCCCCCCCCCTACCCCGCTGTTCTCTTTTCTGACATCGTCTTCGCAGTCGGTTCCTTCATCACCAACCGATAACCGGTTTTCCTTTTTTCTAGCCCCCCACCCGTTTTGTCCACCCAGCACTTTCCCAGTCATGGTGTGTGGAGGTTTTCAGTGTCATCTTTCTATCCGGCAGTGGCCTGGTTCCCGAACTTGCATGATCGCTATCGGAGAACTTCCTTTTCAACCTTGGGTTGAGGGTGTTTTGCGCCGTTTTTCCCCTTCCCTTTACCCTCGGCCCGCTTGTTTGGACCCTCCCCCAGACCAGGGCCCAAGCCTTATTCCCCTACCAACTTATTTTTTGGCACGGCACCCAACCGTTAAGGCTTTGCAAACACGCTCTCCCCCCCCAGGAACCGTTCTCGGCTGTTTTTTACCCATCTCCCGGCTCATCCCATGCAACGTCGGCCCGTACTGCGGATAGACAGTGACTAGCAAGCTTCCCAGCTCCCCCCCCCACAATTCCCCCCCCTATTCTTTGCTTTCCCTTTCTACGATTTGTTCTATGCTGCCAAGTTGCACTTAGTAATATAACACTTTCCCTGTTGCTTTGGCCCCAGTACTTAGTTTTGCCCGACCCCCCAGAGCCACGGACTGCCTTCTCCCCTTACGGGGTCCCTGCCAGCCCCCTCGACTCCGCCCCTTCCAGGTGACTTCCTAGCGATGGGATTCTTCCCTAGAATATGTGTGGAGACCCTTGCCCCAAGTAAGTTCTTTCCACGCAATACCGTTGTTTTGACCCCCCGACTCCCCTATTCCTTTGCGGTTTCTTTCCCCCCTTCGGCTGCCGGGCCTGGTTGCTTTTTTCCTGCCCGCTGTCCATCCCTGAAGTTTTTGAGACCGCGGCCCTCGTTATCCCCCTTCCGCTCTGAGTCCCCCCCAAATGAAGCTCCTCCCCTTCAGCAACATCGGATCATTTCCTCAAGAGACGCGTGACTGTTTCCCCTTCCAGGTTTAGCCCCCCTTGATCCGACCTTTGCGTGAGAGGAGTTGTTCCCCAAATTCTTTACCCCCCTCACACCTGTTTTTCCACAAGTCCGATTCGAAGCGCACCCCTTGCCCCCCCAATCGACACCCGATTTTCGAAGATCAAGACTGGGGCACAGGAACTTGAGTTTCGAGTTCGACTCCCGTTTGTTTAGCCGTATCTCTTCCCCCCCGTCATTTCCGTGGGCAGACAGCAACCTTTTTTTTAGTAATTTTGACCCGACAGGTCGTGTTTGCAATTTTTGGATACCTCACCCTCCCTGCAAACTTGTGCCGCTCCTTTTTCTCAAACGAATCCGCGCCTGCCCCTTTCCCTGCTTCTCCCCGCTCATTTCATCTTCCCCATTTTTTAGCACTGTTTTGTTCCAGTTTCGGTGGCATTTTGTTTATTTGTCCCCCCTTGTCAGCAGTTCTTTGCCTCCCCTTCTCCTTGATACATAGCTTCCCTTTTTCTTTTGAAGCACGGCATTGGTTTCTACTCTCTTGGTAATGTTTTTAATCCCAAGGCCTTCCTCTCTCCCCCCCCTTGTTCGTCTTAAACTGCAACGAACATGCCCCTTCCATCTACTCCCCTGAAGCCAGTTTCGGAACTTCCCCTCTTTATAAAAAACCTTTATCTTTCTGATGAATTCCTGTCGTCGTTTCATTTGACCGGTCAAACCGCTTTGGCTATCCTCGTTCTTTTTTTTCCTGGTTCCGACCTGTCTTTACCGGTTGTGCACATTCGCCCCTTCAGCACATCTACACCGATTGGAATTATCCGACCACCCTCCACCCCCCCCTTCTCCCTATAAGCATCAGAAATTAGACTAGCTGTTGTGCCTCTATTTTTTTTTTTTTTGACAGGAAGTTTAGGATTTCCAATTCTAAATTGACCCCACATGGATGGTACTTTTTTTGATGTCTGCATCGTGATTGTTTTATTTTTTTTTTGTTTTTGGATTGGAATGACTCCAGAGATCGGTCCGTATCTCCTGTAGCGGCGGGATCCTTCCCCTGTAGTCTCTTTTCCCACCTCTCTCGGTGATTTTTTTTTTTTTTAAGAGACCATAGGTACGCGACACAACCGCCGCACCAGCGTAATTTTCCCTCAGAGTCCTGGTCCGCCTCAAATTTCAGCCTTCGCCCATGCTTCCCACACCCGCAACCCCCGGACAAAAGGCGCGATCGACTGCTTTCGAGAAAACCCAGTCGTTCGCTCTCTTGATCATGGGATCTTTCGTACCCCGCTTCGATCGGTTTGAGTTGTAGCCGGCACGATTTCTGATGACTTCGTACTCTCCCGTCAGACTTTCCTGGCGGCTCAGAAAGGGGCCATGATCCCAACCGTTGTTCCACCCTTTTTCCTGTCCATTTTTTTTCCATGACGCACGTAAGTTTTTCCAACCTTTGTTTTTTTCCCTCCTGCTTCGTTTTGGAAGTTTGCGGCTTCCGTATGAATTAAGACTTCCTCGGTTTCTTGTGCTTTTAACCTGAAGTCGCCCTCTCTAGGAAGATCAGCCGGCCGTTTTTTTTTTCCCGGTGAGGTAAAAGAGCTATATTTTTGACCACCCTTTGCAGTTCCTGGTTTTCTTCACCTTCTAGTGCTTACCGAGTTCCCTTACGAAGCATTGTTATCTAATGAGTATTTGATTAGTCTTTCGGTCTTTTGTTTCAGTCCGAAGGGCTTGGCTTTCTTCATGAGTTTGCATCGCCATTTTCCGCCAGCCACCTTGTAGTCAAGAACTTTGACATTGCTCCCCCTTTCATTCGAGAATCTCGACGCATTCCCACAAGAGGTTTGTTTCCTTTTGTTTTTTTTCATTGTCCTTCTTTCTCCTCGTAGGGTTGAGTTTGTGACCCCTAGTGATTTTTGTCCCCATCCTCCCGTACGATGGCCGTTTCTCCGACCACGCCTTATGAGTTTTTAGGTTTTTGTTTGTATCTTCTCCCTCCTCCGTGGTTTTTTCGTCGGATACCCCTCTCCAACCTAAACAAGCCCGAAAGGGTGGCCGAGTTGTTTGATATCCCCGCCCTTACTGTTAGTCCTTCACCTGTTCCCCCCCCCAACAACTCCACTATCAGACAGCGCGCTGCGGCCCACAAGGCTTGCTCCGCCATTGCCCCCTCGGTTCCTTTCCTCCCTCATCGAGCGAAATTACCTTCCAATTCGCCCTTTTCACGTTTCAACGTTTTGGTCTACCCATCCTCTTTTTTGTTCCCAATTTAGACCAACCGTCTTCCAGAGCTTTTTTCTCCCGAGGCTCCTCGTGATCCCCCGTCTCCCCGACCTTAGGGAAGCCAGGAGTGCGCAGCTTTGATCCGTTTCGGGGTATATGCCCCAGTTTTTCCCCCTTTCCCCCCCTGCAAAGAGAGCTCTTTGGGACCTTCCTTGAGTACTGGTATGCCCTGCGCGTACGTCCGAGCTCCGCGGGCTTCTTTCACCTGACCAATAACCTTGACTCTTTCCATTTTCCTTATCGGCACGCGCGTAAAAAACTCATGAAGAAGATTGATACCCACACCACCCAATCTGCCCTTTTGATAGTCATTTTGCGCAAAAATTTATTTTCCCCAACGGGTTTTGTATAATGGGTCGCTTCACTTACCTTGTTTTTGTGCTGGCGGATACTACTTTCCGTCTCTAGTTATTGATCATTTTTGATCCGATCCCTCGCCTGACCCCCTCCTAGTACGGTTTTGCTCCCTGATCTGCGGTACCGAAAATTCCCCGTGCGAGGTTTTTGTCTCCTGAAAGAGAGCTTTCCCTCACGAGGTTTTTTTTTTAGCATCCGTGTTCTTTTGTATATTTCTCCCAGACTTCCACTTGTTTTTCCTTGTCTTGACTGCGTGGCCACATTAATGGGGGTTCTTCCCCCCTTTGGGCCTGCACCTCAGAAGATTCTACGGCTTTTCAGCTCCTCTCTTTCCCTCTAATTTGCAAGAGAAGCCCGCCTGAGAAATGGCCTCCCTTCGTCGCTTCTTGGCGCTCAATCTATGACCCCCAAAGAACAAATAACCCCAGCTACGACTTTCCATTCTTTTAGACCCTTTCACATCATCCACACATGGTCGTTCGCCTTTAGCCGCCGACCCCCTCTCTCCCCCTCCCCCGCCTTTCCAAAGACCTGATATTTTTTTTTCACAATGTTGTCCCATTACATTTGTGATGCGGACCTAGCAGTAAGAAAGATTGACCCCTGTTCCTCCCAGGTGATCATTGTTTCTGCCCTTCAGTTACGTCCAAAACCTGCCCAAGAAAAGTTGGACCCCCCCTCTCTCTGACAATATAAACCCGCGGATCTCGCGGTTTGTTTCCAGCGTTCCATTTGTTCCTCCCACCGGACAGCCGCCCCTGTTGTCGATCCACTTCCGTTTTCACTTTTGCCATGTTTTCTTCTTCGTTTTTATCCCCCATTTTCCTTGTTTTTCGTGCAGTCCAGACTTTTCCCACCTGTGCTTCCTTCTGCGCTGCTTGGGAGCCACCCCCCTTCTCCTCGCTTTTTTTGGTTGCACCTGCCTTTCCCAGACTTTCTGCTTTATTTTGGACAAGGGTCTTTTACGCACAGTCCCTTAGCACTGTTTTGACTACCCGGCCCCACATAACCCCTTCCCCCGACCTGGACACGAGTTCTAAAGATGTGCCGTCAGTTCAACTGTGATTGGGTTCATTCCAGTGGCTTGTTCAATACGGTGCTTTGCTTTTTTTTATCGATTTCGCCCGCAAATTTCTGCATTTGTGTCGGCTGCCAATGGCCAACACGTTCTCTTTCTTGAATTGATCTCACCATCCTTCTTTCCGCCGTGTTAATTCGAGTCTCCGTGTTTACCCCCCTGTTCCCGCCTGACCCCCGGTTCGTATTTTCTGGATTATCGTCCCATGTGTGACACGTTGTTCTTTTTGCTTCTCTCCCGTCTCAGTTTTTCGAATTTGTGTTTTTTTTTTTTTTTTTTTGTATTTTGGGGCTTTTGCACCTGCCGCTCCCTTCGTGATTTCCCTGGGGCCGAACTTTCCCATTAGGCCTTTCTGCCGATTTAGGCTTCCCCCTACAGCTTTTCCTTGATTTTGATCTCATTTTTTTGTGTCCCGAGATAAGTATTCGGTTTCCCTTTTTTTTCGTTTGTTTGGCGTTCCCCGGCCAAGCGCACAGCCTTGCTTCCCTTTTGGCCCTCCCCGTACTTCCCTTGCTTTTTTTTGTTCCCCCCCCCAACCCGTAGTCTGTGTTTTTTCTCACTTACTTTGCCCTGAATTGCCTTTTCGAAGAACTTGACCATGAGTATCCCCCTTCCAGTGCATTTTTTCTCTCCCCCCCGTCGGGGATAAGGCTGTGTCCGTTGGTCTCTTGTGGCTTATGGCTGGCCTTCCAGTCTCTTTTGCGCACCCCTTGACGTCCCTTTTATATTCTCATTCAGCCGTTGGCGCAGAACAATCGGACGACTCCTCTTTTCATGGGAACACCCCCACCGCATATGTCGCTTTGGTTTTTTTTTTTTCCTGCTTTATCCTTGACTTTTTTCGGCTCCTCAGGAGCTGGCACCATTCACAAGCACGCTCGGTAGCGTTCCCATAGTTTTTTTCGCCTTTTTTTTTTTGGGCCTGAGCAAAGCTTTTGTTTTTGATTTTGCTGGTTTTTTTTTGGTCCCAAACCCTGTCCCCTAAAGATATAGGGACGGGCTTCCCCCGTTGCTGCCCCACAGTGAACCTTGACACTCCCTCTTTTCTCCTTGATCGCGTTCGTACCGTTTAGTGGCAACGCAGTTTATAGACCAATTGCCATTAACACCTTTAAAACACGTTCTTCGTCATATTCACGCCGTTTTTCTTTCTACACTGGACCTTTGGAGTTCATTTTTCCCCCCCCATTTTTCCGACTGCGGAAGGAGTCCTTCCCGCCTATCCATTTGCATCCCTGTTTTCCTCCCCCGCCCGTTGCGAAGAACTCCGCCTAGTCCCCCCCTTAAATGTTTGAGCCCACCTTTTTTCAGTCACAACAGAACTCGCACGCCCTTCGCCTGAGCGAATATGCGGTTCCATTTGAGTGGAAACCCACCCCCCCTTTTTCCTGATGAAGTTATTGTCATTCTCAGTCCCCCCTTCCATGTTATACGCCTCCGCTTTTTTGAGGAGAGATTTTCCTCCCTCTTAATGACTCATTTTTCATGGCTCAAACCGTATTTTCCTTTTGATATCCTTTTTTGACGGCCCCGACGGTTCTTCTGGAAAACTTTTTTGTGTTTTTGCCGCCACCTTTGTCCCCAATTTTTCGAGAGCTTTCTGAAGTGAGTGTTCCCTTTGTATATGACCGCGAATTTTTGCTCTTTTGCCCCCCCCTCGAAGTTCCTTCATTTCATCCCCCGTTTATACAGGTGGGTCCGGGTTACTCATCCAAACCTGCTTTGACTCTTTCCCCCTCCACGATGGTGTTCTGTGGGAAGGTTTGAAGGTCACGTTATTCGTGTCCCCTTCTTGTTTGGATCACCTCTAAAACCCGTGATCTATTTTTCCAGTCCGTTTTCACTGGGTGGTGTTCCTCCCTTAGTTGCAGACCTTTTCCAGTGATTACTTTCAGAGGGCTTTAGTGTGCTATATTATATCCCAACCCCCCACCTTCTTGGAAGTCCCCCCCACCGGACAGCAGACTTCCCCCCCCCCACCGATTTTAGTCCTTTTAGACTATGCTTGTGGGTACAGATACTTTGCCAGCGATTCCTCCTCTTCTCGCCTCGCGGACTCCCCCCTTCCCCCTCTTTTTTGCCTACCGTCGGTCAGATTTTTTTCGATTTTCGCTGCAACTGCTGCACTGATTTCCTCTCCCCACTTCCCTTTCTTTTGTGCTGCACTGATCTTCCAGAAAGCCCCCAATTCGTTTTGATTCCCTTTTCTCCACGGCCGGTGTCTCCTCCTTGCAAATAGAACTTTGAAGGGAACTCTTTCCTCTCTCCGATTTTCTCTCTGCTCCTTTTTTGGACTGCCAAGATACAAAGACCCACTACGGGTTTTTCCCGACTTATTCTTCCCCCGTTGCTGGTTGCTTGTGACCTTCCCCTCATTTGGCAGTTTTGCTGGTGCATCTCCCCTTAGCGGAAGTTTGCCGCTCGCGCTCACTTTTTTTTGCTCTCTCTTTCGCCCCTCGCGGACAAAAACCTTCCTGTAGCAATACCGCCTCGTATATGTCAAGCTTTTTCCTCTTCGCGATGTTCTCCTTCCGCTTCGACTTCCCTAAGTTGAGCGTCGTCTTTTTTCCCCCCCTTTTTTCTGTTTTTTTCCCAAGCCAAATTTTTTACACCCATGTTTCAGTTTCCCGCCAGATCCTGACAGCCGCAAGAGGAATTATCCACTTCTCTGCTCCCCTTTCCTAAGCACTCAAAATTGGAAAAATTTTTTTCCTTCTGATACTGCGTTCTCTCTCTTTCATATGCAAAGGTGGTGTCCGACCTTGGCGTCTGTTACCGTCCGGACGTCTTCCTTTTGAATGGCGAGTTAGAACACCCCTGGAATTTGTCTTCTGATTCTCGAATCCACCGCCACGACCCCCCCTCTACCACCACTAACCCACCACTCCCCCCCTTTCCTCGTACTGCAAATATTTCACGACGCTCACCGCTTTTTCCACATATCAGAGCGTTTCACTGCCCGCTCCGACCCCCCAAGAGTAAGAACGCGTTGCCCACCTTTACCCACCTCCTCCACCTTCGGCCCCAGCACCACCACCCCCCCCAAATAGACCTATTCTGGTAATCGGTAAGGTCCTCTTTATGTGTTTTTCATGGTTTTTCTATTCACCCACTTTCTATTCACTATCGCCCCCCAGTTTGTTTTCCCTGACCGCACAGCATGTTTTTTACACGATCCCTCGTTTTCCGTTTTTTCACTTTTCCAGGAACCCCGGCGGTGGACTTCCCCCCCCTTTTCTTCTTCTTTCCCGTCTTTCCCCCCCGGTCCCCACCCCATGATTACTAGGTCACAACGAGCTCTCTCCCTCTTTCCCGTTGTCATTCTTTCCTAAGTTTCTTTTGAAAGGTGTGGTTGCACAGTTGCCCCGCCCGATACCGTGTTTTAATCGAAACCGCACCTTTTTCTCTATCCTCCCTTCCCCGAAATTAATTGATAGATGTTGCCTCGGCCCCCCGTCCCATGCTAAGTAGTTCTTCTTGAAGGGTTACCGGCGGTCCCCTTGCTAAGGAACTTGGTTGTTTATGTTTTGATCTTTCTTGGATGTCGTTACTGTTTCTTTTTTTTTCGTGGAAGGATATTGTCATAGCGCCATCAGGAGACCATTTCTCCGCCTTCGATTCCAGGTCAGGCTTTCTTCCTCTCCCCCCTTCCGCCGATTGTAACGTTTTTAGGGCCCGCCATTCCTAGGTACGATGCCTTTTCAAAACCCCCGCCCCGCATTCCTGTTTCCCCAAGATTGATCTTGACCCTCTTCACAATTACTTCCAGGTCTTCGCCTCTTCCACCCTCCCCCCTTGAAACCAGGCTGAGCGCCCGCTAGTAGGACGTTCTAGTCCCCACCCGCTCGTCTGGTTACTTCTTTTTTCCTGACCTTGTCTCTCGTGATCCCGATTTTTCCTTTTGTTTTTGTTTTCTTCCGGCACGACCAGGACGACACTCCTATCCTCCATCTTCCCCCCCTCCTTTGAAGCAGCGCGGGGTCTCTTACCAAAGTTTGATCCTCTCCTTCCTTGTGCTCCCCATGACTCGAATTGGTTGAGTTATAAATCTCTTTCCGTTTGAGATTGTGCGATACCCTACCTTATGATCGTCCTTGTGATGTGCAAGGAACTTTCAAGGCCCCCCCTATATATTCCTCCTTACGCGGTAGTCGCCCATGGATCCGCCTCTGGTCCCCTCGTCTCTCTTTGCAATTTTTGAATGGTATTTCCCCCTGCCATGCCTACCTTTGTGACCCAATCCTCGATATGATTTCCCCCTCTCATTTTCTCCGTGAGCCCGTGCGTTATCCCGATATGTATAGGGCGTGAACCTCCCTGATAGCGTTGTCCCGTTCAATTCTCCTCCCTTTCCCGTCGTCGGCAAGCTGTTTGAACATGGCTCCCTTTTTTTACTGAAGCTTCGACTTCCCCTGGCGTTGTTTCTGGTCTTGCAGCGCTTTCCTTTTCAGCCGCTTCTTCCGAGCTGTTTTTTTGTTTGAACATATTGAGCTCCCCCTTGCCCGAACGGCGTGTCCTCGATCCAAGAATTTCGGGAGGGGTTGTTGTTTCCTGGTGTAATATATATTTACGAATCATAAGTTGTTTTTCTGGAGTGTCCCCCCAGACTGACAGAGATTCTCGTGAACAACACCCCTAAGCAAGGGTGTTTAGTCGGTCGTCCCTACTCTTTCATTTTCTGAGACCCCCCCCTCAATCTGTTTCCCACACCCCCCCCCTCCCCTATTCGCGGAAAAGATATGCATCTTCCCCAAGGCTATTTTGTACCAAATCTCCCGCCACACGTTTTGTTCACGATGCATTTATGGCTGTGGACTTCAAGCCCCCAATTCTTCACCTTTTTCCCTTTGCTTTTCCTACTCCCGAAGCGTGGCTCGTTGTGAACCCCCCCATTTTTTGAGACACACACCCCACGTTACCCGACTCAGCGAAGCCCATACTGCTGACGATCGATGAACGCGTTTTGCCGCTCGTCCCCCCCCTCAGAGGAGCACATGATTCCCTGATCAACTTCTTGTTTTGAGATTGGTTCCGGTTTCATCATGCACTTTTATACCCCTTCTGCAAAGTTGCCCGATAGTCTTTTTCTTTACCGCGTCACCTTGATACCCCTGGGCGACATGAATGCGTACGGCAGCTTGATGATTGGTGCTCTTTGCCTCTCCTTTTTTCATGCCATCCCCACAACTTCCTATATCGTACAGTCTTTCCCTTGCAGCGCTGTGCAACTTCCCCCCCCCCCTAGGGCCAGGACTGTCCATAAAACACTCCTCCAGGATTGGGCGGAAACTGTCGTATGTCTCCCACAATTCATGCTCGGTAAAACTTTTTTCATGCCCCGGGCGTGCTCCCCCTCCCGGCTTCTTGCTATTTACGTTTTTTTTTTTCTTTTTCGTTACCGACGTGCCGTTCCCTAAGACGCCCTGACGACCATCTCCGCAAGCTTCTGACCTTATTCAAGCTCGCTCGAAAATTACGCATTTTTTGTGTTGTCCCATTTCGAATTTTCTACTCTGAGCGGAGCAGCATTTTTCATTTTTCGCTTGACGATTGCTTCCGCGTCCCTTCCTTTTGGGTGAGAACTGCGTCATGGACTCTGCTTGTGCACATCCATGATTTTTGGCTTCTTGTTGACTTTTTTCCTTTTGCGATTATGGCGCTTCCCCGCTTCATCAGTACCTCCGACGGTTTCGAGACAGACCTGCCCGATCCCCTTTTCCTTCGTGCGCCAGTCAAAGTCGTTGCCTCCCTGTGACGTTTTCCCCACCTTGCCAACCCAAAACCAACCATACTTGCACAGTAATGAACGACTCATCCCCGCTGACGTGAGACACTTAACCATCCCACCATTTCCATTCGAACGCTCCAGCCCCTCGTTCCAAAGGCAGTCCCCCTTCCCTTTTCACCTCTTCTCGGTCTGTCAACCACCAGAGATTCCACCTTCCCATCTGGTGCGGGAGTTCGGCCGCCCATTTTCAGTTTCTTTTTTTCCTTCCAGCGTTTGATCCCGTTTCCCTGTGCCCTGCCGTTCCCACCCCCGGTGTCCCAAAAGTGAATTTTCCTGTACAAAAATGCCCAACTCCTGACTTCTCCTTCCCTGTGGGTGCCGCCCCATACCCCCCCAAGTTTGACCGTGCCTACACAGTTCTTCGTTAGGTAAATTGTAACATACCCAAACGGGCCGTTCCCCCCTACAAATGGAGTCGGCGGCTTACACATTCCTGCTGTTTTTAGGTCACCGACTTTTCCCCCTTTTTTGGCTTCTCTTTTTCTGCCGTTCTCAGCCAACCCTTACCAGCCGCTGCGGTACGTCCGCTCCCTCGTCGGAGCTCTCTTGTTCAATTGTCCGAAGATCTTTACTTTGACCGTTTCTACACTTTGACCCCCACCATGACACTACTGTGAAAGAGTGTTTGGTGCTAAATCATATCCCTCTTAAACTTTTTCTGTTTTTTTTATTTTTGGGGGATGCCAGCTCCCGGTATTCCGGTTCTGCCCTGAGTTCTGCATTCGAGCGTGTGTGCGACCCCTTTTCCGGACATTGGCTGCCCTCGGACCCCCATTTTTTTCTCTGCCTAATCGCCAGGTACTTACTTTCCTCCCCAAACGTTCTTAGATAGGTGCTGAAGAGATACTTCCCCCAAAATTGATTTTGCCTTTGTGTCACCCACACGTTTCTCAG
>Ga0179593_1626707_pt1 | contig 14795 bp, 14 predicted proteins | sample CZODoug2_1_08_16_FD_185931 | JGI IMG/M metagenome (GOLD analysis project Ga0179593, IMG submission 185931) | Vadose zone soil fungal communities from Angelo Coast Range Reserve, California, USA - CZODoug2_1_08_16fungal (PacBio error correction) | ecosystem: Environmental > Terrestrial > Soil >... | reverse complement strand
TGAGCCGCCCTGTTCCCGAAAGGCACCCCGACGCCATTCTGGAGGAAGGAAAAAGCTCATTCCCCTCCGATTATTGCCCGGCCGCCGCCTCCGACGCCCCCCCCGGATCTTTTCTTTACGCGCTTGTCTGCAATGTCCCTTCCTCGCGTGAATAACGCTCGGGAAGTAGCTTTTCTCCTCTTCCCACTCCCGGTTCGCAAGGAAGGTCGGTGCTTATTTTTTTTTGTTTCAATACGCCACCGTTTTTTGCTCCAAATATGGATGAATCCCGCACATCTGTGGCGTCAATAGCTAGGATTTCCTGCTTCATTTTGATAGCTGGAGAATCTTTGTCACACTTTGCTTTTGGCTTCTTACGCATCGCTGTACGTAACAGAACACGCCTCCAAATCACCGTCTGAACGGCCTCTTATTTCCCCCCTGACCTGCTTTGTTCTTGATGACTTTCGCTCATCTCCACTCGTCTTTTCGTTCATTCTCAGTGAACCCCCGTCTCTCTTTTGCCGCGACTTCGTTTTCAATCACTGGAAGAGTAATGGTGTAAGCTCGTTGGCGTATTCCTTCTCCGCCATTACGCATTTAACTTAGATCTTGAACAGCTCGCTCTTCGGATAAAAATAACAAATACCCTCCCCCAGTTCTGAAATTTCGTTTCAAGGCAGAGGCTTTTTACTCACATGGTGTCCTTTCTTTTGGGCAATGTTTTGGAACTGCCGGTTTGGGGAACATGATCTCCTCCTTCTTTTTTTTTTTCCGCCGCTCCCCTCCTCTTTCCCGCATTGCCTCAGTCGGGATTTCTTTTGCGCTGCTTTTCATAGTCCGTTTTGCCAGCTCCAGAGATTAATTACCTTTTGCCCCATTCCGCTTCTGACCGCTCAGCAGAGATAACAAAGGATTTCCTCACCCAATCCTTTTCGCGCACCCCGTGCTCGTCGGTCCCCTCCGTGCACCTTTTTCGAATTGGTTCTGTCTGCCTTTTTCTTCATGTGTACTCCGGCTATTTTCCCACGCCAGATAAAAGTCAGTTTTTGTCCTTCCTCTTTCGCCTCTCATTTCACCCCTCTTTCTGATGCCGCCAACCGCTTCCCGGCGTTAATTAGTCTCCCGTCTGCTCTCTTTTCTTCTTCAAGAAATCGCCTTTGGCTATGTCCTCGTGCGGCCCTCAGGATCGCCCTTTTCCGCGTTGACCTTCCTCCTCAGTAGGAGTTGATTTCCCCCATGAGGGTTCTTCGCCGGAATCTCGAATCTTCCAGCGCTTGCCTTTGCGAGGAAAAACCCACACTTTTTCTCGTTTCCTCGCGACCTTTTTTTGTGGAATCCTATTGTCGGTTTAAGTTCCTCTGATCAAGAAAGCGCGCAACCGACTGTTTGACATTTCACTTCTGCTTTCTATTCTTTTGACGAATCATCATTTTTGTAGTTTAATCTCCCGAAGTCCCGCCAAGACCGCCATAGGCAGCGTCAAAGGCGCTCGAGCCTCGTCGTTTTTTCCGCGAGCGCCCTGACGTTTTCCTTTTCCCGAAAAAGCAGAATTTAATATCTTTCTTCCATCCAGGAGCTCACCCCCTCCTCTCTGCCAAATTCACCCTCTCGTTTTGTCAAGTATTCAGCGATTTGGGCAGAACTCGAACCCTCCCAACTTTGTCGGGGTTTCCTCCTCTCCCCTCCTGCAGAGATGAGCAGAGAAGTGTGAATTGTCTCCATCGGCCTTTTCTTCCTTTCAAGATTAAATCTCCATGAAGGGATGCTTGATATCTTTCCATCCGCTGGCACCATTCCTTAACAGAAAAAAACATTTCTAAATTGCACCAGGTTTTGGACCTCCGTGCGCTCGGGCATGGTTTGCGCGTCGGATGGATTGACCCCTAATTTGTAGCTATGCAATCTCCCCCCCTCTCTGCTCGTTTTGTGTGGCCCACCAAGGTTAATCTTCTCTTCTGGCGGTGGCTAAAAAATGCGCGTAGACGCCCCTTAAGGCCTCATCCCGTCACCGACGAAATACCAGACTCCCCTTACTGCGCTTAACCTGATTGTTGTCTGCCTGTGGCCCACAACCCTGAACCGTCTTTTTTCCCCCAGCCCCCCATACCCCCCCACTCCCAATCGTTTCCACGATCCCGTCCTTCCGTCCTTAATGTCCACATTTTTCCGGGAACTGTTTTCCTTTTCTGATACGCCCCCTCTCAGATAAGAACCCCTCTTTCTCCGACTTTCCCCATTTCCTCCATTCACTTTGGCAATGACTGACAGTCTTTTGAAACCATCCTAACGGCCAGAATGGCTACCTCCCCTCTCCTCTCTCCCTTTGCTTTTCCTTCTTTCCCAAGAGTGGAGACTCTCTTCCTTTGAGAGATCCATCACCCCTTTCCGCATGCCTTAATGAGTCTCGTTCAGCTGATTTTATGTAGCGGGCCCTTTTTTTCTGTTTCTTATATCTTCTCAGAGCAGGATTTGTCTCCTGAGTGCCTTCTCACTATATCGTGACTGTCAACTGCCGACGATCCTTTCTCAAAGCTTTCGATTATATCCCCGCTTTTTTTTCTTCCACCCGCCTTCCCCCCACGCTGCCAATAAGGTTACAGCCCCAGTGAGTCCAGTCCGATTTAGGTTGGTTGCAAATCGAGGAGACCTGATCTTCAGAGATTTCCCATATAAAGAGAGGAAGGGAGCAGGATCAATTAGGTATTGAGCTCTTTCTTCGCTAATTTCAGTGTGACGGGGATTCGTGTCAGTCCTCCCGAGCTCCGTCCTCCCTCAATAGCCAAGATCCCTTGCCCTTGCGTGGAGAGTGCATGTCTTGCCTTCCTCCCTGCGTCCCACTATCCCCCCTTCGATATCCAGTCCCCCCCTTTACCCCCGCTGCCCCCGCCCACATTTTTAGGGCACTCTGCAAATCCCTCCCCCTCGTCCTTTCAAGCCAAGTAAAAAGTCCTTTTTCTCCATTTTGAAACGCCTCAGCTTCGATTTAGCCTTTTGTGAGATCTGAAACTAAAAATGCTTCCTCACCTCCTTCGTAGATTTATTCTCTTCTCATCGTTGTTTCCTGCTGATGAGGCGCTTAATCTTGGAGGTTCTCGAGCAGTTAGCAGATCCTCATAATTCTTTTTCTGCAGTGGTTTGCTCCCTTGCGGAGAAGCACGTTCCCCGTCATGGCTTCTTTCGCACATTGCGGGCTTCAACCTTTGTCCCGCATCACTAGCCCTAACTATGGGCCATTCTACCTTCAAGTCTTTGTTTGGCCAAGCCCCCTCCTTTTGAGCCTCCATTTCCCATTCAAGACAGGCTCGTCAGCAATTCGACTTTCCATTACCCTTTTTTTACATCCACGGAGATTTGATTGTTTTTTGAGATCGAGCCTCAGTCCACGGCGCTGTCCTACGCTCTCGCGCAACCGAAGGTATCTGTGCCCTTTTCCTTCCTGCGTGATCTTCCCTCTTCCCTGGAAGGCCTTATATCGCCCCGCCTTTCGGTACGACGAGCTTTAATTTCGCGGTTTCCCTTATTTCTGCGGTGGAATACGCTGAGGGTGGGCATACAAGCTTCTTTTCCTTTTACTCCTCACCCTCCGGGGAATCGTTCTTGGCCCGCGTCCTTTCAGCCCGGCGACCCCCTTGCGCGTTCCCCTCCCCCCATAAGTTTGTCTGCTTCTACCGATGATGCAGTCACCTCATTTTGACCTAAACTCCCTGCAGGAACAGCTGTTCCCTTTCAAATTTTCTTATCTCTCAGACTCAGCTTCTCCACTCGTCTTGATGGTCTCAGGTGAACCTCACCCTCTCGCTGTTCGCGCCCCGTTCCCTCCCTACTGGCCGTAAATGCGTGTCAACCTCCCCTTTTCTTTTCCAAGGTGTCGATTCTTTTTTACTGTCACGCATCTTGCATTTCGAATTTCTTGAACCAGGAGAGGAGGAGGTCCCTACACCTTTCCCGATCCCTTCACATTTGTCCCGGCAGTTAAGGCAGAGGCTTTATTTTCCCCTCTGCGTTGAAGGCGGTTTTCTCGTGGGACCCAATGTTGTTTGGTTTCCCAGGCGTTGGGGTTGAATTTTGCCTAGGGGTGTTTTCCTCCGTTGCCCTTTTTTCCCCCCCTCGAACTCCATGCTTTCCATTCGGGCGGCTTTTATACGATTTTTTTGCGGTCTATATTATGGTTTCGCCAAGCGGTCCTTTCAAGTACCCTTCTTTCCCCAAAATTTTCCCGCTTTGCCAGATCTTTTCGTATCCTAGCCTCCCCCCAATTGATTTGAGTCCATCCCACTTCCGCTCTTTCCCCTTCCCGTCGCAGGGTAAATAAGCTAATACTGTCTAATGTGTGTTTTTGCTGTCTTTGGATTCTCAGGCTTTTCAAGCTTTTCACAACGTTTCATAGGCGAAGCGAACCTCTTTCCTCCGATGGAAAGCCCCACATCCACTTTCCCTTTCTCCTTTGAGGTGCTCCTGCTTTGCCATCATCGGTCGGATTATGCGCAGAGTAGATTTTTCAGTCCTTCTCTATACTGGGCAGTCTATTTTTTTCCTTCGGGAAGGAATCGACGGTTTCCGATGTATTAAGAATAAGCTGCTGCGTTGACCCAACAACTTCTAGGCGATCGCGGTATTCCTCTTCTTCGCCCCGTGAAGCTTCCTCTCCGTCGGGTGAGGACCTCCTGCTTCCATCGCGTTTTGATTATTTCACTTCCTCCGTTTTTTTTTTCTAAGTCATCTCAACAGCTGGTTATTTTCGGAGGAAAGTAAGTTCCTTCCCCTTTCGACCGCGGACTTCCAAACCTTTCCGGACAATAGACCGGACTTCCTTAGAGTAGAGAGTCTCTTTTTCTCCGGTTGCCCCAACGCATCACTCTTGAATATTAGGAAGACATTCGCCTTCTTCTAGCCTCCCACAGATTCAAACTCTCCATGGAGTTATCGTTAGTCGCCTCCGCTTTTTCGCAAAATGCACTGCACCCCGTGTTCGTCTCAGAAGCACGCAGATTTTTCCCTGAGGCAGAATTGTGTAATTCGTGGTCTGCAATGACCCCTGTCCCCCCCCGGGTGTTGTCAGTTTTCTCTTTCCACAGATAGAGGACGTTTATTCTTGACCCCCAGATAGGTCTACCTCCCTAAGACACTCACACTATGCCCTCGGCGCGGAGGGCCTCAGGAAGACCCCTTCATTTGGTTGGCGTATATTTAGTCTCTAACAAAGGTCCCCTTTTATTTCTGTTATTATCTTCTCGTTCCATTCTGGGCCAACAAATCGGTTCAGTAAGGATTAATGGAGTTCTTTTTCCCTCCCACACCCGATACGGAAACGTATCCCCCTCACATACACTCAAGATGCACCTGGGGCACATTTCCGTTTCCCGTCGTCCTGGAAACACCCCTCTGAGATCATCCCCTGACCCTCCCCCTTTCCCTTCCCCTACCAACGCATTTCCACGCATACCGATTGTGCTCCCCCTTTCTATTGCCTTACCTGATCTCACCCCCCCCTGTAGTGATGTATCGACCCTCGCTCTTTAGACGACAGGATCGTAATTCTGCGTTTTCCCCCCTCTGCGTCCCCCAGTTAATGATTCCCAATCAAGCCCCCTCCCTGCTTGATCTTGTGTGAACCAAGTTCCTTAGGTCCGAGTGAACGCCTCGCTTTGGGGGCCGGATGTACCACCTCTTTTAGCTCTCCTTTTGTACCGACTCCCCCAATGCAGGAATCGTACGTGCGCCTTTTTCCCCCTCTTTTTTATTTCCCTCCCTTGGCCTGTAACTTTATGCGTAGTCGCCTTCCGGATTTAACTTCTCCTTTCAACTTTCCTTTTTCCCTATCGCGATGGCATCTGCGGTCCCAAGCCGATAGATTTCCCGTTCTATTCACATCTAGCTTGGCCCCGCATTGCGTATTCCAACGCACTCTGCTAAGGTTCAACAGCTAACCCTCTCCTTTCCGCCTCCACTTGAAAGAGCTCCCGACTTTCCCGAGCGTGCCTCCCTATCTACGCTACATTGCGGCCCTCACCGCTTCGAGCGTACTAGAGAAAGACGTTGTAATCCTTTCGTTAGCCGATCCAGCATCATCTTCACCCCACGTGTGGAATGAGCTGTTTTTTCTTCCCCAGCAGGATGGTTAGGCGGTCTCTCTGACTGGGTTAGACATGGGGCCCTAAGACTAGTCTTCGTCACCCCTCTTCGCTGATTGGGCAAAGCTCGTGGATCACCGTTTGCTCCCCCTTTGAACTCTGCCAATTCCCAACATGGCCGCAGGTACCTAGATTCTTTCTACCGTGCTGCTACCGGCTTGTGAGATCCCCGCTTATCGATAAACCCCCTTCTTCTCTCCTGACATGAGTACTCAAGAACGACGTTTCCTTTTTTTATCTCTCCTCCCTCCGTTTGATATTAGGCCCCGCTCAATGACCGAGGCCAGCCGTCTCTTTCCGCCTTATATTGCTGAAGAGAAGTGGGGCTCTTCCCCCGACTCCCCGCTTTTCTTTTCCTGCTTCTATGGTCCCCGCTTGCGGCGATTTGATTTGCATGTTCGGTTCGCTGCGCCTCAAACATGGTGGTTCTGACCTGGCACCCAAAATTGGCCTTCTAGCTTTGGTGACTAAGTATCCAGGCTGGGCCCCTTTTCTAAACTTTAGTATCCCTATCGGCCAAGGAAAGTTCTCCCCCCTTAGCTTCTATTTCTTGCGGCTTGCCGCCCTCCGTCCGGTTCAACTTCCTAACTGTACTCAGCGCTGAATACGTTCCGCTTGATATGTAACCTTTGATTCTATCGCAGAACGTCCTCTCCCCTTGATACCGATTTTCAACCACTGAACTTGAAAGCGGTGCAAGTAATTTAGCGGTGAACCTTATGGCAGCGTTTTTGGTCTCTTACCGTGTTTGAACTCTTCCGTCTGTTGAGGAATCCTCTAGTTTGTCCTCGGCCCTGCGACCAGACAAATCGCCCGCTTGAAAATACTCCTTACTATCCTTTAGATCTCTCCTCAGACCCTCTTCTGTCCAGCCCCCTCCCACTCACGTCCACCGATGTCCGGCATTAGCTTTTTGCATGCGATTTGGTTGATGTCCTCCAGCTCTTTTTCCTTTGATGTTACTCTCAGTCCTCCCCCCCCCAAAGAGCTTTTCCCCGCGTTCAAACTCCCCCCCGTTACTTGTTTCAACTCTAGGGAATTTTTTTCTTTTCCATTATTTTAAGAGTACGCATGCACTTTTCCTTCCCATCCGGCGATCGGTCCCGAGGGTCGGTACATTCCCCTTACAAAGGGACACGACCGCCACCCTTTATGCGGCATTTACGGCAGAGGGCTTAAGAAATGGTGCCCCTCTGAGGAGTTTGAAACCTCTTGTTTGTGTCTTCCATCGGGGTTTACCTGTTGCCTTATTGTTGTCCGCGAGAAAAAAAGCCCTAACGGTCCCCTGCCTTTTTCCGGGTAGTAGTGTCTACAGTCTTTCCCCTCTTCTTTGAGATATATCTTCTTTCGCCCTTCCCGTCCGCGGCCCCTATTACCTATTTGTTGGCCCAACCGTAAGATTACCTCCCCTCGTCATTTTGTATCCTGCTACAAATTGATGTGAGTCGCCCTCCAATTGGAAGCGCCCAACCTGTCCCTAGGTGTTCCCCTTGCTGTCTTCCTCCCTCCGCGATTGTTTGTTGGCTTTCTTTCTTCTAGTTCCCAGTCTAGTTAGAGCATTAGCATACACAGTCGTAGTGATCTCTTGAGACCGCTGACCAGACCTTGGCCATGGCATCCGCTTGACAAAGGTCCCCGCTTTTCTCTTTTGTGCTCTTTCCGCTGAGCGTAAGAAAATAGAGGCTGTCATAATTTAGTGTTTGATTTTCACCCTTTTTCTAATTCTTTCAGCCCCCAGCTGCTTGGCAGTAGAGTCGGAGTGATTTTGCCTCCTTTCGGACGTCTTTTTTATGTCTTTCCATCTTCGTGCAGCACCCAATTAGGACTCGCGCGGGCCGCCGTTGACGTTGCCTATTTTAGGAAGTTATCTTTTTCCGTTTTTTTTCCCCCTACTTCTTAAACGAAAGTTTTTGACTTCTTCTTTATACCCCTCTCTTGCGGAGAGTCCTTTCCTTTTCCGCGGCGCTTCCGTAAGGCTTTCTCATTCTGACGCCCGAACTTCCGCAGAGTCAATCGACCTAGAGAGGAAACGCGCTGACTTTTTTCCCTTTTTGTTAGAGCAACATAACCCCCTTGAATATTCGGGAAGGACACTTCCCTCCGCGCGAGGTCAAGGTCTCTTTTTCGTCCCCAGCCTTCTCCAGGAGATTTTCGAAGAATTAGTAGCTTCTAGCCTTATTCCTCCCCTCACTGCTTAACGCGTAGTGGCACTCACTCAAAGCGCATTTCTTCTATTTTTTCTTCAAGAATCTTTTTTTATGTTCTGCCATTCAGGTCGTGAAATTGTTTACGCATTCCCTTTTTTATGACCCCTTGTGCTGCCTAGTAGCATGGGTTACCTTCCTACATCCCTTTTCTTTCCCCCTTAAATCTCCGGAGGATCCTCGTTTCCCCCTGGCTTGGTTGCGTCGGCTTAGTTGGATCAATTGAGCTCTGCTAGCTCTCTCGAGGTCATCTGCGGGTGCCCCCCCCAGTCATTCCGTGCTTCCCTGAGAAAAAACCATGCTCCTCTTCCAGCGCCACTTTGCATGCCGTATAGCACCCCGACTACCGCCAATGCTGGGACTTCTTTGCTTCTGCGGGCACCCCCCAATACAGGGAGATCATTTTTCCCACCAGGAATTTCTACGACCAACCACCCCTCTTCCCCCCACTTAATCTAATGGGGTAAGGGCCTCGTCTTCCCTCCTCCGCAACATTTTCCGGAATGCCTGTTTTCCCCTTTTCTCGATGTTCCGCCCCTTCCCACCAGGATGAAGGCATTCACTTTCTTGAGTGACAAGATTGACCCTTCAAGACCTGCCCCCTGAGTTTTTGAAACCAGTACGAACGAACAGAGTTGAAGATGAGACCTCTCTCTTCCTTTTTTTTCCATGGGTTTCCAAGAAAGAAGAGTGGACGGAATCGTTCTAGGATACCCACCAAGCATTTTTCCCCACAGCGAATGTCACTGTTCATTGAGTCTTAGCGGGCTACATGGTGCGTAACTTATCTATGTTCTCACCCCCGTATCAGGCGCTCAGAGTTCAGCGAGATTTTTCCCCTGCTGGCTCGCACACCGCGATTCCAGCACTATTTCTTCTTCTCATTGAACAGCTGTTCTCCCCACGAATGTGCGTATTCCATCATCTCATCCCGTCTAGCCCTCCGTTCGAACCCCTCTTCTATCCTCTTGGTTTCCAAAGCGAGAGGCCCGCTCTGCCGAGCGTGCTGAGCTTTCACTCTCTTAAGCGACTTTATATCATGCTTGAGAGAGGTGTCGCCCTTCCCCCAGCGCCTTTTGCCTCTGAGTTGCCTCCAGTAATAACCTCAATCAAATCGCTTGGCCCCCCCCTGTTAAGACGCTAATTTTTGTGTGCCTCTTCCCATCCTCCCCTGGTGCCAAGCCTTCGCCTCTTCCGTCAACTCTTTTCGGCCCACTACCAGCTCCCCGATGCGTTCCATTTTTTTCTCCCCTCTTACCTTTGATGCGAAATCAAGTAAAAACCCCAGCTCCCTCATTTACAAGCTCTGAGTCTACCGGCTTTTAAATAGTACCAAGTTTCCTGATCCCTCCAACGCGAGTCGGCCTGAGACTCTTGAACCCATAACGCGTCGTTGCTTCCTCATTTTTATCTCCGTTTTGTTTGGGACTTCCCTCTAAATGCCCTTCAGTTTTGCTCGCAAGTCTCACTCGCCTTGATTGATAGGAAGATGGGGATGTTCCCCTCCTCCGGTTCCCTTCACGATGAGGTTAATGGCCTCCCGCTTTGCTTGCCTCACATGCCACCGTATAGCGGACTCCAACATGGGGTTTTTCTCCCGAATTAGCTGGCCCACATTGGGAAGGTATCTCACTCGGTCTCGCATATTTACCTCCCGAAATGGAGCCCTTTCCTCAAGCCCTGTTCCCTTCCCAGCTTGGCATTCCCCTTATTTTCTGGGCAAAATTGCTCTCGCAGAATAAGACCCTTTCCGGATTCCATGCTCCCCGCCCTAGAAAGATCAATTCTATGAAATGTCCCCCTTTCCTCGTTTCTTCTAGCTGGGTCCTAAGCCTTTTTCAACCACGCTGGAACGAAGAGGTTCTCGGACCTTCTCTCGTTGACCTATTTTGACCTCAGCGTGAGACTTGCAAGCGGTGGGTCCCCCCCCCAGATTTATCCTCACATATTCCGGCGCGCGTTCGCTGTCGCCCAGGCGTTGCTGCCTACCTTCTTAAATCATGGCGGCCCCTCCTTGTTCTCTTTACGCCACTCTGAAGATTATTCCCTAAAAAACTCTACTTTTCCCTCTATCCGCTTCCCAATTTGATTTGTCTTCCTCTCAAGAGGCTTCGTTCTGGCCCCACATCCAGGCAACCTACATCTCGTGCTCGCTTCCCTTCCCGTTCGTACGGTTTTCAACCCGGTGAGGGAATGAGGGTCGTTTATCTCCTTTTTTTACTTTCCGCATACTCCCTTTAACTTTGCTCGTCCCCGATCGGGTTTAACATCGCGCGCTCCTTACAACGGACAGTCGGAAAATCACCCCCTGTCCGCGTTGCATTAAGGCCTTTCTTCCTGGTGCTGCTGGGGGGATGGAACCTCTTTGGTTCGTACAAGGCTTTATGTTGGGAACATGGGATAGAGTCCTTTTTTTTCCCCGGCGCAAAAACCGCGACATGTTACGCACTTGTTCCTCTATTTCCGTTTGTGGTCGTGATTTCTCCGGCGCTTTCCTCTCTATAGCTTTCTTTGTTTTCCTTCCCCCAGCCCAGCGACTACTCATTTGTTGGAACAACCCTCTTCCTTTCGATCATTTATCGTAGCATACTACCAAATTGAGTTGAACCACTAACTCCGAGACAAACACCTTCGTCCTCGCCGTACCCACTCCTCCATTGAATGCTCCTTGTTTGCTTCTCTTATTCGATGTTCCTCTAACGTCTTCACTCTCCTTCTCTCCCTACTTTCTTGTGTCCGTTTCGAAAGATGGAATGCACCCATTCCCGACAAGGGCTTTGGCTGCGTCTGCTTGCGTCCTACGCCATCGCTCTTTGGCTAATCCTTCTCTTTCATCTCCCGCCTTGCCCTCAGTCTGATATACTATCCTGGAAGTTAGTACTTCCTATCTTTAATTGCCTCTGCGGTCTCCGATATTTCAAGAGTGAGTGACTCGGCAACAAAATTTCCCCTTCTATAGGTCTATCCGTCTCGCCGTGTGAGCTGCCTATGTTCTGTCCATTGTTTTCTGATGTAACGACGACGCTCCCCATACGAATTTTTTTGATTGTTGCTCCTCTTTTTCCTCACTTTGTGTTGTTTTTTCTCGATGGACGTTCCATTCCAACAGAGTCTGATTTCGCTTTCCCCTTCTTACCTCATCCCTCTAAAATTGAACTTCGACAAAGAGGTCACGTTTTTTTCTGCTCTTTTGCCTTTCTCCGCCTCTGTTGAAGAGACAACCATCCTATTGTCTTTCTTTGAGACTTTTTCTCTGGCACTTCCGGGCACGCACCTTCTGTTCGGCTGAAATTTCCCCCCCAAACCCCCCCCCCCCCCCACCACCCCCCCCTTTGCTTGAATAGAACCTTTCTCTTCTCTGGTTTCGTTTAGACATCCCCATCTTCAGTTCTTCCTGAGAAGAAGCTGGCTTCGGTGGTCGAAAGCATCCCCTTTTCTCGTCTTTCTCCATCTTACGGTGATGCGAAGTCACCTACAGTATATAAGGGTAACAACTACTTCCCCAAGCGGCGCGGATGACCTCACGTCTCCCCTTCTAGGTTGGTGCCGTTTTTGCGCGTTCTTCGGTAGTGAGACTACCCCCCTCTTTTTTCGATTACGACTTTTCTTCGCGTTCATCTTCTTGTTCCTCAACAAATAGTCTTAAGGCTTGAACCCCCCCCCCCCCTTGATTTTGTTTCAGAAACACCCCCCCCCCCTTCGTACTCGCGAGCCGGCGCACGAGAGGAAGACCCCTGAACGGAAAATGGTTAATTTTTTGTCCTCGATTTTTGGTCGCCGTGAACAATAAGGCCATAATGGGAAACACCTCCTGCCCTTTTTCTCCCCACTCAAATGCATATCCATTCCTTTTGCCACCCTTTCAAGGCCTGACACATTTTTCCGACTTTGTCTTTGTAGCGAGCCCGCCCCGCGACTTTCATCGACGGATGAGAGGAAATTTTAATTTTTTTTTTTCCCCCAGGAATGATTAAAATCCTGACCTCCTGCCCCCCACCACTAAGCCCCCGGCCAGAATGACGAGTTGAAGCGCGCACTCGATAGTTGGGTCCCATCCCCCCCAACGATCTTAGCTCGTCTTTGAGATAACCCTAGAATGTTTCCCGTTTCGGCGCCTTTTTCATTTTTTCATTTTCGCGGATCCTCTAACTTCATCGATGGGAGAGACAGCAGCCCCTGCTTTTCCTTAGGCAATTTTCCTTTATCGACGATGGCGTCAGTTTTGCGACTCTTCCGCCCCTCTGTTGCGTATCTCACGCCTTTGCGTATTCAAACGCATTCCAAGAAGGGTAAAACTCACCTTCCTTTCGCCCTCCTAGATTACCTCCTTGCAAAGGAAGAACACTTTTCTTCCTCTTTCTGATATCATTTTTTTTTGACATTGTAAGTTTTGCGTCGAGTAGGCGGACATTTAGAAGTTGCCGGGGGGTTCTTCTTCGGTCCGAATATTTTCCCAATAGAAGGGGTTTGCATGCCCCCTTTTCTTTTTATGATTCGAATGTTTCTTTTTCTGCCCTTTTGGGTCCCAGCCTTCGTCTTCGCACCCCTTCGATAAATTTCCCATTTTTTAGCTCCTCGATGCCGGTAAACATTTTGTTTTTTCTTTCCGCCAGGTCCCCTGCCTCTCAAGCCCCATCTTTTCTCCCAAAGACAGCCCCCCGGACTTTGTGCTGCTACCGCTGTGAACGATACAAGCCTTTCTCTAAGAAAAGGCTTCTTTCCACTGGCCGCACCTCCGCATGAAGGGTGATTGCCTTACTCTTTTCCCTCCTACTCGGATCGAGGACGCCCCCTGATTTCCCTTGTTCTCTCTCATTTTTATCCAGCAGAATAAGTGGCTTGCGGTCAGTAGATGGGGATCTTCACTCCAGCCACGGTGTTAGCCTCATTTTATTATCGACCGTTCATGGCTTGCGCTCCCCTATTTTGATTCGCGAGTCCCTTCTGTTTTTTGACTACCCTGGCTCTCATCGAGATTTTTCCTCGGTTTCGAAAGCGGGTTGCCGAAAGATGAATTCTTTTGACTCCTTTCTCCTTTTGAAGACCCTTTCCGAAGCAATTCGGAACCCTCTCTTTGCCCGGCCATTAGATATTTCTGCTCTCAGACTAGAAGCCGTCCAAACGGCGCCCAAGATAAGAGCGAGCCTCCCTCAGTCCCCCCTTTTCATTTCCGTAATATCCAGCACGATCGGAAGCTGCCTTTCTATCGCTTTTTCAAACCTCTTAGGACTAGACAAGCGGTTCGACCAAGGAATTTAGTTTTCCCTTTCAGGGGGCTAAGCACATGAGGGTGGTATACAAGCGTGTTGATGAATCTTTCCCCTCCCTGCGGGCGGCGCCTGTCTCCACGGCGATCGGAGAAAATACGGGCTTTTTTCCTCCTTCGCGTGCATCATTGCTGCTTCTCTACGTCCGTCTGAATCTCCCCTTAGCATCACCCTTCCCCGACTGAACCGATTGATCCTTTCTCCCCATCTTTCTTTCCTCTGCTCCTTCCCTTTAACTGTCTTATTATTAAGGTGAAAAAAGCCCCTCTTTTTACTTGTTAGCGTTCAAAAAATTCTCCGTTTTTATTTTTTCTCCCCAATAGGTACTAGGACTGAGGGTATCCTACTTTCACGCCCCCTTAGCTCTTTCATTTTCCGAAATCCGAGGTCGATTATTTTGGTCGGATACCCATTCTCTTTTCTCCCTTTTCACCCACAGTCCGGAAACCAACCCTTTGAGTTTATGATTTTTACGAAATGGGTGAATAGGACCTGATCTTGTGGTGTTTTTTTTTCGCAACTGCTTTTGAGTTGTTTGGTCTTACCCATCTTCTTGGTACAATATATAGTGCCTTCTTTTTTTGTTTACGGCCGCTCCTTCCTGTTCCCCGTAACTTCGGGAGGTAGGTCCTATAGATTGCCGTGCGATGGCCTCCTCTCTTTTTTTCGGCAAGGCGACATATTACTTATTTTTTCCAAAACCTTACTGTCCTGCCCGCGCAAGAGATCAAGATCCACAAATGATTGAGTCAGCCACCCTCCTTTCCTGACGCGCACCAACCCTACTTGAGGATTTCCACCGCGCCTTGCATCCTCTCTTTTTGCTGTCTTTGGATCACTAGGATAGCTGGCCACTTGCTTTCTCCCGAATTATTCTGAATGTCTAGAGAAGCTGAACCCGCTCTAAGATGTCTGAATTGCAGAGCCTCCAATGCTTCTGTCCTTATTTTTCGGTGCTGCTCGAGGTGATGATGCATTTTCCGTGCGAGTCATTCCCGTCTTCCCTAGCCAAGGATGGTACTTCCCCTTCTAGTGTGCTTTGCTCGCCGGCCCCTGCCGCCGGAGCGGATGTCTTAAGAATATCAGCTTCTTTCCACAATTCGAAAGTTCTGCTTCCCTCGTTTTTAATGATGATGGATTTCGCTTCTCTTTTCCTGGCTTTGGCAACGTGTTGATGTCAAAGATGCGCATAGCCCCTCCCTCCTTTCATG
>Ga0179593_1531099_pt1 | contig 14797 bp, 23 predicted proteins | sample CZODoug2_1_08_16_FD_185931 | JGI IMG/M metagenome (GOLD analysis project Ga0179593, IMG submission 185931) | Vadose zone soil fungal communities from Angelo Coast Range Reserve, California, USA - CZODoug2_1_08_16fungal (PacBio error correction) | ecosystem: Environmental > Terrestrial > Soil >... | reverse complement strand
CCCTTTCTCCGTCACTCTCATCTTTCGTGCCTTTTAACCCTCCCTCGAGCCGTTCCGCCCCCCGCATTCCATGCGCCCTTTTTTTTGACCTCTTTCCGTATCCGAAATAGTACCTTGGGGGAAATCACCAGGCTGTCTGAGAGTTGGTATAACTTTTCCTCCGTTTCGTAACCTTTTTCCTTTAACTATGCCCCCTGCTTCAGGGTCGCTGGTTTCTTCAAATTTGTCCCCATGCACCCTTTGACCTCCCGTCTCGGGGGCTTATGACACACTCTCCCTTTCCACTTCTCTCCGTTTTGACAATCTCCCTCCTATCCCGGTTTCCAATCCAATTGCCTGCATCTCCTTCTTTGGGTTTGGTTCCTTACTTTTGACATTAACAGTATTTTTTGGTTAGCATTTTTCCTTTAGTAAAAACCCGCTTGAGTAACTTCGTCTCCACTTTAGGCTTTTCTGCCCTTCCCTGCGACTTCCTTTCATAAATCTTGAGTTACAAAAGTGCGCTGTATCCCGCTGCGGTTCTGTTGTGTCGTGCTGACATTTCATCTCTTTTTGCGCCGTCTCCTCCTTGTGTCCTTCTGACCCCCATTGTATGTTCCAGGCGCATGTCCTTAGATTTTTCGAATCCTCCGGCACCTAAGTGACATGCCTATGCGATCCACCAACCCACGCCATTTCCCTAGTTTTGGACGCCTGCCGTGTTGGCTGTGGCTCCACATCCAGAGGATTTTCGCGGTGGCCATTCGCCCGCCTTTTTAGGTTTCCGCATTTTTCCCGGTGTTCCTCACCATTTTTTTACATTCGCCCCTTGTCCGGATGGACCATCTGTCGATGGCTGGCACGAACACCCGCTATTTCCTCCATTTCTGTTGATGCGTTGAATGATCTATGTCGAACATGGGGTTCCAGAGTCCCACGTTTTGGGATTTCGTTCCGGCGAGGTTCTTTCCCTTTCTTCTAGTCTTTTACTTCCCGAGTTTTGTTTTAGTTTCCCTTTTCTATCTTTTTCTTTTGTTGTCTCGTACGTTACTCTTATCGCCAAAATCGTGCCCCCGTCCCCCCGATCTTATTGCTTCGTTATTGGTTGGCTGGCACACGGATCCCCCCCCGCGAGACTAAAGAGTTATATGCTGGATGAAGAGGAATCGGCTTCCGCAAAACCCTAGGTATTTGAGCTTTTGCTTTTAGCTCGGTGACTACCCTCCCCCCGTCTGCTCCCCCTGAACTTGTGGGGTGGTGTCGCACCACTCCCACCAACTGCTGAAAGTCTTTTCCGGGCGATATTCGATTTACCGTCTTTTCCCCCCGCACCATTTTAAGTGATTACTGGCCCGTTTTTTTCTATAGTCATAGTTGATCTATGATGCTGCCGCTTCCTTCCCCGGCCTAATAACCGAGGGCGTTTGACTTTCTTTTTCCCCGGCCAGTATCAGCGCCTTCTGTTTTCCTTTCACGCCGTTCTTTGTCCCAGGTCCCCTTCTCCCCAGTCCCAGTTTTGTCCAAGGAGCGTGACGCCCCATTTTTGACTGCAAGGTCCGGCCCGTTTCGTTGCTTGCAGAAGTCCATGGCAGAGCAGTCGCGCTATATGACTTTTTTCTTTTCCTTCTTTCCACCGCCTCAGCTCTTGCCCGTTTTACCATGTGCATGCTCGTTCATTTTAGTCTCATTACTTGGAGAGGATGTATTAGACGAACCAGAGCAAAACGACAGAGAACGAATGGGACTCAGCTTTTGCGACACACGGCTTGAGGACTGAGCCGAACTTCCCACCGTTGTTTCACAGTATGAGTTTTCGAGTGAAGTTTGTCCGGTCGAGGAAGATCTTGACCCCTTCTTACTCCTTTGGTTGTATTATTCTTCTGTTTTTCCTGGTTTTTTTTGGCCATATTAGATTGGCTTTTGCCCGGTAGCCGTTTTCTGAGGATTCGAACAAACAGCTTCCCTCATCTTCCTTTCCCCTTCGTCTTTAAACCCGCAGGCCTTTTTTTTTAGGTCCAGTTTATCCTTCCCTTACTTCGGTCCGATCGCAAAGTAGTTTCTTTCCTATAAATATTGATTCAGTCCCCGGCTGGTACCTACCGGCAAATGCCCATTCGATTTTCTTTTTTCCTCGCATTTTCATCCTTCCCCCCCCAGGGTTCTTCCTGTTCTCATCTGCCAGTTCGTTCCCTTTTTTCTTAAGAGCCGGCCGGTTCGGGAAAGTGGCCTATCTCCTTTTATTGTTCATGAATGGCCACTTTTTTTTCAATGCAGGCTCGGCCTTCATCTTCTGTCAACCTTCGGCGTTGAGGTCGTTTATCACGGCCTTTTTTGGTGCTTTTTCTTCTTTGTCGTAGTCCGCTTCCTTGAGCCTTCTACGCCGTTGTCCTTCCGTCCCGGACTCTTCATGGATTGCGATATTTACGCCGCGTCTCACTTTCTCCCCCTTCTTAACCTATCATTGTGTCTCCCTGCCTGGGTGTTGTTGTGAGACCGCCATCTCGTTTCTCCAGTCGCTTCTATTGTCCTTAGTTTACGCATTTCTGAAGTGAGGAGAACGGTCTATCTATGGTCTTTCCAACGGGGTGGCATATTCAAGATTCTTTTTCCTTTTTTGCTCCCCTCCTTAGAAGTTTTCCCACCCAGAATTCTCTCATGACACTCCCCGGCCCGTCAACCCCACATAGCATCCACTCTTCCACCGCGTCCCTACGCCCACCTTATGCCCCGCTGGATGGCTTCACCGAGTCCGTGCGTGCCCGTCCCCCCACCAGTAATTGATGAAGTCTTACACCCTCGGGCGGTTGCCTCCTAGAAATTTTTTCATTACCTGGACCCCCGGGCTTCTCCCCCTCTTCTCTTTCTTTTCTCTCCTCCTTTCTTAAGGTCAGCCCTTAAGTTTAAGCGTTTTTTCTTTTTTTTTCCCGTGATTCCGGAATACGTTTTGTCGTACTTGGGGCGAGTCTCCTTTGTCTTCTTTTCCTTCCCCGGGTTTTTGGCTACCTCCCTCTGCGTATGGCACCCCCCCCCCCCCCTGCGTCAGCCCGGTGCCCCTTTCCCCACCAGCACCCTCCGCTTGCTGTGATCGGAATTTTTTCCTACCCCACTCCAAGACCTCCTCCCACTCGTATGTTCCCATATTGATGGACTCCTTATTTTATCTGCACCAGCCAGAGGTCGGGGTCACCGCGGGGTATGTCTTCCCTGCTTCCCCTTCATGCGTGACTTTTCCCATTTCCTGTTTTTGTCAATAATCTGCGGCTGCGCGATCACCTGCCCTGTCCCTACTGGGCCTGCGCCGACTACCCCGACAAGAGCAGTGAGCTTTGACGCCTTTTGTATTAATTTTGTCCTGCTGGGTATTAGACCCTTGGTCCCGGGCCATTTCCAACCCAAACGACTCCGGTTCTTCCTTTCTTCCATGTAGAATATCCCCCGTCAGGCTTCTCCTCTTACCCCTCCTCCCTGGATCTTTCCCGCCCTTATTTATACCGCTTACGTTCCGTTTGCTAACAAAGTACAGGCATTCCATTCCGTGTTCTGGCGGAGAAGTAACCGGGACGCCCGGAGTCTTCACCCTCCTCTTTTATTTAAGGTCTAAAGGCGGTGGTTCGTAAAGCCCCCTTTCGTCTATTCTGACGAGGATAACTACAAGGGAACTTTCGGGCCTGACCTTTTTTCCCCTTTCCCCCCTTCGTGGTCTTTTGCTTTTGCCTTTTTCGGCGAGCGTGGTGAGCTCTCTTATATTTGGTCCTCCCCGCACCGCTCTCAGGCGTCGATTCCCCGTTTTAAAAAGACTTTTTCCAGATCCTTTACTCTCCAACCTTTTCTTCTTCCTTTTGATCTTTGTTGGAAAGTCTACTTCCACCACCGCTCCCGTCCAGACTTTGGCCGCTCACGGAACGGCCTCTCCGGGCACCAAGCACAGAAGCTGAACCAAATCGGGTTCTTTTTTTTTTCGATGCTAGTTTTCGTTCCAGCTTTGGGATAAACTAGGAAGCCGGAGACCTCGGATTGGGGTTTCCTCCCAGCGCCCGCCAGCGGATGACGATTTTTTTCCACCAACTTTTTTCTTTTTCATGGGATCGGAAAGGGTTCTCTGTCGGCCAGCTTTTTCTTTTTACTGCCCTTTTCGACGCAACCTCGGAAAGACCCTTTGCGGGCTATGGCCAGTTTCGACGCCCTTCCTGTACAATACTTTTTCCTTTCCCCCAACCCTAGTTGAATTTTTGACGTCCCAAATACCCCCTGTTTTTATCTCAATGATCTCAAGTCATTTTTGCTGACCCTTTGCCGTCAGGGCGGATAATCTTTCCTACCCCCTTTTTTTTCCGGTGGTTTTCCCTTTAAAGGCGCGGCCCAAAGATGTGGTCGTTCCCAAATGAAAGACTCAGGACGACAAGCCGAACAGCAGGTTTTTTCCTTTTGGAGATCTTCAAATCAAGATTTCCACTGACCTCATGTCTATGAATCTGCTGGGTTTTTTTGCTCTCTGTTCAGCGGCCAGGACACTTCCCATCCTCCATCAACGGCCCTTTTCCAAGTACATTCGGTTTGGTTGTCTTACTTTCGTTTTCACCGATTTTCTTTTTGATGAAGGATTTTACGTTTCTTACCAGATCCCCCCAATGACCAATTCATTTCCCCCATTACTACGATGAATTCAAGATATAAATTGATTTTTCTCCACTTGTGCTTCGTCAGTTTTTCTCCCCTGAGGAGGATTGACGGAGGCCTTTTTCTGGACGCCGCGGTGGGCAATTTCCCCTGTTTTCGTGGAAGCGGTCTCTTTCTCACCCCTCTTTCTTCCTTATTCGGCTTCCTTGCATCAGCGTTCAATGTTTCCCCCGGCTCCGCTCCTTTTTACACAGTGTGGTTAACCCCCCGGCCAACGAACAATCATCTTTTTTACCTTGGACCTTCTCCCTCCTTTTGATTCTTCCCTTTGATAATATCCCCCGCACCATTAGCAGGTAGATCGTGGCCCGCTTAACCTTAGCGGCCTTACCCTTCACTTGCTTCAGCACCTTTTTCCCCTCTTTAAGGCTCTTCAGTCTCGCCTCTCCTTCCTAATAGGGAAACTTTACCTTCGTTAACTCCTTTTTCCCTTTTCGGTACTTTTTCTTTTTGTACCCCTATTTTTGAGCCTTCCCGCATTGGCAGCCTTGGGATCTATTTGTCTCCCCCCTCGGCCGGTCCCCCCTTTTGCCACCCCCTTTTTATTTTCAACCCCCCATCTTATTCAAAATTTCCCCGTTGTCATTTTTATATCTGAATACTTCTTTCCTTTCGTTTTTTGTGAATCCATCCTGATTTTCCTGTTTTTTTTGGCGTTCCCGGTTTCCCGCACTTCAAACCCCGACGCGCTGTTAGTAGAATTTCCCTCGCCTTTTGACCCCGGGTTTTTAATAGCCCCTTTCTCATTTCGCTTTGTCTCAACACGGCCTTCCAGAGATCTTTTTGCGGATCAGTGCTAAATTCTGAGTTTTTCTATTGTTTCTTTTCTCCCTTGTTTGTCGTGGGCCGTCTATCTCACTTTTGCTGACCTTCTGTCGTTTCCTTTTGCGCTTTCCCCCCCCTTGGTCGCACCCAGATTAGCATTCACCCCGGTTCTCCTATTCCGGTCGTTTTCATAGATTTTCTCTGTTCCCGGCTTTCATTGCCAAAAAAAAATTGACTGCTAGATCATTTCCCCTTTCCCCCCCTTTTTATTGTGGACGCCCGATTTCCATCCTTCGTGTGATTTTTTTACCCATCCCCAGGGCCTTTTCCATGTCCTGCCACCCGACGCCTTTTTTTTTTGTCCTGCTTTTCCAGGGTGCCATTCCCTCAACCCGGGATAAATCAGAGGCTTTAGATTTCCTCTCCTCCTTTTCCTCCCCCCATTCTCTGGTGATTCCTTTTCTTTAACTTGCTTGACCCGAGGCTCCCGTCGAAATGCGTGAGTCCAGATCACCGGTTTTTTGGTTTTTCATTCGTTGTTGTGCGTTACGTTTTTCCCCCTCTGCTTTTCGTTTTCGCTTCGTTCGTTGACCTGCTCTGGCCCTTCTCTTTTTCTTGTACCCTTTTTCGTGATCGTAAAGGCATTAACCCCCCCTATTGCCCCCTCCCTCCTCCCCTCGGTGACGATTTTGTGGTCTGACCATTGCATTATTTTTTTTTCGAACTGGCCAAGACGTCGTTTTCGCCTTGATTTTTCCCTTCCCCCCCCCTTTTTTTCCTTTTTGGTGGGCGATAGACGCACCGGCGCCGCCCTGGTTAACCGTTTCTTAGCTGGTGCCCCATTTCTTTTTATTTTCCCACCATTGACTATTCTCCATCTTTTCTTTTCTTCTCACCTTCCCCTTTACGCACTGTCTGATTCCCCCTGTTCGCCGTCTTTTGAATGTGCGCCTGGATTGTCCTTTTTAGGTGATCGCATTCCCTTCCATGTTGGACGTCGTCGTTTTTTATTGGCCACGGTTAATTATCCCAGCGCATTTTTCCAGATTTGACAATTTTTCGCATTGAGTTCTCCTTTTGAGTATCCCCCCCGCCGGCCCTTTCTTTCCCGGGCGTGTGTTCCCCGATTATTCTGCTGTTCATGGTCCTGTCATTGGACCCGGTGCTTGCTTCTCCCCGCGGTGGTCCCTCCGGTGTTTGTACCCACCGCGAAGCGGTTGTTCTCCCCTCTCCATACGTTTCCCCCTTTTCCGATGTGTGAAATTGTTTCCGTATGTTTCTTTGTCTGATTTTTGGGTGCGCCCCTTATTGTCCACCATTTTGTTCTGTTGGCAAGTTATGCTCAGTGCCGATCCTTTTTCTGGAGGTCCTGCATTGGTTTTTCCTTTATGCCCTTATTTTTTGATCGCGTCAACTGGTTGCACACAGTTTTTTAATCTCGCATATCGCCGGATTATTCCGGCGTTTTAGGCCCTCCCTCTGCCCAGGTACCCTCCAGTCCCCCTCATCAGCTCTCCTAATATTGATTCGTCTTAGGCCCGTGGTCCAGTTTCTTCAACCTTTGTTTCCGGCTCCCTTTTTGGAACCCCCTCCCACAGGGGCTTGTCGCACCGACAGCACCTTTTCCTTGTCCCGGGTGGGCCCTTCCGTGTTTCCCGGTAATTTTTCGATTTTGTTAGGTTGGTTTTTTTTTTCCATTCTGGCAAAAGCTTTCCTCATCAAATGCCTTCGGGCATTCATCTCTTCCCTCTTTGGTGCGTTCTGGGCTTTTGCGCTTTGTTCCTTTTTTCGACCAATTCCCCATTTAGATAGCCGTTTTTAAGGACGTCCTTCAGGATTTTCCCTTTTTCCGAATGGTCGATTTTCGAAGATTTCTATATGTCCCTAGCGCCTCTCCTTTCTTTTTTGTTTTCTGAGATTTTTGTCTATCTTTTTTGAGCCCTTCGTTCTCGAATCGTGGGAACTTTCTTTTTTTTTTTTTTTTTTTTTCGTCTGCGTCCGCCCCTTTTCTGTTTTCCCTCAATTTTTCGAAGCTTTTATTTTTTTCAGTCCTCTCTTGGTTAAGCTTCCAACATTAAAGCTCCCTTTCCCCATCCCCTGCATTGCTTTCCAATTTCATACGATTTTCCCACGTCAAACCCTATTCTTTTTCACCGCCTTCCGGCCTTTACCTTCCCCTTTAGGCCTTTCTCACTGTTGTTCCCTCCTTCGTTTTAAGCCCCTTTTCAAATTATTCATCTCGGGCTTTCCCGCCTCCTCTTGTTCTTGGCCTCCCCCAGCCGGTCTTCCCTTTGACTCGAGAGTACTTGCCCGTGATGACCCTGTTGATTTTAAGAGTGCTTCTGGTCCCTGAGTGTTTTTTTTTTTTTCTTCCTTCCTGTCTTCTAGCGTCTCCTTTGGCGGTATTGTGTTTGATCCCAGCGTTGTAGGAACCTTTGCACTTTATGCCCTCCATCTGCGTCATTCCCTGAGCGTCAGCCTTTTTTCTTTTTGAGACACCCTCCGTCCTTCGAACCTTAGGTGCTCCCCCTTCTGGTCGCACCCTCCATCTTCTCCCCTTCCCTGCCACGACCCCCCCCCCCCCCCCCCCCCCCTTCCCTCCCCTCCCCCCCCCCCTTTTTCGCCCCGCCCCCCCCCCCACTTGGATTTTACGTTTTTCCCTGTTCTTTGTTTTTCCCGCAAGACCCGTTTTTTTGTTATTCCCCTCAATCAACCGGTGCCATTCCTTTGTTCCTTAACTTGCTGCACCCCATTATTTGTCCCAAGGCCCCCTTTCCCCCACCTTTCGAGTACTCTGGACCAATTTATGTCCCTCCTCCTGCGGGGATCTTACTTTTACCTTTTCCCTTCGCAACAAACGACCATTCTTCCGTGCTCCTCATTACCTTTTCATTCCAACCTTTGACAGTTAACCTCTCCGCCTCTTCGCTTCCCCCGTCCGGCCCTTACAAAAAATACAGTCCCCTTCCTGGTCCTGGGGAATACGGGTTTTTTCTTTTGCTCCCCGCGGGTGCCCTCATCCTTGGACAATTGACATACCGTTTCACCGGGATTCCTCTTTTTCCCTCAAGTTCCCCCCATTTTTTTATATAGTTCTCTGGGCCCGCCCTTGCCCGAAACCTGAAATTTTCACCCTGCCCCCCCTCCCGGCGTCGATGTTTTTTTCCCTTTGCCCGTATTTTTTGGGGATTTCCGCGCTCCCTCCTTTCTGATCTCCCCCCCTCTTGTGACTTTCTCTCGGGCGTGAAGTGACGTTAATTTATTAATCGCGGATCCGTCCTTTTGTGGGATCGCTCTTTTTGCTGAACATTATGATCCCCCGGTTTTTTTTTTGTTGTATCTTCCCCCCTTGTTGTATACCCCCCCTTTTATTTCTTGGCCAGGATAACCTGTATTGTTTGCCTATGGGTTGATCTTCCCTTTTTTTTTTTCGAATATTCTTTTTTTACCTCCTTAAGTAGATTTGTGTATTCCTTCCCTTTTTGTTTCTTTTATTGATTCATCCCGCAACTACGGCGCAGGCTTTTGGCTCTTTCTTGTGCCCGTCCCTCAACTCTGGTTGTGACCCTTCCCCCCCCTCCACCCTCTTCGTATTTTTTTTGCGTGCCTTTATACCATGATCTCAAGTAGTCTTTTTTTCTTGCCCCTTGTTTGACCGGTCCCGTTCGATCGCAAACTTTTTTTTTTTCCCCCCCCCTCAAGGCTCTTTTCTTTCCTGGGCTGTCCTTTTGACCGCGAAAGAAAACGTCCTTCCTTTCCAATTTAAGCACTGCCCCGTGTCCCACCCCCTCCCTTTTTTCCCGAGCCCTTTTTTTTTCCAGAATCTTCCGCACCTCTTCTTTTAGGTGGTTGCGTCCTCCTTGACCCTCAGCTTAAGGTCCCTCGCAACTTTCAGGGTTTCGGACTTCCCCCCCCCCCAGTTTTTTTGTTCTTTCTTGATCCTTTTTCACACCCTATACCATCCAGGCTTTTCCTGAGAAGGGGCCTCCCCCTCGTTTCCCCACCTATTCATCTTGCACCCCCCCTACTCTGCACCTTCCTTTCTTGTTTCTTTTTTTTTTCTTTTTGTATGGGGTTGCTCAATTTGAGGAGTGACTCCCCCCTTCTCGACGCGGATTCACTTGATTTCCCTTGCTCTGAGCCTCCTGCTCCGGCCCTTTACCCCCTTTTGGTGGCCCCGTCGGTTGCCTCTTCCCTCATTCTCTTTCTGATGCGGACTATGACTTCCTTCCCCGACCCCTTTCTGTAAGGCGGATCAGCTGTCGGACCAGTTGACCTGTTTCCCCTGTCCTGCTCCCCGTTTTTCCCCCCCAGGGCCCCCTTACTGCTCGCGGATAATTTCAACGGATTCCTCCTTTTTTCACTCTGTGTTGTATTGAGCAGTCCCTGTGATAAACTTCCTTCATTATTTTTCTTGGCCCTTTAAACCTTTTCTTCTTCCCGGAACGGACTTCCCCGAAGTAAAGAATGCCCTCGATTTTTCCCTGATTCAGAGCGTCTCCCTTTCTTTTGATCCCCGTTTCCGCGGACCTTTTCAGACAATTTACCTGGCCGCCCTCGGCCCCTCTCCCGGCGGTTTGCCCTCTGGCCTTTCTGGTCGCTGCTGCTCCTTAGTTTATGACGCCCGGTCCTCGCAGTTCACCCGGGTCTTTTGAACCCCCTCTAGAGATCCTTTTACTCGGAGGAATGGGGGCGGCTCTGGTGGCCACGAGCGTCCCCTTTTTCTACCCCTTCCTTCCCGGTCCTTTTCTTTGGTTGCCCCCCCTGCCTGCTCTTTTTTTAGCATTGTTCTCCGGATCCCACTTGCAATTTGCTGAGTCCACCTGTTTTTGGCCGGTTGGTTCCCCCCAGGTTTCCCTTGTTTCGCCCCAGCACCCCAGAAGAGCTGCGGCCTTTGTAGGTCCTTTCACTCTTCTCCACCCTTTTTTTTTGGAAACCCCCCAGCTGCTTTTCGTGTTGTGCCCCTTTTGGTTGTTCCGGGCTCTTTCAATTTTTTTTCCCGGTCCCCTCTTGTTTCCCCTTCCCCCCGTTTTTCTTTTCCACCCCGTTCTTTCCACCATTTTTCCCCGTCTGATCCATCGATTTTTTGTTCCGCCCCTGACCGTTACCATGAAGGCCCCCCAAACCCTTTTTTTTTCTGCCCTTCCGCGGTGGATTTTTCTCGCGATCGCATATAGTCGCTGGTTGATGTTTCCGTCATTCACCTCATTCCTTTGGCGTCGCGGTTGCCTCCCGCTCGATGCTTCCCTTCTGGCTTTCATGGGTGCCCCGTGGACATTCCCAAGTAGGACACGCGGTTGCTTCTTTAGATTAAATCCTTCCGCTGGGTCTTCCCTTCACCCTCTTCTACCCCTTGCCATTCAGGGGTTACACCTTGTTGTCGTTTTCTGACTTTTTCCTCAGGTGTCCAGATCCCCCCTCGAAGAGTCGTGTTTGGGTGTCACACCTCCAGCCAATCTGCAGACCGCAAATTTCGCCGTTGTTCTGGATTGCCTCGCTCCCCCCTGTTTTGTCCCCCCTCCTTCTGTTACGGCGTTTTTTCGACTGAGAACGTCGTTTTCTTGCTTTTTTGAGCGTTTTTCAAGGACATTTTTCACATGGTGAGACCTCTGACTCTCTCGTTTGAATGTTCTCCCATTTCTTTCTGGTGCAACCTGGTGTTTTTCACGCTGACATAACTGTGAAACCGTCCCTAATAGGCCGTTGCAGCTGGTATTTTTCGTTTCTACCCCTCCTTCGGGTGACTCCTTCTTCTGTCCATAGTCCCCCTGCGTTGCGTTTTTTTTTACACCTCGGTTAATTTTGAAATGCTCCCTATTCCACCTCATCCACTTCTGGTTTACTGTATTTTCTACGTTCCCGTTCTCCCCTTCCCGATACTGGCTGTACTCCCTTGATTTCCGACTCGGAATAGTTGATTTCCCATGTCTTCTCTACTGGCTCAACGTTTTTTCTTTTCTTCCCTGCACTTGTAGGAATATCCCTGCCCCGGACCGATTTGCCATCCCCCCTTTATTTGCTGGTTGGTCTTTTGGTACCTTCCAGTTGGGAAGGGCCCACCCTCAGGCCCTTTTCCCTGGACCTCCTTTCACTTGAATTGGCTTTTTATCCCCCGCTGACCCTTCCCCTTTGGTGTTCCTACCCCCCCCCCTCCTTTTTGTCACCATTACCCCTTTTTTCTTTTCCCCTCGTTGTGCCATCAGGTTCATTTTCAGACGATGCTCTTTTCTTTTCCTGTGTTTTTTCTTCCTCCCGCCGAGTGGGTGGTCTTTTTTCCAAACTGCTGGTTTTGTCTATGGGTGCAAGGGCTAGGCTCAGTGTGAGGGCGAGACAGCGATTTGTTTTTTGTTGGTCGGGGTCCTGCAGGCGCTCTCCACCTCTCAACCCCCTGCTCTCTCTAGTCATCTCCGTATTTTTGTCGGTCCCATCAACCCTCCGAACGTCCTTTTCATTCCCTAAAATCCCCAGGTTTGCACCGCTTATAAATTGATTAGGACTTTTTCGGTCTTTGTCGCTGGTATTGACCTTCCTCCAAAAAAATATCTTCGCCTTTCTTCCGCTTTACGAGAGGAAGATTTTCATAATTTCTGCCTTCGTTTTGTACGTTTCCGTTCCCCTTTTTTTCAGAGGCACTGCGTAGGTCCCCTTTTCTTCCCCCTCCCCGCCAGTTCACGCTGCATTGGTGTTGACTGTCCCTTTTTCAGAGTATGCGTTCCCTCCCCGGTATTTCGGTTTTAACCTTTTTTTGAGGATTGTGCGTCCCTCCGGTTTTTTTCCAACCTCTGTGAAACATAGCCACTGGCACGCAATCTTCCCTGATTTTCTTCTATCAGAAGGGCTTTACGAGTCTTTTCCCCCGTCCCGATCCCCTTCTCTTCCTCCCCTCCTCCTTTTTTGTTTAGATTTTTCTTCAGGATCCCGCTCCATTCAGCTTTCTCTCATGGCTTGAAGGATGCCCGCCCTCCCTTAGATCTTGTTCCCTTTTTCCCCACGGGTTTTTTCCCCCCACCCCTCGCCTTTTGGGATTCCCCTCGCATGTTACAGCCAATATGTCATTTCCTCCCTCCCCCCTTTTTTTTTCAGATGAACGCATACGTGATTTTTCAGTCTTCACCATCCCCCTATCGTTTTTCTACCCCTCTTCCGTTTCCTTCTGCCCCTGCCCGTCCTTTTTTGGGAACGAACTTTTTGACCGACGCGGCGACCGTTTTTCCAACTTCAGGACTTCTTTTCCCATTCTTTTGTTCGCCCCTCCCCCTCCTTATATATTCCACATGTTTTCCTCCTTCTCCATCACTCTTATCCTCTGAGCTACCCTTGATCGACCCTTTCTACTTTCCTTGTATACCTATCCCTCCGTTTCGTCTTTTGCCTTTTTTTTGGTGTGGAACGCTTATCGGGTCTCTTAGATCCTTTTGGCTGCGGGATTTTCCCCCACTCTGGTCTCCTGTCCCTTTACCCTTTTTCAAAATTCCCCAAGTTTTTCACCACTTTTTTTTTGTGGTCCCCCCAGGCCGGTTGCTGTGACCAAAGGTGCAATTCCCCTCTCTGTTTCTTCTTTGTCATCCCCATTTTTTCCTTTCCCCCTTCCTCAAGTATTCAAACAAAGTATTTGCTTTCCCGGGCTTTGGGTACACCAGCCAGACGTTTTTGTTTTCTGTTTTGTTCAACCTTTTCCTTCCCATGTTTTTTTTTCGCCCGTAATCCTATAATCTGCGTGCTTCCCCCGCCCTTACACCTCCTGTTCGAGATACTCCGGGACCCCTGAACCTCCCCCGAGTGTCAAATTTCTTGGGATCTGTTACTTCCGGGACCCCTTTCTACCCCGAATCTACCCCCTTTGTCATACACTTTTTCCCCGGGATACGCTACAACCAAAGGACACCCACAGATAACTTACCGCCAGGTCTCCTGCTTTTTTGTCCCTCTTTCTTCCTTGGCTGTTTTTTTTTTCATTCCCCCCATCCCCCACCGGTTGTACCAACAACAGCACCCAGGGGCCACACATACTCTTTCGGGGAACCCTCAGACTATCCCCTACTTTCTTTCCTATATCTCTACCACCCTTGCCCCTTTATTTCATAGTTTTTCCTTCGCTGGGCCGCCCGTGCCTCCCCTGGTCCCTGACAAACCTCCAACCGATCTTCCCCTCGATCCTTGATAACCCCCTCCCCCTTTTCACCCCGATCTATTTACCCCCCCAAAGACGTATCTTCCCAACGACGGCCTACCCGTGAGGAAGCTCTTTCCAATATCGCGGTCCGAACTTTTTTGAGCTTCGATATTTCTTTCCACCCACTGGCCTCCGGTGTATGCTGACACCTTTTCGAGATACGTTCCACGGACAACCCCTGTTCCTTTCAGATTCCGTTCTTTGCTTCAATGGTCTTTTTCGCTCCTTTCTTTTCCATCCTTAAAGTCGGCCAGTCCGCTTTTTTTACGGGTTTACCCCTGGCACATGGAATGATTTCTCCTTTTTGTTTTCTTTTGTTTGGCTTTTTTTGGGGGTTGTTCCGGCGGCTCCCCCCCCCCCTCCTGTCTATTAGTGGACGGGCCCTCTGCCCCCTCACTGTGCCCTCTTTATCTTTTTCGTTCCCCCCCCCAATGTGTTTTCCCACTCTTGGATAATTTGTTTGACCTTAATTTTTCCGGTCATGCGTTATCGGCACTCTATTTTCCTTCCCTCCTCTGGCCCCCCTTTCCGCGCCTCCTTTTGTTTCTTAATGACTACCTTCCGGTCGCGACCAGAGGTGGAGTTTCAAATGCAATTCTATTTCCGTATTCCCCCCCATTTCCACCGCAGCATACGTTCGCACCTCTACCCCCCCTCCCAAGAATTAAGTACCTCCCCTCATTCCTAGAAATCGCTTGGCCTGGGTCCCGACTGGACCTTTCCCTTTCCCGCCTCTTTTTGCAAGCCTTTCCTCCGTCCTGTCCCTTTGCTACCAGCTTTGTGCTGCGTGGAACATGGCCGTCGTTCCAACCGCGAGGAACCTATGACATCCTGTGGCTTGGATTCTGAGACCGTTATGATCTCGTACCCCATTCAGATCCCCCTCCCCGATTCCCCCCCCACCATTGACGCTGCTCCTGGTGTGCTTGGGGGTGCATCCACTTTTTCGGAGAGATCCCAAGGCTTCTGAAGACGGAGCCCCCCACCCTCTCCTACGCCGCCCGTTTTCCTTACCAGTTTTTTTTGGCCTTTCCTTTCCCTTTTCCGATTTCCCCTTTATTCTCGGTATCGGCCTCTTGTCTGCGGATCCGAACCCTCGGCCTTCCCGAGGGAATTCTTCCGTGTCCATTTTGTCCCCTACTCATTTTCCAATTTTGCTTGGCCCGCGGCCCTATGGTGTCTGATTCCATTTCTCACCCGGGT
>Ga0179593_1313798_pt1 | contig 14797 bp, 29 predicted proteins | sample CZODoug2_1_08_16_FD_185931 | JGI IMG/M metagenome (GOLD analysis project Ga0179593, IMG submission 185931) | Vadose zone soil fungal communities from Angelo Coast Range Reserve, California, USA - CZODoug2_1_08_16fungal (PacBio error correction) | ecosystem: Environmental > Terrestrial > Soil >... | reverse complement strand
TTTGTCTTTATTCATTACCCCTTTATTTGCCTCCTTACTCTGGCCCCTCTTGTTTGCACATCGTTCTTCGTTTCCCACTGCTCGCCCCATGACCTTCTTGACAAACCCATGGTTCTTTATCTCGCAGTTCTTTTTTTTTTAACACAGGTCTGCCCGTGTGGGTTTTTTTGCAGCCCAACCCCAACAACCCCGACCCTTACCTTTTCCCAAAGGAGACTTCGTCCTGCGCTTTAATTTTTTTGGATTTTTTCACCAAATTTTTTCTGTTTCCCTGCTTTACCCCCCCATTTTTTCACAGCTTTCCGTACCCAACTTTTTCTCTTTATGCTTCCCCTGATGCTTGTTTTTTGGTCTTGATTTCATTTTTTTCAGCCAACCGCTTTTCATACCAGTAAGGCACGTTTCCTTCGGTGATCGCGACCCAAGGGTATTGTGACAACCCGCCTCCGTCACTCTTTCTACCCAAATTTTCCCCCCCACCCCTTCCCCCCGACAAGGTGCCAGTTTATATTCAGCTTTTTTTCAACGCCTTCCCCCGTCTTTCCCCCCATCAGGTTACTTACTTTTATACCCCCAACTTTTTGCTCCTGTTATCCCCCCCACCCTTTCATCCTTGTTCTTCCGTCGGTTCCCCTTTTTCACACCCCGTTAGCGCTGCTTTGTGTTTTTTTTCAATTTCACCAGATGCTAGTTGCTCTAAACGCTTTTCGTGGAGAGAACCTCAAGAAGTTTCCAGCCTCTGGTACACCTGTTTCTCCTTGTTCCAGCAGATCCCCCTTCCTTCTTCCCTTTTTTTGTCCACCCTTCCTTCCATATGAGTTGTTTGCCCTTTCCTGTAATTGTTAAGCCCCCGACTTTTCCTGATTTCAGTTTGATTCGGATCACGGCCCAGTATTTTGGCCCTGATTTTTTTTTCTGGTCTGATCTCTTTCAAGTTTCCGTCTCGGTCTGGTACGTTCCTTTTATGAACGATTGTTTTGTGGGACATTCTGCATTCTTTATCCCTCCCCTTTCTTTTTGTCCTCACCTTTTTTTCCTTGTCCAGCTTCCCCCTCCCTTTTCTTCATCGTTCTTTTTGGGTGATTTTGTCAAACGCCTGTGCATCAACGATTCTGTATAGGTTTGCCTCGCAGGGGCTCTCCAATGTTCCCCTTCTTTCTTTTTTTTTCTGCAACTTTACTTTCCACCACTTCCATGACCCGGTCGTCGACCATTTTTTTTACCACTGCGTTAATCGTCACGGCACCTTAAACGCTGTCGATTTCTTTTTTTTCAGGATTTGGAGTCATTTGCAGAGGCACGATTTTTTTCCCCCTTTCCGGTCACTCAATGTGACAACATGACTGTTTCACATTTACTGAGCTTTTTGTCCTCTGCATTGGAGTTTCAGCGACGTTTTTGGAAGTTAAACCCTTTCTCTTTCCACACTGTTTTTTCTTTTTTTTCACTTTCCTCCCTATTGTTTAAGTACAAAAACCCGTGATTTACCCTTTCCCCTTTTTTTCTCGATAGCTATTGTTCCCCTATCAGCGCGTTTTCTATGAGCTTTTTTTGCATTATGTTTCCCGGTTACACCCTTCCCCCAACCCTCCTTCTTTTTTCACTCCGACCCGGTGGAACCCCTGATGGATTTGATCAAACCCTTTGGAGACTCGAAATACCGCCCCCCCCCCCCCCCCCCCCTCATTAGTTGTTTTCTTGTAATTGGTTCCCTGTATCACCCACGTCACCTGCCGTGCACTTTTGTATCTTCTTTTATGTATGTTTTGTTTTTTTTTGGTGATCACCCTTACCCTTTCGCGAACTTCTTGAAATGTTTTGTGTGCATGGTGGACATCCAGGCCCCCTTGCTTTCCCTACTTTTTTCCCGGACCCCCCCCCCCCCTTTTCACATGCTTTTCCCCCCGCCTGTGGACCCCTGGAATCATTTTTCGTGTTTTTTTTTTTACTATTCCTTTGACCCCGTGAATTGTCCGCTTGGTTCCTTTCCTTGGTTCCTGCACGGGCTACTGGTTTACCCCCTTTTCGACACTTTTGGAACCATTTTTTTAGTTGTGTTTGCGGCTTTTATTTACCCGACTTTGTGTTAATTGTCTTGTTTTACCATGTTTGATACATCTTTTTCGCACAGTACCTTCCGGCCTTCTTAGCCAGTGTTTCTCCCCTTTCTTTTTTTCCTATTAAATTTTTGTAAAAGTTCTGTCAAAGTCCTTCTTGGGGTGTTACTTTTTTTTTGGTGAATGTTTCATGTTCTGGGCTTTTTCCCCTGGTCCACCTAATTTGCTTATGCTTTTCTCCCCCCCCCCCCCCCCACCCCCCCCTTTTGTGACTTGAGGAGCTCGGGCAGAAAGATTATTAAATGCTGTGTCCATGTGAATTTTCCTCACATGTCATTTGTACCTTAATTTCACCCTCAGCCGACCTGTTACTGGTGGCTACCGCATTCCCTTTTTTCTTCTTTCTTCTTGGAGACGTTTACCTCATACTTGAATCATAAGTCGATCTCTGCACTGGGCGGCCGGCTGAGGTTGGTCCGTCTGAAACCCCCTCCTGTTCCCTCCCCTTTTCTGGATTTCGTCCTACTATGGTTCCTTTGACTATCTGAGACCTTCAAACTTTCTTCTTTTCTTCTCCTGTTGTTTTCTTGTTTTCAGACCCTCTTTGAATGTGTTCCTTGTCCTCGATTCGTCCCCCGTCCCCCATAGTACGGCCGTTCTTTATCCTGTTTGATTTAATTCCTGTAGTGTTTTTGATTTTGCGTCCTCCCTCCCGTTCATCATCTTCCTTCTGATTCGCCCGGCCATCGTGGCCGTCTGGTTACCGCTCCCCCGTGAAGTTTTGGTTGGCGCCAAGCCCCGAGAAGTCGTTTTGCTTTCTTGCATTTCCATGTTGTGTTTGATTTCTTTCATTCTTGTCTGGTTTCCCCCACTTTTTTCTTTGCTTGCCATTTTGTTTTTTCAACTCAATGTCGTTGCACTACATCTATACCTTGCCCCTCAAAGCTGTGCACATTATGTGGATTTTGTGTGTTTTTTTTTTTTGTCTTTTTCCCACTGTCAGGGCTTGGATTGCACCCTGTCTACTCCCCACTCCCGTTCCCCCCCAGGAGTTGCTGATGCTCCCTTTTACTTTTTTCAAAAAAAAAACCCAAATTTTCCCACTTTGATGAAGACTGGGATTGTCCGACTTTTCTTCCAACCCTTTTTTTCAAGAAAACCGACCTCACCAACCTTGATACCCCCCCGCCCAGTCTTTTGGATGCTCGGTCCCTTCGTGGGTTTTTTTCCAAAACAATGTTGGCCCAAAGTCCTCCATGTTTCAGGGTCTTCAGATTAATTTGCACCTTGCTTGACCCCCGTTACCACTACCCCTAGAGTTTCAATTCCTTTTTAGGGACAGTTACATGCCTTTTTTTTCCCAGACTCCTTCGACAGTTTTCCCTTCCCCTCGTGAAAAATTCTTTTAACGGTTCGCCTAGAAGGCCCGGGCTTGTGTTCCTAGTCCGGAAGCATTTCTGTTTATCCCTTGACCCCCTTTTTTCCTGTTGTACCCAAACCCCCCACCACTTTCTGTAGTCTGGTTTGTAGTTGTCCCGTCGCACAGTTCCTCCGTTGGGAACTGTAAGCAGCGGCTCTATTTTTTTTTTTTTTTTGTTTGACTTTCTTCCCCCAGTAGATTTTACCGCACGTTTGGCACTCGAAAACACCCCCGTCGCTGGCCCTTTTGCAGTGCTATTGTGGGTTGTTTGTTTATTCCTCCATTACAGTGGTTTGATCATTCCCTCTTTTCTCCCCTGTCGGTGGTACGGGAAAAACCCCCCTTGGTTTTTTTTTCTTTTGTTAAAACCGGGTTTTTGTTTTTTTTTCCTTCTCTCCCTCTCCTTCAACCTTCGTGGGCCGCTGATATTTTCACACCCTTTTCTTTTTCTTGTCAGTTTCCCCTTTTTTTTTCTTCTTTTCCTTTCTGTTCCTGGAAATATGCCGGCTTAAGAAACCTTTGTGACCTTTTGGTTTTCACTTCCGTTGTTCCCTCAACCAAAGACTCCCATCCCTCTGGTATTGTGCTCGTCTTTTTGATAAGTTCCTTTATTTGACTGTTTGCAAACAAAGTACGTCCCCTCTGGCTTGACTCCTACGTTTTTTTCTTCGAATGCGCTTTAAAATGCTTGCCCATCGTTTAACCGCTACCCATTTTATTTTTCTGTTGCTCTGCTTACGGACCCCCCCGAGTGATGATTTGCCCCGTTTCGCACTTCCCACAGATTTTATGTCCCTCGCTACGTGGGCTAGTAACACCCCTAGTTTTGCCCCCACATTGCGTTTTCCCTCCACCATATTTACCTATTAATTCGTTATTATGTTTTTTTTTTGGCTTTGGCAACGTCAGCCCTCGTCGGCCTCTGCAAATTTTGTTTGATTTTACTTTGGTCTCTTTCAGATTACATTTCCACAACAATTACTCCCCTCAACTAGTTGTCCCTACATTTTTGATGTCGAAAATCCGCCCCGATGTGATACCACTCTTCAAATCTTGAATTCCGTCTTTCCACCTGACCCCCCCCTTCCCCCCCAAACCATTTTTACTTACGGCCGCCATTTGAACTCCATTGTGGTTTCCATGATTAAACCCTCCCCTCTTTGGGGTGTGCTATTCAGTTTTTTTGAAGGAGTAGTTCTTTCTCATATTTTTTTTCCTTTTTCCAACCCCTTTGTAGTTGTGACTCTCCGAGTGTGGTGTTTTTATTTTTTGGTACGTGTTTCATTGTGGATGTCGTTTTTCCTTTTTCTTTGGTGACAGATCGCCCCCCGTCTCACCGTAACTTTCAGTCTGGTTGTCCCGGTCCCCACCACTACCCCCCCCGCTCGTTACCATTTTACCAGCCTTTTGTTTAAGAACCCCTATCGCCGGTTATGCACTTGTTATATGTGTTTTTTTCCCCTTAGCCGAGTATCTTTGTGGTCGAGTTTTACTTACTCGTATGTCCCCCGTTGGCTGCGTTTTTTTGGTCTTCCCCTTAGATCTTCTTGCGAACCCTTTTCTTGTGTCAAGCTTTTACTGGCGAGATCATGTAATCGGTGATTGTCCACTCTTGGTACCGTCCCTTTCGAGCTATCCCTTTGGTTGGCAACCTTTGTAGTTTCCCGGACCGATTTTCTCTCCTTATTTTAGAGTTGTTGCGTTAAACACCCTATCGTACCGTCCCATAACTTGCACAGCCCTCCCCTTCCAGCACCCCAAGTTTTTGTTCGGTGACTAGATTTTGTTTTTTCCCCCCATGCTGCACTTTTTTTTTTTTCGTATCTTTTTCCTCCCCCCAACCATACTGTCTCAGGACTCATCAACTTAATTGTTGAGTGCTTTTTTCGGGTTTTGTTGTTCTTGCAACCACCCCCACCACGGTGTTTCACACGCCTTCCCCACCGACCAGGTGGCCATCTGATACATTTTCCGTTTGCTCAGTTTCCTCGTGAGTGCATTTTCTGTAACCACCCTCGCTGTTCACCGATCGTCCCCCCGTGCGCCGTTTTTTGCCCAAAACCAGCCCCTATCTATTTTTCAGCCCTTGTCACATATGTACATTCTGTAACGGCAGTGTTAACCGCTTCCCCCCCGACCCCTTTCCACCGAAACCCGAATTTATGTCTCCCGTCCCTTTTCGCATTATTTTTTTTGCGTTCCAGCCCCACCCCCTTAAAGTTTTTTCCTGCGGGATTTCGCCATCTCCTCACCCCGCCAACATCTCTGTGGTACACCTGTCTCCTTTTCCGACCCTCCACTGATTATTCTGCCTTTTACCACCGGGGAGATTTTGGTTGAGTTTCCCAGGCGTCCATTTTACATCCCCGTTCCTGATTACTGGCCGCCAGCGTATGGAATCTTTTTTTTCCCTCACTTGCTCCCTATTACCCCCTTCTCTTCCCGTCCCTACCCAAGGTCTCCTTGCCTTCCCCGCTGCACTGTAGCCCTCGCCCGCCAAAACTCTTTGTTGCCCCCCAAACTGGTCCTTCCCCTTTATTTTTTTACGTGTATCCCACCAACCACGAGTTTTGTACTCACACCTCGTCTTGGGCAGATCCCCATTGTGCACCTTTTTTTTTTCGTCGTTGTGAGTCGTGCTGTTCTCTTCCTGATTGCAGTTTAGTCCCCCGCCTTATGACAATCGCGGATTTCCTGGAGATTTGTTCGAAGACCTCCCATTTTTGAGAACTACCTCTGCTGTTCTTCCACCCTCCCTGTCTGCGTTACTTTTTTGTTCTCCTTTCTCTCCTCTTTTTGTTGTAGTTTGCTCTCGAACTCCGACTCTGTAGTTTCTTTTGGCCTTTATTTCTCCCCATGGGTTTTTGGAAGGGACCCTTCTTTTCTTCCTTATCCTCCACCCCTGCCAGGTTTCGACCCTTTATATGGGGATTCGCATTTGTTCCCTGCAACCCTTTTTTCCTGGCCCCTAACCGCCGAATACCAAATTTATGTCCCCCCCTCGACCAGTTTTGTCGCTCGGATTTTTTGTCCCAACTTTCGTCACCCTCCTCGCGTGTCACATTCCCCACTATTATCTCCCGACTTACTCGCCTCCCCTTTTCTATGCTCAGTGTATTCCCGTACTGGTCACGGAGATTCATCAGTATATTTCTTAGCTTGCCCTTTTTTTTTTCCTCCTCGCTTACGGCCGTTTCAGTTCACATTTTCCTTGTTCCAATTTTTTTTTTTTTCCTTTTTTTCCCGTTCCATATCTCTTCATCTGGTCTGGTTCATCCTCACTGCCTCCCAGTTTTTTGGGTTAGATCCTTTTGTACCAGAGTCATATTGCGGTGTAGTCTGCTTTTTTCTCCCCTCCTCACTTCATTTTCAGTTTGTGTTATTTGACAAACCTTTATACTTTGTTCTTACTGTGACAGATATACAACTTCATTTGTTACAGGGTCTTACAGCTGGACACTTACTTCCTTTTATCTTTCACCCCCCCCTTACCAACTTCGGTATGCTGTTTCATCTTATGTTGGCCCAGCCCCCCTGCACCTTCCCGGTTTTTGTGTGCTGTTTATCACTTTTGCAGCATGATCCCTCTCCCACTCTCTTACTCTCTCCTTTTTTCTTTCGGTTTTCCCCCGGTATGTAAATGTTTTTTTTTGCAGAAACCCCACAATCCCCGTTACCCCTTTCACTCCAGGGTAAGTGATGATACCGGGAGGCCGTTTTAGATTTTTTGGTGATTCCCTTACCTTCACGTGTTCAACATGCGACCTCAACTAATCCGCGGCTCCGTTGAAGCGATACCCCCCCCCCCTTTTTTTCACACTTATGCGGGTTCAGAGATCGTAACCCCGTACCGATTTCGCTGAGCCATTTCACTTCTACGGTTTCCCCCTGTGCCCGACTTTTTCTCTTTTACCTTTCCCGAGTGCCCCTCCCTTCTTTTTAGGTTCCCGAAGAGTTCTATCCTCTTTTTGTGGCAACGCCGGCCTCTTTCCAACCCCAATGTTTTTTCCCTGCGCACACTTGCCCTTTTAGTCACCCTTCTTTCCACTGGATTATGTCATTTCCACGCCCGTTATCTTCAGCTCACTGGTGTTCCCATTCCCATATGATGTGTTTTTCCTCGTTTTTTTTCCCCACTTACTTTACTTGCTTTCTAACTTACCCGGTTCGGACAGTCTCACGACACCATGAGCACCCTTGTCTGGCAATCGCGCACAGGAGGCCACCCCCGCCTGTGTCCTTTGAGCAGTGTTTTGTGTTCCAAAACCATCCCTATTTCGTCTCCCCCAGTATTTCATTTGCCCGTCAACCCACCCCCCTTCTTTTGAAGCTGGCCATTCCTTCTTTCAAATTTCACTTTTTTTCTTTTGTTTTTCATGGTGGTGCTGGGTCTCTTTTCCACCTTTTCTCCTTTCTCGGTTTTCCTTCGGTCTCTGTAGTCAGTTTTGTTCTTTTTTCCTTTTTTTCCCCACTTTCCTTTCTTTCTTCTTTCAACGACCTAACACCCCCCCATTATGAGCTCACCCAGGGATGCTTGTCCCAGCTTCCATTCCCCTGATAGGTGGAGATTTGCCCCGTCCATGTCCTCAAACAGCTATCCCTTGTTGTCCTATTCGATTTGCTCATTGGCGTCTTCCCTTTTCGCCCACTGTTAAATCTCACATTGTTTTCTCCCTCTCATTACCGTTGTCATTGTTGCCCTCCGCCTTTCCACTCAGCCTTCTCTCTATCCCCCCCCCACTTCCCTTGTTCCTTTCTCATACCTTCGTTCCATTGGCTGTGGGACCTTCCCTTACACCTGGAATCATTATTAACCTTAAGGAGGGCCAGCACTAGGGATGCCTTGCATTGTTCTGTATTGATTCCCTCCTCGCTATTGCCCCAACTGCGTATTTCCCCCATTTTTTTGCTATACCATTCCCCCTCACCCCTCTGAATTTTTGAAGGCCGGCTTTCCACTTATCCCCGTGCCCCCGCCAGGGTTTTTCACTATTTTTCCCCTTTTAGTTTTCCTTTCTCCTTTGATCCTTTACCAAAGAATGAACCCTTGACTCCCCGCGGGGATTCAGGCACTTTGTTATCACCTCCATTTTACTTTCCGTGCCGCTACTCCCCCCACTGTGCATAAGGCATATTTTTCGTAACCCCCTCCCCCAACAAATTGGTGTTTCAGTTCAACCCAATCCTTGCGGGTTACTTTTCTGTATTTTTCCCCGCTTCCGTTGCTTTTTTTTCACCCCCCCTTTCCCTGTCCCCCTTTTTTTCCCCGAACCCCTCCCTTGTTTCTGACCCCTTGCGTTGACTTTTTCTTACCAAACAGTACAATTGATTCCCCATGCTGACTTGCGTCCCACCCAGATTGCCGTTGTTGTCTCCTTTTTTCCCCTGTCTCCGTGCAGGTCTTTTCCCTGTCCTGTACGTTTTTCAGGAATGTGGAACTCGACTTTGTCCTGTTATATACGCGGACTTGCCCTTGACCCTTGTTTTGGTTTTGTTGGTGGCCAACCGTTTTTTCAACCCCCCTCCCCGTTTCCGAGTCAATTACACTCACATTTGATTTTATCGTTTTTTGTTCCTACCGTCAGTCGTCATGTCTTTCCCCTTTTGTCGGTTTTCTTCCCCTTCTTTTGTAATGTCAGTCATCGTGTGTTTTCTTGCTTTCTTGAACCTTGTGTCAGTAGCGTTTTCCTTCAATAACCTTCGACGTTTGATTTTTTCCCAACCTTTCCCCAGTCCCATTTTTCTTTCTCATTTCCCATGCCTTGGCCTTTTGTTCCGCCTTTTTGTTTTCTTTCCAGAAAAGAGAGTGACTTTATCAACTTCCCGAACCTTACCAGCATCTTGTAACGTCCTACCTTCTTTTCTTTCTTTTTCCCTCCCTCCAGTACAAAGGTTTGCGATTTCAATCACCCGGCTTCTGACACCCGGCTCAAGTTCGTTTTGTCCCGGAGTGGTTTCACTCGCACCCCAATCCCCCCCGTTAATTTCCATCTTGACTCTCCTTTTCTACTTTTAAGTGGCTATTCTTCGTTCCACCCCACCCCTCTTTTTCTCCTCCTACGTTTTTTTTTGGGTATCTCTGATCTTTCCCCGGGGTGATATCTCTTCCTTCCCCATAATTTCGCAACTATTCATTTTACTTATATTGGTTTGTTCGTATGCAAGCCCCTCCCTTTCTCATGCCAGTTCCCCCTTGATGTGTGCAGTTTCCTACGGGGGACCCTTTCTTTTTCCTAAATTCCTGTGTATCCTGAACCATAGATCCCAACTGCGTTGAGTCCTTTCCCCCATTTGCTTCTTTGCTTTACTTTAGTCATGACCCCTATGTTTTCCACATGCAACCACCCCCTGGGCATCCCTTGTCACCTCTTTCCTGACCCTCATTCCCCCCCTCCCCACTTGTTTTTTCCCCGTTACACACCTTTTCCCCCCCCAAACCTTTTGCTAATGGAAAACCGCCTACCCAAAATCCCTCTTTTCCGTTCCGCCCCTCCTCTTCATTCCCCCCACTCGTTCACCGCCCAAGTTGTCCGGTCTGCCTGAAACTTGACGTCCTTCCGGTTTTTTCTTTTTCCACCCTCAGAACCCCTCCCTGTTCACCCCTTTTTCCCCCCACTCCGACCGGGGCTGTTGTCTTTTTCCACAAATTGTCACACTTTTCCATTTTCCACCTTTCCCCCGCTTTCCTCCCTCCCCGCTTCCTTCTTCCCCACCTTTCCAATTTTTCTCATTTAAACCCTTCGCTCGTTTGGAAAGTTACCCGGCCTTTCTTAGATACTTTCTTCCGGTTTTCAGGTCCTGCTCCCCCTTTCCTTCTTTTCTTTTGGTATTTTTACTACCCGTTTTCCCCGCCGTGTTCTTTTGTTATAAACTGATCTTTGGTTCTTCACTTTTTTTTTTTTCCCTCTTGGTTTTTTTTCTTTTCCCCCCCCCACCCCCAAACAACATTCTTGCTTTTTTTTTCCTGAGGTTTTGGTTCCTGCCGTTAGTTTGTTATTTTTACTATATCCTCCAACTTCAGAAGGGTTTACTTGTTTTTTTTCTTCCATGGACCCCCTGTTTTTTTTCACTCTCCACCCCCCTCACGCCATCGTCATTGTTGAGTTACTCGCATTGTCAAAAACGTTTGCTTACAAATATTTTCTTAAGTTTCGTCGGACAACAACAACCCTACCCTTTCTTTTTTCCGTTTTTTTCCTTTTTCCCCCCTTGACCACTTTTCTTAACCTCAACGGCTGATTTTCCAACCTTTTAGTGTTTTTTTCCCCCAATCCCGGTGTCCCTTTCGTTTCTTCCCTTTCCTTCTGTCTTTGACCTTTTCCCGCCTTGACTCAAACAACCAACCCCCCCTTTGCAAGTGGTTTTTTTACACTCCCGTAAAAGTCCCCTTCCAGTCCATATACTGTTATGTTTTAAGACCTTTTTCCTTTTTTTTTTCATTCCTATCCTTGGTACCCTTTTCCCCCCCCCCTCACTCCCTTAGATCTCTGTTTCCTTATCTCGCGGAGTTGATTTGGTGATTTTCCTCCGTTCAAACGATTCATTTATCCTTGCATTTTTACTGGTCTTTGGGAGTTCTCTGTCGTGTATGATTTCTTAACACACTTTGGACTTTTCCCCGCGGCCTTTTTCTTCCCACATCTTCTTCTGGCCTCCCCCAGGGTACACCCCCATTTTCCTCTGCCTTCTGTCCCATATCCGTATGAACTGTGGATCAGGTCTGTGTTGTTTCCCCCCATGTTCAGCTCCGTTACTGTTCCCCACCACAGCTTGAACCCATTTTCCTTTTTGAGGTCTTATGTTTAAGCGATCGGGAGTCAGGTAGCACCACATAGTCCTAACTTTTTGCCCCATCCTGTCCTCTTCCCTTTGCCCCTTGGTCCTTTTCTACCCTACTTGTTTCCAAACTTCCCCCAGGTCATACTCTCCAGCCTGGCAAAAATTGATATTGTTGACGTCTCTTTTCCCTTCCTTTCCCCCTCTGTTGTTTCTTTGTGTCCCCCGGATCCGAGAAGAGGTCCTTCAACTTTTCCTGAATTTGTTGCCCAACAATCGTCGGTTTGTCTCGGGGTGCATGTTCCACTTTTTGCTTCCATGGGTTTTGGGGCTTCTGTTTTTCTTTTCTGAGCTTTTATGTGCCTGGAACCCTATTTCCGAATTTTTCTCTTGGGGCTTTTGAGCCTTTTCTCATTTCCTTTTTTTCAATGAGGAAGGGCACTCAGCACAGTTTCTCCGTTATCTATCTTTTGCCCTTCCATGCGAGAGAGGATGGATTTGTTGGTGTCACCAGTATAAGTTCCTCCAGCCTTTTTGAGGTATACGTTTTTATACCTTCCCCCATGATTTTGGTGTTTCCGTTGGTTGATTGTTTGCACCCCCCCCAACTTTCCTTTATAGTCCATCCCTTTCTTCCCCCGAGAAGGATGGTACAAGTGTCGGTCCCATTTTTTCTTTTCTTTTTCTTTTTTTTTTTTCTGTGCTATCTGTTCGTTTTGCCACCCTGTCCCACTTCCCGGTCCCCCGACCCATCCGGCTGGGCAGGGTGAACCCACCCCCTCTCTGCCCCTCCCATGCCCCTTTTTCCCTCTTTCCCTGGACCCTGTTTGTCCCCTTTTTCGGCTTTTGGACAATTGGACCGGCAGAGTCAGTTCAGTCCACTATCTTTAACACCCCTTCTCTTCTCCTCTTTTTTCACTACCTTGCTTGTCTGTCTTTTCTTGTTGTCTGTAAAACACCATTACCTGTTTCAGAATTGCTCCAATTGCCGCCGCTTCCTTCTCTTTTTCCTGTCCTCGTTCCACTCCCTGCCTTTCTACCCCCCATCGTATTTTTTTCCCACCTCGCTCGTTTGTCATTTGGGTGACCCCAAACATCTTATTCTTCCCGTTCTTTTCCCCCATCCGTTTCCCCCTTGCCTCTTTCTAAGTCATCGTCGGTCGCCTGTCACTGAATGTTTTCTGTTCCACGCCCTTTTAGTCCCTTCCCCCTACTTTCGTTTCACTCAACCCCCCCCCTTCTACCCTTTCCTGTCTTGACTTCTTTCATCTACCCCCCACCTCACTTCCCTTTTTGTACCAGTTGGTTGGTGACTCACCTTAAATTGGATTCGCCCTTTCTTATTTTCACACACTTGTTCCCTTTATTTGACCTTTGAACCGACTTGTTTGGCCTTCTTGGTACCTCCAAATTGATTCCTTCTCTCCTCACTGAGGTCATTTTTTGAATTTACCTCCTCCTTGATTTTCTCCTTCCTCTATCTGCATCATTTTTCCCCTCCCCCCCGATTACTTCAATCCATAATATCCGCCCCGCTAAACTCGTTTTTTTTTTTCCTTTCCCCCCTCCCCTTGTCTTTGACCTTTTTGACCCAACCGTGTCCCGATCACCACCCACCGGTCATCGGATTGGCCAACCAACCCGTTGATCCCTCGGACCCCTTTTTTTTTTTTCTTGTTCGTGTGATTCTTTTCTTCATATATGATCCGACTTCTCCCCCATTATGACCAATTTCTTCAAACTTTTTTTGCGTTTTTCTGTTGCAGAATGAACTTACAAAAGCCTTTTTCAAATTACTATCTTTTTTCCTCTCCTCCTCGTCGGGGATCCTTCTCCTCCTTTCCCCCCCCCCCTCTGTTTTGTTGGTATCTGGCTTCTTGACCCGTTGTTTTTCCTGAATCGTCCACCTGTCAGTTCCTTTTTTTTTTGTTGACTTCTATTTCTTCCATCCAGCCCCAACCGTCGCCTTGGATGCTTTTTCTTTTCTTCAGGTGTACTTCGACTGTCCCATTTCAATTCACACCTACACTACCACCAAGGTTGATTGCAATCTCTCCATGGTGTGTTTCCCGGCCTGGTTTTTTTCCCCCTTCGAAACTTTCATGCTGGGCCCATGCAACTCCCTTTTCTCCTTTGCTCCTGAATCACTTGATGAGTTGAGCAGTGTTGAGTCTGTGTTCGATCGACCCGATTCTTGTTCCTTAGCCGGTCAACAAGGTCCTTTTTTTTCCCGTTTCTTCTTCTTTTTTTCATCGGTCTTTTTCCCTCTTTTCCCTTTTCCGCCCATCCCTTTTCCATCCTTTTCCGGTCTTACTTCTGGTGTACCCCCACATTAGATTGCGGTGATGTGTATTTTTATAATTTCTTTTTGTTTTCACCTTTTTTTTTTCTTTTGGCCGACCTTCCCGCGGACCATTTTCTTCTACAACACTTCAATGTGGTGGGACCAGGTTGTTTCGGTTGGCCGTTTTTTTTTACATTTCATTCCTTTATCTGTGCCATGACCTGGATTGGATTTTTCCTGACTCTTTCTTGTCCACTCCTCCCTGCCCGGAGTTTGTCCCCCTTCCCTCTGTGAGAACATGTTGAGCTCTTTTTTCGTAATTCCTTTCAAACGAGTCTACTCCTGCCTTTCCCCCAGTTTTGAAATTTTTTGTTGCAGACCACCCCCCCCCCCCCCCCCCCCTGACAGCACCCTCCACATTCTCTTGATGCGCATCCTTGAGCGGGTTTGATAATGGGTTCCGGGACCCATTCTTTTTCCCCCCTTGTTTTTTCCCCCCCTCGTGCCCAACCACAGGGTCTCGTTCCCTGGACGTAACAACTGCAGTTTTTTTTTTTCCGTTATGTTTATCGACACCGCTCCTTCCCCTCCCTCTAATGTTCCTTTTCGTGGTCCTGACCAATTGTAACAGGTTTGTTAACCCGCCCCCGTGTTTTTTTTAGCATTGACTGGTACCTCTGAACCTCTGTGTCCCCAAACTTACCACTTTCTCCTGTAAAAACCTTTACAATTAATTTAGATTTGGTGACAATTTTATCCCCTCCCGCTTTTTCGGTAAACACCTCAGTTCATGGTAATCCCACCCCACAGGCTACCCCCCGCCTTCATTACTTTCCACCCCCCCAAGTCATCTTTTTCTTCCCTGTCCGGTGTACCATTCCTATCCGTCGTGTCGTTCTTTCCCACTTTTTCCCCCCCTCTAAGTGTGTTTCAGGTTCTTCCGACCAAATTTTTACCCATCATGATTCCTCCCACTTTCGCCCCCGCCTGTTCCCCCTTAAGTGCGAGGGCCACCTGTTCTGAGGGCAGTGTTGTGTGTTCCCCCTCAACGGCCAAATGGACCATCTTCCCCCCTCTTGAAATTTTTCAAACAACAACCGATTTTTGAGGGTGAAGTCCTCCCCCCCCCCAAGGTCCTTGAATCACCTTTGGCGGTGATGTTTTTCATGGTTTCTGGGTCGTGTTCCTTTTCGTTGTTCTCGTTTTTTACTGTTAGTCTTCAGGCTTCCTTTTCTGGGGTATGGTTTTTGGAATCTGATG
>Ga0179593_1695048_pt1 | contig 14798 bp, 20 predicted proteins | sample CZODoug2_1_08_16_FD_185931 | JGI IMG/M metagenome (GOLD analysis project Ga0179593, IMG submission 185931) | Vadose zone soil fungal communities from Angelo Coast Range Reserve, California, USA - CZODoug2_1_08_16fungal (PacBio error correction) | ecosystem: Environmental > Terrestrial > Soil >... | reverse complement strand
CTGCCGAACATCCTTTTGCTGACTCTTCTCCAACCGGAAGATGTCGAAGCCGCCCGGGGCTTTTTTTTCGTTGTTATCTTGGCTGTTTTCCCCTTCCCGCAAAATTTCTGAGCCTCGTGTCAGCGTGCTGTTCTATTTTTGTTTTCCACCCTGCGATTCCTTTTTTTTCTGATTTTGGGAAACCCCTTGTACACACCCTTTATAACTTGTCAACTTTAGTTCGTTGGTCGACGTCGTTCCTGGCGAGCTTCCACGGGCGCCCTTTTTCTTTTTTAATGGCGTAATGGCGGGCTTTTGTCAAGGTTTCTCGCGTATGCTTGGCGCGGTCAAAGTTAGTTGGAATTCTCTTTTCGGTCTGTTTTTCGCCTTTTTTTGGTCCTGCTCGGCGAGCTGTCTGCGAGCGAATTTTTCTTCCATTCTCTTGAGGCTCTTCACCAGCGCTTAAGAATCATCCCTTTCCTCCCTTCCACGTCGAATTACTTTCCCTGGTCTCCAGATTTCTGTCTGTCTAGGTGGTCTTGGTTGCCACTTTCCGTCTTAGAAACCCCCCGTCGGTTGAGGTGATGTTTTTCCCTTTTTGATTCCGGTATGGATACACGTCAGAGGTGGCGTTTTCATTCTCCAGAATTGTCGGCCATGGCAAAGTTCTCTCCTTTCCTCGTTCTGACTCCCACCCTGAGCGTAGAGCCTCTTTCTGGCCCCCCCCGTCTTTGCTGCGATCCTCCTGGGCCCCTTTCCGCCTTTTTACTATGCTTCGAAGAAGCTAAAAAAGCATAGGCAGCCTTTGAGATTGTTTCTAATCCCTTCCTTATTGAGCTCTGACCCCATTTTATCTCTCTTTGTGCGTGCGCGATGCCCAAAATTCCCCCCCCCCTTTCGTCAACGGTAACTAACGGCTCCAGGTGAACACTAAGCTGTCCTACATCTTTTCTTCCCCAGAAAGACAGGGGAAATCACTCCACATTCTAGTTTAAACCCTAGCAGCACTCAGTCGCGTCCGGTTTTTCACCACACCAAATTCCAATGCCATCCCTGAAAGGGATATTTCCACTCCTACCAAACTTTGGACCTTCGCCCAACACATAAGTCTCGAACTCCTTTTTTTTTCCGGTTCTTTGGTCCCTTTTGGTGTAGAGCCAGTTTTTTTCTCGCCCTTTAGGTGTTTCCCCGTGCAGTTGATGAGGAATTGTCTTGGACTGATCTCATTCTCCTTAGTTGTCCTCAGATGGACCTGCCGAAGGTAACTTCGCGGGTCCATTTCTGGATTGGCCCTCCAAATAGTTCAAGTCTTCTCCTTCGAGTACTCTGCAGTAGTAGTAGACTTTTTACTGCGTGGTATGAGACCCTTTGCGAGTGTTTCCCTCCGGTCTTTGAGGGCACTAATAACGATGGTTTCTCGGTGGCACGAATCTTTCCGGACTCATTGTCCCCCTCCTGTAGATATTCCCGTTAGGCTTAACGTGATTTTGCAGTTTCCCTCATATCCCCCCTCAGGGTCCTTAAGTTGCTTTCTATTGGCCCCTCTGTAAGTAGGGTAAGCTCTCAAAGAAATTGGTGGTTGTCTTTTCAAAGAACCCGAATTGGCCCCCCAGGGTCCCCTTTTGAGTCGACCTTGTTTTGCGAGGTTCTTCCCCCAAGTGTTTTCTTAACCATTAGTCCGCCTGTCTCATTGTCACTTCGTTTACAAGGTTTTCTTTCCCCTGGTGTAAAGGACAAAACCACACAACACAAACCCCCCCCCCCCCCCCCCCCCCCCCCCCCCCCCCACAACAACACAAAACCCACACCCCCAAAAATGTTCCCTTCGATGAGTTTCTCCCATTTCCTTCGGCCTTGACTTCTCCACCAAGAGCCCCCCCCGTATCTTCTTTGTCGTGAGAGAGACTTTTTGATCTTGAACCCGCACTCCTCAAGGTCCCACCTGCTCACCGTATCCCCAATCCCATCCTGCTGCTTCGAAACTGACCCCTATATGGGGCTGATATTGTTTGCTTACCCCTCCAACTCAGTAGGTCCATCTTTACGAAAGAGTTTTGCCGCGAAGGATCGCTTTTTGCGACTCGCTTCCTTTTAGACCAATCCCTTTTTTGTGGTGGTTGTCATCCCCAAGATTCCTGCCGGATTGGATTAGCTTTCCCCGTTGAAGGTTGAAATTCCCCGCCCCCGTCGGAGGAGTGGACTTCAGGTTCTGATTGGTTACTGTGAAGCGCAGTTAACGATCTCTCCTTTCCCTTAAGAGTGTTTTTGTTCTGAGAGATCGGAAACTCCCACCGGTACCCAAGATAGACTTTTCCTTTCCCCAACTTAAGCCTCTTTTCCTTTGAACCGTGTCGAGACGTTTTCATATCAGGTTAGCATCTCTTGCGCGTGAAGTTTCCCCCCCCCCCCCTTCCCAAGACCTGACTCTCATGATCCTGTAGCCCCATTAGCTCTTTCGGCGACCCTGGTCTCCAGTCTTTACCTTCCTTTACTCATTCCTACAAAAATTGACTCCCATTTCCGTTCATCTCCTTTGCCGGCGGGTTCCCTCCCCCCTCACGCTTTTAGGTGCGCGTGGTTTTTTTTCGGGCGATTCCCTCCAGTGTCGGCTCCACCGGCCCCGGACAGCACCTCGCCGTTTTGGGGACGAGATGGCTGTTTCAGTTCTCCTGCCATCTCCCTTTTTCAAAGGGGTTATCCTCTAAAGGGTTTCCGGTGTCTAAAATTTTGACCATCCTCTTCGTTTGACGTTTTCCCTCGAAAAATTTGGTAGGACCTTCGCAGGACGTTGCAAACTGGCGTTTTGTTTCCCCCGGTTTACTTAAAAGACCGCCGATTTCTTTTCTCTCTTCCAGTTATTATTCCAGAAAGAGCACCCCCGGAGTTTGGTTTCCCCCTAGTCTTTTCCTCCATGTATAGCCTCCCGGGACCATCTTTCCCGGAAGCCCCTTCATTCCCTCTCAGATTCGTCGGTTGTTACCACCAAACCCAGAACTTTTTCTGTCTCTCCGCCCCGGCGCATCCCCCCGGTGCTCTCCCTCTGAGACGCCCCGTCTCTCCGCACATAATTTACCCCGTCATCCCTCCCTCTGCGGGCACGATTTATTTTTTTTCTAGTCCCCCCCCCTACTGGACCCTTATCTTGTTACCGTTCCCCCCGAAGTCGAACACTTACTCAACACTAATTCATCCGCCCCTCTCCTCCCCGACGAAGGCCCTCCCCAATAAATGTTTCCCAAGAGATACTTTTCCCCCTTTCCAAAACAGACCCGTTGTCATCCGCTTTAGACCCTGCCTGGGCGTAGAGTCCCCTTTCTTTTTTGAAATCAAATACTTTTCTATTTTTTTCCTTTGGTAGTTTGTGTCCGCCGCGACTCTGCTTTCTCATTTAGGCTATCCTTGATTTGACGCCCCTTTCCTTATGGTCATTACTTACTTTTTCACCTTAGTTTTTTTCCTTTTAGTTAACTTTGATGAAACATCCCTTTTCGCGCACTCCCTCATCGAGGAGCCGTCCTGAAGACCATCTTGAAAAAAAATCTCATCTTCTTTCTCTGCAATTGCGCTTTCTGTTCAGGTGCCCCTCTTAACCCGGAGGCGTTTCCCCTTCCCCACGGTAACTCCTTCTCCTGAAACCATTAAGTTCCCGCTAAAGTCCGTTCTCCTCCCTCAGTGGCCGAAGAACTTCTTCCCCTCTCGAATTTGACCTCCCCCTACTCTGTGATATACCGGCGGCCAAAACTATGCTAAGTTCCTTGGGCGTCCACGGTCTTCGCACCGATCCCCTCCCCCCGATGAATTTATTCATTTCCTGCGGAAATTTTTCTTTCACGACCCCGAGCAAGTCTTTTGCCTCAGCTCCTCGGAGATTTTGCCAGGAAGGTTGAGGGATTCGGACCGCTTTGCCTTTGTCCGGCCTACAAGAATCCTCCTTCTCTTCAGCCGTTACCTATGACTTTCGCGCCGCCTTCGCAGAGCCTTTTTGATTTAAGATCGTCCATGACGGGCCAGAAACTTCCTCTTAAGCTTGACAACAATCCCTCCGAGGTTTCTTTTATACCCCCGAAGAACACTCAAATTACCTTTTTTTATTTCCCTTTGACCGTCAAGCCTGCGGGGTTTAGTCCCCCCCCCCCAGGACTTAACCGGAACCTCCTCCCTTTCCAGGCGAGATCTGGGGTGTCCATTAGTTCCCCCCCTTCCCTAGACCGTTTGTTACCTCGCGTTTTCTTTCCCCCAAAACTGTCACGCGTTTACACGATAAGAGATATTCTCTCCAATATTGAGCTGGACCTCATGAAAGCCTCCCCTTCCCAAAGGCACCCCTCCCCGGCGTACGACACATCCAGCCTGATGGTCACCCCACATGCTCCTTTCTTTTCATCATGTATTTTCTCTTTTCCCCCCCTCCTCAGCTTTTTTTTTTTTTTTGAGATGATAATGATGGACGTCTCTCCTTGTGTGCTTGCTTCCTCCCCAGGATTGGATGCTTAAGCGCCCGTGTTTTGGTGATTGGTTTTTTTATGGTTCAGCATTTTCCTTTTCCAATCCCTAAAAATGGCTGAGAAGATTCCTTTGTGAATTCCCTCTTTTTTACCACCGGCTTCCCCGCGGTGAGCTTTTCTTTTTGGAAAGGACAACACCTTTTTTCCCTCCCCCTGTCAATTTTTTTCATTTCCCATCGTACAGCGCAGGCCCGGGCAGAACAATGTTCTTGTGTCCATTTGAGTAGGAAGGAACTTCGTTATTTTACTAGCCCTTCTCCCTTACGGGGCCACTGTTCCGCAGTAGGTTGATAGAACTGCGTTTAACTGTCCTCTTATGAGGGCTTTTTTTCCCCTTCTTTCATCCTTCTAAATGCCTTGCGATCTCTTCATAGGTTTTTTCTCTCTTCCCCAATGTCAATCGCGGACGAATAATCCCCATTCCGCTTCCCCGGCCCTCTCTCTGTATCCTGTCTCAGATAAAGCCTCCTTTCTTCTTCCTTTGGTAGGGTGTTAGTTTTGGACCCCCTCTAATAGACCTTTTTGATAAGGTCGGGGCGCATTCCTTTCCTGCTGGAACTATCCTATTTTCTTTCTCCCCCGTGATGACCCCGCATCTTCTTTGGCAAACTTCTAGACTGTACCCTTTTTCTCGGACCCTTCGCGTCGATTTTTACCCCCTTCACCTTTAGCTCCCTGCCATTCTGATTCCCTTTTCCCTTAGTCCAGACTCCCGGTTTTACTGAACCTTCACCTTAAAACAATGCACTCTAATCATGATCTCTTTTTCTACCGATGCCCGAATTTCTCTTTCTCGTAATGCCCTTCTTTCTCTTTGTTGTGATCACTTTGGCAACTGCCTCTAAACGTAATCAAGAGGTCCCGACGTTACACCATATTACCTTAGGAAACCCTCCTCCTTTAAATAACTCCTTCACTCTTCCAATTGATAGTCCCCCTCCAATGCTGCCCCATGAAGTCCTCGGCTTCCCCCCCCCCCCATTTCCAAATGAATATTGGCCATATCGTGCTTTTTCAATTTTCCCCTCTCCACAAACCTCTTCCCTCTCCCAACACATATTACCGTCGCTTCATTTAATTTTTTGTCGAACGGGTCGTTTTTGTCTCTTATCTCTTTTTGATCGCCATTTAGTTATATTTTCTTGATGAGGGAATTGCTGCTTGGCCCTCTTGGAAGTATTCCTCCTTCCGTGTCATTCTCTTTTCACTTCCCGCCGGTAAATCTCGGTCCATGTAGGGACTTTGAGAACCCACTTTTTCGCAGCCTTCTAGTAGATCTCCCCCTTATCGAAGTAGTCTGATCAGGAGTTTCTTTTCCCATGGATCGTTTTTCTTGTCCAGTGTATTTTGTGCCTACCCCTACCGCTTCTTTAAGTGCCCCCTCTCTTCTTATACTCCCCTTGTAAACGATTTCCTCTTTTCCCCCGGTCGGCCCCCCTTTAATTGTCCCCTTTCAGAATATAACCGTAATTTGTCCATGACTGCCTCCCTTCTGTTATCAGCACTGTCCGAGACCCCCCATCTCCTTATTGTGTTTTCAAAGACACCGACCTTTTTTTTCCCCATTTTGGAGTAATTTGCCCATCGCGATTGACCCATAGTACTTCTCCTTGTCAAAATTAGTCCCTTTTACTGGTGGTTCCCCCTTTCCCCCCATTTCTATTGTTTGGTTCTATCTCCATTTTGCCGTTGTCTCCCCTCTTCGCACTTTCTGTCCAAACTATTTGTCTTTCCTCTCTGTCAGGATTTCTTTTCCTTCTTCAAGCCTCCCTTCCCCGCGCCTTCAGTCACCATACCCCAATAAATTCTCTTCTTGCTACCCTGCCTCCAAGGTTTTCCATCACTTCTTTTTCTTTCTATTTCTTTTTTTCTTAATGAGGAACCTTCTTCTTGTAAGACTCCCTCCTTTTTCCTTTTCGAATTTTCGTATGTGAAATCGTCGCCTGAAGAGCCCCTTCTTTTTAGTGGTGTTTACCGCATTATTCCTCGGAGATGCGTATCGCATTTCCTCCAGGGAAGTTTCCCAAAGTAACCCGAAAAGTCGGCGTAGTTTGCTCATTCTCTTTACCGGAGTCGCATGTTTATCCCTTCCCTACTCCTCCTTTTTTTTTTCTAGAGATAGGAAATCCCCTCCTTTTTTTCCCATTACGGTCCCAATCCCCCTGAATTACAACACGCCGACTTCTCCTTTTTCACTTTTGTCGATCGAATATTTCCTGAGGATATCTTCTTTCTTGAGGACCCCCCCCCCTAAACCCTTCTGAATCTTTCATTAGAAGATTTTCCCCCTGCTCATCCTGGTCTTGCAAAGTATTCTCCTGCCTCCCTTCCTTCCCCTCACTCCCCCCCCCAACACAGACCCATACGTTTCATTTGTCTCTTGCAGTTCCTTCCGAAATGGTTCACGTGAGCTTTTTTCCCCTTTTTGAGTGTTTTCTTTCCCGATCCCCCCCTCTCGCTTACACTACCATGCCAATACGTCCCGTTCTACCCTTCTTCCCCAGGTAACCTTTTCGGCTAGACCCTCCCCCCGAAATTCCCATTACAAACAGGTACCACCCTTCAGCGGTTGGTTGAATCGGTACATTTGCATGACCTCTTCCCCCGGAGATAACACTTTACCCGGGGTTCCCCCCTCTGGTTCTTTTCGACCCAACCCCAGGATTTCTTTTTACCCCCCCATGCTTCGACTTCATCTCCTCTGAGCAACTTTTGGATGAGGGGAGAATTCTTTTCCTCGATGTCCACGTCGAATGATTTTTTTTCTCGCCCGGCCTTTCACTCCTAACCTCTTAGGCCTCCCTTTTTCCCCCGAAGAGGTCTTTGGGTGTCTCTAACTTCATCAAGCGGCCGCAGCACGTACCTGGAGCCAGCCCCCCAAGCCTTTCCATTTTTTTGCTCGTCCCCCCTCCCATTCGATAGTCATTACAGGCAGCTCCATTAATAGCCTTTCTTTTGTCGCCAAATTTTTTCTCCCCATAACGACCCTTTGACCTCTCCTTGTCCCCTTCTGGCAGTTCCCTTTCCTTAAACGAACTGCTCACTGCCTCCCCGCTCCCCTCCAGCCCTTCCTAATAAGTCCGGCAACTTTCCGCACAAGATTCCCCCATTTATATCCCCTCCCTCTCCTTGGCTCCCCCCAACCCTTCGCCAACCAGTTTAACTTCAAAGTCCTTTTCTCACTTATGGGTTTTTTTTTACCCTCGAAGTTTGGTAGGGCTTACCATATGGAAAGCATCCCCCCTTCTATTCAATTTGGACTTTTTTTGGTTCCCCCTGCTCTTTTCCCATTTTCGGGTTTTGCAAGTTTTTCTTTTCACCTCTCCTTTTCTTCTAAGGCTCCCTCTTCTTTTTTCCCTTCGTGCGTTGAATGCCTGCTCTCCTTTTTTAATCCGCGCCATCATCAATCGCTGGAAAGTTGACGAGCAGCCCGCCCTTTTCCGTTGTCCCCTCTCTTAGCAAAAAACAGTTTTCTGCTATTCTCTGCCCTTTTTTTTTATCTTTTTTTCAATGTCCGGCTGCGGACGACAGTTTCACTCGCAGACCTTTTAAGTCTCCCCTTCCTTTTCTGTTGCCGAAGACCTCGTCATTTCGCTTCCTTTCTTTTCGACACTCCCCCATCAAAATTTTCCCTCTGTTACTCCTTTCCGACCTGGACCCCTCTCACCGAAATTCCCCCTCCCCCCGTAAACCTTTCTTTTCCCCTTTTCCTACGGAAATTGTCACTGTAACCCCATTTCCTTCTCCCATACATTCTTTTTGTCTATCCTGTCGAGAGTGTTGCAGTACCTGCATTGAGTTTTCTTCTTCCCTCTTTTGGTGAAGGTCCCTTCCTACATAATTATTTTTCCCGATGCTTCCGCCAGAAAGATTACCGATTCGCGCAAGCTTCTTGTAGCAGCCCCACCAACCAGTCTAAGACTTATTGACTTCACCCCCCCTTCCCTGTGGCCTCTTTTCCCCAAAGATAATTCTACCCTTTTTTTTAGTGTACAAGCCTTTACCACGACTAATTCCAGACCCGTTTTTCTTCCCTTTCTACATTCTCCTAATGCAAAGATCCTTATCCCCCTTTTTCCCTTCCCTATCCCCGGGGTTGGTACTTCCCCCATAATCTCTCTGGTTAAATATCGGTTTGGCCAAAAATGTCACCCCTTTCTAAGAGCTCTGCTGTCTGTGAAAGCAATGAACTCTTTAAAGGGCACAAATCACCAACGTATTCAAGCTTAAGCTCCCCTTCCCCCCCCCCTCTGGGGTGATAACTTTTTTCTACCCTCGAATTTTTTTATTCATGTATCTCCTCTTGGCAGCCAATCCCTTTTCTTTACCCTCTGCCTACCATGAGCCCTTTGTTGATGACATTTTCCCCAAGGACTCTTGTTCTTAGAAGCGGCCCTGTGGCTTTGTGCTTTCTTGTCCTTTTTTCTTCCCCTGTGAAACAGGCCCCAGCTCGTCGTTTTTTTCCGCGTGAGTTTCCCCCCCCCCCACTCGAGGCACCGCTGTTAGATGCTGGTGGAACCGGTTCCACCCCTTTTCCATTGATCAGGTTTCCCCTTTTCATTTCCAAGAGAAGCTTTTCATTCGGGCACCTTTTTCCTGATGAGGTACTTGTTCCGTCGTGGTCCGGCTTTCCGAGAAAAGTTCTTCGTAGCTTTGGGGTTCCCACTTTTTTTTTTCTTAAATATTTTTTTCAAGTGATTTCGCGGATCTGAATATTTCTCCCCCTCCTTGTATGCGAGTTACTGCTTTCTTCCTCTTGTCCCATCAGTACCCCTTCCCCAGGCCCTTTCATGTCAGTCACTCTCTTTCTTCCTCGGAAAGCAAAGCTTTTCCTGTCTGGCCTCGTTTGTCTTCCCATTCGTCAAGGAGCTCTTCCTACATGGCTTTTTTCGGGATGAGTTTCTTGCCCTTTCTATTAACGTCTGCCCAGAGGCCCCACTCCTCTTTTTTTCATTTATTCCCCTGCAAAGTCCCATCGTTTTCCCCTTCTCGGCAACCCATCTCGTCGCCCGGAATGTAGCTTTCCCCCTTAAAAAATGTTTTTTTCTTCTGCTTTACTGGACTGTCCGCCGAGTCTCCTCCACCCTTGCAACACCCTTCCGAGACCCTCCCGAGATTGTTCCCTTCTTCCCGTCCTTTTGCTGTCTATTGACTTTTTCTGATTTGAGTGCTTCATGCCCCCAGCTCCCCCTTTTCCCCCAACCGCACTTCCTTTTTCCCCCCTCGTCAGACCCCGGTAAAGATTTCCCCCTCCTTTTTCCCGATCAATTCTAGTAAACCTACATCTTCCCTCCCCTGCCTTTCGTCCCCCAACTTTTGATCCCTTTTCCAATGGATTTTTCCTTCCTAATACCCCTTTTGCAATTCCCCCCCGAAAGCTTCTAAGTTTTTTGTCGACCTTCCCCCTTTTCTGCAGTCTCCTTTTTAGGTTTTTTGTGAGTTCCTTTTTCCTTCTTCAGGGTCCCCTTCCTTTTTCCTCGTTCGAATTCGTTGTCTTCCCTCCCGTCCATCTTCTTTTTCTGGATTGGCGAGTTTTTAAATCTCTTTTTCTCTCTTTCCCCGATGATTTTTCTTGAGCCTCTGTCTGAGAGATTTTGTATTTTCCATTTCGTTTGTCCCGAAAGGTCTTTTTCTCCTCAATGAAATTTTTTTTTTTTTTTCACGAACACCAACCTTCGTCCTCTTCCTCCTTGACTCTCTTTCAAGGTGTCTTCCTCCCTTGGCGCGTGTCCTAATATATCCCCCTCCGGCTTACCTCTCCCTTCTCTTGTATATCTTCTTTTCTCCCTTTGCCCCCCGCACTGAAGGAGAAAAGCCATAGTTCTTTTTCTCCCAAGTCCCCCCCTTCCCCCCTTCCACTTGAGACCTTTCTAGGTCCTCCAGTGTTCGCTCTTCTCCCCCCCAGCTTTTCCCTTTTTTTCCTTTCTTCAAATAAAGGTTTCGACTTCCTTTCCCCTCTTGCTGGCTCCTGGTCTTTTCCCTTCTCCACTTTCAAGCCTCTTTGTCAACCCCCCCTTCTTTTTTAGTTGTTTTCCTCCCTCGAATGTTTGATAGTGACTCCGACACTCAAGGCCAGCCCCTCTCCCACTAAACTTTGGTCTTTCCCTCCGAACATTCCCCGATCCCTTTGCGATTTTTTTCTCTTTTTGTTCCACTCAAGTAGGAAGACTTCACAGTTCCAGGTTGAGCTCTTATCGTCTTCCTTTCTCTACATGAAGATTCAGTACCGTATTTTTGGATTTTGGTCTCCTTTTATTTCAAGCCATGAAGAGGTGCGTTGTATCTCCTAACCCCTTTTTAACGGTGAACTTTCCCCTCAAAGGTCGTCCTTTCCTTTCCCCTTAGCTTTTTCCTTTGTCGGTGTGAAAGGGATTTTTCGCTCTTTCTCTTCCTTCAATACTCTGTGGGGTTTGGAATTTCACCTGTACTTCAACTTCCGGGAAAACTCTTTTTATTACACCCCTTTTAATTGTCTCATCCTTTGGACCTACGCCTCCCTTTTCTGAATCTTTTCCCTTGGAGACCCCCCCCCCCCCACCTAAACCTTCCTTTATTCCCTAGCGCAATTTTTTCCCTCCCCCTCATTTTCTCCTTTTTCGTGACCCCCTGAATGTCTCCTTCGAAACTTCTCTAGTAAACACCCTTCCCCCTTCCCCCCTGGGCGTCCGGTTTCTAAATCAAGAAAGCTCTTTTTTCGTAAGTGCCTTGTTGTCTCTTCTGGAGATTTTTTTTTTCCTTTCCCAAGAAATTCTCGGCCCCCCCGAAAATTTTTCCCCTTTTGTCCATTGTGCTACTCTTTCTGCCCAGTCTCTGCCCAAACTCCCCCCTTTTTTCAGATAGACCCTTTCAATTCCTGTCTTCCCACCTTGCCATGTCTTTGGGTTTTAGAGGTCCCCACTTTATTTGATGACCTGAGGACCCCCCCTGGCCACCCCCTGGTGTCCCCCAGAAGACCCCTCTCTTTTTTTCCCCTGAGGCCCCTTTTTCTTAAAGAACCTTTCTCCCATATTTTGCTTCTTAGCCTCTGATTTAGGACCCCCCCCTCCATCTTTGAACTTGCTACCCTTTTACTCCTTAAGACGTCTTTTTTTTTTTCCGGACCCCTGCAGAATTCCTTTTATGTTTTTGTCGAAGCCTCACTTTTCCTCCCGAACCAATTTCGCAGTCGTTTTCCTTCCCATGTTCTCCATAATACGCTTCTTATCGAAAGGCTTCCTTTCCCGATTTTTATACCCAATACAATGGACCTTTTTTACCTGGCAGTTTTAAAAAACTCCTTCACTGATCTCCACGATACCCCATTCTCCTCTCCTCAAGGACGTTCCCCCTCTCGCCCTTCAATGTAGACCCCTGAGCTACTGGCGATTTTCCTCCAAAAAGACTTTCTTTCGAGAATTATTGTTTGCGAAGCATCCTCTTTTTTTTCTTCTTCAACTTATGCCTTCCTTTAGTCATTTTTTTTTTCCCGATTTTCCTTTGACCTTTTCGGTTCATTTCTCTTGAACAGTTGTAAGTTCCTGCTTCCTTTCCTTAAACCCCTTCGGCTCTTAGTTCCCCAGTTCTCCCTTTTGAAATGTTTTTCTTTTCCTCTCAGGAACACCCTCTCCCCTTCCAATCATTCTTCTTATAGTCCTTTCATGTAGAGTCTTCTGCCTTGATGTTTTTCTTACATGCGAACCAGTCCTTCCCCAGTACTCTTCTTAAGACTTTTTCACGCTAATTCCTCGAATTTTTAGGAAAGATACATTATCTGCCTTCTTTCCAAAGACTTTTTCCAAAATCCCCCACCATCTGCTAAGTTTTTTTTCAGACCGGACCTTTTTTAACTGACACCTCCCCGACCTTTTTTTTCTTTATCCTGACTTTGAAATGTTTCCAACCGCCTCCTCCATGAATTTTCCTAATCCCCCTTCCTGTCGTGCCTTCCCTCCTTACTTCTTTTTTTTTCCTTGGACAGCATACCTCCGGAAGTTTCCTCTAGCGCTCGCCTATTCGAGATTTTTTTGTTTTCCGTTCGCGAGTTTTCTTTTTTTCCACCACTCGGCAGCGGAACTTCATATCAGCTTGTCCGCAGAACCGTTTCTTCCCCCTTCCCCCCCCCCGACGTCCTTTTCCTTTTTCCAATTCGGCCTCTTTCTCCCTGAAGACCCTTCCCTAAAATTCCTTTCAGTCGAGACGGGCTCCACCCCCTCTTTCCCCCCTCCCGCTTTTCCCAAAAAGACCACACCTCCTCCCCACTCTAAGAGCCCTTCAGAGTTTTCGAGGTTCCTGCAATGACGAAAGATAACGTTCCCCCCTCCCTCCCCCCGGGCCCCCCAAATCCCCTTTTCTTTTCTCAAGGCCCCCTTTTTTCCTTTTTCTTTTTTATAAGTGTCCCCCTTCTTAGTTGGCCCTTTCCCCGACGACCTCTCTTGGTTTTTGATGCCGTCACCCAGTTTGCCGTTCTGTCTTTTTTGGCTTTTGTTTTTCCGAAAATTTTTTTTTTTTTTCCCTTCGTATTTTTTTTGTGCGAGTTTTTTCCCCTCCCGCCCCCTTTTGATTTGGGGAAGTACCCCGTGCCCTTTGGCCCCCCTCTGGTTGCTTTTTCCCCCCCTTTCCTCAGATCTCCTCTTGTGTGTAGGTGTCCCCTTTTCCCTTTTTTTTTTAAATGGCGGCTAGCTTAAACCGGTTCCCCCTTTTGTTGTCAAGTGATAGTCTTGTTCTCCTTCTTGATCACTTCTCTTCGAATGTTCCTTTTCCTTATAGTTTTGGTCTCCTTGGATTTTTCTTTTCTTCCACTTCACCAGCCGCGGACGGACACTTACTTTTTTTCCGCTTTCTTTCCTCTAAAGCTCCCCTGCTAGGTTCCCTCTTGCCACTTTTTTTTCCCTCATTATTTTTGCGTGGATGATGAGGTGACCGTTGACCTTTTATGGCCACGTATTTTATGATCAGCCTTCTCAGTGGCAACCTCTTCTTTCTCCGTTATGCATGTGGTTCTTCCCAGGATTTTTTCGCTTGGACGGCCAATGTCATTGAAGTACTTTCTCCTCGTTTTTCCGCATTCCCCTTCCCGACCTCTCCCCCCTTAAGTTCCGATAGACCCTCCTTCAGAGAGAATTCAGTTTGCTTCCTCCTTTTCTTTGCCTTGGCTCTCTTTAATGGCTTCACCCATCGCACGGTGTACACCCTTCTTCACGCTTAATCCTTCTGTCCTATGTCCAGCAGCCCTTGTTCCCCCTTTTAGATCCTCTCCACCGTCTCCCCGAATTCCTCGTCAGGTTCCCCCCCCCATACTTCCTCTCCCCTTGCTAGTCCTACATGTGCATACATACCAAAACTCGTACCCCCCCAGTCTCGTTTTTTCGTGTTCGTTGTTCGCTCCCCCTTAGTCGGTTTTTTTCTTTTCATTTATTGGGGGGTTTTTTGCATCTTTTCCGTTTCCTTTTTCTTGAATTGCTTTTTTTTTTGAATTATTTCTTTTCGACTCTTCTCAGCCCCCCCTACAGGCGGTCCGTACCGTTTCTTTTCTTCGATTTTATCGTGTCCTTGATTGACGTTTTTTTTTTTTGAGAGAAGTATTTTTTCCTACTTGCTAGGAACATTGCGGCTTTGTTTTTTCTTGTTTCCTGACATCTCTTTCTGATCGGTTTTTCTTTCCCACCCAAGACCTTTCCCTTCTGGCTTGTAAGCGGGTCCCCTTTCGGAGACCCTTTTCGAGGTGAGAAGATAGAAAGTGCCTCTCCCCCTTAAGGGTCCCTTATCCCTTCGATGTCTTTTCCCCTCATCGGTGTCTTCTTTTTTTTTTTTAACAAGCCCCTCTCCCCCACGTGTTATTTTGCGAGCGTCTCCTTTTTTCCTTTTCGCTTCTTCCGAATTTTTCCCCCAACTTAGCCTTTTTTCGACCTTTTTGTTTGTAAATCACTTTCGATTTTTTTTTCCCTCTGATCCATTTGCTGAGACTTTCCCTTGAACTTCCCGTCCCGTCGATTTTTCTCTTTTGATCTGGAATTTTTCGCTTGAGAATGGATTGATTTTGTCAATCCCTTTCCCCCCCTCCCTCCTTTCAGTCCCCCATAAAGTTTTCTTTCCACTGACGCCTCCCCCCCTTATGAAAGTTTTTTTTTCTTTTGTATTTTCCCGTCTTAAATTCAAGTAGAAAGTTACTTTCCCCCTTTTCTGCCTCTCTTATCCCATCTCTCTTCTTTTTAAAGCTTCTCCCTTTCTGTGAGTGGCCCCCCCGGACGCAAGAATTCCTGCCAGAGATCTTCTCCTTTTTTCCCACAGTGAAGTTATAGTGTGAGTTTTCTTTCCTTCCCTCTTTTTTCAGAGCTT
>Ga0179593_1441883_pt1 | contig 14798 bp, 26 predicted proteins | sample CZODoug2_1_08_16_FD_185931 | JGI IMG/M metagenome (GOLD analysis project Ga0179593, IMG submission 185931) | Vadose zone soil fungal communities from Angelo Coast Range Reserve, California, USA - CZODoug2_1_08_16fungal (PacBio error correction) | ecosystem: Environmental > Terrestrial > Soil >... | reverse complement strand
AGCCCCGACCCTTATGTCCGGGCCGCGTTCCCTCTTCGTCCTAATTTCTTGGTCCATTAGGGAGTGAACTCTTTCCGCGTGACGTTCGCGTTAGTGCGTAGTTTTTTCTTTGTTTTTGTTCTTTGTTTTTTTATTCTCCCTTCGTGTGGCGGGCTTCTCCCGCCGGGGCATTAGCCCCTTCCGTAGCCGTTCGCGGGAAGGCCTTCTCCGGCGAGACGTCCTTTCTTTACCATTTTCATTGCGCGTCCAGGACCCCCGACTTTTTTGGGTCGGTCTTATTTGTTCACAAGGACTATTGCCGGCCTTCTGTGGTGTCTTCCCCCCCTCTCCCCTTCTTGCTGGCGGAAGTTGACGCCGGCACTCCCCGCCTTTCCGTTCTGCCTGTCGTACTAATGATGTCCTTGATTTCTGTCTGACCCTTGAACTTTGATGCCAGCCCCGCAACTACCTTCTGATTGTCTGGCCTCCCCTTTGAGCCGTCCTTCACTTTGTAGAACAGACTCGTCAGGATTTTTTCGGCTTCTGCTCTCTTCTATGTCCCTATACAACGGATGGACCGCCCTCACACCTTCGATCACCCCAGTAGGGCCGGTCTTATTCACTCTTTCCTAGGCCAGCGATGCCGCACGATACGGGTCCATCGTACTCGTGTGTACTGAAGGGGGCTGGCTGACGCCGTTCCTGGACAGCCCGGAGGATCTCTTTTTGGTTTTCTAGTTGACTTGCGTTTACTTGCCGGTCAGTTTGCATTGTGCAGTTTTTCTTCAGAGATCCGTTTCCTTTTTTCCGAGCCCGACCGTGACGCGCCATCCCTCTTTAGAAGACTTTTTGTTACTATGTTAGCCGTCCCATGTCCACGGACCCTATAGAGGTCCATTCAACCGCTCTTCCTTTTTCCTTTTTTCACGATCCGGTTAGGGAATTCTCCTGGCTGTACTTTTTTTCCCCCGCTTTCTTGTGGCGTGGGAGAATATTGTTGGTCTTCCTTTTCATTCGTTTATGAGAGACAATCTCTCGTTTCCTTCCTTCGTTCGAGCAACCTCACCCCTTGATCCCCCACGGGACTTATTTCTGTCCCAGTAAAATTGACTTCGGAGGCACCTCGATTGTCTTGTGATGGTTATCTTTGGCCATGGGTCCTTTCTCACGACTACTTTCGCACACCCTTTTCCTGGACGCCGAATTTTGACTGACAAGTTGGGTCGCAGAGTTTTTTTCGGCTCTTTACCCGTACGAAAAGATGGCTTTTCGGGACCGAGACCCCCTTCCCCTCTTTGCAGATCGGGTGATGGTCAACAGCGTCGGCCTGCCTTTTTTTAAAGCAGTACGACACCCCCGTTATGACTGAAAATCTTCCCCCCCGATTCCCCGCCCCTTCGCAATCCCGCTCAACTCGGAATGGAGCTCTCGCGTGAAGTTTTGCTTCCCATGCCGTATTACCCACGTTCTTTTTTTTTTTTTCTTTCCTGGGATACCCACTGGTTCGCGTTGGATGACGCACCTTTTTTCCATACATCATTTCTTCCTCCTTTGGCGTCTCTTCCGTCAACTACCTCGCTCTTCCCTAATTGATAGTTATTTGAGTGGATTTTTGATTTTTGTTATTTAGACGGTGACCCTCTTCGATTCCCCCCGCGGTCGGTCAATTTCGGTTTGCTCCCCCCCTGTGTCTAAAGATGCCCCTTTTCTTTCTTTACCCCCCAGCCCTTCTCTTTGGTCGTGCTTCTTCCCCTTTTCCCTCTTCTATTCTCTGATCCTAAGATTTTTTTTTGCGTTTCCACCTTTCCTTTTCTACGCTGCGTTTTAGGCACCCCGCTTGCCAGAGAGACCCCACTTTCTCAGGAATATTTTTGCTTATTTCCTCCCACTCTCGCGGTCCTCCCTTTCGTCCCCTCCTTTTTAGGGGAGAGGGCCTGTCACTCGTCCTCCTTGTCGCGTCTTTTCCTCTCCCCTGATCTAAGCCGCGAGGTTTTTCTGTCTTTTTTTTTTTTTTGTTTAGCTTTCTCCTCCTTTCTTTTTCCCTCCCTGACCGTCATATTTCCTTTCTCTTTTATAGACCGTCCGGAATTCTGTCTTACACGCTCAAAATTTGCTCTGTCCTCTGGTCACTCCTGTTGAGAAGCTCCTCGTCCGGGAACCCCCCTTTCTTTGGTTTTTAGTTCACCTCCAGCTGCCTCTTCCCTCTGCCCTTCCCGTCAGTTGCCACTCTCTTTGTTCCCCTCGGGGTTTTTTCTTTGTTTTTTTCTCCTTTTTTTTTCCTCGTCATCTTTAGTGTCGATGTCCTCCCTTTCTTTTTTTGTCGGCGAAATTTTGTGAGGTTATTTTTTCCTCCCCTTCTCTTAGTCCCCGGCGGCCGTTCTGGCGACATTTCAGTCGGCTTTTGTACCCAGACTCCTACTCCCTCTCTTCTTGTTCCGATTGTAAAAGTCGGCTGAAGTCCCTTTCACCTTTTCTCCGACTTGGCCGTACGCAGAGTACCTTTCCCTGGTCCATTTCTTCCTGAGTTATGTACTTCCTCCTTCCTCCCCCCTTTGATTTCTGCACCCCGCTAGCCCGTCCGACTCCTCAAGTTGATGCGCATATGCGTGTCACTCTTGATGAGTCCGCTCGCCTTCTTCCTTCCTGTCGCGTCTCTGGTTTTTCTTCTCATGTTTTCACTCAGCGCAAACACCGCATTCCTTCTTTTTTTTTTTCGTTTTATGTGACCTTTCGCGCCTTCACTCTGTAATGTCAGCTAGTTTTTGGACCACTTTGTACTCTTGTCCGTGTGTTTCTGGATTCACCTCTTTGTGTTGTTTGACTCACTCCTTTTCCAGTTTTCCTCTACTTTTCTCCTGAACCTCTTTTTTTTTCCGGGACCCCTCCCTCTCCGTTAGGCCTTCTTCTCTTCTTCGCGTAAATCGCGCGTTGCTCAGTCCTTCTCGGTGTATCTTTTGTCCCCCTCCCCCTTATTTTCATATCTCACCTCTTGGGTCGCAGTCCCCTTAGTTTTCTTCCGCTTTCCCTCTCTTATCTTTTCCTCCTCCTCCGTTTCTTCGTTTGTCCGACTTCTCCCCCCTCCTTTGGTCCCTTTTTTTTTTTTTTTGTGGGAAGCTGCCGACACAGGGGTATCCTCTTGCCCCCCTTTGTCGGTACTTCACCTTTTCTTCTCGGCGCGTCTTTTTTCCTTCCTCCCTTTTCCACTTGATCCGACAGGCGTGCATTTTGCTTACGGGTGATGTGTATTTTTCTTTGTGCTCTACCTTTTTTTTGAGTACTACGCGGTTTTGCTTTTTTCTTTGCCGGGTCCGCACCTTCCCTCTTATTTGATACTCTCCTGAATCTATGGCTGCCGCTTTTATCTTAAGGCGCAGTGGTTGAGCTTGTGTCCTTCGTGTCTTCGATGTTTTTTTTTGTGTGTTTTTTCTTTTTTTTTGTTTTTGGGGGTTCGTTCCTTCGTGCCAGAGAGCCTCGGATGTTTGTTATTTGATCTTCTTTTTTTTATTCTCATCTAGTTTTCCCAGGCCGTGGTTCTGAAAGTTGGCGCGATGCGTGTCTTTCGGTCGCTCCTTTCGTCCTAACGCCTTTTTGCTTTGTAGCGCCCCCCCCTTTAGTGGCCCCTTACATTCTTTTGTAGGATCTCCTTTGTTTTCAGCTTTTTTTCCTCCCCTCACGGCTGATCCCCTTCCTTTCCTCCCTCACGGTGTGCATCGTTTAATCTGTCCTTCGATTCTTTTCTCCGAAGCTTGGCTTCTCTGTGCTTTGCATCGTTGCTGCCTTGCGCGTTGTCTGTTTTTTGTTGTCTCTTCTTATCTCCTCCTGTTCCCTGGTCGTTGGTCCCCACCCTCACCGGCGGCACTGAACATTATGGCCGCACGCTTTGACAGACATTTGAGATTCCTCTACCCTTATTTCCCCCCGATTCTTCGTCCCTTCCTTTTCTCTGGTCACGAGCTATCGTTTGAGGCTCTCTCAGCCTTGGTTGGTTGTTTGATTTATGTCACGGGTCTTTTCCTCGGGCGCGGACAGGCCATTTTTTTCTCTTTTTTGCGCCTCATTTGCAAGTTCCGTTTTTTTCCCCCCTGTCAGGTAGCTCCGACAAGCGCGATTTTCCCTTCTCGGCGATTTTTACATGGCGGTCATTATTATGTTCCATTTCCACCCTCGCAACCCGTTCTTTTTTTATTTTTTTTTATAGACCGTCCAAAGTCTCCTTGCGATCTTTCACCTTTTTTATGGATTTTTTGCTCCTTTCCTTCTTTCTTGCCTCATTTTCCCCGATAGTTTCCTGTCTTGTTTTTTGCCGCGCATAGGTAGAGTTGGGGGTCCCTTCTATGATCTAGTCCGTATTTCCTCCCCCCTTCGCGTTGCCTTGGCTACCTATCCGATTTAAGCATTCTCCTCTTTAGAGAATACGTTTACGGGCCCCTCTTTTGATGCTCCTTTGATTATCTCCCCCGTTTTTTACCTTCCAAGAGTTGTTCATCCCCCCAGTTCGTAGGCCACTTAGACGCCGCTCGAAGTTCTCTTTCCTTTCTTTCCTTTTTGGCGGTCAGGATGATCCCCTGACAAGTCTGCCCTCCCTTTTTGGAACCTGTTCTGAACGATACCCTTTCCTCGCGTGGGCTTTTTTTTACTTGTTGACCTACCCCCCCCCTCACTTTTTTACAGTAGGACGATTAGCAGGGAGTGGACGCCTTTCGGCATTTCGATGTCTTTCCTTCCCGTGTTCGAGTTTGCATTGCCAGACTTCCAGCACATATTGCATTTTATTTTTGGTTTCCTGTTCCCTTATTAGCCAATCTTGGTTCACCTGCCCACCCCGGATCCTCCACTTCTGCCCCTTTTCGTCCAGTAGGAGGCCTTTGACCGTTTTGCGACGTTTTTCCCGGTCGTGAGTTTGCCCTCAATCCCTGCGAGCCCATTACGCGTTACTCTTTCGTTCTGCACCCCTTTTGGGTTAAAATTTTGTGATTTTCCGACTCTTCTGTCTTGATTAACCCGGTCGTGTTGACCCATTGCACTCCCTTCTCCAGGTGAAGCGCGCACGAGGTGTCGATTCGACGCAGGCGCTCTCGGGTCTTTACTCACGTTGAACCCCTCTTATCGCACACGTTGATGCAATGAACTTTCTTTCGCTTTGTTCCCCTGAGCGTGACGGTCTTCTCTTTTTTTACCGACCTAGACGATGCGGTCATCGTTACGCCGATCGTCTTTTTTTTTTTCTTCTGCTGGCACTTCAGCGTCTCCTCTCTCTTTCCCCCGACTTAGGTCGTTTTCGACGCCCGCCGTCTTGACGGATTACGCGCGGGCTGTTGCGCTGCCGCTCTCTTAGGCTTCTCAGGCCCCTTGCACAGCCTTTCGTCCGGCCCAAATATATTTCCCCCCGTGATGTTTCTGCCCTTTCTTGTCACGTCCCGCACCCGTCTTTCCTGATTTTTCTCCTCGCGTTTTCGGGGCCATCTTTCGCTGTGTAACGGTAGTTTACAGCGATGTCCTTCCTTGATTTCCGCACGTTTTTGCTTATACTCTGTTCCTCCCTTTCTGGATGCTCTTGTATTTCTCTTTTTCTGTGAGGCCTGCACCGCCAGGGCCCATTGTGCGAATGGATATGGCCAGCGCATTCGGACGTTTGGACGCCCCTACCCTTCGTTGGTCAGCGTTTTTTTCTGCCCCCCAACTCCCCTGTCGCGTTGTCGACCCCCTCCTGTTGATGGCCTTCGCCTTTCTGCAGGTGTGTTTATTCTCACGCCATCCTTCCAGTTGTCCGTTGCCAGGCGCTTGGACTAGGACCCCGTTCATTTGATCTTTTTTTCTTTCCACTTTTCTATCGCTGCGGCGAAGCTAAAGGCGCGCCTGTTCGCACCCCCACTGTTTTTGTCAACCCTTTGTACCTTTACCGCTCCCATTTACATCCTGCCTTTCCGTTCCTTTTTATTTTTGACGATGAGTGACCGCCTGTTAACGTTTTTTGGTCGTGCTCCCCAAACCTTCCTCCCTTTTTTAACTGGCGTGCGTCGTAGTCTTTTGATGACGCTCTTCCCTCCTTTCCTCATGGGCCCGTCTGTTGTCTAGCTCGAGCTACGCCACCGCCCTTTCCTTCCTCTTTGTGAACACTTTGTTGTTTGACATAGGTTATATCTCAACTTTGGCCTTTTTTATCTTGGCGCTTAAAGAAGTTCTCGTCCTTCCGGTTGTAGGTCCGCGCCTTTTCAGATAGTGTTGGCCTGTCGCGCGTCGGCCTGTTATCGTTAGTGTTTAAGTGATGCCGCTTTTTGGTGGGGTTGTTTTCCCCCCCCCCCGCGTTCCTTGATTTTACCTGGTCCTCTTCCGCTGCGTGGTGAACGACCCGGTGCGGCCTCGGGCTTCTCAACATGACTATTTTTGTTCACCCCCTCCCCCCGGTTTTTTTGTTCGTCGCAGCCTGACAGTATTTTGTTGGAGCCGCGGAGTCCTCTTCCAGAACGTGTTCTCCTGCGTCCCTCCCTCGCGTCCTTGTCCTCTCCGGTCAACTGTTGGACTGCTTCTTTACTCCCACCCTCCTGAATCAGGATTGTTTCCGATCACGTGGAGAGTCCCCCCTAACGATTTGTTAGAATCCTCTTCTTCCTTTATTCCTTTTCCATTCCGTTTTGAGAATAGCAGGCAGCTTCTGTTCCCTCACCACCCAGAATAGATGGCCGCCTTCAGACCTTCTTTATACCCCCTCGTGTTATTGTGCCTGGGCTTCTATAGGGAAGCGTTAGACCTTTCCTCCCGATGTTAAGGTAAACTCCATGCATTTTGACAGTGACGGGTGAACGCTGTGTTTGTTTTTCCCCTTGTGCCCCTCAGCTGCTGCGCCCGAGCCCCCTTACGCGGCCGGTATCGGCCCTCTGCTCGTCTGTCCCGGGTTCCCTGACGTTTTTTTCGTCATTCGACCTCCCATGCGACCGCGTTTTCCCTTTTTTTTTCGTACCGAGCGCACTCTTATCGATCCCCCCTTTAGAAGCGCGCGAAAGTCTGACCGTCTCTTGTACGGCCACGAGCCTCAGTTTCTTTTTTCTGTATCTTTTCTCATCAGGTCCATGGCCATTATGGGTTAGCCCGAGTTTGGATGTTTGGTGACGAGTCGTTATCAGCGTCCCGCTCATACCCCGTTCTTCCTGCTACCCTTCTCTTATTCTGTTATTTATAGTACACCGGTTCTTTCCCTCCCCCCCCCTTTCGATGTTGTCACCCGTCCCCATTGATTCTTCTGTCGTCGATGTCGGTGATGTGGCTTTGCTGCGCTTTTCCGGTTTTCACGTTCTACCCCTACTCTTTTACTTTTTAACATGTAAGACCGCAGTTCTTTAGGTGCCGCTTTTGAGATAGGTATCCCCCTTTGCCCCTCCCCTTCTGTCGAGACCGAGAACAAGACCACGCGTCTTTTTTCTTCGAGATGGCTGGTCGTGTACGCCTGCCGGTTTTCGCACAAGGTTTGCATCCCCGGTTTCCCTCCTCTTTCCTCCCCCGTAACGTAAACCTGACCAGAGCCAATACTTCCTGGCGTTTAAGAGTTCCCTGCACTTTTTCACATGCTAGTCTCCCCCAACACGCGTTCGGTGTTGTAAGTACTGCCTTTTTATAGAACATTTCATATCCAATCTGTTTTTTTATTTTTTTTTCCTCTGCCTACCCCCTCCCCTCTAGGGAAAGCTATGCTGCGGCCTGTACCCGGACCAGAGCGGCTCCTTTTTTTTTCACTATGAGAGTCCACCGCCCGGATTGGCCCATTTGTTGTTAGACTCATTACATGTGCCATTTACCTGGGAATTTCTTCACCCGATTTTAGCGCTTCCATTCCTTTCGATTCGCTTCGCTTTGGAAAGCTTTTTCTTGGGTCGATAGTCCGATCGTATGCGCTTTTCCTTTCCTGCTGTCTGTATGAGCCGTCCCCCTTGTCAGGAGCTCGTACCAGAACACGATCGTGTCTGCGGTTTTCCGCAGCTATGTTGAGAGTGTTGGCCAGGATAATTCTCCCTCCCCCCCTTATTTTCCGTCCCCCATTTCGCCCTTTTTTTTCTTTCGCGTTTTGGCTATTTTTTTCGTGTTTTTGTGTTTTCTTTCTGTGTTGTCCTCTGACGGATCTTCTTTGGTCGAGGCGGTGGCATTTGCCTTTCCTCATGTTCTCCGTTCAACGATCTTCGCTGTTTTCCTTGCGGACACCCCGTCATGTATGTGCCGTGCTCCTTTCCCCCCTATGGCCGGTGCCCTTAAGTCCTTTTCAGTACTGCAGGGTGAACTGAATATTTCCCTACCTGATAACATGCGGCAGCGCAGCGCTTGCTGCATACGCCCTCGGCACTTGACGGTTACTTGAACATTCTTTTTCCTCGGGCTTTTGTTGCTAGTTTTCCTTCTTTTGCGTTGACTTTCAGTTCTGATTTTTTGGGTTTTGTGTCCCTGGCTCCCCCCCTTTTTGGAAGCGCTGGTGATCTCCAGTAGTTCCTTTCTGGACTTTTTCTGTCTTTTTTCAACGCGCGAAGACTCCTTCACCGTTCGGTTGACCTCTTGACAGGGTGTACTGTCACAGTTGGTCGTTTCTTGTTCATTTGATTGTTCCCTTCCTTGAGGTCACGAGATCGGCTGCTCCCTCGTTGGTTTTTTTTCGCCGTGACGCACCGACTTCCATGTTTGCGCAGCCTGGGCGCGGATTTCTTTCCCTCGCTCCTTTTTCGCCTTTTTTCCCGTTCTCTTCTCCTTTACTACCCCTCTTGCAGTTATACCCTTGAGTATTTCGTCGTTCATAGTGAGCAACTTGCTGCTTTTCGTTCATGATAGACCGCTACGCGGGACGGACCAGACCTTGATCCTTTTTGCCTTACCTCCCGCCGTGGCCCTTTGTTTCTCTATTCTACTAGGCTTTTTTTTTCTTACCACCTCCGCCCGTCTTTCTTCGGACCCGCCGTTGAGTGACCTTCGCTTTCCTTAGAGTAAATATTCGATCGATAATTGAGTTTTTAACTTCATCCGTTATGTGGCAGCTCCCTCCCCCCGCCAAATATACTTTATTTCTGTTACTTTCCTTCCCTTCTCTTGTTGCTTTAGTATTGGAGATACTTCGGTTTTGGCAAGGCGCGCAGCTTTGCTACGTGACGCTTTGTACTCTTTACTATCCTTTCCACCTTGTTTTCTTCCTTCCCCGCCCCCCTTTCTATCTTGTTTAAGGACCTCTACAGTGTTGTTTGCGTCCCTCTTGTAGTGCCCGCTGTTTAGTTATGTAGCGAGTTGTTTTGCTCCTCTAGCTTTGTTTTTTCCGACTTATTCTGAGATGTGCCGTGTGTCTTCACTTTCGCTTTCACCGTTTCTGTTAGAGAACGACGGCGTGTGTTTCCCTTTCGCCATGATTCGATTTTGGGTGGAGATTAGTGTCTGCGTCTGACGGTCAGGGGCTTTGCTGGTGTGGCACCTGATCGGAAGGTTGTATTTCCTCGTCGTGCCATTCGTTGGACGTCCGCCCTTTCTGATTCGCGAGCCGCTTCTCAAGGAGCTCTCTCTAGGAGGAAGACAGTCTCTTTTCGCTGGCTAGGGTTGCTTCACTTTTCGAGAGCCGGCATCCCTCACGCCTTCGAGTTTTCTCTGTCTCTTTTTCCCCTTGGTGTAGCGCGACGATGTTGCTCTTCTGTTTTTGTTTAATTGTTTTTGTAGGTCGCGTAGCCTTTTCCCCCCAGGGTTCGTTTATTTCCATTTTCTCCCTTGCTCTTTGTTCCTTCTTTTTTCGTTTTGTCGAATTTTACTTGACCGCTTTTGTGGATTCTTGTTGAGCCGATTTTTTGTAAGTGGAAACCGCCTTTTTTTTCCTTTATTTAGCCGCCTTCTTGTTCCTGTCTCGGCTAGCTGTCGACCCTGGGCTGGTTTCTTCCAGTGATACCCTTTTAGTCACCGGTCGTTGTTGTTTTTTGGACCCTTCGGCCCTTCCCCTTTTAGCACCTTGTACTTTTGCCCATTGTTTCCGGTATGATGCTGCTCACACGTTTTTTTCCTACTAGCCTCACCTGACCGAATTGCGCCCCTCTTTGCTCTTCATTTTGGAGTTCTCGCCGAATTTGGGGTGTTACGTCTGTTCATTCTTTTTCCTTCTCGGTTTCTCTTTACAGTTTTTTTGGGCTCGTGGCCTTCAGAATGCCGTTTTTTCTCCTCCTGGGCGACGTAGCGTTCTTGAATCTACATGGGCTCCTCCAACTTCCCCTAGAGATGTATCGCTTGACCACTCTCTTCCCTCTCTTTTATTTTATGGAGTACGCTCTCCATAGTTCTCGTCCTGAACCGCTTACCGTCTCTGGGATGGATCCAGCTCCGAGAGTGTTTTTCCTCCGTCGTGTTGTGACAGTTAGCGCATTTTTCCAATAGAGATTTTCCCCCCTCCTCGCGTTCGCGCTTATCCCTCTCCCCTTCACGTCTCGCGCATCTTTTTCCGTCAAACTCGCTGAGATGGCTCCGTGTTATCTCCCGTTTTTCCTGCCTCTTGCTCTCGTCGCTCCGGAGGCAAAGCAGACTCGAGCAGGTGGCCCTTTTCGTGTCGGCAGGATACGTTCTTTTCCCCGTGTCTGCCATCTTTTTTTGGCCCCCTGTTCTCACGCGTCCCACAGTCACGCGGTGGCGTTGGCTCTTCTTTTTCAGCGTGAATTGGCCAGGCGAGGTCGTCCTTCGTGTTCTGTTGGTCTTTTTTTTTTTTTTGGATTTTTTCCCCATCAAGTTTCCTGCTCCTCGGTCTTACGAACTTTTTCAGCATCCTTGCGCGTATCCGCGGCTTTTGCGCCCGTCTAGTAATTGTTCTTGCCTGACCTCTATCACGTCGTGCACAGTTCAGTGTACGTAGTCTGGCGCTTTTTTAGTTTTTGATTTAGGCCGTTTTGTGGCTAGCACCACTTGGCCTGTCGCTTAATCCCAGACGCGCGACTCACTGTTGCCCCGAATGGATATTTTATTTTTTTTCTTTTTTTGTGCTTCTTCCGTGTACCCTCGCTCCCCTTTTTATTTTTGTCTCTGTCTGTTCCCTTGTTCTTGTGTTTCTCCGCCGAGCCGTTGAACGACGTTCTCACCCCCCTTTTTCGTTTGTGACGATCGTCTCCTGTTCCCTTTGCCCGGCTAGACTCGTATAGTTCATCGTTGCCCCCTTTTCTCGCCGCGATTTCTCGGCACCATGGGATTCCTGTTCCTCTTCAAGCTCAATCTTTTTGGCCGAATCTGAGCTTTTTTTTTTGGATCTGGTTTTATTTACACTCCTCTTGTGCCCTCTGGCTTTTTCCCTCTGCATTTCAACCGCGGCTCTTTCCTAAAGACCATGCGAGTCACATATGACTCAGTTTTCTCGCGTTGGACAGCGTGAAACGTCGCTTCCTTCCCCTCGCCTGTGCTTTTCCTTCATTTTTTCTGCCAACGACCCTGCGTCCGGCCCCTCTTTCCTTCCTTAGTGTATTTTTTTAGCATGGCTTTCTTTGACCCGCCCGGACTGATTTTACTCGTTTCTCTTCCATCGGTCGTGATATGTAAGTTCGATCTCCCCCAGGTCATTCTTCAGATTCTTTCTTTCATCAGCGGCCTGACGCTGTGACCCGTTCCTTTTACCTCTATTCTGTCTTTTTTCTTTTTTTTCTAGTGTCGGTTTGTCCATTTCCGCTTCTTTCTGTTCTCGACGTCTTTTTCCGACGCTCTTTGGCCGTAGTGTGCCCCTTCCGCCACATCTTTCTTCTCCTTCTTGTCTTGGTCGGTTTTCTGTTTCTGTTTACCCTTCCCTCCACCTGCTCGTTTTCGCGCCGCTTCAGGTTCAATTTTCTTTCGCTTCTTCGACACTTGGGACATACGATCCGTTTTATGCCCCGGTTCGGTGGCCTTTTTCCCGCCACTCCCGCGCCAGTTACGCACCTTCTTTTTTTTCCCCTCGTCGTCTGGGTCCTCACCGTGCCGTTAGGCGTTTTGCGCCCCTCGTTTTTCCCATTTTTTTTCATACACTCGGTGGTGTTTTAGTTGCTCTCTGTCTGTCACTACTTCCCCCTTTTGTTGTTGGTGTTCGTGAGACCCCTCGTGATTACGTACGCCCCGTCCGGGTGCCCCTTTTTCTTGCCCCCCTCTTGTTTTTTTCTCCCTTTTTTTTTTCGTGCCGTTTCGGCCCTTTCTGCGTCCAGTGTCTCCGGTCCGCTTTTTGACACGCCCCCCTCGTTCCTTATTTCCTTTCGTTGTTTTTTGTTTCTGTGGATCGTTGATTTGCCCTTCTCAGGTGGTGGCGGATTGCCTCCTTTGCTCTTAGTCTCTGAGCGTTAGATTTTGCTCCCTTCTCCCCCCCCCTTTGTGGGAGCCGGCGCCGTTTCGTTTCTTTTCCTTGGAAACTGACCTCTTCGCGGCGGTCCCCGGTGATGAGGTTTGCGAGGCTCGTCACCTTTCTCTTCTGCTCCGGTGGTCTTCCGCTACCTTTTTTTTGGTTTCTCCGCGCTTTCCCAAGCCTTTTTTTATGTACCTTCTTTTAATGGCTGCTGTTTCCCCCTCTCCTACCCCTGTTCTGATGCAGACCAGCTGACTTGGTCCTCGTCTCATTCCTCTTCCGTCTGCTCAAAGTGACGATTTTATTACTTGTCTCCCTCTTATCTGTCATCGGCCCCGACCAGTATTTTGTTTCATTTTCTCGCGGCTCCTCTTCCCCTCCTTCTCTTTACCTTCCAATTTCTTTCCCCTCTAGTTGCCAGATCCCCCGTTCGTGGTTAGGTGTCTTACGCCCTATTCCGCGTCCATGGCGCCGCTTCTATCCTTTCCCTTCCTTCTGTCCCTTCCCTGTTTGGCCAGATGGATTGGGAAGCATCTTTTCCGTCAGATTTTTTTTTTTTTTGTGGTCCCTAGTTTTTCTATCGTGTTTTTTTCAGGGCCCCCCGAACTGCGCGCTTTCTCTTATGCCTCTTCACTTGGGTTTATTTTGATCATGCTTAGCGATTCCTCCGATATTGAATCATTTGAGTAGCCGTTTTTAGCGTCCCCCTCCGTCCATTCTTTTTTTCGAGCCTTTAATGATCCAAGTGTTTCTCCGTTCCTCCATTTTGTACGGTGTAATTTCATGGTCCTCTAGTTTCCCTCTGTCCTCGTACGGTGTTGCATTTCTTTGCCGTAGGCTTTTTTTTCAGTGTTTTCCCTCCAGATCAACTCGCGTTCGCGTCCGTCTTTGTGTCGTGTGACACTCACTATCAGGCTACCCCAGGTGCCCGCTTTTTCCGTCCCCTTGCCGTCCGGCGTTTTCTCGTTTGTTGTATGGTCGGACTTTTTTTTTTAGTTTGTCCCTTTTTCCCCGACGCACGTTCTTTTTTCTTTTTTCTGTGCCCATTGACGACGTTTCATGCTTTTTTTTCCTCCTTTTTTCTTCGGTCAGGTGTTCCCACGATGGCCTTTATTTCCCCCCTGAGACATCCCTTTGGCCTTCCGTTGTTTTTGCGCGCGTTCGCCCGGTGCTCTGCCGTCCGTTTTCCCCCTTTCCTTCCGGATTTAGAGCTTCCTTCCACTCACTTTTTTTTTGGTCTCGGGCCAGACTCTCTCTTTGCTTATTACTAAGTCGTCCCATTGACCGTGCCCCCGGCCCCTGGCATCGGTCATCGCTTTTTCTTTTCAGGTTTTTGAACAGCAGTTCTACCCCCCCGCTTTTCACTTGGTCGCGTCGATTTTTTTTTAACCCAGGGTTTCATTGTTTTAATTCAGCTGTTTTGCTGCCGGACGGTCTTAGTTCTGCCGTAGATGACATCGTTGCAGATCTTCTCGCTTTTTTGATATGCTTTTCCTTCCCAGCGGTGGGAGTCTCTCGTCGCGCATGGACCACGCCGGTGCGAGTCTGGTGTGTATTGCCATCTCCGGTTCTCTTTACTGTCAAACGATTTTAGCTTGCCCCCTTATGTTTCTTCGATTGATTTTCTGTGATTTCTGCGCGGTCACGATGTGTAGCGACCCGCTGCCCTGACTCCCTGCTCCCTTGCTCCCCCAGCTCTTGATTTCTTTCTCAGCACTTCCCAAGATCGCGTTCAGCGGCTGGTCTCAGCAGTTTTTCCTTTCTGATTGTGGGCACAGGACCCCCTTCTTCCCTGTGAGTTATGGGCCTCTCGACATTTTTTTGGGTCCTGTCGGGCTCACCTGGTTGGCTTTTTTTTCTCCTCCTTTTGTGTTACGTGTCTGAACCCCGCTCTCGTAGATACGCTTGTGTGTTACTCTACTTGCCTTGGACAGTCCTTGATGAAGGCCCCCGTAGTCATTTTTCTGGTTCTTTTTCTCCGCGAGTTCTCTTTTTTCCGGGGAACGAATATCCCGACGATCTCTCTGCGTCATGTTCCACCCCCCCCCTGCGGCCCTGTTCCTTCCTCCAGATGCTCTTGGCCTTCCCCTGTCAGAACTCGTAGTTCCCCTTGTGGTTTCGCACGTGTGTCCGTCGCAGCATGATCTTTTCGGTTTTTGTCCTGCCTGGCTTTGTTGCTCCACTCCCCCCGGCTCAATGGAAACGCCACGCACTGGTTATGTTTTTCCCCAGCCGTGCTATCGGACCCACGGCCTTCTCTTTTTACCCTGTCTGTGTCTCCTTTTTGCTTTCGGTCAGCGTGGTAGAATTACGCTACTCTTTTTTTTTTCTGTTGCCCTGCTGGCAATTTTATTACTTGTCTGCAGTTCGGGGACCTTCCACTTTTCTCTCCCTCGCGCACTTTGTAGCTTCTTCCCCCTAATAAGCGCCAAGTGCTTCCCTCACCCAATGAGATTAGTTCCCATAACTAGCGCACAGCGTTTTAAGTGCCGCGTCGTTCCTCCTCCTTTGCTGGACTTTCGGTTGCCCGTTGCTT
>Ga0179593_1293997_pt1 | contig 14798 bp, 15 predicted proteins | sample CZODoug2_1_08_16_FD_185931 | JGI IMG/M metagenome (GOLD analysis project Ga0179593, IMG submission 185931) | Vadose zone soil fungal communities from Angelo Coast Range Reserve, California, USA - CZODoug2_1_08_16fungal (PacBio error correction) | ecosystem: Environmental > Terrestrial > Soil >... | reverse complement strand
GCTCATTGTGGATGCCACCGATTCGCTCGTATTTTTTCATGACCCGAGTCCTTTTCGCGGGTCGAGTTCTGCTCACATTATTCTTGTATCGCGTCTTTTTTTTCTCGATTTAGTCCTAGCCTTCCCCGTACGAGACGGATTCGCTGCTCCGAAGACGGTACTACCCGCCTTCATGAACTGGTTATCGACGGTGCGCGACGTCAGTTTGCTTTTGGTTTCACATTTCCGTTCGCCCGGGTAGGGCTCTGGGGGGGGGGTTTCCTCGTTTTCTTGCCCCTCTTTTACATCTGGTCTGTCACAGAATGACGCCGCCTAGAATTGACCAGCTTTATTTGACGACCGCAGCCGCGGTTTTTTGTACATCTTCTACCTACTGCTTTCAGTCATCTCCCGATTAGAGCTCCGCCACCCCGGCGAGCCCTTCCACGAACGCTGGACCACGCACAATCCACCATGTGTGTTTTTGTGATTGTGGATAGGCGACGGGACTTCGCGCTGGTACCCACAATGTTCCTTCCCGTACCTACCGTCACCGTCGGGATGTGGCCTGATTTACATTTCCAGCATGTGTACCTGGCCCCTATCACCCAGATTCACGTGTGCCATGCTTCTTCTTTGTCTCTCTATACCAGTTCTCTCTTCCTTCCCGTTCTCCCGCATTGTCCTCCCCGTTGCCGTTCAGGCCGGCCCTCCCCCTTTTGCAACCCCTTTTCGTTTAAGCGTCAGGTCTTCTTGTCCTCATCCTCCAAATCATCGATCGCTTCTCTCACCCCTTTTGACAGCTCCCCCGACCAGGCTCGGCTAGCGCCGGAGACCTGTTCCAGAGGTCTGGTGCCGTTCGCTTTCCGAGTTTTTTAGACATTTCTCATCGAATCTTCAGGTACTTAGTGTACGCGGAGTCGGCCTTTCCCGGGCGTCCTTCCAGAGGATTTGACGTGACCTCTCTTCTGACTTTCAAGGATTCATGATGCAGAATCTGCGACTGCTTTCCTCCCTTTCGCCGATGCTTAAGGTATTCTCCCTCAACTTCCCTCCTTCCCCTTCTCCCTCTCCTTCTTTTCCCCCGCGCCAGCAGCACCGGAAGTTACCCGGTCTGAGTCTTTGGCCTTTTTGTGACAGCCAGACATGCTGACATTGTATGTGTAGTCCTCCCCACTGGTAACCTGTAGTCTGTGATTACGATTTTGAGCCTGACTGCGAAACTGTCGACCGCGATGCTTCGTCCCCATGCGCACACCCTAATTGTTTTTCTTCCTTGTTTACGACAACTCAACCAGTTCCCCTTCCCATTCCCCCGTGAGTCCTTCTCACCTTTTCTTCTTTCCTAGCTTCCTGACATCGTTGCCCCCCCCCCTGGGTCTGATGCCCACGCCCCCTCAACCGCACATGGTGACACGTTTTCTCTGTGATCGATTCTCCCAATACAAGAGTGTACAACTCCTTACCATTTTTTTTAGCCGTTATTTTTCACACCGAGGCCTTATTTGACCATTCGCTGGGAGCTTTCTCGTTTTTTAGTTGCTGTTGTCCCCATGTGTCACCACCTTGTCCCCGCCAGATGTGCTGGGATGTTATTGCAGGCGAATTTTCCCCGGTCAAAAAGCGACGTTTTCACGATACGCTTCAAGCCGCCTAAAGCAGGGTAGGACTCACCGGAAAATGTCTCCCACGTACCCCTTGAATTGAAGTTAATCCTTATTTATCAAAGCTTTATTTGTTGTCCCTGGAGGATGGACCGTCCTGAGTTTTTTGCAAAGGAAACTATTTTACGTAACTATCACAGAGAATCATTTCATGCCGTTTTTTCTTTCTCCGACAATAGTTTACTGGGTAACATTTGGGGAAGTAGACCCCCCCACACCCACCCTCCCCCCCCCCCCCCCCCCCCCCCCCCCCCCCCCCCCCCCCCCCCCCCCCCCCCCCCCCCCCCCCCCCCCCCCCCCCCCATAAGTACTCCCATCTTTAACCTCTCCTTAAAGTCCCTCTTCAATCTTTTTTTCTCCCTGAACTATGCGTGATGTTGCTTTTTGCGTGACCCCCTCTGAATGCGAGACCAGGCTTAACATCCCCCTGACAAGCAACCTGTCGCATCAACCCTGCCCTCCAATTGTCTTGGTGACATTGTAAACAGAGTTTAGAAGACCTATTCTCCCCGAAACAAGTCCCGCCCCCTTCCTTCCCTTAACCCTCCCTCTGTCCTAACGATTTCATTTAGTTTCCCCCCGAGCACGTAAGAACTGAGGGACCCCCAGTCCACAGCCCCCCTAAGGGGTGTTTTTCTTCAGGTATCGTTCTTCCCAACCCCAGTTAGAATTTCAACCAATGGTTATTTTGCGCACAGACCCTCACCAACCGTGTTACCAGACCTCGAAGACCGGACAGGTGTCCGAAACCTTTAAAACCCCCCTGGAGGACCCGGTACGTTTCCTCTTATTACCACTGACCCCGGAAGATTATGCTACAACTAAACTTCTTCCCTGTACTGTCCCCCTTCACCTTTTTTAAAAATGTGTGCCGTGACTCTGGTTAAACCCGACCACCAAATAGTGAAAGCCAAAAAGATGTTTTTGTCCTGTTCTTTCTTCCCCTATTCACTGTGGCTACTGCCCCTTTGCCAAATCTTTGCCTTCCTACAGGACAAGAAACCCTGGTGAGCACTTTTCAGTTATATGGAGCCCGGCCCCCTTCTTTGATCACCGATGCCCCCCCGCCCCCTAAACCGCCCCTTGGCTACCTCTTTACCCTTGTCATTTCGGGGTCTGTCACTTGCCCCAGGTAGCCCTGAACTCAGAAGAAGACTATTTTGCCTGGTTTGCAATAGTCCAACCCCACTGTGGATAAGAGAAAAGTCAAACACTCGAAGTAGAGTTTTTGTCTTTTAGGAGTGTACTAATCAAGAAAGGCATATGCTGACGAACACTCCATGGTGCCCGGTGTTAGGAACATCGACTTTTTTTTTCGTTATCCCCGCCTACCCGGTGTACCTTTGTTACCCCGCAACCCTTATTGAGCCCGTCAGATTCCGCTGACATGAAAGGACTTTCATGTTTTAGTGCCTCTTTTTTCTTCCCCCCTGCTCGCTTGACAACCCTGTTTTTCGTTCCCTTCCTCCTTCTGCCTTACTAGTGTAACGAGACGTCCTCTGGCCGTCTTTGTCGCGAGAGAACTTCGACCTAGATTTTTCTCCCCCCATCCCAGCGTCAGCCTTTCCCCCCCTCCTGGCTCCGTCCGGGCCCTCGCCATTGATTTCCCACCTCTTTCTTTTGCGAACCCTCATTCCTCTGGTCTTTTATGGAAGCCTGTTGTATTCTTTCTTCCTTTTTTTTTTTTTACCCATCCTTTTTTTGTTTTGTACTTCGAGATTCCCGGATCGCTTTTCCGCGCGGCCCCGTTTATTTTCAATGGTCCGCTGGTGACGGCCACTTTGAACCTGTAGCAAGATGCCTCTGTCGGTGATGGAAAACATTTCATACCCTGATTATCCGTGCTCTAGCACCCCCCTCGTGCCGTTTTCTCGTACCCACGATCCTCTCCTTTCCTCCTGACTTCTTCACCCGGTATCAATGATTGCAGCTTTTTTTTGTGAACACACCAGTTTGGACAGAGCATAATCGACGACGTGCGCACCCTTTTCTTCCCAAACTTGGATGGCCTGAGAAGGGGTTGACAGGACATTTTTTGGGGTACCCAGGGGACCAGGCAACCTCCCACACCCCCCCCGCCCCGCACACCCCCCACACCCCCCCCCCCCCCCCCCCCCAACCCACCCCCCCCCCAACCCACAACCCCAAACAAACCCCCCCCAACCGGTTTTGTTGACCATGTATAGGGTCCACCCCGCCTTTTTCCCGGTTGCCTTTTTCGTGCCGTTGCCTTCTGGGCTCGCGCCCTTCCCCGCCCAGCCGCCCCTCAACAATTTTGTCGTGTGTGTGTTGTGTTTTTTTTTTGTTTCTTTTTTTGGGTTTTTTTTTTTTTTTTTTTTTGTTTTTTTTTCTGGTTGTGGTGTTCGTGTCTTTTTTTTTTTGCTTTGCTTTTTTTTTTTTGGTGGTGTTTTTTTTGTGAGAGGTTTGCTTGAGCCGCCACAGAGCAAGATCTCTTTGAATCGGCTCCCTTTCCGTAGCCGCCCCTAGCTTCCCCCCCCCCCTGAACCCATCATGCTTCCCGTGTCTTTCGATAAAATTTCTGGGTTTACGGCCCTCACTCACTTGTCAAAGTCGCTTTCGGTCCAGCGTTTCTCCCTCCCTTCCCCGAATGACCCGTCCCCCCTTGGTAGTTCCCGATTTCCTTCCAACACCCCCCCACACCCCCCCCCCCCCCCCCCCCCCCCCCCCAATAAGTTGACCTATCCTCGAGCCATGGCGAGCGAGGGCTGTGGCCCCCGCTATTTCCTCTTCGACACTGTGACCGCTGGCCCCCCCCAGTTCTCTGTCTTGGTGTATCTCAGACACAGAGCGCCCCAAACCCCCGTTTCGTCCCCTCGTCACGGTTTTTTTTTTTTACCCTTCCCTTTTTTTTTTTTTTTTTTCATTTTGGGAGGTCGTCCTCTGCTTGCGTTTTGTTTTGCAACATGGTGCCATGCCCCGTGTACAACCTTTGGTCCTAGAAGTGTTTTTTTTGTTGTTTTTTTGTTTGTGTTTTTTTTGTTTTTTTGGGTGGTGGTTGTTTTTTTTGGTGTTACCCGTTTTCTAGGACTTGGTTCCGTACCCCGGTTTCACTCCCCGTGTACCCTCTAGGGCAGGGAGCCCAGGTCCCCCCGGTCTACCTCGCATTGAGAGCAAACACTCGTGCCTTGGAGCATTTTCCCCACCTATGAGGAGCATATTATTTTCAAACTGATTGCCTCCCCACGTTTAGCCCCCCTCTTGGCCCCCCCTTTCGCCCACCGTGTTGCGAGGTGATGGGTTTCGCCAGGCAGGCCCCTGAGAGGGTTATCTCTTTTTTTTTTTTCTTACCCCGCCCTGAATCTCCCTTAGCCACAGATTGTACACGGCGCTCACTTGCGTGTTTTTTTCCTTTTATGCGCCCACGCCGTTGGACCATCAACTTTGTCTTTTCACTGTTTATTTTTCGACCCCCCCTTTGCCTGGTTTCGACCTCTTTCCGGATGATCTTGTCATCACGGTGGCGGATCCTACCCTTAAGAAATACCCCACTCCTCTTTTCTCCCCGTGCCTTCGTTTTTTAACGCCCCAACCCCCCCCCCCCCCCCCCCATTGTGCTCATGGGCCCATTTGCCCCCGCACATTGCTCTCGGACGCGCACGCACCCGGGCCGACGGCTTGATGCTAGACCTCGGTTTTTTTTTCCCGAGCCCCTTTTCCATTTGCTTGCATGCTTGGCTGTCGTGAGGACTCCCTGGTTACACAGTCCCCTTCGTCACCCTTGTTCTCTGAGGGCGACAACGCCCCCCAGATACTTGCCGAACACGGCTGTCGTCCGTTAGAGCTCCCCCACACAATCCCCATTTTTCCCTCCGCTTCGTCCCATATCCTCGCGTTTACTCCTAAAGCACCTTCAGAAGCCTAGGAGTTCCACATTTTTTATTCAATCCTGTATTTTGAGGTCCCCTGCTGAACTAGTATGCCCCAGTTCCATAGTTGCCACGACATTTCAGACTAACCCTTACCCTTATGAATTCAATGTATGCGACAGGTACACGAACTTCCCCCTTCGAGCTTGCCCCCCCTCACCCCCGCCCCCCCCCGATTACTATCGTTCAACTTTTCCCCATTGGCCTCCGGCAAAGCACCGCCAGATTTCCCCAGTCCTGGGCCTCTGCACTTTTGATAGCATCGAATTCAGACTCGTCCCCCCCGCCTCTTTCAGTTTTCTCTTTAACAGATTGATAGCACGTCCCGGTACCTGGTGGCGTTGACCCCGAATCCTCTGGTCTAGCGCGCCCCCTGGTTTCGCGCCGTCTGTGCCTCAACAAGTGACGACGGCCCCGAGGTGGGTGTTCTTGGTGGTTCTTTCTTTAAGTCCGTGTTTTTTTTTTATTCGTTTTTGTGCACGTGTGTGGTTAGTTGTTGCAGGGGGGTAGGGGTGCTTGTTGTTTTGGTTGTTGCACTTCGCCCTCTGAATGTCCCGTCGAACAGTTTTCCCCTTTTTTGCATACTTATCAAGTCCCCCCCCCCCCCCCCCAATTTAGCTAACGTGGCCCCATAATTTACTTTTTCATCGTGGAGTTCCAGCCCTTTCAATGACCCTTTCCAGAAGAGTAGGTAATTTCGTACCAGAGTCTAGTCAGATAAAAGTGGTTGCGTCAGAGGTCTTCAACCGTACTACAAGCCCCATGAGTTAGGTAGAAGTGCCCGAGCCCCCGGCGGTTGAGAAGCCCCCTATCCCCCAGTTGATTCCGGGCAGTTCCTCTCATCTTTCATCAACGGGATGCGTTAACTTTTGTCCCTCTTTACTCCTGTCCACTCTTTCTTGCATTTTAATTCCAAGGTCTTGAGTTTGCAGACCGGCTCGTCATAGGTTGCACATCCCGCTTTTTTCTTTCCTTGTCGACAGTCCAGTTCCCCCCGTCCCAACTGTTGAGCGGCCACGCACTAATGTTTTCCCCGCTTTTGCCCACACATTCCCTCCTTTTGCCCCTCGGAAACACTCTGTCATTTCCCCTCCCCGCCTATTAGATTACCCCCCCTTTCTCCCCTTTAGGTCTCACCCCCTACCTCTCGTAGGTTCATAGAATCGCTTGAAGCCCCCTCTTGTCGAACGTTTGTTTTGCTGCCACCCCTATTTTTATTTGTTGCAGAGAAATGGCACTTTTCGTGATCCCCACTCCCCCCTCTGACGCCCGCCTGGATCACTTTCATCAGGCCTACACGTAACCATGTAGTCCCCTCCCAGTACCGTCTCCGCCACAGAAAAAAAGTTATGCCTCCTGCCCCCCGTCCCTCCTCACCGGGCTCCCCTGGCGGGGGCTTGTAACCGTGCTGTTCAGTGGAGTTCCATTTTTTTTCTGTTTTGTATGTCGGGTTTTTCTCTGTGGCCTGAAAACCCCCCCTTTCCACCCTATCTCCTTTACCTTCACCCCCCAGTCCGTTGTTTACTTTTTTTCTTCATGAATTTTTTTACCCCCGTTATGCCAGCAAATTAAGGTACCGTTTCCCTTCCTCTAAACCTTCCTCCGCCTGGGCCTAGATCCAGAGTATGCGCGACGGTCTCACATTTGTTAGGCGTAGTGGGCCTTTATTCACTACTCTGTGCCCCTTTCCTCTCCCCCCCTCATACTTGTTTTTACGGTCCGGACGCCTTTTTTCTAATTAGTCAAATGATCCTCTATGCTTCCAACTTGAGACACAGAGTCATTCCTCCCCGCTATCCACAGTCTCTTGTCTATCTCCTCCTTCATGGAGGATGTCTATCGGTCCTCGTTCTGTTCCCTAGTATTTGCTTGAACATCCCCTCTTTCCTCACTGGCTGCACCCTCAGTGCCCACGACTTTTTTTCGAATTCAACTGCCTTGATTCCCCGTCGCGCTGCCGGTTTCGCCCCTTGCCAGTTCCACCTGCTGTACCTTTTTTTTTATGTCCGCAGGATAGTTTTTTTTTTGCAAGCCCTTTTTTCGGGTTTTATTGTCCCGTCTTCTTCCCTGTATCTGGGCCACGCGCCCTCTTTTGCCCCCCCTCCCTGCTTGTTTTTTTTGAGCGGATGATGCCCGACGAGCCTGTTAAGAATTCGGAATTTTGAAATTGGGCCTCAAGAGAATTTCACAGACCCCCCAGCCTTAACCACCTGTCTTCACCCCCTCTCCTGGCTCTTCAACCCTGATCGTTTTCTCTCCACATTTTTCTCCCCCATTTAGCTTATCCATCAGAGCCCCCAATGGAGCGATGGCTTTCCATGACCAGCACTTCCTTTGTGCCCACCCCCAGCGCCTTGAAACGACAAACAAAGGAGTTCTAAGAGGACCGACTTGCCCGTGATTGACTCATCCTTCCCCCCCCACACGGTCTGGTCGATGCCATATTATGTTGACCCACAGGAAAAGTTGGCGTTTGATGTTGACTTGATGAGAAAAGCCCGTTCGGCTCCACTTCCCTTTTGTTTGTTGCCTTACCTGACAGCAGTGCTTTGACCCCCCCTTCTTATATGATGATGACCGATGCGGATTTTTTGCCCCAGTGCCAACTGAAAAGAAGTGAACCTCTTACGGTCGAATTTGCCTTCTGGACCGGTAGTTTTTTGAATTTACTCAAGGCCCCCAAACGAGAAAAACTTTGAACTGTTTATTCCCAAGTTATTCCAAGTCTTCTTAGCCTCGCCCAACACACCACTAGCCTTATTCCCCCCCGAGGCTACAACGAGAATTTTCCCCCGGGACCAGCAGGACTACTACCCCCTTATATCGCCAGACAACATTACAGAATGTCAGTTAGACCAGCTTAGCTCCCCCACACGTTCCCAACTCGGGGCCTATTTTTTTTCGGCGGGCGCATGCCGTGAGTCTTTTGAGCAGGCCTCTCCTTTTCTTTTTAACCCCCCAGAACAGCTTTACTGCCCCATTGACCCCTCCGGGGCGTGTTTTTATGGTCTTTTTGACACCGGCGTGGTATCGTCCCCCTTGGTCAAACTGGCACCGCACATACGAGCTTTTTTTGTTCTACGCATGGTGCCCCTGCCTTTTCAGAGCCAGAACCCCGATGTCCTTCTTTAGACCCCACGAGTTGTCTATTGTTGTGAGTTGCACCCCTCTCTCCCATGGAAATGTTGTTCGTTCACCAGGACCCTTTTGAAATGCCACGATTAGTGCTAACTTTTTTGCTTACTTGAGTCACCCCTCACCCTTCGACACGTCTTAGGTCTTGTCCGGCGTTTTTCTTTTCTTCTTTTGTACATTCCAGATCCAGTGGTCGCCTGCTAACGGTTGTGCTTACCCCCCCATGGCCTTGATGACCGTTTCCGTGCCCGTCGTCCCATTTGTCCGCTTCAGAATTCGCACGCCCGTTTTCCGTCCGCGGCCCCCCCTCTCCCCCTTTCCCCTTTGATTCATTTTTCGCATCACCTTCTTTGGTATTTTTGGAGGACATTGAGTCCTTGTCGCGGTGTCGGGACATCGTTCCCCGGCCCCGCCTTTCTCCCGCGATTCCCCACAGCCCTTTTCGTTAGAACCTCACTCTTGACCAAGAAGGTGTAGAGACGTGCCCCCCCGTTCGCTGGTATCCTTTCGTGCTACCCAAGCCACGGCCCTTCTCAGTCCCCTTTTTTATTGTCTCGACTCTTCCTTTCAGGGATTTTGCACAACGGCTCCGCAACTTGCTCTCACGCTTACCTCCAACATTGGTTCCCCCTCGACAGACCCCCTTCCTTGTCCCCAGTGGGTGCTCTTTCCTTGTAAAAACTCCCGCTGCTCAATCCTAATTTACCCCTCAACCCTCTCGCCCCCCCTTTTTGCTCTCACTTTTACCTCTTTTTCTTTGTGCATGTTCCACGAACTGGCCCCCGTCATTTCCTGAGGCCCCCCAGTCTCCTTTTCCCCTCAAACCCCCGCCTCTCTTGCGTTCTTTTCCTTCTAAGACGGGACCGTTTTTAGTCCAAATGTTCATTTTGCCCCCAGCCCCTCCCCCCCAGAGCTCCAAGAGGACATGTCCTCCATCCCGCAGCCCCTCCAAGTTGTTGGTCTTTCCTAGAGTTAAACATGCTTTCGGATGAGCTGTCACCCAATTGGCCCCGTCGAACGGTAGTCCCCAGGAACAGTTTCACTATTAGCAGACCGAGATGTTAAACAACACACCCCCCCCCCCCCCCACCTCCCCCCCCCAAAGACCCTTCCTCCCTATTTGCCAACTTAGCTTCCCCGGATAGTTCCTGATGCCCTAGAAGACCTAAGGACCCTTGGAGGTCGGTATCCCCTCGTTTTTAATCTGCCCCCGCTCCTCTCCCCCCCACTCCTCCTGCGCCCTGGTCCTCTTTTTACGCTAGTATAAAGCGGGGATCCCCAGAATGGACACATTTGTCCTTATTTCCCCCCCCCCCCCCCTTGACAGCTGCCTTCCTTCTTCATTCTGTGTCGCATATGTCTCTGCCTACCTTGAACATTTAGTCCCAAGTCCCCCCCCCATTTGAGTTTATCAAGCACCCATTTTCTTTCTCTTGTCGCGTGATGCCCTAGACCTGGCCCCACCCCAGTTCTTCCTCCCTTGATGAAAATAGTTGACACAACTGTTTCCCCCGCCCCCCCGCATCTGTTCTTTCCCCTGTGCTTGTCCTTTACCCCTACTTGTTACCACCGAACGTCAACCGTTAATTTTTCGTTCACCTCTTCAACTTGACGGCTGTCCTGCCTCCCCGCTTGTTCCCCGAGTCCCTTTTTGGTTACTTTCCTTTTTTTCTTTTGCTGTCCTCTTGCATCTTTTCACCGGATGACTCTTTTACCCCCTTTCCTGTGATTCCTTTCTTGTCTGTTAACAGTATGTCCCCACTCCTTTTTGAAGTTTACAAAATTTCCAGAGCTAACTTTCTTGGCTCCCTCTTGTGCCGCACTCGCCCGTCTGACTTCACGGTGACCACTGCCCCTCTCCCCCCACGTACCACACCTTGACGTCAGCCTGCTCCCGCCTCACTTGTCCTCCGTTTCCTTTCCTCTCCTTGCCTGGAATTTACCCCCTCCGCTTATGTGCCGGCCATACCGCCACGATGGAAAATTTGAGTGCAGAGGTAATCAGTCTATTTCTCTTCCACCTTCCCTTCTGTTTCCTTCTTTTTCGCGTCCTAGCTATGCTTGCTTTGAGCATCTCCTCCATGTTTTCCCACTTTTTCCGGCGTTTTATCTCTTGAGCCATGTACATCTTCCTAGTCTTGGCACAGACCTCGTGCTGGCAGTCCAGTGGGAGGAAAAGGATGAAGACCCCTAAACCATGTTACGCTGTCAGGAGCCTGCATAGACGTTAGTTCGTGTTTGTCCCTGAGCCCCGCCCTCTTCCTTTCCAGGATTTTGTACCTGTTTCCTCTATACACTGTACCTGCCTGTCCTTCGACTAGACCCCCAGCCTTCCCCTATTTTTCATCGTATTCAGACGGAACGATTCCCGAGCGCCACACTTGAATTTTAAATGCCGCGTACCCTTCCTTTTGCCGCGCGTGTCTACGACCGACAGTTTTTATTGCTTCCCACTTTTGACCATGTTACAAACGTCTGTCCTTCGTTTCCCTCTCCGTTTCAACCACCATTTCATTCCAGCACTAGTCCGGGCAAGCGGTTTGAACGTTTTGTTCACCCGTAGTTGCGTGTCTTTCCGAGCCTTTCGTTTTGACGCTTGTCCCCTGTCGTGTCCGACGACACGCTCCCTATCACTGACCGACGAATTATGACTCCGGATCCTCTATTGGCCCCACGAGGGTGTGATGGTTGTCCCTCACTGTGTCCCCGGTGCCCATTTTGCATTCTGTTTCCCCCCACTTAGCCGTGTCTGACCTTTTAAGCTCCACGTGACCGACGCCTCCTCCCCCATAAACGTGACCTCAGGAGTTCGCCATCAGTCCGCCCCCCTCACGTTGTCTCGTCTCCATCCGTTATTTCTAACGAACCAAGCTGACCCACTGGTATCAGTTTGTTTTGTTTGGTCTCTCAATTCTCTCCAGGCCGTCTTTAAGAATTTCCCCCCTCCACAGGTTCCCCTGCCGCGCCCCCCCCCCCCCAGTAGGAGCAAGGACTAATCCCCTTTTTCCCGGTGCTTTTTGTTTTTTTATTGTGTCGTGATATTACATTTCTTCCCTCTTTTACACGTTTTTTTTGCCTCAGTCCGGGTGGTCCCCTGATATGGTCTTTCCGTGGTAGCTCTACATCTTCATCATGACCCCCCTCCCCCCCCTCACTCAATGACCAGAGTTTATTTTTCTTTCTTCCGCCCAGATTTCCCCGCCACCTGAGTTTGTACTTTCCTTGCTTATCCGTGGCCCCCTGTCCGGCCCCGTTTATTCGGCTTCCCCCCCTTCGGTCTGTTTCATGTAGTCCCTTTTCCCCACATTTGAGAACGTTTTTCCCCCGCGGCCCTGACCGGAGACCCCCCTGCCGGCTTCTTTTTTTTTCGCCTCACGGGCATTTCCCCTATCAAGGTTTCGGCCTTAAGTGAGTCATTACCATCGATGTATGCCTGCCTGATAGCGAGCGTTTTTTACTATGTCAAGCTGCCTTCTCCTCTGATTTTCCCCCAGACCCCCCCCCCCCCCCCCCCCCCCCCCCCCCTCCCCCCCCCCCCCTCCCCCCCCCCCCCCCCCCCCCCCCCTCCCCCTACCCCCTTTCCCCCCCCGCCCCCCCCCCTCCCCCCCAACCCCCCCCCCCCCCCCCCCCACTCCCCCCAATCACACATACAACTTAAGATAAAGTCCCCTTTCCCTGTTTCTCCCCCCCTTTTCTTGGAGAACTTAGACCCGCGGATCGCGTCACGTCACGGTCTCCCTTTCTTCACCAGCCCCCGCCATCAGCCTTCCCAACGTCTTGCACGTGCTATCCTGCCGTACATGTGGTGAGTTTTTCGCGTCTTTTACCCTTACCGACGCCCTCCCCCCCCCCCACCCCCAAAAAATACTGCACCCTCGTTCGTCAGTTTTTCGACAGCACTAACCCACACAAACACCTTGCCGCCCTTGTCCGGTAATACAGGTCCCCTTGGTTCCCAACTGAGGGCCTGGCATACGCACCCTCCCTGACCCCCACCTGTCCTAATCCCCCCCACTCATTTTACTTTATTATTTTTCCACTCACCATTTGACTCAGCCGTGTGAAATGTATGACTTATCATGCGTCCCTGACGGACCCATCGTTGATCGGATTAATGTTTGCTATCACACCAAGACTATGTGCCTCCGTATTGGCAACGTTTCCACCGATCCACCACTATGCACAAGATGTTCTCACGACCGGCCCCCCTTATTTTCTCCAGGCGCACCCGAGTCAGATGCCCCCCAGAACCGCCCCGTTTGGACCTCAGAAATTGACGTGTTCGACGTTGTGCACACCGATAACCCCGTACGCACGACACTCGGCCATGCACTCCGTTCGCCGACATTGTAACTGTGCCCTCCCCGATCGCTCACAAAGATCAATCGCCGGCAAGCCGCGACCCTCGGACCCTCCTGTCCTTACCGGTGGCCCCCTACGTGCGCGACATTCCCTCGCAAGGCTTCCTTGGCCAACTGACATACATTGTCAGGGTCCTCTTCCACCCTTCAGAAAGCTGTTTTTTTTGATGAAACTGGACAGTCCTCCCCCCCCCCCCGCTCGCGGCCGCCTCCCCGCATCTTTTTTCAAGCAGGACCCCGGTGTGTGATGAACACGTTCCTGATGGCATCCCCCGTTGAGCAGGCGATTTAGCCATCTTTGCCGCACGCCCCCGCCGCGCTTAGGCGCCTGCCTCCTGCTCAGGCACCCCCTTTACCGGCGTTTTTGGTTTTCCCCCCGCTCATGAAGCAGCCCCCCCCCTGTTTTAATTGAACAGGGTAGAAGCATCTGTTGCCGGTGCCCCCCCCCCTCTTTCCGTGACACTTTTTCGCCGGTTCCCGATTGGCCCGCGCCAGTCCCTTTTCCCCCCCCCCCTTTCAAGCCTCAATAGCCTTTTTTTAATTAGATGCGCCTTCGCCCCACAAAACCCAAGCAGCCCCACGTATCCCGCCCCCTTGTCACCGCAGCAGCCGGGAAGCCGGGGACCTTCCCCCCCCCCCTGTCGGTGTTTCTTCGTTTTACCTTTGGCGGTTCCGGCAGTGGTCGGTCCCCGGCACTAACCATCGTACTCTACCTTTTCCACCACCCTGCAAGTAAGGGCGGCGCCCCCAACAATAGGAATGGTTATTACGGTTTTTTTTTTTTGTTTTTTTTGTTGGTTTTTGGGTTGGTGGGTGGCCCCGCGGTGCCGGTCCCCCCCCCGCCCCTGCCTGCCGCGGCCGCGAGCGTCTTCAGACGGATGCTATCCGAGAGCCGATCGTTTGAGAGGTTTTCATGGATCCTGTTATGAGACATTTCCTGCTCTTGCCCAGCCTTTCCCCTTCCCCCCCCCCCTTTCCTCGGCGTTTTTACGAGTATATCAGTCCGGGTCGCCCCCATAATGTCCAGAAGTCCCCTTTTAAAACAGACGCCCCCGTACTTTCCCCGGCGTCCCATCTGGGCCGTCTCCCCCCCGCCCCGCTCTGACGCCGCCCATTTTGGTCCCCCGGAACCACACCCCCTGCCGCTGTTTGTCCCCATAGTTAGGACCGTAAGATCTTTGAACCTGTCAGCTGGTGGACTGTCGTGCCCCCCCCCCCCCCCCCATATTTACCCTGTGATCGTATGATTCCCCACACATTTTCCCCCAACCACCCCCCCGACCCAAACTACGTCCCCCTTCCCCCCCCCAACCACCCGCCCCCCCCCCCAACCCACCCCCCCCCACCCCCCCCCATCGATGAGTACACCAAGACTCTCAGGTGATGTCTTTGTAACAGCCCGTGTTCGACATTTTTCCTTTTTTTTTTTTTGCTTATATTTTAGTGCCCGGTCTATCGGTGTTGATCCTAGCTAGGGACCCCAATGATGCTACATTTCACACAGCTGATCCCGTGCACGCCCGTCCTTTCCCTTGTACCGTTTACCTAGTTTCCCCCCCCTTTTTCTTATCCTTCCCGAGCCCCTTTTTTTTTTCTTGCCCCCTTCTTGGACACCTCCCCATATACCATACTCCCCCCCACAGTTTGCCCGGCCCTACGCAGCAGAACCTCTGCCACAATGCCTTTTTCATGCGCCTCTGTTCTCCATGTTATCGTTTCCCTCTGTCTTTTCCTGGCACCCAATCAACCAAGGATCGTCGCGACGATTTTCC
>Ga0179593_1819413_pt1 | contig 14799 bp, 26 predicted proteins | sample CZODoug2_1_08_16_FD_185931 | JGI IMG/M metagenome (GOLD analysis project Ga0179593, IMG submission 185931) | Vadose zone soil fungal communities from Angelo Coast Range Reserve, California, USA - CZODoug2_1_08_16fungal (PacBio error correction) | ecosystem: Environmental > Terrestrial > Soil >... | reverse complement strand
AGAGAGATAGTCCTTAGACTCAAGAATGCATCCTCTCCAGTCGTCCCCTTTTTTTCCCCCCTTTCCCTTTTTAGGAGCGACGTCCCCCAGTTTCCCTCAAACTCCGCGAGACCTCTCCTTACTCTTTCTCCCTCCTTTCCCCCCCCCTTCTTAGCGCGGCATTTTTCGATAACCTTCTTTCAGTCTCCCTTCCCCCTTTTGCGAAACAAGCGATAAAAAAAACCGCGGCTCTTTGGGAAGGGGTGACCAACAGAGAGTCTCTTCTCTCTTCCTTTTTCTCTTCTTGCTATTCTTCTTCAGTTCTCGCTTCTTCCTCCCCCCCCGAGGGAGGGAGAGCGTTCGCGTCCTTTTTTTCATGGCCCGCGGGAACGTGGTAGGAAAACGAATCCCCATCTTCTCCTTCTTTCCCCTTCCAGCTCGCGTTCTTTGAGTATTCTCTTTCTCTCCCCTACCTCCTTTTTTTCCCTTTGAAAAAAAATAGCCAGCGGCCGTCTTTCGGTGACGAGCGAAGAGGATTATGGGGTCGTGTCCCCCTCTTTTTTTCTAGAGATGGCACGACCCTTAGCCCTGAGTCATTTCCCCCCTTTTGCGGTTCTTTCTTTTCAAAAAGGCAGAAAGGATGACTGTACTGCGAATATACCCTCTCTTTCCTCCTTTTTTTTTTTTTTTCTCTGTAGGCGGGCGCCGTTTCATTCGTTTGGCCTCCCTTCTCCTTTCCCCTTCTCAGAGGTGGAGGAAATGGCGCTTCTTTTCCTGTTCGAAGGAAGAGCTCATGGCCGTCTCCTTCTTTCCCTTTCCTCCGACCCTGAGAGATTTTTCTTCCTTCAGACGATCCCTCTTAGGTGGGGAGAAAACCTCCCTCTGCCTTCCTCTTCTTCTTTTTGTAGTCTGTATTGTTTAATCCGGTCCTTTTCTTTTGAGTTGGTCTCCCTTCCCTCTTGTGGGGGACTTCCTTCTCTCTTTCCTCTTTCTGTTAAAGGAGAGATAGGATATAATGTGCCCTTTCGGAGCGTCGGCTCCTTCCCCCTTTTTCTCTTTCTTTTTCCTCCTGCTAGGGAGCTGCTCTTTTTTTGTTTTGAACTTTCTCCTCCTTCCCTTCTTTCGTTCCCTGATGGAGAGAAAGGTGGCGCGGCTCGAGAGGATTAACCGGGCGCCCTCCCCCCTTCCCTCTTTTTCCTCCAAAGGGATTTATCTCCCCCCTCTTTTCTCTCCGAAGATAGAGCGAATCCGCATTTTTTTTAGGGCCGAAAAGGTGCGCAAATCCTCCCCCCCCCTTCCCCCCTTTTTTTTCTCCTCCTCGCTATAGACGAGATCTCCCCCCCTCAATCCACTTTCTCCTCTTTCCATCTTCTTTCCTTTTTTCCCTTCGCTCTAGAAGAGGAAGAGTGAGAGAGTACTGTCCCCTTTTCTCCCGGTCAAAGTAGAGGCATATCCGTTCCTTTTCTTTTTTTTTCCCCCCCCTCTTTGAAAATCCCCCTCAAGGAGCAAAGCCCATCGATTTTTTCCCTACCGGGAAGGAGAGAATGGCCGTCTTGCTACCTCTTCTCCTTTTTCTCTTTTTCTCCCCTTTAAAGTGTTCTACCTTCCTCTTTTCCTTCCCCCTTAATAGGGAATAGAAATGGTGCGCCATCTTCTTTTCGAGGCGCTTCTTTTCCCTTTCCTTTCTTGGAAGTTTGTTTTTTTTAGGTTCAAGCCTATCCTCGTTGAGAAGTACGGGAGACCTCTTTTTCTTCCCGGGCACCCATACAGCCCCCTTTTTTTCACGCGCCGGCAGGCAAGATCCTCCGTCCCTCTTCCCCCTCCTCTTGAAAATTACAAGGGAGATTCCTTTTTCCCTTCAACAGGCTCCAATTGCGGATATATAGATTCTTTTCCTCCTCCTCCGTTTTTTTCTTTTCCCCTCCCACTTTAGCAGGGTGATTTTCTTTATCCAGTTTCCCCCCTGTCTATCCCCTTTTTTTCCCCCTCTTTCTGTGAGCAAGAGGGCGTATATTCCTTCGATGCCGAAGTGTAACCAGGTCAACCTTTTTTCTTTCTGGTTTTGGTCCTTTCCTCTTCCCTCGTATGTATCAGGTAAGGCTCAACCTCCGTAAGGATCAAGGAACTTCCACCACTGTCCCCCCCTTTTTTTCCCTGGCGCCTTTTCCCTTCCAAGTGTCCTTTCCCCCCTCCCCCCCTTTCTGTAAGAGGAAGGAGAATATGCCCGGTCCTTTTTCCCTCACACGCGTTAAAGCTAGGCTTCTGTAAACCCCTTTCCCTTTCTTCTTCCCTGAACATTTCCTGCTCCTTCCCCCTTTTTTTCTTCTAAGAGAAATTAGATGCGGCGGTTTCCTTTTTTACAGCAGGTTGCGGAGAATAAGGATCAGCATTCTCTCTCCCCCTCTCCCCCCCTTACCCTGCTCGACATCGATCTTGCGTCCTTTTCTTTCCCCCTCTCCTTTTCTATCGCGAGAAGGTAAAAATATTGTCTTTCCCGCGTAGAGGCGGATGGAGAGAAGTATATCGTCTATAAATCTCTCCTTTTCTCCTCCCCTACTTTTCCTCCTCTGCCGGGCTTTCAAAGGTCGGTGCCCTCCTCTCCTTCCCCCTCCTTATGAGCGCGTCCCCTTGGGAGAAGCTCGTTCCTCTTCCTTTTTCCTTCGCCTGCTCCTTGTGCGCTCCTCCCTCGCTTCTCTTAGGTGCGTCTTTCCTCCTCCTTCTTCTTCTCCGTAGAAAAATAGTAGCGTCTCTCGAGAGAGAGATAGACATGAGGAGCTCGTCCTCCCCCTTTCTTCCCTCCTCTCCCAGGCGGGCCGGCTCTTCTCCCCTCCTCTCCCTTTTCCTTTCCCTCCCCTCCCTCCCGCAAGAGAGAGAAGAGCGTCCTCCCGATAGCCAGGTCCCCCTCCCTTCCTCGCTGTTATTTTTTTGCCGAAGCAGAGTTTGCACTCTTCAGGACGCCCCACCTACCTCCCCCCCTTTTCTTTCCCAGCGACACCCCCCCCCGCTCTTTTTTCTCCTTCAAGGGGCGTTTCTTTGTTTTCCCACCGAAGCGATTTTCTTCGAGTTCCCGGCTCCCCTCCTTGTTCCGAGTAGGCGCTTTTTTTTAGGCTTACCCTTTCTCCTAGAGAGGGCCTTTTGATCGTGAATTCTACCCCTCTTTCTGGAGATCGCTCATCTACATTTTTCCTCTCTTGCGCATTTCCCCCTTTTTTTCCTTTCTGAAACCCGTCCCCTTTTCCCTCTGAAGAGAGAAACACGGTTCCGAGGAGAGCGATTTTGTAGATGCAGATCAGTTAGTTCCCCTCCACTTCCCTTTTTCCCAAAAAAAAAAAACATCCCCTAACTTTGACTCTCCCTTCCGGATTACTGGGTCGTCCCTATCTTTTTCCCTACCTCCCCCTCTTTTTTTCTATCTCGAAAAGAACAAAGGGAAGCCGCGGAGTCCTCCTTTTTCTGTTGCAAAGGAGAAAGAAGTGATCGGGCGACCCCTTTTCATCTTTTACCGAGAGCCCTAGCTAGACTGGCCTTTCTTATTTTCATTCGGTTGACTACCCCCCCTTTTTCCTTTAAAGATCTTTCCCCCTTATCAGCAAGCGGGGGTGCTAATTCTTCTTTCCCTCTTTTCCCCGCGATACTATTTCTTAACCCCTCCCTTTCTCCTCCCCTTCTCTCCCCTTTTCCTTATCGAACAGAGAGACGAATCGCATGTTTTCTTCCCGGTTGGAAGGCTTCCCTCTTTCGTACTCCTTTTGAGAGGAAGGTATGGGCGTGGCTCTTTCTCTCATGCCGCGCGAAGGAGGTTACCTTTTCTTTTTCCTCTCTCTCTGAGAGACGATTTCTGTTGTCTCTTCTCCTCCCCCCTTTTACGAGAGAATGGAGCGGCTTCCCCTTCTCATCGATAGCCGAAGGAGATTTTCCTTTTTTCTCCCCCCCCCCCCCCCCCCCCTTTCCCCATCTCAAAACAACCCTATTTAGTCTTCTCTTTCCTTTTTTCTCTCCGATGTGTTCTTCCTCCTCTTCTCCAACTGGAAGAAGAAAGAACGGAATCTTTTTTTCTTTTCCCCCTTTGTGCTCGCCAAGAATATCCCTCTCTCCCTCCCCTTCCTCCTATACCGCATGGTCGGTTTGACTTCCCCTTCCTCTTCCCCCTACCGGTGCGCAAAGCGAAAGGAACATCTGCCTTTTTCCTTTTCCTCTCTTATAGTCTTCCCTCCCCCGCCCCGAATAGAAGAGGTCATTTTCGTGGAAAAAGACGAAGATTTTTTCCTTTCCCTCTTCCATAGTTTGAAGGAGTGCTCCTTTTTTCTCGAGGGCGAGCCACGGTCACCGTTCGCCCCTTCATTTCCCTTTCCTTCCCCCTGGCTCTCCCCGCAACTGCTTGGACCCCCAAAGCTACCTCCCCCCTTTCTTCCCCCCCACCCCAGCACCGGGCAAGGAGACTGGAAATGTCCTTTCTTTCCGATGTCTTCCCCCTTGGTTCCCGAGGCGCTCCTAGTGTTCGACACTTTTCTACCCCCTCCTTTCACAAGGAATATTCCCTCCCTCGTCCCCTTGGTGCCAAGATGGACCCCTCTTTCTAGTGAGAGAGACTTCGGGCGTTGGTACTTCTTTTTACGTCGTGATCCTCTTAATGAGGGAGACGTTACGTGAGCCCCTTTTTTTTCCTCTGCCCCTTCCCCGCAAAAAGGACAGCCAGACCGTTCTTTTCCCCGAAATTTTTTTTTCCACCCGATATCAGAAAGTTTATCCCCTCTGTAGGAGGAACAGTTTTTCCCAGGGTTTTTCGTTCTCCTACAAAGGAAAACTGTTCCGGGTGCCTCTTCTCCCCCTCCTTGTCTTGTGTGACTTTTTTTTTTTTTTTGGAGACTTGGAAGGGAGTTTTCTTGACTTCTTTCCCCTAACCCCCAATTATCCTTTTTTTCCCTTCCCCGATGGATGGCTCAAGAGTTCTTTTCTAGGCATTTTTCTTTTTTTCCTTTGCCCCAGTCATTCTTGAGGGGGGAAGTTTCCCCCTCTTTTTTCCTTCACGACGGAGGGAGAAAGGACGTTCATACCCTCTTTTTTACTTTGCGGCAGGATAACGACCTAAAGACTCCCCCCCAATTCCCCGCAACAGCCATTTCCCCTTCAAAGAGAAGAGACCCCCCTTTCTCCTCTTTCCCCCTTTAGAAACAGGCGAGTTCCTCTTCTTTTAAAGAGATTTTCCCCTTTTCTAACACGCTCCCCCCCCGTTTCACTCTGATCGGTCTTATTCCTCCTTCCCTTTTCAGAGAAGTAGGCCCCCGCTGTTTTCCCTCCTCTTTGGTCTGGGGGGCGCAAGTTCCGAAGGTTGAGGAGATAAGGCGCGTCCGGCCTTCTCTTTTTCCTCGCGGATCACTTCTTTCCTCGCCCTCTGCTAGGAATAAAGAGAGAAATTTAATGCTGTATTTTTTCCCCTTTCCTGCATACTCTTCTTTTGCCCTCTCTTCTCCCCTTCGTCTTTAGAGAAGTCTATAAGCGCGTAGAGTACCGATCCTTTCTTGCCTTCTTTGCCCAGTTCTTCTCCCTCTTTTCCAGTTTTTCCACAGAAATGATCCTCCCGCGAGAGGAGTGCGCATCCCCCTTTCTCTTTCTCCCTTCCCCCTTTTCTGCTCTCCAGACCAGAGTCTTAGGGTTTCTTCCCCCCGGTTAAATTTTTCTCCAGCGACCCCCTTTCTTTTCTCTCCCCCTCCTTTTCTTCCTGAGCCTTTCCTTTTCGTCTAGAGATTCGAAAAGCCTGCCTCTTCTGCCCCCTCCTTCCGCCGACGAGAAAGGTCTTGCTTTTTTTCCCCCTCTCCCTCAAGGAGACAGAGCTCCTAAGGAATATTTTCCTCTTCCCTTTAACCCTAATTCTCTTTACTTTCTCCTTCCCTTCTGTGCAGGAGAACACGACCCATACCTTTCCCCTCATTTCCCCCCCACCCCTCCGATCTGCCGCCTTCCCAGGGCTATTTTTTATCTTTCCACCGAAGCGAGCGGAGAGAGTCTTCTCCTACCCCTCCTTCCATGTCAGGAGGCAAGGAGATAGACTCCTTCCTTTTCCCTTCCCCCCCCTCTTTCGGGAGAGCTCCGTTGACCGCCTCCCCCCTCTTTTTTTTCCTTTTCCCGTTGTCGGAAAAAAAGAATCCCCCCCTTCGCAAGAGAGAAAAAAACTCCTTCTTTCTCTCTTCTTCCTCCTCTTTCTCTTCGCAGGGAAAGTCGCTCAAGTTCTTCTCTTTTCCCTCCTCTCCGCGTAAAGGGACGATGCGACGCGGCTTCCTTTTTCCCCCCCTCCGTTGTTGTTTGTTTCTAGCTTCCCCCTCCCCAAGGACTCTTTGCCTCTCCCCTTCGCTTCTTCTGTGTTTGGAAAGGAGCAAGTACTGAGCTTTTAGGGTACCCTGCTCCCCTTCTCCTCCGCGAGATAGAGAGCGATCCTTTTTCTTCTGCGGGACTTCTTCCCCCCCTTTTTCCGAAAAGGTAACTCTTCTTTCCTTTCCCCTATTTGCGGAGATGTTCTTTCCTCTTTATAAAGAACGTTTTTTGGTGTTTAGGTCTTTTCTCCCCTTCCCGAGTAGAGAGCCTTGTCCCTTCCCCATGAGAGAAGACGTTTCTCCTTTTCTCGTAGCCGAAAGGCTACCCCACCTCTTTTCTTTTCCCTAAAAAAACATCTACCTTTTTCCTAATTCTTCCAGCTCTTCCTGGCATTTATCTATGGGGAAGAATTACCTTATGGGAGTTGAGAATAAAGACTTTTTTGGATAGAGTCCTTCTTTCCTCGAGATGATTTTTCCCCTTTCAATCATTATGATAGATCTTTCTCAGCTTGAGACGTTCTTCGTAGGAGACCTACCCTTTTTTTTTCTTCGTCTTTGCGGGAAGAGGCGCCCTTTTTCGGAAATCTCCTCCTACCTACCTTGCCTTTTCTATATCTAGGATTCGAGGAAGGTATTTTTCTCCTACGTTCTGGCGGGGAAGAGACCTCTCCAACCGGGCCTTTTTTCATAGAAGATATTTTCTTCTTTCTTTTTCCTTTCTCTTCCCAAAAGCCTCCGACCCCTACTCCGCTCTCTCGCATGGAGGTGGAACTTCTTCCCCACCTCTCTTCCCCTACCCAGGTTCCCTCACTCCTTTTCCCATTAACCAGAGAGAGCTATACTCTTCTCTCCCTCTCTCCACTATCGACTTCCCCTTTCCCCAGAAGAAGAGGTTTTTCCCCCCCCGATCGAGAGGAAAGACTTCTCTCCCTTATCACTCCTGAAGATAGTTTTTTTTTCCCCCGTTCTCTGAGATAGAGCCTTCTTCCCCCGAAACTGATGGAAAACAGCTCCCTCCCCTTCTCCCCGAACATCGAATTCTCCTCCTACTGCACTGCGAGGAAATGCCCTCCTTTCAGAAGGGGTTACCTCTTCCTCTCCTTCCCTTCTTTTCCCTTTCTACCGCGCGGTACCTTTCCCCTTCCTTATCTTACTAGAAATGGTGCCGCCATTTGCACGGGAGGATCGTCTTTTTCTCTCCTCCTTTCTCGGGTTCCTTTTTTTTTTCTTTCGTGAGAAGCGCCGAGCTTTCCCCTCTTCGTTAAGGTCTCCCTTCCCTTTTTACCTCTTGTGAACCCTGGACCCACTCTTTCCTTTTGGCGTCAGGCCTTCTTGACAACTCTCTTCCGTCCCCCTCTTTCCCCGCCCATGCGGGGAAACTGGGCTTCTTCCTTCTTCTAGAAACTCTTTTCGAAGACAACTTCACAATGATCAAATTTCCTCCCCCTCTCCCCCCTTTTTTTTTTGATGCTTCTCCCTTTTTCCTTTCTTCTCCCCGAAAAACCCTGAGATATAACGTTTCCTCCTCTTTTCCTTTTTTCTCCCGTTCTGATATAGGTGAAGATGCCTCCTGCCCCCTTCCCCCCCCCCTCTCTTTTGCCGGGTAAAATCCTCGTCACTACTGGATTTTTTTCCCCCACGAGGGAAGATGAGGAGGCTTTTTCCCTACCCCCTCCCCCCCTTTCCCCTCCCTGCCATTAGTAGCGCCCCCTCTCCTTCCTCCACGGGAAATCTGGAGCACCCTCTCTTGAAGAATTGAAAGGTTACCTCCCTTCCCCCTCTTTTTCTTTTCTCCTACCACGCGTTAAGATATTTGGGCCCTTTTCCGAAGAGAAATTTCCTCCCTTTTTTGGAGAGTCCCTCCCTTTTTTCTTTCGCAGGGGGAGGTTTCGCTTTTTTTCCCTTTTCTTAAGGCATAAGGCGCAGTCATTTTTTCTTAGAAGAGCACCCCTTCCCGGCTAGAATAGTTTTCTCGGCTTCCCCTTCCCTCGACCTCTTACGCGTCTGAGAGAATTTTTCCCCCCCTTTTTTCCTGTTCCAGATATTGACCCTTTAGGACTTTTTTTTTTTCTTCATTATTCTCGTCTATAAGAGAGTCGAGCTCCTCCTCTTTTTTTTCGAAAAGGGTAGGAGATCATAATTTACTTCCTCCCCCCTTTTCCTTCTTCTCGCGAGAGGAGTGAAGCTATCTCTTTCTTTTTCTTCTTTTCGTCGAAGAAAAGAGCCTTCTATGTTTTCTTTGAGATATAGGAGAGGCCCCCCTCCTTCTCTCTCCCTCGGTAATGAACGCTCTCCGAGCTTCTTTTTCTTCTCGATTAGACTCCGCCTGAAGCCTCTCCTTGTAAGAAGAGAGCCTTTTTCTTCTCCTGACGAAGACCGAAACCTTCGCATAGGTAGCATAAGGACTACCCCTTTCAAAATAATTAGAGAAGGACTTCTCTCTCCTTTTTCCCCCTTCCTTCTTTCATGAGAAACCGCCCCCCAAGCGCCCTTCTCCCCCCCTTTTCCACCCAAAAGAAGATATGGCCGCCTTCCCCCTCTTTCCAAGGGGGTTTTAAAACCCCTCCTCCCTCCTTCTCTGTTCTTTTCCGAAGAGGCGCTGTCTCCCTCCCCTTCCCTTCGATAGAGCGCGGCCTTTTCTCCCCCCCGAGGGCGGGAGAGTCTTTTTTCCCCCTCCTCCCCCCCCCTCCCTTCTCATGGGCAAGAGGGAAAGTGCTGTCACCCTTTTCTCCTTTTCCCTCTCAAAGAGCGACACTTTCCATTCCTTAGATAGAGGTCTTCTCCCCCTCCATATTTCTTGCGAATTTTCCAACTTTCCCTCCCCCTTCTCGCACGGTGACGATGTCTCCCTTTCTGGTAGTGAATATCTCTTTCCTCCCCCTCTTTTTTTTTTTCTAGAGATGAAAGACAACCCCTGCTTTTTCCTTCCCCGTTCGAGGCTCCTTCAAGGAGAAGACTTCCTTTCCCCCTTCCCTCCTCTAACTCCTCATAGCGTCTTTTTTCGCTCTGGAGGATCTTACTTTCTTTCATTCGTTAAGCTCCCCTTTCCCTCTGTCATGCGTTGATTTTTCTTTTCTTGATGGAGGGCCCCTCTCCCCCCCGCAAGGGGTTTTTTCGCCGGAGAGAAGCAGTTCCTCGCCAGATTTTTTTCTCCCTGTCGCGCCGAGGACGAAACGGCGCCTCCTCCTTCTTTTGGGAAAACCCCCGGACCCCCTCTTGCTTTTTTCCAGCCGAGCGGCGGGGTGGGTTTTTTTCCTTCTTTGTTGGGAGAAAACACACCCTGCCTTTTCTTCTTCTTTCTGGAAAGGTGGATAGAGTCCTCTCTTTCTAAGGAGGGTTCCCTTTCTCAATCCTTCCACTTTCTTCTTTCTCTCGATTGAGGTAGGCCCTTTTCTAGGAAGAGCGCTTCTTTTTCCCTTTCCCTCCGCGAGGGATTGTCCTACGGGTTCCCTCTTCGACTTCTCGCTGCTCGAGTAAGGAAAAGAGGGGAGAGACGTTTTTTTTTCTATCTGCTTTCAAAGGCGCCACCCCCAGTATTTGTAGGAGAGAAAAAAGGAGCTTTCCTCCCCTCCTCTCTTCCCAGAAGGCTCGCGCTACCATGGCGGGGGTTTTTTGGGCAAAGGCCTTGGGGGGCCCTTTTCTCCATTGAGCGCCTTTGCGGCAAAGACGACTCCCTTACATCGAGGATCGCGCCTCTCTCCTGATAATGATCGACAGCCTTTCTGTAAAAGAGATTTCCCCTCCCTCCTCGGTGAGACTTCTCCTCCTCCCGGACCTGTGCTTTCTCCCTCCGAATCGTCTTTTCTTTCAACGTTCGAGGAGATCCTCTCTTCTTCTCCGGCTGACAGCAACCTTTTTGGACCCCCTCCCTTCCTCCACGCAAATCGAATTTGCGCTTTCTTCAGGAGATTTCCCGAAATTTAAGTCCCTCCCTCCTTTATTTGGTTCCCGAGTTTTGAAACGCGTCCCCTCCCCTCTCCCGGGAAAACTTCCAAGGCTTTTCCTCTTTGCGCCAGGATACAGGATTCCCCTTTTCCCTTCGCGTTGCGCGACAGAGGCGTTTCCTTTTCCCTTTTTTTCTCCTCCTCATCTTCCTCGTTGAGCCAGTCACCCCCTTTTCTCCCTCGTGAAGGAGTTTGCCTTCCCCCCCCCGCCGACGTGATTCCCTTTTTCTTTCCTCTCAAAGAATCCGCCCCCGCATCCCCCCTTTTCCCGTTTGGAGATACAGGGTTTTCGGAGCCTCCCCCTCAATTGCGGATAAGATCGATATTCCTCTTCCTTTCCCTTGTTTTTGTCTGAGAGATAGACCCAATTTCCTTTTCCTTTTTTAAAAAAACATGAGTATACCTTTACTTTTTTCTTCTCGGGAGGATATAGTTGCATCTTCCTTCCCTTTCCCTTTCTCTCTGCGGGAGGGGTGCTTACCCTCTTATTCTCCCGTACGGACACCTTCCGAGGAGGAAGGATTAAAGCCCTCCCCCCCTTCCCTCCCGCCCTTAGTTGACCCCTTTTCCCCCCTTTCCGAAGGAAATCTTTCGCCCCTTTTTCGAGTAGGGAGCATTGCCTTTTTCCCCCCTCCCCTTTTAGAACGGGCGAAAAGGTTCCGAGGCTTTCTCCTTCCCACCCTTGAAGGAAAATTTTTTTTTCCTCCTTTTCGTTAGAAGAGACACTTCTTGCCTTTTTCTTTTCTTTCTCTTTTTTCCAGAAGGTTGCTTCTCCCCCCCTCTCCTTCTAGGATAGAAGAGAATTTCCTTTCTTCGCCCCTAGCTCGGAGTTATAGTACTCTCTCCCCCTCGGCGAGAGAGGAGCATTTTCCCAGGGTAAAGAATGGGAACTTCCTCTTCTTTCCCCTTTCTTTCTTCTCTAAGAGAGTAGAGCTCCCCCTGATCTCCCTCCCTTCTCACCTTTCGGCGATATAATGATCATTTTACCCCTCCCTTTCGGAGTGAGAAAGCCTTTCTTCTTTTTTTTTCCCTGCCGCGCAATTGTGCGCTTCAGCCCTTTCTGCGGAGACAGGTTGAAGCTTTTTTCCCGAGAAAAATAGTAGCGACCCTTTCCTCCCCTTCTCTCCGAGAGATCGCCTGTCCTTATCTTTCCCTTGCAGCAGATAAAGGAGAAGCTTTCATTCCGAGAAAGAGGGTAGTTCTCCCCTTTCCGAACGCAACCAGAGCCTTTTTCTTCTCTCCCCCTATCCCGGTAAAATAATTAGCGCGTCCCTTTTTTCTTCCACGGAAGTCGGGAAGGAGCCCCCCCCACTCCCCCTCCTTTTTTTCGAAAAAAGAGATACACACCCCCTCCCTCTTCCCCCCTTCGCGGGAAGGGGTTTTACACCTCCCTTCCCCTGTCGGATAGAAGGGTCTTCTCCTTTTTTTCGTCCAGAGATAGAGAGGCTTATGCTGCTTCCCCTCTGGCGGGAGAGAAGTTCCGCTTCCTACAAAATATGTGATCCCTTTTCCCCTTCTTTGACTTGCGTAGGAAACCAATACCCCCCTCTTCCCGAACAACCTCCCTCCCTTCAAGGAAAGGATAGCTCTTCTTTTCTATTCTCATTCCCCTTCCTCATTCTGAGAATGTGCACACCCTTCGCAAGAAAAGAAGCTCCCCCGTTTTTCTCTTTTCCGCGGTTCCTGGGGTCGTGCATCCTCCTTAGTGGGGGAGAGCTCTGCACTCCAGTCACTGCCTCCTTATCGTCACAGTTAGCGGCTTCTTCCGGAAGAAAGGAATTCTCTTCCTCTCCTATGAGCAATCTAACTCTCCCTCCTGGAGAATGGACGTGTCCTTCTTTTTTTTTTTACTTCTGTGTCATTCTTCCCTTTTTTTCCCCCCACCGGGCAAGCTTTCTCCTTCTCCCCTCTTTTTCGGGCGAGCCTTCAGTTTTTTCCCACCGCTCTACAGACCGTAGGGCTTCCCGACTTAGAAGCAGCCTCTTTCCTCCATCGAATGAAGAAGACTTTTCTTCTTTCCCCCCTTCGCCCTTTTCTTCGGAGAAGACCTCCGCTCTTTCTCTGTTTGGAAAAAAAACATGCAGCGCCATTCTCTTTTTCCCCCTTCGGAGGGTGGGTGTCTTTCTCCCTCCTTCCGGTATGGGCTTTTTTACTTGCTTTCTCTCTTCGAGAAATGCCGCCCCAGGAGGTTCCCCCTTTCCTTCCTTCTTCTCTCTCATTCCTCTAGGATGTGATTTTGAGTTTGCGCCCCTTTTTCTGCTGACCGCGGAGATGGAGCTTTTGGAGTAGAATAGATAGCGCACTTCCTCTCCTTTCTCTTCCTGACGAGGGGCTTTATTTTTTCTTCTCCGAGAGCTTTAAAAAGGGAAAGCCGCCCCTCCTTTTCGCGCAAAAGGAGATGAATAGACAACGCCCTTCCCCCTTTTTTCTTTTCTCCCTCCCTCTCTCGAGAAATCCTCCTTCCTTCCTTTTTATATCCTCAGAAAAGTCCTTTCTTGCTAGAAAAGGAAATAGCTTTCTCCTCTCTTTCTCTCCCGAGATACTGCTCCTCAGAGCCTTCCCTCCGGTCACAGAGAGGATCCTCCGAGGTGGAATTCCCTCCCCCTCCCCTTAAGATTGAGGCTGCTTCTTTTCCCCAATCCTATACTCTAGGGAGAGAAGGTTCACCCTTCTCCCCTCCGCGAATGAATGCTCTTTTCCCCCCTGCTGGAAAAGCCCCCTTTTCCCCCCCTCCCACGGACGACCTGCCCCTTCCCCCCCCCCTTTTTCCTTTCTAAGAAAAGGGAAGGCGCTTTCCCTTTTCCCTTGTCCTTAGGGGTACTCCTTTCTCCCCTTTCTACAAGAGCTTTTTCCCCCCAGCTAGGACTCTTTCCCCCCCCTTCTCCTCTTTCCCGTCGTCTGTCTAGTTCCGCGCAGACTTTTTTTTTTTTTTCGTAGTGATTCCTGAAGAAGAGTAATCTTTCTTTACTCCTAACGGGAGAAATAAGTCGTGACGCTTTTTGCCCCTTCCCCCCCTCTTATTCCTGGTTCCTTTTTCAGAATGAAAAGAATCCGCCCTTCCCTTTTCGCAACTTGTAACTTAAAAAGGGAGCTTTCTGTTTCTTCTCCCCCCCCCCCTGCTCAATTGTGGATAGAGATGGAGTGTTAATCAATAACTCCTTTTTTCTCTTAGAAAAATTGGAGAAGGAGTGACTTTCCCCCTTCTAAAAAATGAGATATACCGGGGACTTTCCCCCTCCTCTTTCTTCCCTGCAAGAGGGAGGATATAGTTGTCTCTTCTCCTTTTTCTTCATACGGTAGGAGGTTCTGGTGCCCTTTTTCCTCCCTCTTCAAGAAGGATGTATCCAGGATTCCTCCAAGATGAGGAATGTTCCCCTCTTTTCAAACTGAAAGAAAGCCCCGTGCTTCCCCTCCCTTCCTACGGGAAATAGGGCGAACCAATTCCCTTCTCTGAGAATTGAAAGGGTAAAGAGCCTTTCTTCCCTTTTTCGAACCAAGAGTTACTCTACTACTTCGCCGCGTAGAATTGTCCCTTTCCCCCGAGAAGGGGAAAGTGTTTTCTCTCTCTCCCTTTCTTGGCGAAGTGGACCCCGTTTTTTTTTCTTTTCGGAGCATACGGCGCAGCATTTTTCTTTTTTCCCCTGTGAAAGGATAGAACCCCCTTCTTTCTCTTTTCTTCTTTAAACGAGCGCACCTTCAGCCTTCTTTTTTCTCTCGCCGGTAAAATCTTGCGGTTTCCATCTCTCTTCGGATGGAAGGAGACTCTCTTCCCCCCTCCTTTCTCTCTACGCCCGATGTAATGTTAGATTTGAATGCTTTTTTTCCTTTTCTCTTCCTTTATCAGTTCCAAAAGAAATGCGGATGCGCGCTACCCTTCGTTGAGAAGATTCTTTCCTTTTTTTCTCTCATCTCATTGTGAGAGAAATACAGCGCTCCTCTTCTCCCCTTTTTTAACTTTCTAGGAGAGACGATTTCGAGGAAAAAGGGAATGATTCCTTTCGGAGATAGCCTGCGGCTATCATTATCCCCTCCCCTCCATTTCCTCGGTTTGGGTAAGAAGCAGCCCTCCCCATTCTCCTCCTGCCGACCGCACAAGCTAGTAGTCCTCTCCCTTTTTCCTCATTATATCAGAATCCCGATTCCCCTTAGAGAGGACCTTCTCCCTATCCACGGCCGTAGGAAGGAGCAAGACCCCCTCCCTTTCCCAGCTATTTACCACCCACCAGCGCTCTGGCCGCCTTCCATTTTTCTTTTTTTAACAAAGAAGAGAGCTTCTCTTTCTCCTCCTAGGGAGACGCCTTTTACCTTTTCTCCTTAGAGCGCTTTTTTTTTCTTTCGGGAAAAAAAAAGAGGTCTTTCTTTTTTCCTCGCCAGAATAGCAGACCCAAACTTGTCCCTCCCTTTCCTTTTGTCTTCAAACGGAAGGAAAAGAAGTCCCCTCTTCTCTAGAGAACCCCCTGCCCTCTCTTGTCGCGAGAGTTCCTTCCGTGTTAAGTAGACGATCATTTCTTTCCCCAAAATAGAACTCTCCTCCCTTCTTTTCCTATCTGCCGCGGATTGGGTTT
>Ga0179593_1663951_pt1 | contig 14799 bp, 14 predicted proteins | sample CZODoug2_1_08_16_FD_185931 | JGI IMG/M metagenome (GOLD analysis project Ga0179593, IMG submission 185931) | Vadose zone soil fungal communities from Angelo Coast Range Reserve, California, USA - CZODoug2_1_08_16fungal (PacBio error correction) | ecosystem: Environmental > Terrestrial > Soil >... | reverse complement strand
TTCCCTTAAATTGGAGCGTTGGGCTAGTTGGGTCCGTGTAGTGACTGAGCATGCAGTCCTTCCGCGACGTGAGTCGGACCGTTGACGTTGAATACGTGCGGCCCAAAGATTTTTTTTAACCAGTCCGGCGGGTGACTTACCCTTCCTTGGGAAACACTATTATGCGCGGTGGAGGCCTTCCCTTTGTTCAGCTTAGACCTTCTGGAGCGTTTTTTGGTGGTTCGTCTGAAGTGCGCTGGTCACTGTCTTTGTGACCTTTGTACTTCCCAAATTCGATCCTTTTCTTTTCCCCCCTCCATTCTGATCCCCCTCCCCGCGAGTATACTCCTCTCCCCTGAAGAGTTGGGGGACTTTCTTTACCCGCAAACCGTCGAAGGATAGACGTTCCACGCCATCTTCTTGATTTCCAAATTTTCGAGAGGTGGGTTTTCCTCCTGGCTGACAAACCCGCGTGCCTTGATGAGGCGATCCCTGCGTTGGAAGGATGCAAAAGTATTTCCCTTTTCCTTGAAGACCCTCTCGCCTTCTCCCTTCCTTTTCTGAATCTTTTCTTTTCGACTTCTATGTTCGCCGACTCCCTTTTTTTGCATGGGAAATTAGGTCCTTTAGTTGCCCTCCCAAACTTTTCTTCCTCCTTCGTTCTTCCGCATGATTTGCCATGCGATACGGATGCTTTTTCCTCCGCATTCCGGCCGCAGTGGACTAGATTTAAGGAAGAGATCTAACAAGACTCTTCTGCTGTCTATAATCCCCTTTCCTCCTTTTCGTGTTTTTGTCCCTTTCTTCTTGGGCCCGCGATATTCGCTCTGTTTTTTTCCATTCCTCTAGCTTTGGCGACCCGATACCGCGTCCACAAGTTCGCCCCTATTCTTAACACTCTTCCTTTCGAACTTAGGACGTTTCTTCTCCCCGAAACGTTTTTACGAACCACACCTGGCGTATACGATGTGTATCCCAGAAGAGTTTCTGCCGTTGTTTGTTTTTTTCGAACCTTCCAATTTCCCCTGCCGACCTACCCCCTTTAATCAATGGGATGGTTTTCTTCATTTACGTAAGACGTATTTGATGTACTTGTTTTTCATTCAATTTTATCGCGGCAGGCGATTCCTCCTGGTTCACACACTTCCCGTTGACTCCTCATTTCCCTTTTTCTTGGCACAGAGAAAGGGTAGTTAAGCCTGAGACTTCGCTGCAGGTTCTTAGTTTTTTTTCCCCCCAATAAAGAGGCGTTGGTGATCCATCGTTGCTCGAGGACCATTGCGCAGGGCTTGACGCAGAATCGGTTACCCTTCACGTTTAAAACTCATTTTTTTTGCAATCCGCTGAAGGCGTTTCTTAATCGACCTCTTCGACATCTGCCCGTTCCGGCGGTTGATTTCAGGCACTCCCACGACCGATCACGTTTTCTTCACTTTAAATGTAATTACCCCCCTTTCAAGGTTACCCACGCCCGGGCTTGTGCTCCCAATCAATGGGGGAAGAGCTTTTTTTTTTCACGCGGGGCGTATCCCTATGACTTTCGAACTGAGTCTTCGGCGCGGCACATCTACGCAGGCTCGATTCTTTTGGTTTCTCATTTTTTTTGCCGTCTGTGAGCCACCTTTGGATTAGCCGATTTTCCCTAAAAGTCTTTTTTGTCCTATTGCGGCGGCGTTACAAACCGCTTCTCCCTTCTTCATGTTTTCAATAGGTCTTTCAGTGCACTCCGAGCGATACACGGTTTGGAAGGGACCTTCTACCGTTTCTTTTCCGCAATTGACTTCTATGCAGCTTTTCTCTTTGCTGGTCCATGGAATGAGATTCCCCCTGTTCTGCGACCAACCCATGTCCTTTTTTTTCTTTTTACACCCTCTCGAAAGTTTGCACAGCGGTCCCTTCTCCCCCTCCCCCCTAGATGGACGGCGGTGGAATCCCCTTTCCCCTCACTTTTTTGACTGAGGGGACGAGATGACCGTTCCCCGGTTGTTTGACGATCCAAAAACAGGGATGTTTGGTCCGATTGCTATTGCGTCTCTTGTCTATGGTGCGATTCCTTTTTTTCCTCTCCTACGGTGTGTTGTTTTCGAGCCCCCCGGCCCTCAATCACAGCAAGTCCCTTCCCCTCCCCTCCCAATTTCATATTTCTCTTCCACCCACTCACCCATGAGCTAAACCAGCTTCCCCCACGCTCCTTATCCACTCTTTCTCCTCTTTTTCCCTACGTCGGATTCCCAGCTTCATTTTGGCTTGTAATTACCCCGCATTTTTTTTTTTTTCAGACCCATTTTGTAATTTGAACACTTCATTTACGTTCATACCAATGAAGTCAGTCAGTTTTTCCACCTCTCACCGATGTCAATCGGCAAGTGCCCCTTTTTCCCAACCTTTTCCCTTCGCGGTCCCCCCACCCCCCCTTTCCCGTCGCTCGCCTTCCACCGGAGTCCCGCTTAAACTTACCGCGTTGTTTAAGAACATCCCCTCCTTTCGGCAACAGCTTTTTCACCCTCAAGTTTTTTTTTTTCCACCGTTCTGTGGCTCTCCAGCCCCCCCTGCGGCTTCAGTACCTCCAACCACCTTCCTGAATGCGAACATAGTTCTGAACCCTTTGATTTTCCCCCTTCAAAAATAGCTTTCTCCGTGAATCCAATAACACGCGCTCCTTGACTTTTTCCCTGCCGGTCCCCGTTGCTTCACAGTGCTAATTTTTTTATTTTCGATAACATAATATCTTCTCCCCCGTTATAGTTTCAAAATCCTTATCCTCCCCCTTTTTCCAATTATATTTCACTGTAAGTAGAAGTGTTCCTGTCTCTCTTTGGATGGAAAAGAGACCCGACTCCTGCAGTCATTCCATATTCGTCCTTCGCAATTTTCCCTTCTCTTGGGCCGTCTAGACTTTCGTTTCCCCCTCCCAGGTCGCTTTTTTTTAGTCCCTCCTTTTGAATCAATCCCTATTCAACAACATGCACGTCGGTAGCTCGTCAAAAAAGAGTTTTACAATTAACCCCGTTCCCGGGTTCCTTTCCTCCTGAAATCGCCCGCCCTCTTCACGCAGCTTTTGCTGCTAACCTTTTCTCACCTTTACACCTGCTCCACCTCTGTGTTTTTGGCTTCCCACCGTTAAATTGAACCTTGATTCTTTTTTTCCACCCCCCACTCGACAACTTGGTTTTTTTTCCTCGTTATCCTCCCCTTTTATCTGTGGTTCTTCCCGTCTCGCCCGTGAATTTTAACGTCAGTCTTCTCTATTTCCCATTTAGAAATTGTCTTCTCTCTTCCGACCACCATCTCTTTCCTTCATGTTCAAGAGCTAATTCCCTATGCCTTCCTCTCTAACGACCTGCTGTACCCAGCTGGCTCATTTTTTCTTTCACCCTGCTCCCTTCTTGGTTGGCCTTTTTCAAAGTCTGTCCACTGACTTTTTCCTGGCTTATATGTTCCCGGATCTTCCTTGGCAAGCGCTCGTCCTCGTTTTCCTAACGACGCCGCTTATCTTTTTCGATATTCCCTCTATTCCTTTCCAAACCTACTGTCTGAAACCCACCGCGCGAACCCCTGTCGATTGCCCGAACGCCCCCCACCCTTCGTCCGGACCGACGAATCTTCGTCGACACGCGGGTTCCTTGCACGGTCCGCCTTTCCCTTCCTCCGGCTCCCTCCTTCAGCACATGCACGCCAGTCGGGTTTTCTTAGTCCCCAAAGATAGCAAAATTTTTCCCCAGTACCTCTTGTCAACTCGATAGTCGGCTTGTATTTTCCGGCTCCCCTGCAATTCCCAAACGTCTTTCCCCTCATATCGATACTCGCGAATGTCGTCTCAGTTTTTTCCTGCTTTCTTTTCACCCTCATCGCCTGGTCAGGCACATTTGTCCTCCCTCTTTCCAAGTCAAGAAACACCAAAAAAAGCCCTCCTACGCTCTGCTAGCAGAACCCGCTGCCCCTTCCTCCACAGACTCCCCTTTCCCCAAACCCTTATACCCAGTCCCGCTGAACGAAATCGTTTTATCGTTTTTTTGACTTCTCACCTTCTTCCCCCTCAAACTCATAAAGTCGCGTCCTTTCGATTCCGTCTGAAATATCGGCCCCCTATCTCTTCTCTCCCACTCCTCTCCTTATATCGTTTCTCCACTGTTGTTATGAGATAAATTAATTGTGATACGTCTCCTTCGTTTCTTGGGTCAGTTAGTTCATAATCGCTGCAAATACACGCTTTTCTTGGTTTCGGTTCCTGGTTCCTCTAGACGGCGTGTCCCCTGGCCCAATGATTTGCTTTTAATGGCATTTGCGGGTCACTTGGTGAATTCCTTCCCCTTTTTTCGACCGGAAATTTTTGTTCCCTCCTTCCGCAGAGCGCTTCGGCGCGCCGTGGCCGACTTTCCCTGTGTGTTCTTTTTCAGCCTTCATGTGCGGTGATTCCGTTCCCGCCAATACGAAGCCTTCTTTTCAAATTTCCCTGACGCGTTGGGAATTGCCGTTTAGGCCGTCGGACTGCTCCGTTGTAGTACACGTGTGATTCGGATTTGCCTTTTGGCGCCCCCTGTGTCTACTCTGAATGCCTGTGTGTCAGTTGTGGTGCGAGCATGCGGGACTGAGTCCCAAGCTTTTCTTGAGGCTCAGAACGCCATTATACGACTTCTTCTGGACGCTTAGTGATTGAGTTCGGCGCTGAGAACCACTTTTCATGGACCCCTTTCTGTATGCTGCCTCTACCCAAGGCCCCATCGACGCCGTCTTCCCCCCATCTTTTTGCCTACCCTGCCCAATTCCCCCCCCCCCTCCTCTAACACGAGTTCGGTACCCTAGTTTTCAGCACCCACGACGAGAGTTTGTCTCCCACTATGGAGCTGTCTCTCTCCTGTCTGCGTGTTGGTGTGAGTGAACCTTTTGTTCAAATGTGGAAGTCCTCTTATGGGAATATCGTTCGACCCCCTTCGTATTCGTTCGATCCGTACAGCGCACACCCTTTTCTCGGTTTCCAGGAGGATAGTATCCTTCCGTTATTTGTCAACTGTTCGCTCAGCGTTTCGACCAATACGACTTGTCTGATTTGAAGGATGAAGTTGAAGCAGTGTTTCCCTTCTTTTCTCAATAAGTTTTTACAGTTCTTGACGGACTCCATGCAAAAGTCTCATTTTTCTTGTACTTTTTCCAGACGGCTCTCACCCGAGTGTTGAGAATGCCCCAGCCTTCTGGCAACCTAGGTTTACCGCGCTTCAGAGGGTAAGAAAATCCCGGTAACACCCCCAGTTGGCCGGGTAATTCATTTTGTTGGGCAATCCTGTGTCGTTATTTCGGTGGTGGCCCTTTTCTTTTTTTTTTGCCGTGACGAACAATACGAAAACCTTTTTGTTGTTAGTCTTTTTTTTACACGTTCCCGATGAATTCCCTAGCTCTGTGCCCCCTTCGCGTTCCCTACCACCCCGTTGTCTGGTTAGCTTGATCGGCGGACAACTTCATCTTCAGCAATCTATCACAGTCTGGACGAGGTCAGGATTTTCGAGATGTACTCCCTCAGATTTTATCGCCCCTCCCCCCCCTTCAAGGGATCAAGCAGGTCGTTTGCGGTGCGCCCCCATCACCTTCTTTAACGTCGGTAGGATTCGAAGCGTCTTAGATCCCCTAAAATTGAGTTTTTGGTCCTTCCTGCCTTTCGGAGTTAGCCCCTATGGATACCCCCCCCCTCTAGTTTTTTTTGCCTGGCGTTAGTTTCTCCTCCTCTTCGCGTTGCGCCCAACTACGTTGAAGTTTTTCGAGTTCTATTACAGCGAGTTGCCCCCCCCCTGAAGCGGGCTCACAACTATATATATATTTTTCCCTCTTCCTAGGGGAGGGAAGACGCTTTCTTTGCTTGTGGGTGAAGGGGAAATCGAAGTCGTCCCTTTTTCCGAATTGTCATGCATGGGAATGAGACTGAGCCGTTTTTCCCCCTACGTAACCATCCTTTTTCGTTTGTTTTGCCCGCTCGTCCTCCTGATACAGGGGTATCTTACAAAAATACCTCCGGGGGAGTTTTGACTTTTGAAACTCTTATTTTTACAGGGGAGTCCTTTAAATCTCTTTCCTTTTCCTCTTTTTCTTTGAGGTGGGTCGATGTCCCCCTTCTTCTCTGCCTTGGAGTGAGTGGCTATTGCTTGTGATTTGATGCCGTTGAGTGGCGATCTCTCTATTTCCTAATAAATTTCAGGAATCGCCACCATACCAGGCCTCCCCATCCCCCCCCCCCACCATAGCCAATCAAAATTTCCAACCGTTCTTTGCATCGTCCACCTCCATCTTTCAGTAACTCCGCTCTAACTCCTCCCCCCCCTTCTCATTCTTTCTAACGTCCTTTTCCCCCTCTTATTGGATTGTAAATACTCCAGATGTATTTTTATTTCTCAGCTGGCCGTCCCCCTCACCTTTTTTACGTTCATACCCATGACTATCTTCCCCATTTCCCCTTCCCCCACGTCCATTTTAGGTCCTCAGGACTAAAAAGTTCCTTCTGAGACCCCATTCACCTTTTTTTCCAGTCCGTCCTCTCGTCCCGTCCAATTCTTGTCATAAAGTGCCCCCGGAATCTCTCCCCTAGTTGTAAGTGACCGCCCCTTCCCTCCACAAGGAAAACAGACTGTCCAGCGGCTAAAGTTCAGGTATGTGGTCCCGCCTGCCCTCAGCCCTATCTACGTACGCCTCTCCCTTAGCCTTTGTACACCATAGTTTCCCTTCGACTTCCCGGTAGTTATCCTTCGGCCAGTCCTCTCATACGCAGCCTCCCTTTTTCATATACCCAGAGTCACCTTTCCCTCTCCTGTGTGATAACACTGTTAACCGACTGGCCTAACTTCACTTTTCTTTTCCAAACCCGTATCCCAAATCCGGTTCTCATCTCTGCGCCAAACGTTCACGCCACGGATTCTAGTGCTGCCCTCGTTTTACCGAAGTTGTAAAACTCATCTTGGATTGCAATACCCCCCAGCATTTGAGTTTCCCACCCCTCCTCTGCATTCCCCTGTGTTCATTTTGTCCCGTCATAAAACAGAACGAAAGTCTTCTTTCTCATCTCCCCCAGAGAAGCAATCGGAAACCAAACAGTAGCTTGAAACCATCTGCCATTAACTGTCTTCAAACTACCGTTTCACCCGAATAACGTTGCATAGCATTGATGATCACCCTGTTCATCAAATATAAGGATGACACCCCAGGTCTCCGTTTTCTTGGTCGTCCGTCCCCCTTAAATGCCACTTTTCGCAGACACGCAAACACTTTCTCAAATTCGGACTTTTTTTGGTAACATTCTCGCACCCTCGTGTAGATGTGGTTAGTTCCCCTTTACATGAGCCCCTAGAACGTCCAGTGTTAACCGACCGTTGTGCTGATTGGATCAACTCATCGTATCCGAATGATCCAACTCTACCCCCCTGGACGCCCGTCACCTTTCACTGTCTTTTTCATAACTCTAGGCCGGCCCTCTCCAGATCCTTAGTTTTTCCCATTTCCCCTCTTACAATTCGCGCCACTTTTCGGACAGCTGCGCTTCGTCTCTTCTATAATTGTAAAGCTATAGTACGTGCGAACCCGGCTTCCCTCTATCGCCGTTTCTATTCGCCTCGCCCGCCCCAAAAGAAATGGTCCCCCGACCCCCCCGTGTAGATCCCCCCCAAACATGTCTCCCCGCAAATCAAATGCTCCTCCTTCTTGTCCCCTATTACGAGAGTTTAAATGTTTCCCCACCTTCCATCTGTGCATCATTACCTTTAACTGACAGCCACTTTTCAAGCCTGTTCATTTCTCGAGTAGACCCCCCATCGCCCCCTGTCCAATCACCCGCCTTCCCAACCGATCTCCGAGGGTTGAGTCAAGGCCCTTCAAACACGCGCCGGTAATAGCGATCCCTTTCCGTCGTTCTTATTTGCTTCCCCCTGCACATTCCTCTGGCAAATCCCACCCCCGATCCCCGTTCACAGTTGTCCGAACCCAAACCAACGCTGCCGCTACTTTTTCTGACGCCCTATCCCAAAGTTCCTGTCCGTCAAACCGGCGCCGCGTCTCAATAGTAACCCCTCCGTCTCTGACGAAATCGTTGGCCCTCACGCAGTTTGTAAATTTTCAACGACTGACATCGTCCCCTGCTCCTGCACTTCACGTCTATAATATCCCCTTTTCCCAGATCGCTGAATCGCTACCCCCACCCCCCATTTTCTTCTTTTCCTTTCTTTCCTACCCCGTTGTTGTTGTTTAGCTCTCAACCTTTCTAAGTTCTTGAGAATTGTCGTAATGGACTTAATAAGACGCTACATAACTTAAGTTGGGATGGAGGTCAGGTTTGTGAAGAAGAACTTGGTTGCGGCGGCCCACGATTTGTTCCAATTTTGGGTTGTTCATTGCTGTGAAACGAGTTTTTTGTAAACGGCCTTTGGCCCCCCCCCCCCCCCCACGCTCCCCCCCCAGCGTTTTTTCTCGCATGACCCGATTCTTTGGGGGGTTTTTACTCCGCTCGATATTTTTGATGACTTTCCAACCTTCTCAAAAGAGATGACTTTGAAGTGGTTCACGCACCCCGAAGATCATTTTTTAGACTCGCTCTCGCTATTCGACCTCCGTTGGGGACTTTGGCCCCAGTAGGTCGGATCGGCACGTTTACTTCCCCCCATTCCTGTATTCGGATTTTTCCCCCCGCGAGGGTATACCTTATTACAACACGATTTCTCTTTTGGTACGAGAACAGGCGAGGGTTTTTGATGCCCTAGTCCCTCCTTATCCCGAACCCTCTGATTATGAGTACTTATTCTGGGATCGAGCTGGCTTGTCGTAGACCGCATGTTCGCACGCTTTTTTCCATTTTCCATTTCTTTCGCTCGGAATAAGAAACGAAGAAGGCGTCCTTCAGTTCAAGCTGTGTACAGACTTTCCAATTCGATCGGCCGCATTTCCTTCTCCGTGGACGAAGAATTGTCCGACGAAGCGTAATCAAAGACTCTTTTGTTCTGCTTAGCGTTGTGGATCTCTCAGGTGACCTTTTGGCCAGTGACAGGGCTTCCATGGGGAATCGAATTTACTCATTCGTCTCCTATTCTCCGATTGACTGCTCCCCATTCCCTAGGTTCCCACGCTTCGCCGACTGTCACATTCTGAACGCGTTTTCCCCTATCCACGGGTCGTATCCGCTGGGTTCCCCCTTCCCTCCTCCTCAGTTTTGCGTTTTCCTCTGAGAATCACTTTTAGGAGTTCTTGAACCCCAGCCCAGTTCGACCTGAATTTTCAGCGTTATCCGTGCTTTTGACCCCCTCTGATTTGTAAGATTTCGCGGGCGTCTTCCGAGGGGTACGAACTCAAACTCAACACAGTTTGAAGACTTGTCTCGGGGTCACGCGAAAGGTCGTACGTGAATTTTTTTCTTCGGTATGCTTTTTTGTCCCACTCCGAACCTGCGGCGTTTGTCTCTCTCTCTTCCGAAACTCCCTTTAAACCTACCGGTATGTTTCTCCCCCCAAAGCTTTTATTTATGGGCACCAAGTTGTGCAGGGGCTAGTCCCACCCCGAAGTCCCTAGTGCAAGCATATCTCTCGGCTTTTCTCGACCTTTTTTCTTACAAGAGACTGTTACGAACCGTCCGTTTCCTTTTTCCTTTTATCGACCTACCTGGCCTTTCACTTGGGACTGAACCCCGTATTTCCTTTTCCGGTTCTGCAACGCATTTAAGCGAGTTGTGGAATGGTCGAAGCGGCTTCCAAAACTCTGTTTTTTACTTTTGGACTTCGGCGTTTTTTGAATAACAACTCTCCTTCCAGAGTTTTTCGGGTGTCGTTCTTCAATTGCTGTGCGTTATGCGCAACCTGTTGACCGTGAGCCCGACGTTCGATCTACATTTAACCCTCTTTTGGCCCCTTTATTCCCTCGATGAATATTCCTGAGCCTTTTCACCATTTTTGACCCGACTTGACGGAATTGAGAGACTCCGGTGGGGGTGAAGGGATCCCCTAGACGTACTTCTCTAACCTGACATTTGCCCATCATTTGCGTGTTGCTTTTGCCCCAGGAGCGCTTTTTTTAATTGGGTAAATTCCCCTCAGTCCCCTCCCCATTTTCTTTTACACAGGCAGCCTCTACCCTTCGCCCCTTATCTCCCCCGACCCCCTACGCTTTTCTGGTGGAAGCGAGTTCCCCCTGAAAAGTCGAGTTTCCTCCCGTCTGCCCTTTTTCTCTTTGGGAAGCTCTAACTTTTCTTCCTGCTTTTTTCCTTTTTTTTTTGACAGATGCACCAGAGTTTGCTTGGATGAGGAGTGTGATTCCTGTTGTGATTCTTTTCCTATTTAATAATTACTCTTTTGTTCAGATCGCCACATCAGTCTCCCCCCTTCTCACTTCGCCCCTTCCCCCCAAAATAAATGTTGCATAGTCCACCTTCAAAGCTTCCAGTGAATTTTTTTGAAAAAACCCCCCCCAACCCCCCACCAAAAAATCGTCTCCTACCTCCCGTCCCCCATTCATATAGTCTCTTAGTATTCCACTCATTTCTTTGCTCTGTCGAACGTATTAGAGTTCCCCTGTTTTTTTCCCCCCCCAAACTTACATTTTCCTCAGATTCACAATGAAGAATACCATTCCCCTTCAAGGCATTTCCTCTTCCCCCTATACCAAGTAAGTATAGTCTCCTCAAAACCCCCCGGTGTTTCACGTTTTTCTAACTCACCTTAGGTGTTCCCGTGCCCATCATCAATATATTAGAAAGCCCCGCCCCCCCGTATCCCCGCTCAGAACATTGTAATACGATCCTGGTACTTTGTATGTTTGTACCTCCCAGCCAGGATGGATCTCCGACTTAGCTAGCTCTTTTACCCAGTTCTGCCCGAACCATACGATCTACGTATATTCTACCCAGCTTTCTGCGAAAGACACCTCCAGCCCCGACTTTAGACTTCTTCACTCTTCGTAAAACTAAAGAAAAAGACTGCTTTGACGAAACAAGTGCTAATTTCCCCTTTATAAAAGTATGCAGACCCTTTATTTTTTAACAGTATAGTATCTGACTTTTAAAATAACCCTCATAACTTTCAGTTAACTCCTTTAGAATTGTTCCTACCTTAAGACTTTGGCCTCTACAACCACAAAGCATTTTGAGCCCAGTCTTCCTTTACTTTCCGCTTGCCTCCATTCCGTTTCTTTCCCCCTTATCGGTTTTTTCGTAAACAGCCTTTTTCTTTTTATGTATCAGTCGCATCCATCCTCCGCCCCCCCTCCCTTCCCTTACCAACCCTTTTTCCACTTTTGCTGTGCCCCCCCCCCACCCGCAAAACTCCTCTTTTCTTTCCCATGGTTGTTTCTTCAGGTTCGTTTCCCCCCTCGAATCGTTGCCCCCGATGAACGCATTCGCTCCCCGTGTTAATCATATCTCTTGTCCCTTGTTTTCTCCCTTTGACCCTTTCACCAGGTTCTAAAATTTTCTGGGCCGTCATTACCGTAAACTGCCCTTTCCCCTCGTCCCCCCACTTCCACCTCCCCAACCGCTTGCCGGTCCCCTTTTCTACGACTTCGAGAGGTGGTTTTCTGTAACGCTCAGCCTCCCCCCCTTTTCAGAATTTCCCTTAAGTTCGCAATTCTCTCTTCCTTGTAACTCCGAGACCTTGCCTCCTTTCTTCGTTAAGAAAACACTCTGATTCAGTCGCCCTTCTTTTACTTTAACGCAGCATCTTCTCTCCATCTGTACCAATTGGAAAATTTTTTCTTGACGTTCCCATACCCGCCTGCTAATCTCTCAGCATCGTATTCGCTTCTCGTCTGAGTACCCCTCCCAATGTTTTTCGTCGTGTCCTGATCGCCCTTTTTAAGAATCGTCGTCGCTGCTACCGACTGGCTCCTCTTTTTTCGATCTGCCGCGAACCTTCCGCCTTCCAGTCCATAACCCCCTCTTCTCAAACCTTTTTGCCTCCATTAACCCCCGTCCCCTAGTCTTTCGCCGAATTTTTTCATTGAAGTGTCTTTTCCTGTCTCCCTGAAGTCCCTAGCATCCCCTAATCGTTCGATCCATAACTTCGACAGTAGTTGTTGTTCATCGAGTCTGACAACCTTTCCTTAAATTTTGCCCATACCAGTGTAAGTACCCCCTGTAACGGTTTTTTGTAAAGGCTCCGTTCCCCCCCCGCGTCTTAACTTCGCGCATCGCCTGGCTCTCTCGGACCTAAAAGGAAAATTCCCTCCCTTTCCGGCCCACAGGCAGTCCCCTCCGCGCAGCCGTTACTACCCCACCACCCCACGCCTCCTAATCGCTTTTTGCGATCCCCGCTTTCCCCAAAGTTCGTTTTTTGCTACACCGTCGCAGCGCCCTCCCGATTCAACCGCCCTTCCGCTCCGCAATAGTTTTGCGCTCGCTCGTTCGCACCCTTACAGACCCCCCTCCCCCCCCTCCGAGTCATGTCTTGCGTATTAGAACTTATCCCCTGACCCCGCCCCAGAAGGCCTCTTTACCCCCCCTTTCCTTCTCTCCCTCCTCTTATAGAAATTAAAGTGGACTTCCATTCCTTTGCTGGTGGAGTCCGTGTTTTTCATTCCCTTCGGCCTTCTCCTTCAGGACCGTGCGGTGTATTTCTTTTCTCCCTTTGGAAGTTTAATAATCCTGTAGGGATAAGCGCTTCAAAACTTGCTTTCACACAGGAAGGTTCTTTTGACTTTCCCTTTTCCGTCACGGCTTTTTGTGGATGCCCCCTGGCAGTTTTTCCTCTCTGACCTAGATTAGGCGATTTTTTTTTTCCTCCCCTCCTGGTAATTTTTTCTTTTTGGTCTGATGTACTGTGAAGACAGGTTTTTCCCCCCAGATGAACTTGTTGCCAACCGCCCCACCCCCTCCTTATCCAATTCCTGATTACTCCATCCCTTCTCATCTTTGGGGACCATCTGCCGGTGAGCCTGGACTCCCCCCCCCACTTTTTTTACATGATCGCCGTTTCCCCCTTCCCCTTATATTTAGGCTTTTCCCCACAATTTTGCGCGGTGTCACTCTTTCCGACCCCCCCCTCTTCGCAGTTGTCCCAAGGAGAGGGATTACTTTTCTGCCGAGGCCTATACCTTTCAGGAAGCACGCATAGTTCCCCCCCCTTCCTTTCTCCTATTGGGGATTTTCTCTTTCTTCTTGCCCTTGTATTTAGCCCCGCCTCTTGGTTGTTTGCCTGTTAAATTTTCGCCGAGTCTCGGCCATCGAAAACGGCATCATCCTGTCGCCGCAGATGCTTCGACGATTCTTAACGAACGTCTTGTACTACTCGAATTTCCCTTCCGAATTGGCCTTTCCTTCCCTGTTCTGAGACTTTTCTATCCAATTACTCTTTATCGAAGAATCCGTTTGCATCCTTACTGATCTTTGCCTGGTTGTCAAGGTTCGGGAGAATTTTCACGGATTATTCACCGACCTTTGAATCCTCCTGTCCCTCCATTTTTTCATTCCTTGACCCCGACAACAGTTCCATCTCTTTGAACCTTCGATCCTCCTTTTAAGACCGTTCTTTCTGTTGTTCGCGAAACTACCCCCCAGCTTCCTCTTTGTATTGGTTCCTTTACGACGTGTTGGCGTTACCTTATCAGGGCAATTGACGGTTTCCGTTGAGCCCCCCCCTCCCACATTTTACTAGTCCGGGTCCTTGACGATCTTTTAATGAACACGATGATTTGCTCCCTCCCCCAGCGCGAGACTTTTTTGGCCGGCTCTTCGTACTCCACATGAACACTTTGGTAACAAACCCTTTGATCCTAGGTAAATTTGGTTGGTTGGCCCCATCTTTTAAGGAAGGTTTCTCCTTTCTCGCTGAGGTATGTTTTCCCCAAACGGCGGGCTTTTTTTGTACGTGACGAGCCTATGCTGTCCGAAGGACATTGCGCCTTTGGTACATCTTTCGTCTTTTTGAAACCCCAACGTTTTCCGGGGTCCCCTCCAAAGCTTTTTTCCCGGTTGACGTTGGACAAATTATTCCAAGTACTCGCCCCCCTCTCCTCTTTGAGTTTTGTGTTGGTTGTGTTTTTTGGATCGCGGCCGGGCATTTTCTCACCCCGAGACTGTCTCCCTTCGTTCATTTCTCTCGTAAAAAAAGTCCCTGCCATTTACACGTTGACTTTCCTCATTCTTTTCCGTGCAGTGTTGAGACCCCCCCACCTTTCCTGGAAGAGCGTGGTTTATGCCTTAGTCGTTCCTGTTCATTATATGCCCAAATCTTTTTTGGAATTTACCGTATCCCCCTATTATTCCTGTCAAAATTCTGCATTTCGAGCGCGGACTATACCTGGCGGTCTGCATCCTTTTTGTGTCTGTTCAAATACGCTTGAGCTCAGGTCTCCACCCGCGTTTCTTGGGCTCTTCCACGCCTGCGAATATCCTAGCGTTTAGACGTTTTTTACCGACAGTACTTTTCTAACGATCTACGGACCAAGGGTTGGGTGACAGGGCCCCGATTATTTTCCCCGCTGCATTTGCCTTTCCTTCTTTGGAAGCGTGGTTTAGCCTACTGAGGTCCGGGTCCTTTTTTAATGCCCCACCCAGGCAAGTGTTCGTCTACAACTGCTCTAAATCCGTCATCCTTCTTCACAAGCCAAACCCCCGTACTTTATCTTTGATCTTTAGAAAATCAGCCCTGTTCATCTTAGCGGGAAGAGAGCTTCCCCCCTTTCCCCCCTTTTTTTTTTTTTATTTGTCCTGCACAAAGTGTATATTGTCTTTTGCGATTTGGCTATTCCCTGTGGATGGTGGACTTATCTTGACATAGTTGATGTTTTTTTTTTTTTTCTTACTGTCTTTAGAGAGATTCCCTACCGTTTAAGAAATAAGCACGCCATCGAACTTCCTCCACAATCCCTTTT
>Ga0179593_1418974_pt1 | contig 14799 bp, 28 predicted proteins | sample CZODoug2_1_08_16_FD_185931 | JGI IMG/M metagenome (GOLD analysis project Ga0179593, IMG submission 185931) | Vadose zone soil fungal communities from Angelo Coast Range Reserve, California, USA - CZODoug2_1_08_16fungal (PacBio error correction) | ecosystem: Environmental > Terrestrial > Soil >... | reverse complement strand
TCAAATCCTAACTGGCATCTTCCTTTGTTTTCGTACTCGTCACCCTCCTCCACTTAAGAACCCTCCACGGCTTATTCAATCTTTTTCCCCTCTAAGATGAATAGGGTTCCGACGCTGGTGCACGATTAAGCGCAATGCGTTCGTCGGCCGATCCCGCTTTGAGGCGACGGTCCGGCCTACTCTCGCCGTGTTGAAGCTGTCCAATTCCTGTCCGCCCCCCCTACCCCCCTTCCCTCGGACCTATTCCCATCCCCGGCAAAGAACGCGACGATGGATCATCAGGGTCGGCCCACCCCCCAGTGCTGTCAGAAAGGTTTTTTTTTACGGTATGCGGCACACTCTGCCTGTCCTTTAGTTTTTCACCCCTCTCAAATTTATTAAAGACGCGATCTGCCCAGTCTTCCCACGTTTTACTTCATTACCGCTTATTGGTGTGTCGATGGATCCACTCTATCCCCCCGCATTTCTGAGTTGCTGTCCCCCCTTTCCGCGTCTCATGCATCTCTTTCAGTCACTAGGTAGATGAGCACCCCACGTTAGGTTCTTTTTCCCCCGTCAAACCTCAAAGTCTGTTTCTCGAATTTCTGGGTACTACGTTTCATTCTTCTTATCTTTTAGAATTCTCTCTCTTGTCGATGGTACCTTGCCTGTTCTCTCTCTTTGTATGGTCTTGTACGATTTTCAGTAAGCCTAATTCTATCGGTTTGAATTTTTTCCCACCCCACGACTTTAGTTCATAGCAAGCAGCTGATCCGATAATGTCAACTACCCTTAGGAGTCTGTTCATTTTTTTTTCTCTTCAAGGTTCGCTCTAGCAACTCTTCCCATCGTTTCCTTGAAGCTTGGATCGTCGTTCGATCCGCCAGTCCGATCGTCTTTTTTTTACGACCAGGAATGAGCTTTGGGCCAGTCCACTAAAAAGACAAAATTTTTTTTTTTTCGAGGTCGTTATTTTTTCTATTCCCTAATGTAATGCCACCGTGCGCTACCCTCACACTCCCTCCGAGTTCTTCCCAGAAAGCCTCTTCCTTTATCGGTATCCCCTACAGATTGAACACGCTCACCATTTGGCGCTTTATATCTGCCCCCCGCCGCCTTTGCTGGATTTTCCTGGATCCCATCCCCCCCCCTTTGTCTGAACCGATCATTTTTCGCACGTGCGTTTTCGCCCAAATATCCCGCAAACGCGCTGTGTGCCCATACTTTCGTCTCCGTTGTTCTCCTAATGTCCGAACAGGGCTTATTCGCAAAACCATTTTCTTGTCGTTTTGCAGGTCTCCCCCCCACCCCGGATCTCCGGCCCAGCTGGTTTTTTTTTTTTCTTCCGACTCTTCCCTCCCCCAGGACCCATTTTTCCGAGTGCTTTGACTGATGAACCATTTCTTTCCCGTTTTTTTTTCGATTTCATCTCTTTACGTAAGTTTGGCCCCAGGGTGGGGGGGGTGTGTGGTTTGGGGGGGGTCGGCGACTCGCGTCGGTGACTGGAGGAGGGGCGAGCGAGGGGGGGGCGCCTTTGGACGGCGAGGGGGGAGGGAGCGGCCGGGGTGGGCCCATGCGTTGTGAGGGTGGGGGGGGGAGGCGGGGTCTTGGCTCCCGCTAAGCGAGGGAGGGGTGGCGAGGCGGATCGGGGGGCAGGGGGGAGGCGTAGCAGACGCGAGGGGTCCAGTTTCGGGGTTTTGTCACTGCGGGTCGGGCGAGGGGGGCTGGGAAATGGCGAAATGGAGCAGGGGGGGGGGGGGTGGGGGGGGGGGCGTGCGGGGGTGATTGCCGTTTTGCTCGCGGGGCGCGGGGGGGCGGGGCAGGGGGTCGGAGGGCGGGGCGGGGGGGGAAGGGGGGAGTCTGTGGTTGTGGCCGACTCGAGGGGGCGGGGGGGAGACTGGGTGCTGTGGTGGAGAGGGCGTGGCGGGGGGGGGGTAATGTCCAGGGGCGCGTGTCCTGGCGTTTGTCTGTAGCGTTCGTGGCGGGAGGGGGGGGGGCCGCTACTGCTGGGGGGCAGGGTCTGAGCCGGTGGGGCCGGGGGCACGTGGATACCGGGCCGGGCGGGCGCCGGGGGGGGGGCCGGAGCGGGGGTGGGGGTGGGGAGGGGAGGTTTAGTTAGAGGGGTAGAGATCGGGGGGTTTTTTGCCTGTGGGGTGCGGGGTCGTTGGGGTGTGTTTGCCCGGGCTGTGGAGGCGTCTGGGGAAGGGCTCGCGGCGCCTTAGCGGAGAGGCGGAGGAAGGCGAGTTCTTTTCTGGAGGGGCGGCGGGGGTTGCGGCTTTTCTAGGGGACGGGTGCTTTCCCCGAGGAGCACGCGAAAGGGGCCAGGAGGGGCGGGACGCTCGAGGGGGGAGGGAGAAAGGGGGGATGGGCGGGGGTTGGGCGGGGGGGGGGCGTGAGTGCGGTGGGTAGGGGGGTGGACCGGAGGGGGGGTGGACGCGGGTGGGAGGGGGCGAGCGTCCGCGGGTTTTCCTGTAGGGACGGGGAGGGGGAAGGAGAGCGGGGGGGAGGTGGGGGGGTGGGGGCCCGGGCCGCTCCGCTGAAGGGCCGGGGCGTTGGGGCGTGTTCGGCGGGAGGTTGAATTTGCCCGGCGTGGGGAAGGAAGGCGGAGGGGGGGAGACGGGGGTGAGTACGACGGGGGCCGGGTGATACACCGGGATGTACTCACCGTCGGATTTGCCGGGCTGGGGGATAGTTGCTTTAGGGTTTTTCGGGGCTGGTCGGGGCGGGGCGGGGGGGGGGAGGAGGTCGGGCGTCAGGCTTGGTGACGCATGGGGTGGGGGGGGGTGTGAGTGGTCTGTCAAGGTAGGAGGGGAGCGTTTTCTTTCTATGGGAGCTTGCCTTGTGGGGTGGAGGTTGGGGGGGGGGAGGGTGCGCGCGCCGAGAGGAATGGGCGGGGGGGCCCGGAGGGGGGGTTTTTCTTGGGGGCGGGGAGGATGGTCGGCGCGGGGAGGGGGGGGGAGGGGTCGGCGGCGGGGGGCCCGCCCCGCGTGCGTCCGGAGGGGGGGTTCGCTGGGCTCGCGGGGCGGTGGGGCGGGAGGCGGGAGACGGGTGGGCGGGGCTGGGGAGGATCGGAGTGGACGGTTCTCTATGGACGGTTTGTCGGGGGGGAGGGCGGCGGTGACGGGTAGGCGAGACGAGGCGGTCCTGCGGGCCGGGGAAGGGGGGTGCCGGGGCCCGGGGTGCATGGACCAGGGAACGCGGAGGACGTGCGTCGCTGAAGTGGGGCGCGACGTGCGGTGGTCGGGCCGATGCCCATCGGGCGAGCCCGGGGAACGGGGGGAGAGGGGGATCGGTCCGGGTTGACGGGGGGGAGGCGCGGGTTGTCCGGGGCGAGCCGGTGGAGGATAGGGGAGGGGGGGCGGTGGGGGAGGGGTACAGAGGGGAGAAGGGGGGCGGAGGCGGAGGGAGCGAGTGAGCCCCGGCTGGCTGAAGCGCCGTGGGGTTATTAGCGGTGTTCCTATGGGTACCCCCGCCCGGGTGGGGGGAAGGGGGGAAAGGGGCTCTTATGGTTTGTCGGGGGCCGCAGGCGGCCGCGGGGGGGAGGACTTTGGGTGGAGAGTTTAGGAGCATGGAGGGGGGCGGGGGGGGGGGGGGGCTGGGGGCCGAAGAGGGTTGGGGCCGGGGCGGGGAGTTGGGAGCGAGATAGAGGTGGGGGTGGGGGGGGGCGGGCTGGTGGGGGGGGATGGCTTGGTTGGGGGGCAGATGGCTCAGAGAGGGGGGGGACAATGAGCATGGGGGCAGGAGTTCGCCTGGGGGCTTCGGTCGTGGGGGAGCTTCGAGGGGCTCTTCCGGCGGAGTCCGGGGGACTGCTACGCGTGCGGCTGGGGGGCCTAGAGAACGGGAGAGGGCGAGGGGAGTGGAGCGTTTACTGGAGCGAGGTGGAGGCGAGTTTTACGGGTCGATCCGCGGCCCCCCGCCCGGGGTGGCGGAGGGGGGGTGGGGTTGGCGGGCGGGGGGAAGGTGGGGGAAGGGAGGACCCGTGGGGGGGGTGGGGGCCTTTTGTTGAGCCCTTGTTTCTGATGACTGGGTCGGGGGGGCGAGGGGGGAGGGGGCGGCGTTGGGGGGGGGGGGGAGATTCGGGGGAGGGGGGGGGGCGGCGGGGGGGTCGACAGGCGCGGGCCGGGTTGGCTCTGGTCGTGGATAGGAGGGGGGGCGCGGTTGCCGCGGGCGGTCCGGCGAGGCGGCTGGGGGGCGCGGGGGGGGGGAAGTGTGCGCGGCCTCTGGTTGGGCGGGAACTCGGGAGGAATGCAGTGCCCAGGGCTGGGAGGGGGGGGGGAGTCCGGACGGTCTGGGGGGGGGGGGGGCGGGAGGGCGGGGGGGGGTGGAGTGGGGGGTCGGGACAAGGCGGCTGGGCGTTCCGCGGGGTGGGAGGTTCGAGAGCGGGTGCCGGGGTGGGGGCACGCGGTGGGGGGGGTGGCGGCCAGGAGGAAGGGCCCGAGGAGCGGACGGGGGGGAGGGTCGTCTCGGCGCGTCGCCAGTGCCGCGAGCTTGGAGGGGGGGTTGTTCCGGCGGGGTATTGGGGCGTCCGTCGGCGGTGGTGCGAAGGGGGGGAAGCGGGCGGCGTGGGGCGGGGTCGGCTCTCGTGTTTTATGTCTTCTGGGGGGGGGGGGGGGGGGGGTCCCGGGCGCTGACTGGGAGTGGCGGCGGGCGGGGTATGGGGGGACTTAGGGGGGGTCGGTGGCGTCTTCGGGCGGGTGGTGTCCTGGAGAGGGTGGAGGGGGGGGGGTGAGGGGGGTCCTTCGGCGGTGACGGGACGGGGGGGGGGAGGGGGCGCGGAGGGGGGGGGGAGAGGGATGGGGGGGGGGCGGGTTCTTCGCCGGGTGGCGGGGGGGGGGAGGGAGGGGGAGGGAGGGGAGAGATTGGTGCGTTTTGCGGTGGCCTGTGGAAGGCCCCGCTGCGGAGAGCGGCGGCTCCAGAGCGCGCGAGCGAGATCGGGGGGGGGGCGAGGAGCTGGGGGGGGCAGGCGTGGGGCGACGGAGGTGTTTGCTTAGGGGAGGTACGGGGTCGCGGGCGTTGGGGTCGGGGGGGGGACGCGGGGGGGGGGCGGGTGAGTGTGAGGAGAGGAGGGCGGGAATTCCGGGGGGGCGGAGGGGTATAGGGGAAAGGAGGCGTCAGAGTGCGGATCGCTGGGCTCTCCTTTGGGGAGGGCATCGGAGGCAGGGAGGAGATGCGGTTGCTTGAGTCCGCCGTCCCCCAGGAGGCCCTCCCCGGGGGAATCTGGGGGGGGGCGGCCGGGCGCAGTTCCGGGGGGGAAGAGGAGAGGCGGGCTGGGGGGAGGGGGAGCCGGGGGTGTGGAGAGCCTCTTTGGGAGCGGAGGTGCCTTAGGGGGAAGTGGGGGGGGGGCGGCGCGCGAGGCGTGGGGCGCGGAAGGGGGGTGGGGGGGTCCGACGGGGGGCGGGCGTGAGGGGGGGGGGGCGGTGGGCTGGGGGGGCAGACCTATCTGGGAGGGTGGGGGGGGTCAGAGGGGGGGGGGGGCTACGTTTCGGGCTCTGGGGGCGAGGGGAGGGGCGGGCTGCAGGGCGTCACCGCGAGCGTGCGAGGGGAGGGAGCCAGGGAGCGCGGGGCGAGCTCTTGTCGGAGCGGGGCTCGTGGTTTGGACGAGCTGGGCTGGCTGCCTTGCGGCCGTTGGGATCCGGCGGGCGGGGGGGGAATGGGCCGAGGCCGAGGGCCGGGTGGGGGAGTAGCAGGGACGGGAGCTGGGGGGGGAGTTGGGTCGCGGGGGGGGGTTTGTGGTCTGCGGGGGGAATCTGCGGGGTGAGTGCAGACGGGGAGGCCACGCCACGGCGGGGGAGGGGGGGGGGAGGGGGACGGGAGGTCTTGGGGGCTGTGCAGAGAGTTTGGCGAGAGGGGTAAGTGGGTGGTGGAGGTAAGGGGGGTAGTGGGGGGGGGGCCGGGGCCGGGGTGGGGGGAGGGAGGGGGAGGGAGAAATACGTTTTTTTCGCTAGCCACTGAGTGGGAAGCGGGGGCGGGGAAGAGACAAGGTTCCATGGGCCTTGGGCGGGGGGCGGAGGTTGGGGGGGGGCACGGGCAGGGCGGTGTGGAGTCGGGAGGGAGGAGGTCTCTGCGTTGGTCGGGGGGGGAGAGGGGGGAGGGGGGGTCGAGGTGGGGCGGGGGGGGGGGCAGGTGGGTCTGTGCGGGGCTGGGGCCGGCGTGGCGGCGGTAGGAGGGGGCCTTGGGGTCGAGAGGGGGGTGCGAGCGGGGGGTGGTTGCGGGCGGAGCCGGGGGGGAGGGCCGGAGGCGAGTGGGCGAAGGGCGGGGAAAGGGGTTCGCTAGAGGCCGGGTGGGAGTGGGCAGTTCCGACTTCCGGGGAGGCGGGGGTGGGGTGGGATAGGCCGGCGGGGTGGGCGGGCGCGGTCGGTCTGTGGGGGGGGGGGGGGTGCGGCGGGGGGGGCCGGGGGCGTGATCCGAGCTCCCGGCCGAGTGTGAGAGAGCGACCGCGCTTGTTCGCTAGGGGGAGGGGGGGGGGTGGGGAGGGTGCCGGGGGGGGGGGCCGAGGGGGCTACAAGGGGGGGGGCGCGAGGGGGGGGTGATAGGGAGTGGTGGTGGGTGCGAGTGGGGGAGGGGGGGGGGCGGGGGGGGAGTATGGGGGGGGGTGGCGGGAGGGGGGGGGGAGAGGAGGATGCCCCACTTTGTGGGGGGCGGGGGGGGAGGGGGGGGGTGAGGGATTCTCGGGGGGCGGTTTGGGGCGGGGGTTCGGGGGGGGAGCGGGGGGAGTCGGGGGGCTGCATTTGGTTGGGGGAGGTGGGTGAGTCATTCGGGCGCAGGGCGTGGGTAGTGAGTGTGGGGAGGGGAGAGAGAGCGGGGGAGGGGGTGGAGGGAGGAGTGGGGGGGGGAGTGGGGGGGGTGCGTGGGGTGTGGCGGGGGGGTGAGAGAGGGGGGGGAGGGGCGGGGGGGGGTAGGGAGAGGATAGGTGGGGGGAGGGGTTGGAGGGGGATTTGGGCGAGGGGTTGGGGCGAGGGGGGGGGTGGGAGGGGGGGGGGGGTGGAGCAGTGAGGGAAGGTGAGGGGTTGGGCGGGGGACGTTCTTCGAGGCGGGGGATGAGGGGTGGGGGGGGGGGAGGGGGGGGAGAAGATGGGGGGGGGGGGTTAGGGTTGGGGGGGGATGGGGGTGGGAAGGGGTGAGGGGGGTAGTGGGGGAGGGTGGGGGGAGGGGGGGGGGGGAGGAGGGGCGGGGGGTGGGTGAGGGAACGGGTTATGGTGGGGCCGGGGGCGGGGCGGGGGTGGGTGGTTGGTGGCCGGGAGGGAGGCGGGGAAGGGATGGGGAGGGTTGCGCTGGTGGGAGGAGCTTTTTTGTGTCGGGGGAAGCGGACCGATAGGGGCGTTTGGGAGGGCGCGCGGGTGATTTACGGGTGTCCCGGGATGTGGGGGGGGGCCCGCTCGGGGGCGTGGCCGGGGGCGATGGTGGGGGGGAGGGGGGGCGAGCGGATCACCTGGCGGGGGGGGGGTTCTACCGGGGGAGAGGTGGGAGAGGGGGGGGTGCTGTGGCACGTGGGGTGGAGCTGCGGGAAGCGGTGTGTCCAGAGGCGCACGCCGGGGGGTGGGCACGGGGGGGATGCAGGGGAGGTCCGTGCGGGCCCTCAGATCGGGGAGGTGGGGCTGTCGTGATTAGGGGGTGGGGGGAGGGGCGGGTGGTGGGCGGGGGGGTCGGGGGGTGGGGAAGGGGTTGCGTGGGCAGGGCGGGAAGGGTGCGGAGAGGGCTATCAGGGTCGGGGGCAGGGGGGGGTGGGGGTGGGGGGTGTACGGAGGAAGGGGGGGGGGAGGGGAGACGCCCGTGAGGGAGGGGGGGGGGGGGGTCCTCGGAGGAGGGAGGCTGGGGGTTTGGGGGTGGCGGGGTTCGCCCGGGGGGGGAGGGGATGGGCATGGGGGTGGTTGGGGAGGGGCGGGGGGGGACGCGGGGGGGGCAACGCGAATGGGCATACGATTTATCCGGGTTTCCCGCGGAGAAAGGGCGGGGGGGGTGTCGGGGCGGTGAGGGTGTCGTTTCGTGGGCGGGGGAGAGAGACAGAGCAGGCGGAGGGTGGAAAGGGCTGGGTGTGGGTACGGGTTGGCCTCTGGAGAGGGGGTGGGCTTGGTGTTTCCGGCTGGAAGGGAGGCTCCAGGGGGTCGTGAAGAACTTGAGAGGGGGGGGGTGGGCCAAGCAGGAGGGGGTGAGTCGTGGGCCCGAGGGCGCGGGGGCGGGTAAGGGGAGGCGGAGGGATCCGGGGGGGTTCGGACTGGGAGGGGCGAGGAGGTCTGGGGGCCGGGATGTGGGGGGGAGACCGGGGGGGAGCGTGGGGGTTGGAGGGGTGGGGGAGGGGGCAGGGGAGGGGGGGGTGGGTCCCCGCTGGGCGAGGGAGGGGGTTCGGGGGGTGGGGGCGCGGTTGGGGCCGCTGCTACGGCGGGGTTCGGGGTGGGGCGGGGTGGGGGGAGAGGCGGAGTGGGGGCAAGGGGCCCCGCGCTGGCGGGTTTTGATGGGGCCCCGGGCGGCGGGGGGGGGGGATTGGACGGGCGGGTGCCTCCGCGCCCGTCGCCTGGCGTCGAGGAGGCGGGGGGAGGGCGCGTTAGGCGGGGTGGAGGCGGCTGAGGGGGAGGGGCGCGTGGGCGGGGGTATGGAGGGTTCTTGTCGAGGGTTCAGGGCTTGGTTACCGTGCCCGGTCACCCCGGCTCCCGGGGGGCGGGAGGAGAGCGGGGGTTGGATTATTGGGGCGGAGGGGAGGGGGGGAGCGGGCGGGATGGGTGGGGCGTCTAGCACTGGGGGGGCTGTGGATAGTCTAGGGTCGCGTGGTGGGGTCAAGGTTGGTAGCGGGTTTAGCCGGGGGGGGGGGGGGGGGGGACGAAGTTTGGGTGTAGCAGGGAAGAAAAGGGGAGGCGGGGGGGGTGGGTTTTGGCGGTGGAACGGGAGGTGGGCTAAGGAGCGAGTGGCGGCGCAACGGGTCGGGTACGTAGCTTAGGGTGGTGGTGCGGGGGGAGGTGGGCGGCCCGCGAGGGGGAGGCGGGGGCCCCTGGGCTCGGACCCGCCGGCTTCCGAGTGACGTTTTTGTGTGATTTGGGGGCGGGAGGGGTTTGCGGCGGAGCTCTGGGGGGGGTGGAGGGGGTTGGTCTGGGGCCTATTGCGATGGCGCGCAGCCGAAGGGGTCCCGACGGGTGGCGCGGGCGTCACCGGACAGGCGGGTCATGGCGTGCCCGGGGCCCCCGCAGGTGCCCCGTCGGGTCGCGTAGGGGGAGGTGCAGAAGGAGGGGTAGGTCGGGGGGGCGGGGGTCAGACCGGGGGGTGGGCGGCTTGCGTTGGTGGGGGTAGGGGGGGCCGGCCACGGGTGCGAAAGGTAGGGAGGGGGGAGCGCACGCTTCCGGGAAGGCTTTTATTGCTTTCGTCCGGTGTGGGGGGGGGGGGGGGGGGTGGTCTTTCCCGGTATGGCGGGGGGCCGGGGGCTCAGCGCTGGGTTGGGGGGGACGAGGGGTCGGGGGGGGGTGCGTCTCGCGTCGGGGAGGGGCGACAAAGGGCGGGGGGTGGAGGGAGGGCGCGTGGGAGGGGAGGGAGGGGGGGGCGGCCGGAGTCCGGGAGAGGGGGGGGGGGAGATCGCGGGGGGGCGTTTGGGCATCCCCCCTGAGATGGGGTGCGGCTGCCCGGGGGGGGGGGGGGGGGGTGGGGGTCTGTAAGGGGGAGAACGGGGGGAGAGAGGGGGGGCGGGGGCCGGCGTGTGGGCGGTCGGCGGACGCCGCAGGGGACGGAGGGGGTCTTAGCCGCGCGGTCGCCGGGTTGAGGGGGGGGGGGGGGGGGAGGGCGGGGGTGGTGCGCTGCTCGGGGAGGGGGGGGGGGGGGGGTGGGGGGCGGGGGCGGCCCCTGAGGGGCCGATGGCGGGGGGGGGGTGAGGGGGGGGGGGGGACGGGCGCGGAGGTTTGTGGGCGCGGCTCGCGGAGCGGGGTAGGGATGCGTGCCTTGGGGGCCCGGGGGGGGGCGGGGGGGGAGAGACCGGTTCGCTCAGGAACCAGGGCGGGGCGAGGGGGGATGCGGGGGCTCGAGTGGGCGGGGAGGTTTATGGTGTGGGACAGGGGGGGGGGTGCGCGAGGGGGTCGGCCCCGTTTTCAGAGGCACATTGAGCAGCGTTCGGTTGGGCGGCTGGTGGGGGTGGGGGGCGGTGGGGGCGGGGGGGCGGCAGGAAGAGAGTGTTGGGAGGAGGTGTGCGTGTGGGAGCGGGCCGCGAGGTGTTGTTTGGGGGCGAGGGGGGGCGCTACTAGTTTGTCGCTGAGGGGGGGACGGGGGGGGAGGGGGGAGATCGGTTATTTGGGGGGAGGGGGCAAGGGACTTAGGCCGAGGGGGGGGGCTTGGGGAAGGTGGGGAGGGGGGGTGTAGAGAGGGGGGTGGGGTGGCCCTTCTGGAGCGCGGGGCTTTGGCTCCTGAGGGTGGGACTCGAGGGGTGGTGGGGAGGGGGCGGGGTCTGGCACGCCCGGCGGTCGGGCTGATCGCGGGGGGACGGCCCTGGGGGAGGGGCGTGCCGGGGCGTGGGGAGGGAGTCTACCCCTGGGATGCGGGGGGGGGAGTGGGGAGGGTAGGGGGGGGGTTTCAGGGCCGCTGGGTGCCATGTCGGGTCCCCCTCCTGGGGGGTTGGGGTGGGGGTTTGAGGGGGGGGGAGACAGGGTGGGTCGCCTGGGGGGGGGGGGGGGAGAGAGGGGGTGGATGCGGGGTGGGGGCGGTGGTCCCTCCGGCAGCGGCTTTTCGGCTTGGCGCGCAGGCTGGGGGGGGGGGCCCCCGCTGGCGATCGGGCGAGGGCAAGAAGCGGGGAAGGAGGGGGGATGCTGGGGGTTTTTTCGACGGTTGGGGCGTGCGGGCGGGGGGGGGCGGGGGGGTGTGGTGGGCTTGGGGGTGGGTGCGGGCCGGGTCTCCGGGTGCTGGGCAAAGTACGGGGTGCAGCAGAGGGAGCGGCGGTGGGAGGCGAGCGGGGGGTGGGGTGAGGGTCTCGGATGGGGGGTCCCTGGGCACTTGAGGCGGTGGGAGGGGGATGCGGGGCTGGGGGGTGGGGTCGTGGGGGGATGGGGGGGGGGGAGTGGGGGAGTCTGGGGAGGCTGGTTGTGGGCGTGGCGTGAGGTGCGGGTCTTATGTCGGCGGGGCAGGCGGGGGCATTCCCGCGGGGGGTTGGAGCCCGGTGTAAGGAGCGGAGGGTGCGAGGACGGCGGGGGTGGTGGGGCGGGGTCCGGGCTGACGACTGGGTGTGTTCGGGGGTCCGGGAGGCGGGGAGGCGGGGGGGGGGGGGGGCGGAGCGGGGGAGGGGGTTACGTACTAGGAGTGGGGGCGGAGAGGAAGAGCGGGGGGGTAGGGGAGGGGGTGGGGGGGGGAAGGAGGTAGGTGGAGGTTCGTAGGGATGGGTCGTACTGGGTGGCGCGGGGGCGCGGGCGGGTCCGAGGGCGGCGGGTGAGGGAGAGGAGGGGTTGGCGGGGGGTGGGGGGGGGTCGTCGGGTGGGGGAGGAGCCGGCGGGGCGGCGGGAGGGGACTCGGGGGGCGCGAGAGCGGGGAGGGGGTGAGGGCGGGGGGGTTTGTCACGGGGGGGAATGGGTAGGGGAGCCGGGCATGGGGTAGCGGATGGCGTCGGCGGGTGTGAGAGGGGGGTGGAGGCGGGCAGGGGTCAGTCTGGGAGGGCAGAGGGGGGAGGGTGAGGGGGAGTAATCTGGCTGTGGGTCAGTAGGTGGGGGGTCCCCCACTCCTTTGCGTTCTTGACCCCTCCCTCCCGTTGAGGGGGCACGGATAGGGCTGGGGGTTGGGGGTGGGGGGCTTGGGGTCGGTTCCCTGAGGAGGTGTAATAGGCGGGGGCTGCTCGGTGTGGGACTCGCTCAGAGGGCCGAGACAGGCCGGCACGGGGAGGGAGGGGGTTTGGAGGGCGTGGCGGTGAGGCAGTCGGTTGGGGCGCGGGGGCAGGTGGACGTGGACGGGAGGGGGAGGCGGGGGACCTCAGGCGGTGGAGGGGGTGGATGGAGGGGTTGCCGTTCACGTGGGTGCTTTGGTGGCGGGATGGGGTTGGGAGGGGTGTTTGGGTGGGGCCCCGCCGCAGGGGGGGGGGGGCCTGTTGATGGCGAGGGAGGGCCCGAGAGGGTTAGGGGCTTGAGAATCGGGCCGATCGTGTAAGGGAGGGGGTCGTAAGGGGCGAGGCCGGATCAGGGGGGTCTTGTGGTGTAGGGGGGGGGGGGCGGGGGGGGGGGGGTGGTTAGGATAAGGGAGGGGTTTCTGTGCGGTGTGGGGGGTGGGGCGGGGCGGGAGGCGATGAGAGCGGGGGGGGGGGTGGTAGGGCCTGCCGGGGTGGTGGATGGCAGGGTGGTGGGGGGAGTGGCGGTCGTGGGGAAGGGGAGGGAAGCGCGGGAGTGTGGGGGTTGTCGGGGGGGGGGGGGGGCGTTGGCGGGGGGGGGTGGGGGGGATTGCTTGGGGGGCAAGTCGTGGGGGGGGAGTTGTTCCTTAGAGGGTCGCGGGGGGGGTGGGGTGGGTTCGGGTGTACGGGGCGGGGAGGGGTTTTGGTTCATTCGGGGGGGTTGAAGGTCAGTGAGGGGGGGGGTGGGAGGGGGGGTGTGGGGAGTGGGTCTTAGGTGGGTGGGGGGGGGTGGGTGGTGGGGGGGTGGGGGGGGGTCGTTGGGGGAGGCCGTTTGTGGGGGGGTGGGGGGTGGGTTGGGGGCGGGGCAGGGGGGGGGGGGGGAGGGGGCAGTGGGTGTTGGTGGGGGGGTGGGGGGGGGCGGGAGGAGTTGGGGGGGGGGAGTGTGGGTTTTGTTGGGGGGAGGTGTGGTTGGGGGGGGTGGGGGGGGTGGGGGGGGTTTAATCATTTTATACTTCGTTTTTTACACGCCTTTGTTGGCACTTAAAGTCCCCCCCTCGTCAGTTCCTGCTTCCTACGCCATCTATCAGGGATAGCCCTAACCTCTTTTTTTTTTCCAATTCTTCACCGGCCCGAAATCCGCCAGAATCCTTCTCCCCCTAGTCCTGACCCAACTCAACAACTTAAGGGCAGCCATCAGGCCCGAAAGTGGCCTGCACTCGTTTCCTCCCTCACCCCTCTCCCCTTCCACCTTTAGCGACGCGTTTTCGGTCATTGATGTCGTTTTAACTCTCCAACCCCCCTGGGCCCCTTAGTTTTGGACTACTAGCTCTTTCCCTTTACTCCCTACCATTATTGGGAGTGCAGAATTCAGTTGCTGACCTTTTTTAGTGCCGCCCAAATGCTTACTGGTTTGGCCCGCTCCTCCCTCTAGATTCACCCATAGTCCAAAATAAGCGAGGAGCTGAAGAACATTTCCCCCCCGGTGCAGATTTTTTGCCGTACGCTTCGATTTGGGAGCCGTGCACTCCTCCTGAGCGGGAGGCCCTGTGTTATATCGTGCTGCCACGGCCTCCAAATACCCTGATCTAGATGTTTCAATCTCGCGCCCCCATACTGGCCCCGCTTTCCTTCTGGCGCTTTTGTTCAAAGGCTTTCCTCCCCCTTAGGTCTTGGAGGCTCTGGTCTTCCCTTCCCCTTCTCCGTAGCTCTGCTTTTCGAACATTATGACACGCTCCTCTCCGGATCGCGAAATTTTTGACCCTCCTCTCCCCCTCCCCGGGGCCCTTTCTTGCCCAGACCCGCTTTCCCTTTCCGTTCAGTCCAAGAGAGGATATTCCTTTCCTTCTACCCCGGCCCCTGAGCCACGTGGTCAAGCGTGGTCTCCTATTTTGGGCGCGACCCGAGGGAAACCCCCCCTTCTTTTCCGATTTCCTTGCAAGCCCGAACTCTTTCTCTTCTGGCCAGGTTGGGAAGTCCCCCTTCGTTTGTACGTTTTTCCCAAGGATCTCTCCCACACTTGAAAACCGTGGACACCCGCTCCCCCTTCGTTTCACCAGGGGTAGCTTGAAATCAGCTTATCCTCGTTCTACTGATCTCTTATCCTCTCTTCCTCTGATTATCTTTCTGTCCTCTGTAACCCTGCCACAGGCCTTCCTCGCTCACCCAAGTGCTATTGGGCGTTCCTCCCCAGACCTTCCCTACTCCTTTGTATCCTTGTATCCCCTCCTTTGCAATTTCTGATCCCAATGATGATACCCACCCCACCCTTTCTCGACGTGTAATCGATGCTCGAGTTTTTTTGTGATTTGGGTCCCCTTTTCCGCAAACAGTTTTTATTTCCGAAATTTCTCCTCAGTTTCCCCCCCCCCTCCGCGTGTTGTGTACAGTAGTCTCCATAACCGGACTACCCTGTCTTCTTTTTTTCCTGTCTCTCTCTTGTCAAGGCCTTCCGTCTTCGGACCCCAGTCCCCATCCCGATCTAAAATCACGTCTGGCTTATGTTTGCCGTTTTGTCGGACCAAGGCCGGACGTGCGGATTTGATTTCCCAACGCTTCGTACTCGTCGAAAAGGTTTTTTTTACTCGGCGAGTTTTTTTTGATTTTTATTCCTCGATACGAGTTTTGGCGTAGAGCCCCCCTTCTTTTCCTAAACTCTCCCGCTCCCGATCATCGGAAACGGCTTTCCTTTTGTGATCGTGCCCCCTCCCCAATTCAGGTTTTCGTTGCCATAGGCGCCTTTTAAGTAGTTTCTCTCGCTTGCCAGTGCGTATATGTTTCTCCCCCCTCCATCGGAATTTTTTCGATTTTGTTTGGGTAAGAGCGAAATATAAGTTTAATTAGCCTGTAAACCAGCTCGCGCGTCCCACGGTTCCACCGATGGAGGCGAGTGTACTTTTCATCCTTACTTCTTCCCACCCCCGGCGCTCGGCAATAGAAACGGTCTCTTTTTCCCCCCGTCCCTTCACTGGCGCGAGTCACTCCACTTCCTATGTTTTGGATTTTGACCCCCTTCCTCCCTCCCTTTTGTGTGATGGACCTACTTCTTTTTC
>Ga0179593_1663055_pt1 | contig 14800 bp, 25 predicted proteins | sample CZODoug2_1_08_16_FD_185931 | JGI IMG/M metagenome (GOLD analysis project Ga0179593, IMG submission 185931) | Vadose zone soil fungal communities from Angelo Coast Range Reserve, California, USA - CZODoug2_1_08_16fungal (PacBio error correction) | ecosystem: Environmental > Terrestrial > Soil >... | reverse complement strand
TCGTAGTGTTGCGTTTTATCTGGTTTTGACATCCCTTTACTTCCCCCCTGTTTGGTACTTTCCCCAAGAGACTCCGTTGGCCCAGTTGTCCCCTGAAGTTTCCATTTCCCCCATGCCATTCCCTTCTGGGACCTCCTTCATGTTCATAAGAATATCAGTTGTGGTTTACCCGTCCCCTTTTCCAAATTTTCCGCCGATTTGGTCGGGGGCCTGCCCCCCTCGTTTTTTCTGTTGGTATCTTTCCTCAGTGGACGCGCTCTCGTTTTTCTTAGGGCAGAGACCAAGACTCCGTTGGCCCCCTTCCTTCCCACTTTTTTTGAAGTTGCTTTGTCATGAAGCCCGGTCTCCCCCCATTCGCCCGGCCCCGGCGACAACCCTGTTGTTCTCTTCTCGTTGATTCCCCCCGACTCATTTTCCCCCTCCTTGGTTCAACCCCCTTTTTTTCCTTACGTCAAGGACATGCGACCAGCACCCCTCCTCTTTACTTTTTCCCTCCCCTTTGTTTCCTCTGCACCCCCCTTCGTTTTTTTCTCCTTTTTTTTTGCGCTTGCATACCTGCTTTAGCCCACCCTCTTTCATCTATTTCCTTCCCCTGGTCTCCTGCGACTTTCTTTTTTTTTTTGTTTCGGATCACGGGACACCATCCCCTCAAGTCTTTGGGCGCTTCCCCCTTTTTCCCCACCCTTTTCGATTTAGCCATTTTTCCCCCAAACCCTGGGTTTCTTGACCCCCTTTTTGTGGTGAAATGCCCCCGTCCCAAAGCCCGGAGAATCCTTGTTGACTTTTTCACTGACTTTCTTGCCCCCCTCGTTTTTGCGGGGCCATCCCTACTTTTTCCATTTTTCTTCTCTACTGCCCATCTTATACTGACCCAATCCACAGACTTTGGGCCCTGCACCCCCCCCTTAAAACCATGTTTCCTTCCTTGCGAGACTAAAACTTGAACCTAGTCCCGCGCTATCCGTTTTTTTTCCCCTCCTCCCCTTATGCCCGCCCATCCTTTTGGATTCCCTTCTCTTTTTTTTCCTACTCCCCTCCCGTTGTGTGTGGTTGTTGTCTCTCGATTACTTTTCCCCCTTTTTCGGTTTTGCCCCCCCAGTTGGGCGGGGGGTGCAGCTTTTTTTTTAACTTCCGCCGGGGACTTCCTTTTTTAATCCTCGGTTTTGGTTCCGGGACCTGGACATTCCTTGGAACGTTCCCGTTTTTCCCCCCGGTTTGGTGTTTCGGTACTTTCCTTTTAATCATTTCTCTCTTTTGGTCACGTAATGGAATTCCTCTCCGCCGAATTTTCTGAATTGTGTTTTCCTTCACACAAGATGTTTGGCTTTTCCTTGGTCCTTCCCCCCAGGTTCCCCCACTTTTAGTGACCCCCCTCTCTTTGGGATTTGCGGTGCATTTTTTTATCGAAAATGTGTCTTAGTTTTCGTTCTTTTTCTTTGGCTATGGTCCCCTTCCTCCTCCTTTCCCATTTTTCCCTGTGACTTCCAGATGCCCCCAATTGGAGGTGCCCCTTGTGTGTCTCGGCCCCCCCAAACCCTCGCCCTCTTTTCCCCTTTCCCCTGTGGCTGCTAAAGGAATCGGAAGGTTTGTTGCTTCCCTTTCCTTGGTCCTTTTTATTTTTTCGGTTCGACTTCATTTTCCCTTTTTCCCGCCAAGGCCTTCTTGGGATTTGTTCCTACGATTTCCGAGACAACCCTTTTTTCCTCCGGTTTGGCCCCTCCCCGGCTTTTTTTTTCATTTTGGCCTCTTTCCCCCCTTACGAGTCGGAGGTATCTTGCAACGGGCGTGTCTCCTTTCCCCAGACCCGACCCTGTTTGTGGTTCCCCCACCCTTTTCGTTCGGCCCGCCCACATTCTTTCTTTTGCGCCCTTCTTCATCCGTCTAGGGGCAGATGGGGTCCCTGACCCACACGAGTTTAATTCACGCTTTCTCTTCATCCCCAGGCATTCTTTCTTTTTTTTCTTCTGTCTTTTTTCAAGTGACCTGCGGCCCCTCATGTGATGTAATAACCCAAACCCAGTCTGTCCGCGTCCTGGGCCCACGACACACTACTTTGGACCCCTTCTTTTTCAGAGCTTCCCCCCTCCATTCTTCACAAATCCCGCAAGTCCAAATTGCAGAAACTCGACCCCCCCCTGGACCCCTTTACACTATCTTTTTTCTGCGAGGCCTCACCCCCCTTTTTTTAAACCTTCTCCCAAGGCCCCCCTCCCCCCCGCATGTTCATCACCACCTTTGTCCACATCTGGCTGAAGTCTTCTTCTGAAATCTTTTTTTTTCCGTCGGACCCCCTGCCCCTTCCAATTGTCCCCCCCTGGTTCTTTTTCTTCTACCAGCGTTTTTTTTTGCTTTCGCTTTTTTTGACCCGCCCCCTTTTTGGCTAACTTTATTCTTTTTTTGTCCGATTTTAGTTAATTGGTGCCTGACTTCTCGGTTGCTTTTGCTTCCCTATCCCACTTCCTTGCCCCAGGGTCAAGTTTTTGCGCATTCGTTTTTTGCTTTCCCCAACATTCTTGAACCTCTTGAAGGTTGCTCGTTTTGGCCACACCTTTTGCCTCCCATCGGCAAAGGGCCACGTAAGTGATTTCTACGGGCATCGTTTTCTTTCGATTTGGCCCATTTTTTCGGTTTATCCCGGATTCCTCACTCTTATTTCGCCGGGTTTTTTTGAAAAAGGTTCATGTTAAAGGCTGGATTGACCACCCCCCATGGGGTATGTTGGTCTTTTTTTTTTTTTTTGGTTTGTATCGTGTTTTATGCCCCTTCACTTCATTCGGTCTCTTGAGTCGGCCCAGCCCCCCCATTAACATCCCCACAGTTGGGGGCCCCCCCTTTAACCACCCCCCCCCCCCCCCGCCGGCATTACTGTTCAGTACTTTTTTTTTTCAGCCTTTTTTTTTTTTTTTTTTTGTGTTGGGATTTGGGAAACCCCAAATTTGGTGTTTATGCTTGCCCCCCCTTTTTAATCGTTCGGTGCCCTCCTTTTTGACCCCCCCGGCTTTTTTGCCCCCTGCGTTTGAACCAAATTTTTTGGTCTTGCGCATATTTTTCCCGAATTAATTTGTTTTATGCTTGCCCCCCCCTCCAACCCCTTTAGTTCCCCGGACCCCCCCCCCACCTTCCCTTTCTTTTCCCCCCCCCGCAGAAACTTGTGCCGCCTTTCACAGCGTGACGTTTTTTTTGCAAACGTCACCCCTTCCCCCTCTCTTTGAAACTTATTTTTTTCCTCTTGGCATTTCCCCAAATTCGTTGCATTCCTTTTCAGTTCTGGAATCACTATCCCACCCCTTCCAATCGGGGTCTTCTCTTGCCTCTCCCGTGGTTCTTTTTCCTTGCTGGCTTTTTTTTTGAAGCCAACCAAAGATCATTTTTCGTCCTTTTGTTATCCCCCTTTGCTTGTTAGTCCAAACACTTGCATTCCCCCCCCCTTTCGAGAATTTAATCTTAGGATCGATTTTTAAGTTTGTATTCCACTACTTCTATTTTTTTTTTCCCTCATCTTTTTTAGTGTAGGGTTACTTGGAGGTTCCCTCCTCACAACAACCACGGCCTGCCCCGAACCTTTTTGGCCGGTTTCTTCTATTCCTTTCCCCCTGAGTATCCCCCCTTTTATTTTCTGCAGCAACCTTTTTCTTAGCGTGTCCCCCCCCCCGGACTAATTCTTTTTTCATTAGTTTTTTCCCACCATTCCACCTGGACGGGCCCCCAAACCTTTCTCTTGTCCTTCTGCCCTTCCCCCTGATGTCAAGAATTTTACTTTTGTTCTGATTCGGCGTTCCCCAACTTCGTTAGTCCCTCCCCCCGCATTGGCCGCTTGCCAGGTAACCCCTTGTTAAGTTTCGATGGTGTGTTACGTTTCCCTTTTTACTACGTGTGGCTTAATGGGCCTCTTTTGGTTTTTGTTTTGAAAGTCCGGCCTGTCCTTTTTACCCTTTTTTGGGTCTTTTGGGCAATTAATCCATTTTCCCCCCCCCATTACATCTATCCCAAAGATTGCGTCCCACAAAGGAGTCCTTTCGCAGGCCCTTTGCGCGCTTCCTTTTTTTCCGTCGGAACAACTGGCCAGACCCCCCCCCCATTCGGGTTTTCTTTTTATAGGAATTGAAACCCCCTTACCCCCTTATTTAGAAGTAAGTTCTGCTTTTTTTTTTTTTGGCCCCCCCCTTTATTCTTTGAGCTGGGAATTGTTTTGCTTGTTGCTACTACTTTCCCCCTTGCCAGTGCCTTCCCCCCGGTGACCCTTTTTTCTATCAAGCATGTTTACCCAACGCCGGAGAAAATGTCCCTCCCCTTTTTCACTTCCCCCTTACTGACCCCCGTTCCTCCACACTTCTGGTCCCCCTTTTCCCTTGATGATGGGCTGGCATTGGCTTGGATACCACCCGTTTCTGAAACAAACCCCGGTAGCTGATTGCCCGTCCTTTCCATTCCCTTTCGCAAAAACCAACCCTTTTGGGGCCATGGGCGTTTTTGGCATTGGTGTGGGTTTTTTTACTTTTGCCACTCTTTTCCCCCCCCCACAAACCCCCCCCAAAAACTCCCGTCCGGGGTTCCACCGTAAATTAGGGTGGCCCTCGAAACTGTGCCCCCGATTCCTTGCTTTCTTTTTGGGCTAGGCGGCCCCTGCCCCCCGAATGCAAGGCTTTAGTTCCAATTAATTACCCATCTGTCAATTTATTTCCCCCATTGCAGGTTCCGTCCTCCGCCGGTTCGGAAGAATGAAACCTTCTATGAAGCGATTTTATCTTTCATTTCCCTGGGTGGCCCTTCTTTTCCCCCCCGGCCGTTTTTTCTTTTTTTCTTGCCTGATTTTTTCCCCCCTTTGCCCTGCATCCTACAAGATTAAATCATGTTCCCCAGCTGGGACTCCCCCGGTTCTTTTTCGTAGTTTCTTCCCTTCTTTAATGCACCCCCTTGTCCTGTGTTTTGCGTTTTCTTGCGTGGGATTTCTTTTCCTTTTTTTTCGAACCTCCCTTTTTTTTTCTTAAAACCCTCTTAGCAATTTTGCCCGTACACGGGTTGGCGCCCCCGTAGTGTTTCCTTTGTTTTCCTCTCTTTTGCACGTTTTTTTTTTTTTTTTCTTATTACCTCTTTTCTTTGGCACCCGGTACTTTCCACGCGTCACTCGCTGGCAGACGAACCGAAGTCCCCCCTGTTCCCTGCTTGCCGACCCCCCAGGGTTTCTAGGGACAAGGGCGTGCGAACCGTGAACTTTTCAGTGTGTGTCCTCCTTTTTGGGTCTCCTCCGAGTGGAGGTTCAGGGCCTGCCCGGCTTTTCGTTTCTGGGTGATTTTCGATACCTCCTCTTGCGGGTTTTTTTTTTTTTTTTTTTTTTTTGGGCTCCCCAAGGTTTTTTGCATCTTTCTCCGTACCCTTGGAAGTGAACCTTGCCCAGCTTCCCCCCACCGTGACTTTCCCGCTTGCCCTTCCCCCGAACATTTGTTGTCTAGGTGTTAAATCGAGGAATCCCGTCAAAGGTCCCGTCCTTCATCCTATAATTTGGCCAACCCCCCTCCCGACTTTTCCGTACGTTAAGGTATGGAAACTCAAAAAACCTTTCCCGATTCACTTTTCAGCCCCCCACCTGTGTTTCCGCGTTGCATTCGCTGCTTTTTTTTTTTTTTCCCCCTTAATACACTTGGCATCCCTTGATTGCCCACCCCCTCATTGGTCATCTCTTCTCCCATATCTGAGTCCCTTCCTTTTTTGGACCCGGGACATTTCCCAGTTTTTTGGGGACGTTCCCCTTCTCCTTCGGGCCTTTAGCATGGCGCACATCCTTCCGGCTGGTGTTCTAGATCCCAGACCGTTGGGGATTTATTTTTTTTTCAAAATCCGGAGCCCTTCCTTGGAGTTACATTTTCCCACGCCTTACCACCTTAAAATTCTGCGGGTTGATTTCCCTCCATCTGTCCCACTTTTCTTTTTTTGACCCCCTCTTTTTACCCGGACCAACCAACACTCCCATTTGCCACGAGTCCCCCCCTTTCCCCCGGGTCCCCCCCCCTGGTTTTCCAAATGCCTTCCTTGGCCTTCCTTTATCGTTTTTCTTCCAAAGCCCCCTCCTTCCTCACGCACCGCCAGGTAAAATGGGGCTCGTTGTGCATAAGTTACCCCCTATCCCTCCCAGCTTTCTGAGAGTTCTTACGTTATTTAGAGCAGCCCAGTTTAAATTTTTTTGGGGCATTTTCTGAAGTGCTTGTTCTCCCCCCCGGCTCGTTGACAGTTCCCGTTCTCGCCCCCCTGGGTGATACTTGGGATTGGAAAGATTGAAAAAACTGTTTTTTCTTTTTTTCGTGACCCCTTTCTTTCGTAGCTTTTTCATCGACCCCTATCTTTTTTTGCAGCTTTGACCGCCCGTCCCCCCTCCCCTTTGGCCTTTTCAGTTGGCAGTTTTTTGATTGTGAATTGAAAAATTTCCTTTCCCCCCTTGCTTCCTTTTGGGGCGGTTTGCCGGTTAGTCATTCCCCCCTAGCCCCTTTTTCGTGCCCCCCAAGCTTGGATTTTGCTTTTTTGCGGAATGATTCCTCAGCAACATTTTCACTCCTGGTTTCCCTCGCTTTCTGGGGCTTTTTCCGTGATCCTAAAACCAAATTACGTCTCTTCTTTGGTCCCCGACCTGAAATTGACCGGTTTTTCGTATCCCCCCTGGTATTCGGCAAAACATAGAACTTGTCCTGAGCCCGTTCCCCGGGGACCCCCTTTGCCGTACCCTTTTTTCATTTTGGATCCCCTTTTCTTCTTGCGTTAACGTTTTTATCTTACTATCGGCATTGAAACCACGCAAGTGTCTTCTGGGGTTTTGCTCCCTTACCACTCTCCCCACGTGTCCTTGGCAAACTTACCCTGGACATTTTTAACGGACAATTGGTCCTCATCTGGGCACGTCTGTTTCCAACTTTCCGTAGTGGGGGTCTTCCTCTCCATCTTTTTTGTCAAACGCTCCCTTCGCCGACACGGATCCAAGATCCGCCCCCCAGCGTGTTGCTTTTTTTTATGTTTTCCCCGTCCACACTCTCAATCAAGCAGCCGCAAAGAGCGTCCTTATATGCTTCCCATTCTGTCTGACCCACCTTCTCTTATTTTCTTTCATCTTCGGGAATTCGTCACCCAGATGGCCTTGTACGGTCCTTTTGTGCACTTTCCGCGATGTGGACCAGGTCAATGGGGCCCCCCTCTGGAGGTTCATCCCCCACACCAAATCCCCTCGGCCCGCTTACTACCACTTTCACAAGGAGTCTCCTCCCCCCCCTCCAATTTTTAATTTCTTCTCCGTCGGGTACGGTAAATTTTACCTCCTTCTTCAACCCGTCTCCATCTGAAATTGCGCCCCCCTCAGGCCCCACCCTTTCGATCGGCCTTCACTAGTTTGATGGAGGGTGTGGACTGCAACCTTTCCAAAGGATGACCCCGCCATTGTTCGTACCAGCTGGTACCTTCCTTTTTATATGTTTTTGCTTTTTTTTTTCTTGTTTTTTTTTTTTTTTTTTTTTTTTTTCTCTTTTTTTTTCTTTTTTTTTTGATTCCTTGACCCATTTTTCCCGTCGTTCCCCCAGACTGGGAGCGCAACAGCCGGGCCCTTCATGGACCCTTCCCTATTTTCCCCTGTTTCGGCGTCCCTGCGCCGACCTGCCCTGGGTAATGCACTCCCTCTTAATTTGCCTATCCATTGTGCACTTTTTTTCCTTTCCCTCTTTTTCTTTTTTGGGGGCTGGCGAACCCAATCATTGACCCTGGGTCAAGCTGCTTCGGGAGCCCCCCTTCATTCAACCGTTTTGGTCTTTCTCCCTCCTGGTGCCACCCCGCCATGTGACGCAAATCCGACAACGCGCACGGCCAACAGTAGTTTTTGGGCCGGCATCCCCATTCCCCCCTTTTTTTCTTCTCCAATTTTTTTGGGTATTCCCTGACCCTTTTTCCATCGGCACTCCCAATACATTTTTCCAGTTGAGTCCTGGGTGTTTTGACCCCTTTTTTTCTACTGAGGGTTCTCCCACCCCCCAATTCTCGTTTATGGAGAATTTATCCTGTCTGGTGTATTCGGCCATCCCGTTTTGAACGGGCACGTTCCCTTTTTTTCCCCAAATTGTGGTCGCCCCCCGCCCACCTTCGCCCCCCCCTTCTTTTTGGACATTCCCCCCCGACCCCCCCATCGCGTACCAACGGCACTTCTTCCAATCTCCGGGACTATATTTTTTTTTGTGCGTGTACCCTTCTCGTATTTTTGTCCCACCAGAAGGGGTAGCTTTTTTCCCCGGTTCGTGTGCCAAACCGCTTGAACGTCGTATCCTTTTTTTTCTTTTTTCTTCCGCCCTTTTTTGGAAAAACAGGACACCCTTGTCTTTTGGGTCTGCTCCTCATAGATCTCCATGGGATTATCAATAAACAAAGGGGTAATTAATGAAGGTTCCCCACAACCTCTTACCCCTTCCCCCCCCGGTGAATTGAGGTAAGTAACAAGCCCCGTTTTCCAATTTCCACTACCTGCACTTCCGGACCTGCGGACCAGCGGGGGGGGCAACTTCCCCCCTTTTCCCCCTGCGGCAATGTCGCGTCGTTCCCCCCCCCCCAATCTTTCTCTCTCGGACTCGGATCTTGCCTATTATAAACTTTGGGGGGGGTTTTTTCTTCCCCCTTTTGATTCGTTTCCCACACCCTTTCACTTACCCTCTCTGAAGTTTCACGATGCTTTACGACCAAGGTCTGCCATCTCCCTTGTTTCTTCTCTAAGTCTCTTTTAGGCTGCGGGCAAGATAATATCCTTCTTCCTTCCCTCTTGTTCTGTTTTTTGTTGATAGAGTTTTTTTCCGGGGCTCCACAACACTCCTCACGATCTTGCCTCCGATTGGGCGCGAACCTTACTTGTCGCGGTCATCTTTTTCTTCCCCTTCTTTTTTTCTGGACAGTTGATGCGTTTTGGCCTTAAACCTAAATGTCCCCCGCCCCTCACCCCCCCCTAGTTCCCCCCTATCGGGGCCCTTTTGATTTTGCCCCCCCTATTTGCACCATTTAATTCCCCGTGTTGCCTGTGATTTGCTGTTTTGGGTTGCCACGTGTCGATTGGTCGTTGCCCTTTTTAACTTTTTTTCTTCCTTTGGTGTGAATCCGAGGTTTTTTTTTTTTTTTTTTTTTTTTTTTTTTTTGTTTTGGCGTTTCCGGCAGCACGACAAATTTTTTTTCCTGCTGGGCAATCCCTAATCCCCATGGACACCCAAATTCATCTCTATTTACAGATGTTTCCCTTTTGTGGGTCCTTTTTGTTGTTTTTCTTTGGAGGCCGTGCCCTCTCTGGGCCTTTGGCACCCCTAGTTTTTCCCACCATTGGCAAGCACCCCCCACCCCCCCCCCTTTTATCTTCGTGACCTAAAAAAATATCCCAGTCGAGGAATGCACAGTTCACCTGACCAGTCTTTTCTTTTCGGGCCCCCACCCATGTTTTTTTTCGGGATGGGACCCCCTCCCGGTGGCTGGGTCCCGTTTCTTTCCCCCCTTTTTTTTTCCGGCCCCTTTCTTTTCCTTTAACTCCCGGTATTCGAGAAGACTTTGGGACAACCCCTTCCATTTTCCCTAGACTCTTTTCCCCCCCCCCCCCCTTTTGGGTCCATGGCCTTTAACACATTTTCCTTCCGCCTTCCCATCGTCCGGGGACCAGGGTACTTGGAGCCATGATTTTGAGTCGACGTTTGTTTAACCACCCCCTTCGTTTTCAAAACCCTGGGTTGCCCCTTTGGATGGGCCGTTCCCCACCTACGTGGCCCTTTCCTGGTGATTGCGCCATCCGAGTGTTGCGTTTCGTGGTGGGCCCAAACGAAAGGGTAGCGCAACACCCCCCTTCAGTTTCACTGGTTTCCCCCCCCCCCAAAACCTTTGTTTTACCTTTTGCATTTTTCCTGCAATTTTTTCCCCCCTGATTTTGGAATATTTGCTTCCCAAATCAAAAATCCACTGACTTTCTGACGCCTTCTTTCTTTCCCCTCTTTTTTTCCCCCGTAATCCCCATTACTCCCAGGGAAGGGGTTCTTTTCGACCTTACCCGGTTCCCTTTTGTCCCAATCTTTTCCCCTTTGCCCTTCGGGCGCTCACTCTGTTGTGACCGACTGTTGGAGGGTCCCCCCAGTTCCCATTACCCCCAATCTCCCCCTTTCTGCTGGTCTCTTTCCGGCTTTCCCTTTTTTCGTTTTTTGAGCAGCACCCCTTGCGTTTTCCTTGTGTTTTTTTTGCATTTGAGTGCCCGGTCCCTTTCCCCAATTACGGCTACCCTCGGGAGAATCCTACCGGGTCTTGTTTTTTTTTCTTTTTTTGGGTTTGAATCCTCTGGTGCTTTTTTTTTTTTTTTTTTAATTTTCTTCCCATTGGAGTTGGCCCGGTAATTCCCTCGAATCGTGGGTTTAACTTCCATTGACCATTCCCTTCTCTCCCCTTTCCCTTCTCCCTACTCTCGTGTTGGTTCAGGTGGTCATCTGCGAAAGATGTCCGCAATGTGTCATGCCTTTGGTGTTCACCCTTTTTTCTCTTGGGATCGTTATAGGTTCCTTGAAGAACACTTGAGGTGGAATTTAGAAAGTCTGACCCGTTTGAATCTTGTCCCGATCCCACCCACCAGGCCGTCCCCCTTTCCCTCCCGTTCGACAACTTGGGTTCGGTCATACTACCCCCAGAACCTTGGTGCCTGCGGCCCCCATTTTTCAAATTGTCGAAGCACCCCTTTTAGTTTCTCCCCCCCGGGACCTTGAAGCCAACTGAAGGATTTTCCTTTTCATCCCCTTTTACCTGCCGTGATTTTCCCTCGCTTTTCCCTTATTTTTTTCCTTCCAAGGCCCCCTTTCCCCCCCGACCCCTTTGGTGCTTTGAGAGTTTTGACGGCACCAGAGTTCGTCATTATTTTTTTTGCTTTTTTTTTTCTTCAGTGACCATTCCATTCCCCCTTGTATGTGGCTCCTTTTTCCTTTCGGCTTTCTCTCCCTGCTTTTTTTCCTTCGGGTTCGCCCCTGTGGGGATGAAATAGGCCCCCTTTGAACGCCCCGTTCAAGGTCCCCCATTTACTGCTTTCTTCCCGGCCCCACTCCCCGTCTGCTCCTTTGGAATTAATTATTCGTTTGGACTCTCGATTTTTTGACCACAACCCTTTCTACGACCCCTCCCACCCCTTTTTTTTCCCCCGGCCAAGTCTCCACTTGGTTCCCTGTCGATGTAAATTGGACACCCTTCTCCTTTTGCTTTTCTTTTTTTCCACCTTTTTCCCCTCTGTCCTTCCTTGCCAGGTTTTCCCTGGGGCCTTGGCTACCTAATTACCCCGTATCTCTCTCTTTTCTTATCCCCTTTTTGTTTTTTACCCCCGTTTTTTTTTGCCGCACTTTTTTTTCCCCAGTGCTGGCCTTTTCGCTTCTACAAACGTCTGTGGAGCGTCCTACAGTTCCACTTTTCACTGCTTCCATGGTCTTCCTTTCCTTCCTCTTGGTCCCTTGGTGTCTTTCGGGAAAGTTTTTTTTTTTTTTTTTTGTCGTAGACCCCCCCAATCGAGAGGTTCCTTTCGAGTTGGTTTTTTCTTCCTGCCCCGCCTTTTTCCCTTGAACCCTCCCTGCAAATTGATTTTAGACAGACGCGCTGTTCACCCCTCTCCCCCTGCTCACCTACATTCCCATTCCCGCCCTCCCAACTCCCCCTTCAAACTTTCAAACGCTCGTCTCCACTCCCCGCATCTTCCCCCCCCCGACTTGTCGTCCTGTTCCCGCCCTGAATTCACCCTCATTCCCTCTCTCTCCTTCGACCCCCACCCGTCTCCTACATTTCTATTCCTCACCTACTACCCTCCGCCTTCTCCGCCGCCGCCCTTCCAACCTACGTCGACCTTACCCTACCCCTCCCTCACCCCCCAATTCCGTCCTACTTTTCTCCCCCCCTTCCCCTCTCCCCCGACCTCCCCCCTCCGCGACCCCGGCTCTTTTCCCTCCCCCCCTCCCTCCTCTCTCTATCCGTACCCCATACCCCCGATCACCCGCCCATCACTCTTCCCCTCCCTCAACCCTTCCCTGGTCCTACCCCTCCGCCCCTCCCCCCCTCCCTCCCCATCTTCTCCCCATACCTCAACTCAATTCGCCCCCCCCTCCTTCGCGACACCCAACCCTCCGTCGACCCCTTCCCTCCCCTTGATCCACCTCGATTAAATAGCCTCACTTACACCTCTCCCCCCTCCCTTCCCCCTACTCGTTTCCCCTCCCCCCCCTCCACTTATATTCTAATCCCTTTCTCTGCTCCACCCCGCCCCCCTGCCAACCCCCCCCCCCCCTCCCCCCCTCTTTTTCCTCCCCATTCCACACCCCAGCCCCCCACCCTCCCTTCTTCCCCCTCGTTTCCAACCTTGGCGTTTTCTGGCTGATCCCCATGTACCACGAGTGGGAGTTGGGGGTGTGTTGGGGTTTTTTGGTTGTGGGGGGTGTTTTTTTTTGGTTTTTTTTTTTTTTTTTTTTTTGGTTTTTTTTTTTTTTTTTTTTGGCCCCTTCCGCTTTTTTTTTTTGGAATGATTTTACCTCGACCATGGTGTTTTCGCCTTTTGGCCATCACCTTTTTTCTCCCTTTTTTTCCAACACCAAAAAATCTTCGACTCTCGGGGGAAATAGATTTTCCCTTGTGTTTTTGCAAGCCGTTCCCTTTTTCTTTTCCCTTTCCCACCCACAAATATCTTTTTACGTCCGGATGGCCCGCGCCAGAGTGCCACAACAATGTTCCCCTTTTTCTTGTTTTTTGGCTTCCCCCTTCCTTCCCGTGTTTCCTTCCTTGGCCAAATCCCCCCTTTTCTTTTATCGGGGATTTTTTCCCCCCCTTGATGGGACCGGACAAACGTGGTCCCTCGGGCCACGGCGGGGGACATGATCTTGGTTCCATTCTGTTTTTGTGTTTCTTACTTTTTTTCCCCCCCCCATTCCGTTCTTTTTTTTTTTTGATAGACAAGGTGTCTAGTAGCTCAGCCTTTTCAGATTCCGACAATTTTTTTTTTTTAGTTCCTGTCCCGTGCTCAAAGTCCCCCTTTCCCCTCCCTAGGGTTTTTTTCTTTTTTCCCTTCTGCGTCTTCTTTTTTTTCCCCCCCCCCCCTATCTTGATTCACACGCGTTTTCGAGAGACAGAAAGTTGGCATGAAGACTTCTTGTGGATTTCACGGTATCCCGTTTTTTTTTTTCCCTTTCCCTTAAACCCTTTTTTTTCAGCGTTTCCACCAAACCCCAACCCATGATCGAAGAAGTTACTTTTATTCTCCGGTCCCTAATTCCCAAATATCAAAGGTTTTTGTCTTTCCTTTCTTTCCCCCCTTTCCCCCCAACTTTTTTTTCTCCTGACTCGGGCGTTTGGCCCTCACAACATTTTTTTCCCAATTTTCGTTTTTTCCCTTTGTACTGACTTTTTTCAGCTTTTCTGGTGCTCGGGCCATCACTTTCTCCCTGTACGGACAAAGACGCTTCAGCGCCCAGGTCCGGTTTGATTTTTCTCCTATCTTTCAGGCGGCCTTTTTTTGCGCGACCGCCCTTGTCCCCTTTAACTGAGCGATAACCTGGTGGCTGTCCCTATTGCCGTTTTTTTTTTTTCTTTTTCCTATCCCCCCTCCATTTTCCCCAGGCCCGTGCGAAACCCTCGTTTCTCCCATCATTATTGAAAAACGTGACGTGGTTTTTGCCTTTTTTGCCCACCCCCCCTTTCTTTTTTTTTTTGCCACCTCCGCTCTCCACCCTTTTCCCGTAGTTTTTTTTTTTTTTTTCCAGAGGTTTTCTTCTTGGCCAGTCCGCCCACGGGTGGATCCCCCATGTAGGAAACCTCCATAATGGGTCCCTTTTTTGCTTTCTGGGCCCTGGCATTTTCTTTCACAGGGATTGGGCTCTGGGCTCACAACCTCTTTCGCTTGTGTCGTTCCCGTCCTATCCCCTAGCCTCCACTCCCCTCCCCGTTCCGTCCCTCCTCCCCTGCTATCTTCTTTCCCTACCCTCTCCTCTTCCTAGGCTCCTCCACTTCCCCTGCTCCTCCACCCTCCCATTGACACCCTCCCTCCCATTATTTACTCCCTTTTTGTACCCTCCACCCCTCCATTCCTCCCCCCTCCTCCTTTGACGGATTTCTTCCTTTTTTCTGGTTGGTCTCCTTGCTTCGAATCCGCGTCATTTCTTTGCAAATCTTCGCCAATTTTTTCTTTTTTTTCCCCCCCGCTTTCCTTCCCTGGTTTTTCCCCTGGTGCCCCCGAACCCGTCGCTGGAAAAAACTTACTTATGCATTCCTCGCCACCTCTTGTAGGTTTAACTCCTTTTCCTCCTTTCCCCTTGTGTTTTGTTACCTGCTGTCCCCATGGTTCAATTAGTTACGGTGCCAGGGCCTTTGTTTAGCCCAAGTTTTTTTTCTTTCACCCCCTTTAGTTTTTTTTTCCTTCCCTTACCCCCCTCTTACGTTTTTTCCTTAATTTTTTTTTTTATAACCCCCAAGTCTTTTTTCATTAACTCACCCCCCAAACTCGCCTGCCCCCTTCCTTCCATTTTTTCCACCTTAACCCCCCCCCGGCCTTCAAAAACCGTGACCTGGTTCCCCTTTCTTTTCCTGGATGCACGGGCCACTTTTACTTTTTTTTCTTTTCACATAATCTATTTCTCTCGGCTCGCGACCCCCACATTTGGGGGGTTTTTTCGTTGATGGTGGAAGCCCCCCCACCCCCTTGTCCCCCCTCTCCCCATGTTTTTTTTTTTTCCCCCGGCTTCCCCCTCCTTTTTTCCGCGAGCACTTCCCCTTTTAAGAGCAGAGTAGGCTGGGCCGTGTTTTCGTCCTTTTT
>Ga0179593_1401291_pt1 | contig 14800 bp, 23 predicted proteins | sample CZODoug2_1_08_16_FD_185931 | JGI IMG/M metagenome (GOLD analysis project Ga0179593, IMG submission 185931) | Vadose zone soil fungal communities from Angelo Coast Range Reserve, California, USA - CZODoug2_1_08_16fungal (PacBio error correction) | ecosystem: Environmental > Terrestrial > Soil >... | reverse complement strand
CCTCAGACAGACTTTTCGGCCCCCCTTTTTTACTTCCTTTCTCCCCCTTCTCCGACCTCGCGATTTGCGATTTTCCTGCCCCCCAAAACACTTGATTGCGTTCATACATTCTTTTCTTTTCTCCTTCGTGACCTACGAACATATCTCCTTCTACCCCCTTCCTTCCTCCTCGATCCACTCTTCTAGCCCGTCCAAACACTCGTTTCTTTATCCCGAGTCGCATATGGGTGTATTCTGCCTCTATTTTAACTGATGAGAATATTTTCCCCCCCCCCTTGTTTTTCGTTATTCTCATTCCCTTCTTGCGCGACGCTTGTGCGTTTGTTCTTATGACCTCGCCTTGCCCCCAACTTGCTGCGCTCGGAATAAGGCCCCCTCTCGCGCATCATGAGTACCAGCTCCTTTTTCTCCTCCCAGCCGCCCGTTTTCCGCCGTCTAGGATGGTCTTCATATTTTTTCTGCCTCTTGCATCGTCGAGCTTTTTTTTTTTCCGCGTCCCGAGTCCGGCATCCGCAGTCGGCAGCCTTCTTCTCCCTTCCTTTCTCCTCGTCTGCCTCGCTTCGGCCCCCTCTCGATACCATTTTTATAAAAAGCCGCATTCTCCTTTCAGCGACTTTTTTGTGTGACCCGCGGTGCTCTGCTTTTTTTTTCCTCCTCGCCGACATATGCTCACTTTTTTTTTCTGAGTTTTTCCTTTCCCTTCCACCCAATTTCGAGGACTCTTTCGTGAGTATTTTTTCTAGTGCTGATCCTAATGATTCCCCGCCAAACAAAAACCCTCTCCCCTACGGATGTTCTTGGCAGATCACTCCTTCTTTCGAGACGTCCAGCGTCCCCTTTTTTTTCCCTTCTGGCCCCTCTGTCTCGTTTCCGCTGCCCGTCTTACTGCCCCATTTTTCGCTTCCGCCGATGCAGGCGCCCCCCCACCACAACTATTCGTCGCTTTTTCCTTGGTAGGTCGACTCTCTTTTATCTCCGAGCCCCGCCCCCTCTTCCAACCCCTACTACCCCCAGTCGAAGTCCTGCGCTTCTTGCTCCCTTTTTTCATCCATTATTTCCTTTCCTCCTCCTTGTAGTATGCCTAGTTTCTATCTTCGCTTTAAGAATCATTTCCCCCTCCCTTCCCTTCCCTCCCTTTGGTTTTTATCGGCCGATAGCTTCCTCTGATTTCACGTCGTCACGCCTTGTTACTGCTACCAGCATCGACTACGAATCGCTATGATCTCCCTTTCCCCTCTTCTTTCGCCCAACATCCCCCACTCGATACTCCCCACGCGTTTTCACCATCTACGGAACAGCTCTTCCCCCGATTCTTATGATGGCCCCCCTCCTTCCACGACGCGGTTCCCTTTTCGCGCGACGATCTCATTTCTGTTTCCCTTCTATTTCCAATTATTTTCGGAACTTCTTCTGTGCCGCCGCTGCCCTCTCATCAGGTCGTTTTCAATCGCAATCTTGTTTTACCACCCACTTTTTTTCTTTTCCAATCCTAACGACGCGACCTCCATTCTGCAAATACCTCCTTCCTTCTTTTTTGTCGCCCACGCGCCTGAACCGACCCCCCCGTTTCATGAAGCTCGTCTCTTCTCTTTCCTTAAGTTGCCGTCCAGTTTTCCTCCCTCCTCGCTGCAGCTCTAATCCTCCTCAGCCTTGGCCAGTTCTTTCAGGCAGCCCTACACGGCCTTAAGTCCCCAGCAGCACGAGCCTTTTGAGCCCACGAGGCGTTTCCTCCGGGACCCCGACTGTCCCTTTCCCTCGGAGTTATTTTTAATCCTTTCCCTTCTCGGAGACAGTGATAGCGACCGCAAATGACTTTTCCTGCTCAGGTCCGACGTACGACCAAAAGGAGCAGCTTTCGACGTGCTTTCCTCCTCAGCCGATAGCCGAGACTCCCTTTTTTTTCGGCCCGTTTCTGACCAGCCCTCCTGCCGTTTGCAATTTACGTTCCTCTTTCAGCGCTTAGGCGATTTTTCTCCCCATTTTCGCTCCAATTTGTTCACCTTTTCAGTTGATACCTTTTTCCACCCCCCTCGCCACGCGGTGCTTTCGGTCTCAAGATGCATGTTCCCAGTTTTGACTCTCCATGGCATTGCATAGTCGTTGCCTGCCTTTAGTCAATCCCTCATTTCACTAGGTCCAGATATCATGCACAAATTGTCACCCCCCTTTTCCTGTCCCTCCTTTTTCCCGACAGTTGCTCGAGGATGCCTCCCCCCCTTCTCCGCCACTGGCCGCAGCCTTTTTGCCTATAAACTGTGCCGATGTCAGGAGAATAGGTTCCTTTTGATTCCTTGCGTTTACAAGCCTGGACCCCTCTGCGTTCGCTTTTCCTATGGTCTTTTTTACCGCGTATACGAACCCCCCGCCCCCAGGGTACCATCCCATTTTCCTCTTTTTGGATCCCCCGCCACTCGCACCGTCCCTTCTACTTTCCTATCCCCGCCTCATGTTTTCCAAACTCTTTTTTTGGAATCCCCCCTGCTACTATCGGGAAAGAAAAAAACACATCCATTCATGACAACTCCCTTTTGACGGTCCGTTTTTGTCCCCGACCTTCCAGATCCGTCGTCGGCTTTTTCCCTGTGCTGCGACCTTTCATGTCCTGAGTGTTTTTCTTCAATCCCCGTCTTCCTCCATTCTCTGTTTTCAGAACCGCGTCGTTTGGCCGCACGCCTTTTTCCAGACTCTCTGAACAGTTTTTTCATTTCGACTTTGTTCTCCCTGTTTGAAAGGAAAATCTTCTGAGATCTCCCCTTTCCCCCTTCGACAACCGAGCTGCAGTTTCAACGTTCCCGTTGCGCCTCTGCTGGCAGAAGAACGCCTCTTTGCCCAAATATAGAGTACTCCCGTACCTTAATCGCGCGGCCCTCATTCCTCCCATTGTCCGCTCCTCGGAACCGTTCTTTGGTTTTGCATGATTTCCATCCCAATTCTCGGATAGCAATCATCGCCGCTTCATTACCATGACCTGGGACGAACCGTTTGGCCCCTTGAAGCTGCTCGACGCCTCCATTTTTTTTTCCCCCCTTTACAGTTATACTTTTTCCTATCCGTGGCCTCGGCCCGCGTGTTTTATCAGCAATCTTATTCAGAGCTGATTGCCTTACCATTATACCTTTCGAGCCAGCGAAGCCCCTTTTTTCCCTCCCCCTACGAGCCCTCTTTTTTGCAGATACTAGTCCAAGTTGCTCTTTTTTTGAGAGGATATGTCATCTGAAGCATTTTGAATTCCGTCTGGTTAGTTGCGTTTTTTTATATGATCCCTTCAGATTTTTTCATTGACACTTTTTTTCGCCTGACGCTCACACTTTCTTTTTCCCCCCATCTACACTACTCCCCCTCGGCAATACCAGAGTAGCAACTTTCTTTTTCGTAAGGATTTGACTTCTGAACCAGAATTTTCCCTCTCATCCCCCGTCATCCTTTCGCTCGAACGGAGTTCCCCTTCCTCCGCAACTGTCCTGACGATTTTTCTCTTTCCGTTGTTGTCTTTTTCCTGATGCCGATCCGCCTTTTTTCAGATGACCAAGATGAATTCCCCTTACCTGCCCTGTTTCCTTACCTGCTTTTTCCCTTGCCTCTTAGTTTCGTGTTCAAGCACGTGCTGCCATTCGTTCCCCTCTCACCTTTCTTTGCCGTACTTGCGCTCGTTATTTTTCCCGCATAAAATTTCTATTTGACGAAAGAACTTTTTGCACCCTCTTTCCCCCCTTTTTAGGCCCCCTTCCACCCTCACCGACTGAACTCCCCCCACGCTCTTCCTTTCTCGTCCTTCGCCCGAATGGCTTCAGTTTTCCGACCCTATGAACTGTCGTCCCCCTAGAAGTGGATGCAATCTTGCGTCCTTGAGATTTCTGTCTTAACCATGCCGTCCATACGATCTGGCTGTCCAGCGTCGTCGATATTTTCTTTCTTTCCCGCCAAGGGGATTAGTCCCCTTTTCTTCCCCCCCTTAGCACTTAGACTGACTCTCCCTACGAGCAAATTTTGGCCCATGCCGATGCCGGAATGGACTCGAGAAGGCAATTTAATTTGTTACGTCTTCGAAGAATAGAGTGACCAGTGTGGGGGTCGGGGGTGCTTGTATTTTGGGTGTGGGGCCATTTTTTATGGGGTTTTTTTTTTTTATTCCTTTGACATTTTTTTTCCTCTTTCTCCTCACGCTTCCCCTTTGAGCATTGCCGTCGTTACTTGCATGACATCCCCCCCCTTGACTTACGCTCAGTGACATCCAATAAATTTTTGTTTTGTTTGCGCCCCTCGCCAGAATGCCTTCCGTCTGTTGGACGTTCCACTTTTCGTCCGTCTGACCTAAGCGGCTCTTAGCGGTTTTAGTGTATTGCTTCTAACTGTGGACCTACAGACCTTCTTTACTTGCACCCTTTCGGCAAACACTTCCTTTATCTGTTTTTTTTATGACCTTTATCCCAAACGGCCCTCCCTTCATCGGACTTTTCACTTTCTTTCCTTTTTTCCCATATGTTTTCCTATTTCTATATCCCCTTCCAAAATGTTGAGTCCCCCTCCATCGAAGAAGAGAAGGCCGCCTATTTTTAGACCCCCCCCCCCCCCCCCCCCCCCCCCCCCCCCCCCCCCTTGTTTCAGCTGAGTTTTCTTTCCCTCTTCTCCCTCGGAAAGTTTTATTTCACACCTCCATCTCCAAACTCTTCTCTTCCCTCAACCAGCTCCCCTGCGCGACTCCTTGATCAAATAAACTTTTTCACCGTATTTAAAACTTGCTTCGCACCCCCCTTTTTCAGAAGTTCATCTTTATGCTCTCTTAACTCCCATCTCTTTTCCAGACAAAACAAGAAGTCTCCCTAAGACTTCCCTCGTCCTTCGTTATGCCTCCTCCACTTCCTTCTTCCCAACTCTTTCCTTTTTCCGCTTCGTCCATTTCCTCCCCACTTTTGGAGACGAGCCCCCAACTCCTCTCACCATTCCCCCCCCCCCCCCCCCCCCCCCCCCTTACATGCACGCGACGTCCTTTTTTTTTTCCCCAAACATGTGTTTTTTCTTTCAGCTCGTCGTTTCTTCAGCACCTGAATTTCTTTTTTTATATCAATGGACGTATAGAGTTAAACTTATCTCCCCCCACCCGATTGCCGACTGCCCCTATAATTCGACCAGAAGTAAATTTACTTTTGTTTTACATAATTGAATTCTTTTTTTTTCCGCACCAACCATCTTCCCAATGCCTGGGCTCCCCTTCTGCGAACAACTCCTCATCCGTCCAACTTTTTGCCATCGTTTTCCCCGCTGGATGACGGCGTTCGCGTCTTTAGAGCACTTTTGTTACTTAGGAGAAATCTTGTCCTGCGGCGATTTCTTCTTTCCCTCCTCCATGACACTATTCCCTCCCCCTCTGATCATTACCCTCGGTAGATTGACAATTGTCCTTTCGCTCTTCCTTAGAACTACAGAACTTCTAAACTTTTATACCCCCCAGAGCAATACTCCGTGCAAGACCATCGTTTTTTTTTCCTTTCATCCCTTCTCTCTTTTCTCATCCATCCGTGTTGAGTGCTTTTTGATTTATGTTTTTCTCCCTACAGTTCGGGACTTACTTCTCCCCCAGGCTCCCCTTATGTTTGTTTCTGCCGTGACTTGGGTATTTCTTGTCGCCTGATGACAATTTTTAGATAGACCTTTCGACCCCATTCGCACACTCTCACTTTTCCTCTCCCGTATGTGGTGAATCGCTCTCCTCCGTCCACGTCCCATCTCCCCGCTAGGATCCTTTTCTCTAGTCCCTTCCGACTTCTTTCCTAGATCGATGTTTCCTGCCGGTCTTAGAATGGAACAACATCTCATCCCCCCCGCAGTCCAGCCCCCGCCGATGCAGTTTTTTGGGCTATATGCGTGTTGATTTTCGACATTCCCCATTATGACCTTTCATACCAGAAATATTATTGACCCTGTGCTTTTCTAGCCCCCAGCCTTCGTCAAGCTGATTCTTTAAATAATCCATCACTTGGCCCCTCCCCTTTCTTCTCTCTAAGACTTCTTCCCCTCCACCTCTCCACCGGTTTCCCCTAATGACAGAACCCTTGCGACTACAGATTTTCGAATGATCCCTATTTTCGCTCTCACCGGTATCCGGCAAAGATGGTATTTCTGCAATTGTGCATGATTTAGCCTTTTGGCGCCGCCCAGCGCAGCGTCTTCGACTCAAAAGCGAGGAGCTCTCCAGGGCCCCCCCCCCCCTTCAGAAGCCTTCCGGATTACTCCGAGTTTCCAGAATTTGGTAATCGAGGCCAGTTCAGGATGAATAGTGACCCCTCCTTTAGATCCTCGCGACGACCTTGTCTCGCCGCGCTCGCGTCTCCGACTGCTTTTTTGGTAGAAGTTGCTTCCTTGTGCATTTTTTTTTTTCTTTTCCATCAGTGACCCTCTTCCCTTGTAGTCAGAGACTCCTTTCTTTTTCTTACCCTCTCTTATACACCCTTTAGTTGATCTCTTCCGAGGCCGTGACGTTTCCGCTTGACGGATTTCACCATTTTTTTCCCTTTAGACGTCACCCTCTTTTTCATTATTGCAAGTTGTTGCCTCTCTTGCCTCCGTCCCCTTTTATGTTTTACGATATCCCTCCCCCAAAACAATATTCCCGTTCGTCCTCTTTTTCTGTTCGAGAAATTCTCCTGTCCCCAGACCTTTAATACGCCTTTTCCTTCCCCCCCTGGGCTTTGCCGGATCACCGACAGACCCCAAGCGACCTTTTGTGCACACTTTTCTTGCCGATTGTCAGTTTCTTTAAGGCCGATTGGAAAATTGTTTTTTTCCGAAGTCAGCCGCCTTGTGTCGCCCCGATTTCCCGCGGCCCTCTTTCCTTTTTTTTCCTCCTCAGTTCTCTCCCGCCCTTAAGCGCCGTTTTTTGGAGCCTTTCGAAGCCGCTTTGACCCGGGTCATTTTTCTCCCCCCCTTCTGATTGAAAACCTCCTCTTTTGCCTTGCGCTCTCTCCCCTAGGAGTCAGCCAAGAGTTTTTCCCGGAGTTTCATCATCCGCGCCTTCACGCGGGAGGAAACGCTGTTTTTCCTCATCGTTTTTTTGTTTCACCGCCATTTCCTCGCCTCCTGCGCTGCTCATGCCCCCCCCTTGCCCCCCCGATCAAAGTCTCCCTGCATATCCCTTCCCTTTTTCTCCGGTACGTAGTGTCCTATTTTTTTTTTTTGCTGTTTCTTTTCAATCTAACCAATCCTCCCTTTCTTACGAGGTTTTTACTCCGGTGAGTGTCCCCCTCTTTCCCTGTTAGTTCGCACCTTTTTTTTTTGCGCCTATTTACTTCATCACGAAAAATCCTAATTAAGAGCAATATCTTTCTCCAAACGCAATTCTGTGCAATACTTAATGGCCGCCCTTTCCCCTAGATCACCACGCGAGGTGCTTTAACTTTCCTCCGTTTTTTTTGCATCCGTCACTTTTCTTCTTGACGAGAGCCCACTCTTCTCCCCCTCCGACCGCTTTCCTTATCTGAACCCCTTCTTGTTCTGATCCCCTCCGCGTCTCCATTCAATACGCATCCCGATTCTGTTGACCAATCCGCCTTCCGATAGCGGAACGTTCTCTTTGTTGTTCCTGTCGTTTGATCACAATGTTATTCTCCGTTCCCTGTCTTCTTTTCTCTTTCAATGTTTTCTCCTGCCACCTCGCCGCCACCTCCCCCCCCCCCCGACCACCCGCTTTTTCCCCTCTCCCTCTCTCTCCATTCTCCTCGTTTTTTTTTGCTGCAGTTTTCCGATTTATCTTCTTAAAGTAGTTGCTGACCAGCGTAGTCGTTTTTGTTTTTTGTGGGTGGGTTTTTTTTTTGGTTGGGGGGTTTGGTTGTTTTTGTTGGTTTTTTTTTTTTTTTTTTTTTTCTTTGTTTTTGTTGGTTTTTTGTTTTTTTTTTTTTGTTGTTTTGTTTTGTTTGTTGTGTGGGGTGGTTTTTTCTCCTTTTTTTTTTTTTTCTTCTTTGGTTTTTGTTTGTTTTTTGTTTTTTTTTTTTCTTTTTTCTTGGGGGGGGGGGTGGTGGTTTTTCTAGTTTTTTTTTTTTTTTTTGTTTTTTTTGTTTTGTGGTTTTTTTTTTTTGGGGGGTTGTGTGTTGTTTGGGGGTTTGGGGTTTTTATTTCCTACACTTCCTTGGATCATGTCTTTCCCCATGGAATGACGTTCCGCAGAGCCCAACACCTCTCTGGACCAATATCTTCCCATTCATAGGTTAGTTGAAGTTTTCTCGTCCTTCAGTCATACGACTTATTTTTTCGGATTCCATCTTTTTGCACTGAGGGGGCTTTATCTTGGTTTGGTTCGTTTTGTTAGTGTAAAATAGAATTCGAGCCGGTCCGATGATATTGAAATATCATGCCGTGTTATTTTTTTTTTTTCTTTTTTTTTTTTCTTTTTTTTTTTTTTGTGTTTTTTTTTCCCTCTTCTCCTCTTCCTCTCTTTCTTTTTTCTTTTTTTGTCTTTTTGGTTTTTTTCTTTTTTCTCCTTTTTTTGTTTGTTTTTTTTTTTTTTCTCTTTCTTTTTTTTTCTGTTGTTTCCTCTTCTTCGTGCTCTTCTGTTTTTTGTTTTTTTTTTTCTTTTTCTCTTTTTTTGTGGTTTTTTTTTTTTTCCTGTTTTGTTTTTGGTTTTTCTTTTTCTTCGGTTGTTTTTGTTGTTGGTTTGTTTTTCTTTCCTTTTCAGTGTGTTGTTGTGTGGTTTTTTTTATCTTTGTGTGTTTTTGTGTGTGTTGTTTGTGTTTTTTGTTGTTTAGGGTTTTGTGTTGTTATGTTTTTTTGTGGGTTTTTTTTCTTTTTTTTGTGTGTTTTTGGGGTGTTTTTGTGTTGGTTTCTGTGTTGTTTGTGGTGTTGTTTTTTTTTTGTTTGGGTTTTCTTTTGAAGTCTTTTTTTTTTTTTTTTTTTTCTTTTTTTTTTTTTTTTTTTTTTTTTTTTCTTTTTTTTCTTTTTTTTTTTTTTTCTTTTTTTTTTTTTTTTTTTTTTTTTCTCTTTTTTTTTTTTTTTTTTTTTCTTTCTTTTTTTTTTTTTTTCTTCTTTTTTTTTTTTTTTTTTTTTTTTTTTTTCTTTTTTTTACTTTTTTTTTTTTTTTTTTTTTTTTTTTTTTTTTTTTAATCTACGAGAATCCAATGAAGCAGAATCCCGAAACCTGATACCTATTATTCTTGTGTGGTGGTTGGGTAGGGTGTGAGGGTCGTTTTTTTTGAGGGTTTGTGTCTTTGTGGGTTTTTTTTGGGTGGGGTTTGTGTTGTTTTTTTGGTGTTTTTTTTTTTTCTTTTTATTTCGCCTGATGTGTGTTGTTGTGGTTCGATCCAAATCTCTCTTTTTTCTTTCTTTTTCATTTCCCTTTACCTTCTTATCTTCCAGTTTTTTACTTCGTGTTTTTTTTTTTTTTTTTTTTTTTTTTTTTTTGGTGTTGGGGGGGTATTGTGCCCTTCCTTTTGAGTCTCCTTTTTTTTTTCCCCCCCTTTTTCACCCCCCCCCCCCCCCCCCTACTTGTAAGGCACCGTTTTTCGCCTCGGTTTTTTTTCTTTTGAAATCTTTCCATCGGAGCCCCACGATCTCAGTTCGTGCCCGCCCGACGCGCACCCTACTTTTGCCACCACTTTTCCCGTCTTCCCTTCGACTGACCCACTTCCCCCGTTGCACGGTTGAACGCTCCCTTTTTTTGTTGCCTATTGGCCCCCCACCACTTGCCCGATCGCCTGTGATATTCCCATAGGAGTCACAGGTAGACCGCCCCCCCAGTATAAAATGTTTTTCCCCCCCCCCCCCCCCACCCCCCCAACCCCCCCGATACTCAAAGAAACATAATAAGTGCATTCTTTATGCCCTTCAGCAATTGCCTGCTTCGCGTCGCCGCATATTTTTTTTTCTTTTTTTTTTTTTTTTTTTTTTTTTTTTTTTTCTTTTTTTTTTTTCTTTTTTTTGTTTTTTTTTCTTTTTTTTTTTTTTTTTTTCTCTTTTTTTTTTTTTTTTTTTTTTTTCTTTTTTTTTTTTTTTTCTTTTTTTTTTTTTTTTTTTTTTTTTTTTTTTTTTTTTTTTTTTTTCTCTTTTTTTTTTTTTTTTTTTTTTTTTTTTTTTTTTTTTTTTTGTTTTTTTTTTTTTTTTTTTTTTTGTTTTTTTTTTTTTTTTTTTTTTTTTTGTTTTTTTTTGGTTTTTTCTTTTTTTGTTTTTTTTTTTTTTTTTTTGTTTTTTTTTTTTTTTTTTTTTTTTTTGCTTGGTTTTTTTTTTTTTTTTTTTTTTTGGTTTTTTTTTTTTGTTTTTTTTTTTCTTTTTTTTTTTTTTTTTTTTTTTTTTTTTTTTTTTTTTTTTTTTTTTTTTTTTTTTTTTTTTCTTTTTTTTTTTTTTTTGTTTTTTTTTTTTTTTTTTTTTTTTTGTTTTTTTTTTTTTTTTGTTGTTTTTTTTTTTTTTTTTTTTTTTTTTTTTTTTTTTTTTTTTTTTTTTTTTTTAGTCCGCTTGTTTCCTCCTCAGAAAAGGCCTGCCGTCTGTTCTCGACCACTGTCCGCCAGCTTTCTCATTGATTCGCTTTCCCCTTTCCCGCCCCCCCGCCGAGGAGATAAGTAGGTTGTTTTTCTAAGAAGGCTTGTTCTCCCCCACCCCCAGCCAACCACGCGGGCCCACCAACACACCCCCCCACCCCCCCCAAGGACGTCACGACGTGGCCCACAGCCACCAAAAACGAGGCGAGAGTACCAACACCCCCCCCCAAAACACTGCCATACCCACCCCACACAAAACTCACACCCACCAACCCCCACACGCCCCCACCATGCAGAAACCCACCCAACCCTCCACCCCCCCCCCCCCCCACCCCCCCCCCCCCCCCTCCCCCCCCCCCACCCCCCCCCCGCCCCCCCTCCCCCCCCCCCCCCCCCCCCCACCCCCCCAACCCCCCCCCCCACAGCCCCCCCCCCCCGTGATGAAAAATAGCTCTCCTTCCAGCCCCCCCCCCTACTGGCAATCCCTTGGGTTCTCTGCGGCTACCTCGCGAGACTTGTTCTCGTCTGATGCTCTGCCAGCATCTTAGTCATAAGCGCTAGTTGGGTAAATAGAGGCGTTTGTGCCCACACCTCTGCACGTTGATAGCGTAAGCCCCCCTCGCAATATTATTTTTCACGATCTAGAAGCCTGCCACTCTCGCATTCGTTCGCGTGTTTTCGGGCGCCATCTAAATGAAGGGTGTACAACCCCACCCCAACACACAATACAAATCTACAACATACAACAAACACGGTGCCCCCCCCCCCCCCCCCCCCCCCCCCCACCCCCCCCCCCACACCCACCCCCCCCCCACCAAACCACCAACATAATTGCCATCTATGGAGCGAGAAGAATCTTCTTCCCCTTACTGTCCAAGCTTGAGTCCCCCTCGATTTAACTCTCTTTCTAGTCCTAAACCCTTCGTCTCGACTCCCTACTGCCTTTATCCTTCTTACATGTCTCGGGTTACTCTACCTTCAGGTCCCGCCCCTCTCCTTCCGGGGGTTGCTGATATCACCCCTGTCACCTTTTTGCCTGATTTCTATACCCGATATCTCCTCTTTTTTTCCCCCCTCTCGCTCCCTGAGTCGACCCCTCTCCCTTTTCCCCTGTACGGTCCCTTCCGAATGCTGACTTCTGAGCCCCTCCTTCTAATAGCTTCGGAATGTCGCCCCCAACTTTGGTCTTCCCCCCCTTTTCTGAGGAACCCGCCTCTTTTCTTTAATTTCTCGCGCCGACTTCCGTTTTTGCCTGGTTTTTCCGGTTCAGCCGTTTACAGTCCCCCCCAGAATCCTTCCTGAATTTAATAGGATACTAAATTTTCTTTCCCCATTTTTTTTTTCTCGTTCCCCTCATTGTATAAGACAATTCTATTTTTGAACGCCTTCGTGTTTCTATAAGCCGCCCAAGGTATGATTTTTCTTTTCATTTTGTCCTCCGTCAACACCGCCCTCCTCTTCCCATGCCTTGCCTGAGGTTTCAAGATCACCCCTCCCCCCCCCATCTCTCCTCCTTCTTTTTCCGCCAACTGCTCGTCATGGATCTGGAAGGCTGAATGCCTTTTTACGCCTCTGCACGTCACACCACCCAACGCCCCCCCCAAATCAAGGCGGAACCTTCAACCTTTTACTGATAGGAACCCCTGGCCCAATTTTTCCCCCCTTCTTGCTCGTCTACCCCCTTTTTCTCTGTCTTTGCTATCACTATATGACAGCATCACTTTATAGTTGAAAACCACCCCCATTAGACACCCAATGTTTTTTAATGGCTTGCTGTCAATGAGTTTCTTTTTTATTTTCACCTCTTTATGTTGTGTTTCTTCAGAGATGGATCACACCTCCCTCGCGCAATGACTCTCTTCCTCCCTTTTTTTTCTCTTTTTTTTTTTTCTGCCGATTGCCCTATTAGTTTCTCTTTTCAGATAATAAGTTCTTTCTCACACTTGGATTTAGTCCCTTTATTCTCCAGATTTTCCGCCCCCCCCACGCATACAGTTATACGCCAAGTTTCGATTTGCTCCCCCCCTCCCTCCTCGACAGCAAAAGATCCTTCCCCCAACGACTCCCTCTTTCCAGCTTTTAGACGGACCTGAGCTTTTCCCCCCTCATGGCCAATTCCTGTCTGCGCTGCTCCTCCTCCAGAACCCGTTCAGTCGCTCCTTCTTTAGATGTCTTTCCTCATTAGGGTTAGATTCATATTATGATCACATATATTCACTTTTTATAAGATAAACTCCCCTAGCTCGTAATCGCCTTGTGATTTATAATTTAAATCCTCAAATCTCCCTTGACCTTTGTCTCCATAAAGTCGTGAAAGCGAAGATTCCCGCCAAGGGTTCATTAAGCCCTTTCTCGTTTATTGTTGAATTGTTCCTCCTCCTCCCCGGAGTGATACTCTTCCCCCCTTACTTTTTTTTCCCTGCAAGCGTAAGCGGCAGTTAGCTCTTCCCAAAGCCCAGACGGAGGGCTTTAAGTCTACATACTTTTTTTACGCCCGACCCCGAAACGCCCTGCGCCGGACAGCGCGGTGCCGCCCCGACTTCCCCCATGCTTAGACACCTTTATCGGTTTGTTATTGCCCCTCCCTCTTCTTAGGTGTTTTTTTTTTTTTTTTCTCCCTCCCCTGCCAATGCGAAATGACGTTTCGGTGCCCCTCCCTTGCCTTTGCCTCCGAGCAGCGGCACTTTTTTAAAGGACCGTTCTGGTTAACTTATAGCCCTCCCTTGAGTTCTTTTTTTTTTTTTCCCTGTCAGGTGCCCCCCGGCTTGAATACCTTTCTGAATTAGCCCCCCCCAAAAGGCCTTGCGTGACTTCATTTTCGCGGTCGAGAGCTTCTCGACAAAGCCGCCTGACATGATCCCCCGTTATGAGTCCCTGACCACCACCCAATATTTTTTTTCCAAGTTGCGACCCCCCTTTTGCCTTTGTTGATTCAGGCTTTCCCTTTTTTTCAGGCATCCATTGGAGCCATGCCACTTTTCCCCTTTTTTTTTCAATTCTCGCCTGACAGATATGTTCTTTTTTACCATTTTTTTTTTTTTTTTTTTTTTTTTTTTTTTTTTTTTTTTTTTTTTTTTTTTTTTTTTTTTTTTTTTTTTTCTTTTTTTTTTACAAGTTAAGAACCCCCTATATCGAACCACCCCCCAGCAACGCGTGAGTCTAGGCTCTTTCTTCTTTTTCGCAGAAGATCGTTTTGCCTCTTCTTTCCCAGACCCATACTTCCCCTTCCCCGTGGACTACGTGTCACCAAGCGCCCACGTTCCCCCTGCACACAATCGAGATGGGGACGCCTTTTCCAGGATTTTCCCTCTTTTCCATTCTCTGGATAGTACATAACTTTTATCACTGCTCCAGAGAGACCCGTAAACGACTGCCTACTGTTCTCGCCTCCTGCAGAATGCATTCCTTTTTTCCTCTTTGCGCTTCTTAGCAGCATTCTTTAACCCCTATCCTCTTTTCTCGCGAGACATCACCCCCCCCCCATTTCGGGTCGAATATTTAGCCTGTAACTGACTTCTGCAGTCTTTTCCCCGACAGTTTGTTTGAACCTTTCCTTCCCCCATCCTCTCCCCCCCCCCCACCAAAATCGGCTAGGCCGGAAGTTATTTTCCCCTTCATGAGTCGTGTTTGACAAACTTCTGTCCTGAAAAAGGAGCGAGCTTTTCTGACCTCCCCTCTCCCCCCCGAATACTAGTTTCGATTGCAAATCACGACGCCTCGTCCTTTCGCGAAAAGTTTAGAGGACACAGCCAGGGTCAGGATTGAGGAAAAGTCCTCTTTCCTTAATTGCCAAACAGATTCTATTTTCGCATTTTCCGTTCCCGAAAATCTCTTCACCTGTGTTTGAGATCGCCCGATACTTGCCGCACGCCCTTTTTTTCCGTCTCCTTCTGTTGCCGCCAGCGAGCCTTTCTTTTTCGTACTGCCGAATCCCCTACACAAATACTCCCCCCCCCCTTGCCCAATATTACCCCCCCCTCCCCAGTTTGAGACCTTTTACCCTCCTGTCAGAAGTCTTTCAATCCTCGAGAACGGGCTCATGCCCCAGGATCTCAAGCTCAGTTGACCTCCCTTCCCTCCTCTTTTTTGCAAGATCATCGCCAACTTACTCCCCGCCTCTTCGCGCATTTTCCTCCTCTGGCGAAGTCTTTTTATCTGCCGGTTCTCGTCCTCCCGTGATGTAACATTAAACTCACCGGATCCCCCTCTTAGTTCTCCCTTTCTTTTATGGGACCATTTCTCGCCGCTTGCTTGTTGTTTATGTATCCATGTCATCTTTCTTTATGCTCTAATAGGGTTTTTCAGTTTGTTTTTAATCATCGCCCCCCTAAGATCCTCCCTGC